>Ga0160429_1000076_pt1 | contig 125650 bp, 89 predicted proteins | sample SolpanmetagenomR_FD_108199 | JGI IMG/M metagenome (GOLD analysis project Ga0160429, IMG submission 108199) | Solar panel surface microbial communities from Lawrence Berkeley National Laboratory, California, USA - R | ecosystem: Engineered > Built environment > Solar panel > Unclassified ...
ATCCCTCATCGTGACATCATTCTCACCCGGCGGAACTGCAGCGGTGGGGCTGGGTTTCTTTCTCCGAGTAGCGTTCTTGGGCTGTGATAATACTTTCGGTTTAACAGGGACTATACTCGGTGCTTGACTCGGTAGCGTAGAGGTTAGTGGGATTGCAGACTTGATTTGTTCGCTTCTCGTCTCTTCCAAAGCAAAAGCATGCAATTGCGCCGATAATATATTCGATTGTTCGTCTGTTATATCTTTCTTTATATTCGGCGGTGTATATATCTTTTTCGTCCCTGGTCTTTTCAGTCCACTTCCTCCACCAAGTCCATTACTTTCTTTTTTATGGACGAGGTTATGGCGAGATTTAATCCTTTTCAATGCGCTGACTTCTACAAATGTTGGGAGATTGTCGACTTCTGCGTGTGCCCTCTTTGATCCTCTGATTCTCGTCACAGGCAACGGCGCGAGTTGGTAATGTCGGGGTTTAGTATCTACTTCTATATTTTCTATATTTTGACTTGGTCGATCGTCATCTGTATTCGGATTGTAGGCGACAGAAGCTCTACTTCCAGCAGATATTAATGCGCTGTTGTTCGATAACTGTGACGTTGACTCGAGCTTATATTCCGTTATTACTCTTCTTCTTTTGACCGATCCTTCTTCGGCTTGTTCTTCTTCGTCATTCTGAGTTTTGGTTTCGTTTATTGAGTTGGAAGAGTCGATGTCTTGGGAGAAGACAAGTGAGCTTATAGGAGCGGCGGCTCTTTTCCGTTTGATTGCTACAAAAGATGGTATTAATGCCATTTTCCAAGACTCGGAATGTACTGTTGATCCAATATGTAGTGTATAAAATATACAGGGTGTAAATTTGTCTGTATGAATATTTTTTCGGGGGAATTTGGTGAGACTAAATTCACTTGTAAAACTTGAGGTTGTCTGTAGAATCAACTACTGTAAGATGCACGACTGAGGATAATTTCAAATGCAGAGTGACATGAATCATTATTGAAATGACAAGAACATACACTTGAATAAATACGCCTCTAAATCGACATTCACAACATAATATCACAGTATATATGTATATACATGTGAATCACAACAACATAAAATAATAGGGTATATACATTTCTAATCAAGTACAACCAACAGGAGGAGAATCCGTACTACACGAGCTTGCAAGGCCATATGCAAAGCCACTTCCTCCTTCGGCAAGAGTAAAGGTTCCTGATTCATTCCAGCCTTGACATGACATGTCGCTGAATTGAAATCTATAAGCTACACATGCGGCGCTTGTATCACATGCTAACCGACATATATTGACATTAGCGACTGTAGCGTTGAATATGGGAGACACTGTTGACATGATATTGGCTCCACATGTCTGGTTGTACATGCAATTACATGGACCTTGACCTGCAAGTGGTGACGGACTATTAACGCATGTGAAATCGGTGGCATTACTTCCTGCTGAAGTATGACTTGATGATGATTGTGTGGAAGTAATCACTATAGTCGTGGAGGTGACTATCAAGGACGTAGTTATCGTTGTGGTAGATTCAATGCTTGACGAGCTTGTGACAGATGTAATGCTTGATGATGTTGTAGTAGATGTACTACTTGATGATGTTGTGGTAGATGTAATGCTCGATGACGTTGTGGTAGATGTAATGCTTGAAGAGCTTGTGGATGAGCTACCTGTCGATTTTGATGGAGTTGGCTGTGCAATGCTGCATGCCGATGAAAGTATAGAGGAAGGAAACCTTTTCAACTGTGATGGAGCGCTATTGCTCGACCGCTTTTCTACTACTGGTGACCAGTTGAGGAATTTACTGACAAACGGTCTATTAACTTCTCGCCGAGTGTTGCCAGAAATGCTAATTTCCAAGAGTGTGGTACAGTATTGTTCTAATCTAGTGGTTCCGTTTATCAATCCGACAGCCTGTTGAATAGCAAGCAATTTGTTAGCGGAGCCCGGATTTGTAGCATTACTGAACGCATAACTACTCGCTATGAGATATTTATCTTTGCCCTTTTTAGATCCCTTGTTCGTTGCAGCCTTTGCTGGCCAAGTTTCAGAATACAATGCACAGACTTGACCCGTCACGGTCTTCAGATTATTGACATAGGCGATGTATGTATTAAAATACTGACATGTACGAGGTATGCTACCATTCGCAGCTGCGCCGACAAGTGCCGATTGACTTGTAGAACTACAATAATCTGCACACCGTTGGAAATTGAACGCTCCAGTCTTGAATGTTTTTGATCCAATATATGTATCGGCACCTTCAGAATCATAAGCCGATACGATTGCTGCCGAGCCGAGAGATAATCGATTATTATAACCTGTTGGAGACAGCAAACTGTTACTAATATATGCATTTGCTCCTGCACGAACTATGTGAAATGACGCCTTTGTCGACCCAGAATTCGTGGCTTGAGATTTTGTGATATACCGGGACCACATTGCGCATTTTATCAATGTCCGACTCGGAGGATTCTTGCAGGTCGGTCCGGGTAATCTTGTATAACTCCTTTCAAAAAAAATCTCGAATGCTTGACAGCCCTTGGTCGTGCTACACAGCGACGCGCATTTAGCTACATTGTATGTCGACAAGAGCTTGAGACCTAATGATTTCCCAGCTCTGCTTCCGGATCAGAATATAGTTCAAGCATGTCCCGAATGACTTACCCGTTAGATGAAGCTGGACTATCTTGATATACCACACTGTATCCAGCTGGAACTACAGCGACATTTGCAGCATGCGCAAAAGCAGGATTGGATTTGAAAGTGACAGCATTGTCAGGTGAGTAGCGATATCCACTTACACCAGCTGGCTGTTTGGCACATGCTGCTCGTTTTCCCAAGATTGACTTGTTCAAATCTGTGCCATAAACACCTGCAAAGACCGTTCTGGCAAGTATCGATACCAATACCGAAGTGAATATTGACCTCATAATGAAAAAACGTGGCAATAAATGTGGTGATCAAAGATCAGATGGTGTTGAAACCGGCATACACCAGTCTCGTCGAGTCCGAGCTGCTTTTTTTCCAGATTGAATAAGAGGATAATATCAAGATCAAGACCTATTTTTGTCAGGATCTTCAAAATAAGACCCCATAATGTCAACGGCTAACGACAACAACGGCTCTCGCGTCCTTCATATCGTCTGATGCGGAGAAGATTCACAATTTTACAGGGCCTCTGAGAACAACTTCAACGTTCAACGGGCATTTCAAGTGTTTTAGCAATGATATCATGCTGATAGAAATACAAGATAACAATAAACCGAATTGACAAAGTAAAATTTGTATAGAAACAGTATAGAGATACCTATCTTGTATGTAAGATATCTGCATAAAGTTATGCTTGTGATCTATGATCCATAGCCCGGGCTGCTGTAAGAGAGCCCATTAGCCGCTGCTGGCGCCGTTTGATAGAAAACAATCCATTTCCAAGTGTGAAAGGCGTCACGGCAATCCTTACCCTGTTGGAGTAAGGATTGAAACATCTTCGCTCGGAGCATTATCTGTAAATGTACATTGTTCGTACCAAAGCCTACATTGGTGACATGATAACCCTGACATAATCGACGTCGCTTGAACATCCGAAATTATCGAATAAAAGAATACATATGCTCATATAAAACATTCAACAGCAAACGTCAATGTTATGTTTCAGATTGTTTTTCACGGAGTGCAAACATATTTTCAGGCAATACAAAAGTGTTGGCATTGTTTTCAAAGATGCATATAAATGCTTCATTATTTATTTTAGTTAACTTATTTGATATTTATTTCACGTATGCCAAAAGTCGCAACAGCAAAAAAACGTGCCATTAAATTGCCCAAATCGATTATCTGCTGACCTATTTCCGCTTATTCCGTACGTTGACAAAGCGGACTTTATCCTCGACTCCAAGTCCAACTCGCTTCACGCGACCTAATCTAGCAAGCGCTTCGGCAATTTTGTCAAGAACAGCTTGCTCATCATGCGATAGTATTTTCGCCATGTCATCGTCGGATGACTGTAGTAGCTGTGTCTCATCTTCATTGTTTATGTGCTTTCTATGAGGTGACTTTTGTGGATGTATATGCCGTGTATTATGCGTCGCCTCTGCTACCCTCACACGAATACAATGGGTAGGTTTGGAACACAAATTCCACAAGAATGTGAAATAAGTCGCGGGAACGGGTGTGGTGATATCTGCTGGCGAATATCTCAGACTGACCGGGAAAATCTTGACCTTTGAAGGTATACTGAGCAGATTTTGTGCTAATGGAAGAATGCCCCTGCCATTAGAGGTTGTGCATTCTGGAAACACAGCAATACAGCGATCTGGATACTTTTCAATTACCTCAGATAGAGTCATAAGCTTGGAATTTGCGGCTGGACTTATATAGCCTTCACCAAATGCATCCAACATAGCTTGCCAAAGACTTATGATCTGCACCCTTCGACTGTCCGCGAATGATCGAGTAAAAAGTGGATCGAAAATCGCTGCAAGATATAATGCATCGATAGGTGATGTATAAGATGACACCAAGACCGACCCTGGATGGGGCAATTTCTCACTGTTTTGACCTAAAGAGCTTGAGAGCCATTAGTATGACAAATGTTGTAACTCTTTGTCGCAATCACTTACCCTCTCTTGACTCCATCAACTTGGAGGTCAACCCACCAGATTCCAGGAGTACCAAGAATACACCATAGAGCAGCCTTCTTGCCCAAAGAACCAATCGGTAGCCACGAGAATAATATAAAGTATGTCAGACTAACACCGAGCAAAAGCGGTAATCTAATGACAGCGAGGAAGATGTGAAAGGGTAATGCGACACCGGATGCCTGCGTCGGGACCTGCAAGAATGGAGCAATGCCCGAGCCTATGGTTTATCAGATGATTAACAATTTTTTCAAAGCGCAAGAGGAATCGTACCTTTGTCACGAAATGCGCCGTACTTTTCCATGACTAGCACCACCTCAACTTATCGCAAAACAGATCAATGAGGCTCGTTGCGCGCTTAGATAGTCTAGATATTTGTTACATGATCATGAGATTGGTCAGCAGGAAACGAGGTGTTGTACCTCGTGAAATTGCTGGCGTAGAGACATGCTTTTTTGCTTTTCAAGCCACGCTTGTTTCTACTGAACGAGCGTGAACGAATCGCTGGAATTTTTGTAAGCTTACAGTGACATGTGAAAAGGGTTGGCTCAGCATTCTAGAATTAAGCTTCAGCGGAACGAGCCGCGCCGCTGCTTTCCAACAAACGGTTTGTTGATGTACATGTTTACTTTGAGAAACCCCACTTTATATTTACGTGTGATATCTATGAAATGAATTAATGTATCCACAGCTCAGCATACTTGACGAGAACCACTGACAATGATACATTTGGATCGGACGAATCAACATGAACGTATATAGGTGAACTGGTCACTATGGTTTATGAAGAAAATACCGTAATATTTAAGGGCTCAAATTGGTTTGTTACTCTCACTGACAAATTTCTAGTCTGTCAGAGTGTCGCAATTGCGACCTCCGACTACCAGAATCCCAGCTGCTTCAGGCCTAATAGAATTAACGAATTCAGATACAAATGCACGGGCACTCGCGTCTCAGACAACATCACACAAGCACAAACTTTCTAATGGTAGGATATTTCTATAAAATTCATGAGTCGATATCATCTGACACCACTTCCAGTCGAGCAACCACCAGCGAAACGACAAACTCTTGTCGCCCGAACCGTACAAAATTATCGATCCCTTCCCGCCCCAATTCCGACGACTTTACCGAAAACTCGACCGATCAACAATATCATATCAGCAAACGTAGCTGCAAGTACACGACCTGTTGCAATTGGAACAATCGCTTCTAGGGCGAATGGCTTCTCCAATCGCAATGTCTCGACGAGTTCAACGACGAGTTCTGCTTCGAATACACGGGCTCAGTCATCATTTAGCGACCATCGACTAGCACGAAATGGGATGACACGAAGACCAGCAACGGCCATGACCAGATATGATGATGATGAACAGGGTGAAGAAGGCTCATTTCAGAGCAACAAAAACGGTATGAAGGATTTCTCAATGTCTGCTTTGAATTCGCAAGAGAGGGATTATTTCATGTCGCCTAATGTGATTGACAAATGTCGACGATCATTTTCTTTAAGTTCCGCATTTCGTGGTCTAAATCTGCAGGAAAGCAAGCAGGTACTTGCCTCGGATTACAAATCACGATCATTGGCTGGTCCAATGAGTAAAACCCCCAAAATCCCTTCAGGTATACCAAAGCGCATCATGAAACCAGCAAGGGTTGAAAAGCCTGAGATGTCTTTTCAGAAGAGAACATCTAGAAATCTACAGCGTGCTTTACGCGCATCTCCTATTAAGTTATCATTTCTTACGCGTGATTCTAACACAACAATTGCCACAGGTTGGGATACGAACGGCCGGCTCGATCACATGGAGAACCTTTACTCCACATTGATGGAAAAAGTCGAGACCATCACTACCGAGAAGGACGGCTTGGATGAGAGGTTGAAGCTTTATCAAACTCGAGGTCAGTTCCTAAACATGTCACAGACGAGCATCAGGAGTTGATTGTGAATTGAAATAGTCGTCGAACTAGAGCAGATCAGGGTCCAACTAGCGGCTTCAAACAAGACCTTGTCCGACGAACTATCCGAAGTCAAGATCCGAGTGGCAACCAATTCGCTCGAGTTGGAGGATTCGAGAAGGAGACATGTGATTGACGTAGATGAACTGACCCGTAAGAACAGGAATTACATCGAAGACCTACGAGAGACGCATCGAAAGGAGCTTGACCGTGTATATAGAGAGGAAAGGGATAAGATGGACGAAATAAGAAGGGAGATGAAAGAAGAGCTCGAAACAAGCAATAAGCAACGGAAAGAGGAAATGTACGAGACGGAGAGAGAACTTAAGTTGGCGTTAGAAGAGGAGCGGAATAAACGCCTGCGAGAAGTGCAGGAGATACTAACAACACTCGCTGTAGAGAAACAATCCTCCGAATCCGACATGACTCGTAGAGATCGTGAACTGCAAGATCTACAACAATCATTAGTCGAGACAAAGGCCGAGCTCGAAGGATCTCAGACTCGAGCCAAAACCTTCAAGGAGAGGTTGGAAGACTCGGCGCTCAACACGTTGACGTTAGAGACCTCCATGAAAGCGCTGAAAGCCAGAATCGACTTTCTCGAATCTGACAACCAAGCACAATCGCAAGCTTTTGCAGACCTACATCAGAAAATGCAGGACGCTGTTGATAAAGCTAGTGAAGCACAATCTAAACTTCGAGCCGAAGAGACTCTTCGAAGAAAATTGCACAACCAAGTACAAGAACTTAAAGGTAACATCCGCGTTTTCTGCAGAGTTCGACCGTCCCTTGATAGCGAAGAGGATGAACGAGCGAAGATCACATTTCCGGACAGTGACGGCGATAGTAAAGAAGTCGCAATACAAGGTCCGGAGCAGAAAAGTAGTCTTGGTAATGTTAATACCCTATTGAACTCGTTTTCGTTCGATCGTGTATTTTCACCTAGCTCGATGAACGCCGAGATATTCGAGGAGATCAGTCAACTTGTACAAAGTGCTCTCGATGGTTACAATGTTTGTATATTCTGTTATGGCCAGACTGGCTCTGGAAAGACGTATACGATGTCTTCGCCGGATGGCATGATACCTCGAGCGGTCACACAAATATATGAAACAGCAAAGGGTCTAGAAGAGAAAGGATGGACATACAAGATGGAAGGCAGCTTCATTGAAGTTTATAATGAAACACTAAACGATCTTTTAGGCAAGGCTGAAGAGTGGGAAAAGAAGAAGCACGAAATAAAACATGATCCAGCGAAACTTCGAACGACTGTGACAGATGTCAACGTTGTGCCACTTGATTCTCCCACAAGAGTCAATAGTATCCTGGAAAGAGCCGGTCAGAATAGAAGTGTTGCAGCTACAAAAGCAAATTCGCGCTCGTCAAGGAGTCATAGCGTGTTTATCCTCAAATTAAATGGTCACAACTCCGTTACAGGCGAACGGTCCGAGGGGACGCTAAATCTGGTAGATCTTGCCGGAAGTGAGAGGTTAAGTCATTCCGGTGCCACGGGTGACAGAATGAAGGAAACCCAACATATAAACAAATCGCTTAGTTGTTTGGGTGACGTAATCGGCGCGCTGGGTCAAGGAAAAGAAGGCGGACATGTGCCTTACCGGAACAGCAAGGTGAGTTGTTATTATCTGTGATATTTCCAACAATCGCATTGGCTGACGTTATCCAAGTTGACCTACCTATTGCAATATTCGCTGGGAGGTAATAGCAAAACGTTGATGTTTGTCATGATGAGTCCATTACAAGCACATCTCGGAGAAAGTTTGACGAGTTTGAAATTTGCCACAAAGGTATGTGTAAAGATTCGATCACGCAGTATAGTTGCTTTGAGCACTAATAACAACTTAGGTTCACAACACTCACATTGGTACGGCGAAGCGACAGAGAGCAGTGTGAGGCTTGATTGTTTATGACTCTTTCCTACTGTTTATAGCTTTTTACATTGATAGCAATTTGATAGAATGTGCCGATATGCCAACTTGATTCAACACATGTTAGTGTACGTTGTGGCGTGTCACTTCCTATATAATACACCCGTATAGAAATAGCCGTTTTTGGTCGTGGGTGGAACTCGAATTAAATTACACTTCTGCGTCGCCTTACAACAAGCTCGATTAGTCTAGCACGATCTCCTTCTGCGCATCGTAACCTCAGACTATAGTCATCGCATGTTTTCCAAGTAGTCACCTCCCACATGTCTACAATAAAGCACAAAAATCTAAAGTCCAACAATAATCACACTCCCCCTCGTTTGTCCCAGCAGAATAGGATTTTGCCCGCATATGGCTGAACAGGATTCAAAGTCACTTCCATCCGACGGGATCCTTCGGCGGGAAGCGGGTACGGGTTTCAGAAATTCGAAACGGATCCATCACGTCACACGAAACCCTGGGATCCTTGGGCGGGAAGCGGGTAAAATTTCGAAAATTTTCGAATCCTTTGCATCCGTCACATTGAACCCCGGTCTGATAGACTGCCGTGGCGCGTAGGCCTTGTTATCTTTTTCATATCAAGTCTTATAAATGCTTCAGCAATTACTACATATCTCGTAAATTCGCTTTGCAATTCACGCCTTTTTCACCAGTATGAAGAATGCTTTACGATGCGAGTAAATTCGTTGAAGAAGTTCGAGATGATGAATCAGCCGCATACGCTAATATAGGTTGTGTCTGTTATCCAAGACTGATGATTCATGCTAAATCCCTAAAATATCACTGGCAGCTTACCAACCGCTGTGCAGCGCATAAATCCGGAGAAACTGAACGTGAGGAGGCTGAATGTATGTTATCTAGCTTCCACCAGCAGTTTCACATAGAGGTGATTGTGGACGAGAAAGTCAAAGATTGCGCAATATGTGAGTCGATAGATAAGAGTGACAATGTAAGAGCCACCAATCATCTAATTCTCCAGCGCCGTGGGGTCGGAATGATTACCTTGCTCTACAAACAAGATCTCCAGGTGGAATGCTTGCTGAAATATTTTGATAAATGTGGATACTCGGATAAAGTCGAAGCTTTCTCAAGGAACAAAGAATTCCATTCTGGACTTCTGGATGCAATGTCAGCCATCTTGACTATATTCAATGACGCTCTCATCACGACTAATCAACTCCTACGCGAGCGCGCGCCCTGGCACGCAAAGAAAGCGATTGAAGAACTCAAACGGGCTTTGCCAGAGCCTAGGGATCACGAGTCAGCTGTGAGGGCTTATGGTATTCTGCAAGCCATAATCAATAAGACGCACGAAAAACTACCACTTGAAGAAGAAGAAAGTCGCGATTCGGAGTGGGATATAGCAAGCAGTGACGAGAAAGTAAAATCTTGGATCGAAATCTTGAAGAATCAAGCCTTCAACGATCTATACTCGGCAAGATCAAAGCGTGGAAAGAGAAAGTCTGTTGCCAGAGAAAACAAAAGCACTGGCAGTGAAACCAACAACTTGCGAAAAGAGACCTTGAAACGTGCTGCTAGCGTACACCCGAAGCGGGCATCACCACCTCCCAATCTCCCGAAGCGTGTCACTGGAGATTTGTCATCATTGACACAACATTCGAGCAATCCCATCACGCCACAACCAGGCAAGTCTATTTTGAAAACAACGACTACGAAGAACAGATCTAGAAATGCCGATCTTTTGAACAAAATTTCGTCAGTACCTCGCCAAAGACGAAAAAGACAGCAGACGAGCTTCCGAGGGCGGCTATCGACTTCTACACAACTTTGTTCCCATTCTAATGCTACTTCCATGGCAGATCCGAAATTGAGGGTGTTTGGTGTCAAGGATGATAATCCACGTCCAGCGAGATTAAGGTCAAAGCAGGTAGGAGATTTTCTCTAGATATACAAAGTCAGACCAACTTTGCTCGGTGTTTGACGTGATCGGTAGGTAAATTATAGTAAAGTTTCATTCAGGTAATAATTGCTACGGTGACATTCGTGCAGGGTTCCCAACAGGGCAATAATTATCTAATCCGCCTTTGTCGACGCAAGTCGCACCATATTTATTGAAAAATAACCACACAAATCACGCTTCACACGATTGCATAGGGCACCCATATAAGACTCAAACAGCGTGAGACAACTTTCCGGTTAGGTTCAAGATTTTAAGGATGCTCGCGTTCAACCGTGAAAGTCGTCCTTGACGCGGACCGTTCTAATGTTAGGGTTCCCCAGATTTCTGGGCGGCTTCGATTTCTAACTCGTAGGCCTAAAATAGATTGGGAAAAGAAGATTAGTCCGAAAGTCTAAAATAGCAGAATGACGTGGTGCGGCTGATTTAATGGGAGGTTCTTCGCTCGGTCATATGCCGAGCGCCGGAGAAATCATGCGCGCCTAATGGACTGAACCCCTGTCTTTATGTCTCAACCTAGCCTGTATAAATGACATTCCAATTATTCAGACCCGTAAGTCCAAGTGTCAACATACAAGTCCGTAAGTACAAGATCGTGAGTACAGTGCGCGAAGTCATTAGTGTATTCGTGTTTTTTACAGATATATCATCCGCGCGCATGGGTATTGTTCCACTGCTTGACAAGTTGGCAAACACAATATTTATAATATTTGGGACGATTGTACCCCTTGCCCGAAAATGTACAAAACGTCATTCTCAGCCTTTTCGAAAGCGGAAGAATTCTTATTTCCTCCGTCTGCCTTTGTACGCTAGATCGTTGCTTGGTCGCCAGGAATCCCAAGTAACTCCTCACTCTTGCGAACCAAGTCTAAATTAATTCTTCAATGCTCCTTTGCCAAATCAACCATGGGCTCGTCAACAGCTAACGACCTAAAAAGATTTCTGCGCAAGTATGAGTAAGTCGAGTCTGAATTTCATTGTACATTCAGGTGATCGTGAAGAATTGCAGTCAGAAGGACATGTCGCGCACGGCAATCGAGGGCGGAAATGCGTGATTCGATTGGTCGTGCATGAAAGTTTAAAGACAGGCCATTGGGAGGCCGTCAATATTTGCAACAAGCATCGTATACGAAAAGGAGAAGAAAACACAAAACAAGAAACGAAAGAAGGAACAGCACAGCACGGATCGGAGAAAACCCATGAGCTTTCCGAAGCAGACGATTGCTGTATCACAACTTCAGAAAAGTACTTTTGGCCAGAAATACTTCTTGACCAATCGAAATTACCATGCGACGTTTGCAGACTCCTGGATACTGGTCGATTTGTACCACGGCTCGAAGAACAGAGATTGTTCCGTGATACATTTTTCGCCATGCTTCAGATATTACAACAAGAAGATCTAAACGCCGAAGGTCTGATTGACTGGGCACTTCAAACAATTCCACATGACCGTGCCTTAAACGGACTGAAAAACCGAATCGACGAATTTCGAAAACTCAAGAAGTCTCTGGAGGAACATTTTGTGTATTGTCATGCCGAAAAAGTAGAGGGCGATAAACACTGGATAGGAGAGGCGATCAAATCGGTCAAAGCGCAAGATTTGGAAACTACAGAACACCTTGGTGATAGTTGTCAACACGAAGTCCAGACGCATACCACGAGTGTGCAGGGTTTGGAGTCCAAATCAACGGTTGAGGATCACATTACAGACTTCCACGAGCATCTCTTTAATGAAGTGAGAAAGGCTTATAAAGATATCGAGCTCGACATATGGAGTCGTGGCTTGGAAACACTGGAGAACAATCTGGTGAAGAGATTAGGTGAATGCGCCTTGTACCTACTTCCAACTTTCAGAAAGCGAGTCTGTATGGTTCCCATGAGAAAGCGAGTCACTATCAGTGAACCAAAACCAATCGACGAAGCCCCACGTCCGGCTATTGAAAATCATAGCACAGCGGCAGATAAGAAGTGGAGTCCCAGAGAATTATATGAGATGTCATATGAAAAAACTCGCCCTAAGAGCAAAGTAACATTCGCTAGTTATCATGCACGGTAAGGTCAACAATAATCCAAAGACTGATCATTTTTGAGAGACACGCCTATTGTCCTACATATAGCGAAACTTCTCGCATTCTGCTCCTACACCAGATGAGTAGCAGGAATCTCTGCCTTACCTTACGATGTCGTCAAACATATCGAGTCAAGTAAAAAAATTCAAGACAGATACGTTTGTGAATCAGACCAGTCTTATTCGCCCTGGTTGATCATCTCTCATTCCATTTTCCGAATGTAGGAACATCAGTGAATACAAAGTTTGTATAAACTCAATATCTAATCCGAGTCTATTTTTGAAATTCATGGTCACGTTCTCCACCCCTGAACCAGACCGTGTAATCTATCAATCACAACCGGACCCCAGGCTTCCAGACTTCTATTTATCAATGTATCAAAGAACGCAATCGCCTCATCTTCTCCTACACCCAAACAGAACCTCTCCTCAACTTTCTTGACCGCCTGATCACCCCAGAATCTAATATCGGGAATATTAGCATCCTGCATCAATGCAAAGAGATTTAATATCAAATTACTCGATCTCCGGAGTGTCGTAAAAGCGGTGAAACAATACTGCTTGAATATTAAGAATTGGCTTTCTGGATTTCTGTCTACATTTACTCCTCCCATGCCGTCGATCATTTCGTGACTTAGTTTCATACTTGGAGCCAAAGGCTTGGGATCTCGACCAAGGATGTACCCGAAATCGGCGTGGAAGAAATGGCCATCTGGTGCTAGGAGAAGATTGTCCATGTGACGATCTCCTACGCCAAGGAGGTAGGTTATGACGCAATATCCGGCGCAGGAGCGGACATAGGTCTCCATGGCTTCTCGTCTCACACCGAGGATAGAAGGGAGAGTGGATGGCGCAGATGAAGAAGTAGATAGTGGTGGTGCGGGACTGTTTTTGCGAAGATATTCCAGAATAGATCCTTTATATTTCGTACTACTAAGGATAGAGGAAAGCGGTACGGATGGAACGAATTGTACTAGTCCTGCTATTGCGCCTGTTGCGAGGATACGATAAGGTGATAATTGCAGGTTTAGATTCTCCTTTTGTAATAAACGATCCATTAATGAAATGATTTGTACAACAAGTTGATCTTGTCGGAGGTTGTCTCCCGTCTTGAATATAAGAGGGTATTTTTCGCCCTTGACATTCTTAAAATTGACCATCAAAGGTGATAGTGATGATTTGAATATACTACTGTCGTCGGGAAAGCAGCCACTGATCAGTACATCAGGATCTATTGGAAGAGGTAGAGGTGGGTCTATTTTAATCATGTCGTTCTTGGAATCTGCTAGAGCTTTCTTCAACCGTTCAATCTTCCTTTGTCTGTCATCTCGCGATGATCTCGCATCTTCTGACATTCTCGCAAGTACGGTAATGAATTCACCTTGACGTAATAGAATCTTTCGTCTAGCTTGTCCTTCAGTTGTCTTTTCAAGCTCTTGCATAAAATCGTAGGATACTCTAGCGTACAGCTTACGATGGCGTTGTGCTAGTGGATCTTGATCGCTTCTGTCATCAAGTTCTACCATTAAATACCAATGGAAATAGTTACCTAGCTTGAAGTTTGCCGCAGATCGAACAAGCAAGAAGCCAGCAAGCGACGAGTCGAGACTTGAAACAACGTCTTCGGACAGTTTCAGCTCGGGCTCATATTTCAAAGCCTGAACCAGCTGTAAGAGATATAGGAGGAGCTCTTCGTCGTCAGCCTTTCGGAGACGATCAACAGCATATCTTCTGACATCACGATTATCTACTTGTGGGCCCAGCAATTCCAGTGCATCATCTATGTCTATCTCTTCCCATTTTGGCAAGAGTTGAGAGACCTGTCGAACCTCGTTTACATCAGTCCACGCAACAGACTTGACAAGCTTTGTCAGTGCTCTTTTATCACGGGTCAAATGATGTCTGAACTTCCAAATAAGATCCCGTTCTTCTTCAACTAATTCCCTCGTAGGACCATAAGATAGGATCATATTTAGACGATCTCTTACTCTCGGGTTGGGTTTGAGATGTTTGTCCAATAAGCCGGTTCTTTGTCCACGCACAAGACTTCGGTATTTGATTTCAGCTGGATTATCGTTAAATCCTATTTCAGGATCGTATATCCTGATTAAATCACCGCTTATCGCATCGCCGTAACCCGGAGATTTCAACTCTATCCCCACTTCTGGTGGAGGTTTTAATCTTACTTCGGCAGCATTTTTAACCCTTTGTCGAATGTTCGAGACAGGTGGAGGCGCGTATTCGTGATCTGTGTAGATGACGGGATGATCGAAACGTGGGAATTCAATATAGAGATCATAAATGCTACTGTCGTTCATATCATCATTCAACGTGTCGTCATTCACCTCCTTTGATACGGTGCTCGTAGACTTGAGGCCATAAGCTCTCGTAGTATCTAGTAGATTCACTTTTTCAAGTTTTTCGATATGACGAAAAACCATTTGATCTAACCATTTGTTTTCTGGAATTTCACCCATTTCATGCTTCTTTAAAAGGTCTTGAAGTCTTTCTGATTCGGCTTCACGACGGGCATGTTTGTCATCGAGAATAGGAAGATCATTTCGAAAATCCTGTCGGCCAGTGTTTGATTTCTGCCATGGAGTAGTGGTGTTGCTGAATCCATCAGCAGCTCTATGCCTCCATAATTGACATCTGTGACGTCCCTTTCTCAAAGCGCCGTCATCATCAAAGATTGATATAGTGGTACCACCGAATGGAATGTGATGTCCAAGAGCGCCGTCAGGGCCTACAGGAGACAAATCCCAGACAGTCAACGCAAGCTGTGTATTCTGTGGTAGTAAAGCGTAATCGACCGGCAATTGAAGCCACTCATTCCAGGTTCTTGATGATTTAAAGTGTTTGAAGGGAGTTTGAACATGTACCGATAGTGGTTTGCTATCTGTAAAGAGTTGTGCAGTAACGTATAATTCAAAGGACGGGCTTACAGAATACAAGTCAGAGATTAAAGACAATGGTCACAGGAAAGCGAGCAAGATCACCTTAGATTAGAACCTCGATGTCGTAGTTCTGGCTGTCGCAGAAGCTCTGAATATGGAAGTGGTTTCTCATGACCATCCAACCGACCTCTAATCGATGGCTTTAGTCTAGATTACTTACATGTTTATATCTAAAAGCTTCTACTGACATCTTTACGCTTACGGGGACTTTGAGCTCTGATGAGCTTGCAAAAGTAAGCGAGTCCATCACGCATAAGGGCTAACATATAACTTTTGATGCATTCGTGTAGTATGAAAGGACTGTGTTGCTTGTCATACTTGCCACGTCTCTTGACTTATAAGTTATCTTCAAGCTTCAAGGTAAGTTAGCGACACGGCGAGTGAAATTGAATTGAGTCATGCAGCTTAGTCATCATTTTAATTGAACGACAGCATCATGAAAACGCGTCGCCGAAAACATTTACCTGGGGTTTATCCTGTGCAGCATTTCTGTATATTCCAAATGGAAATGTGGTGGTTTCTGCCAATCGTGTCATCACGATAACATTCTGGAGATTCTGAATACCAGCAATAGATACTTCCGGATTCCGCAATCCCCGTGCCAAATTTACACGTTCCTGACTCGCGTTCTCTCATTTTAATTTCACTTAATCAAAAAATCCCATCAATGGCAACGACTATCAACTGAGCGATTCTTATCGTTGGCGTCGTCAATGGCAAGCTTGCACAAACAACCGTTACATCTTTTAGACCGGGCCTCACCACTATCTCCAATCAATAGCAATTTTAACAGTAATCCTACGATAAATCCAGGCCCTACAATGTCGCCTAGCCCTTCTTCAAGTCCTGGGCAGGAGAATCCCCGTAAGCGTATGACTCATACCAGACCTTCAAAACTTAATGCGCAGAGACCGCCGACACCAAATAGCGATCCACTGACAAGACCGGCGAAGCGAAGGATGTTGAATAGGAATGGAGATGATGATGGCAATACCATGACTAATGGGACAGATGTTGATGAACTAGATGATGGAAGCAATGACAATGATGCAGAAGGTGAAGAAGATATAGTTGCACGGACACCGTCGCGTTCACAAGAGCGCGAGAATGTATCAGAGACCACGGCGCAAACTAGAGATCGAGACGGTCGATCAGCTACAGCGCAACCTGGCGATAACGGTGTAGTATATGATCCGGAGCAGGATGAGCGCGAAAGACGTGAGACGAAGCGGAAATCGAGAGCTCTGGAACGAGAAATTATCGGTATGTTGTATAATCTGTTCCAAAAAAGGTTATACTAATAGATGGATAGATAATCGCGATGAATTCCTGCGACAGAATAACGATGGACTTTCAGTGACGATCAGAAAGGCAAACACTATTTATGGCGAAGTCAAACAAACTCCCGATGCCACGACAGACTCTCGCTTGATGGTGAATGTATCAGACATAGCATATCGTAAATCAGCACAACTTGTATTGGGAGATACAGCCAGCGGGATAGATGTTGATGAATTCGTCTCAAAATGTATAACATTTATGCGACAATCCCAATCTATAACGGCATCACAACGACGACGACAGGATAACGACGAAGAAGATGCAGCAGGACTGATGCTAGATTGGGCATATCTTGGCGCAAACGCGTGTCATCCTTATAATGCTCGACCAGCAGTTCCTGGCTTTCTTCTTGGTCCACTATCAGTTCAAAAACGCGTTCGAGCCCCTATACAACGAAGAGCAAGGCAACGGGATAACGGACGAGCAGAAGTGCGTCCAGAAAACCTCGATAGAGCCGATATAGCTGCGACGGAGAACAATACAGTGCAAGCCATTTGCGCAACGATTAAGAAACGCCTAGACCAACACTGTCGACAAGCGGAAAGTAATCTCCGCGCTGTTTTGAAAGAAGACACACCTCCAGAAGAAATAGAAAGGCTATTTCGAAAACATAGAATCACAACTACAGGCGGCCCGTCTCTTTTCGACTTTGTTATAAATCCTTCAAGTTTCGGCCAGACGGTGGAGAATCTATTCTACGTCTCGTTCTTGATCAAAGAAGGTGATGTAGGTATCGTAATGGACGATCATGCTTTACCGACTGTAGTCCTCTCTACTGAAACGGTCAGCGAGGCCAGACAAAGAGGGAGTACCAAACACCAAGCAGTGCTAGGAATTGATTATTTCGTCTGGGAGAAATTAATCAAAGTGCTTGGGATAGAAGAGGGGATAATCGCCAATAGAGAGGTGGGCGAGAGGAGAGTAGGTCAAAGAGGGTGGTATGGTTGATTCATACCCCGGTTTTTTTATATTTTCAATTTTTGCCTCGTTATGTTTTGATCAACATATTTGAACGCGGTGTTTGTACCAATAGAGTGGGGACAGTAGTAGAGGGACGGCAGGTGTACCGGGACATGGGGAAATAAGCTTATTTTTAAGTATTAGTCTAAAATTAATCACGTGTAATCACATGACATGGTCTTGGCTACAACTTTTTGAACGAAAAACATTAATTATCCTTTGTATTCATATCCAAAATTGATATTCTCCTCGAAATCAATAGTGAATAGACTACTAGAGCTACTTAAAAGTGCTTCTGCCGCATCGCCATGGTCCTCTAACTCTTGCTTAATATCAGTAGGTGTATTAACAACTTTTAAGGCAGCCTTCTTAGTATTAATACGCTCTTTTACCTTATTAAATGCCGTAGACGCAGCTTTATAAGCGATACGACGTTCTGCTAGTACTACGAGGGTTATAGTACGTACTGTAGCTAGAGTAGATTGCTTTAACGTATTAAGTGCAGCTTGTGTAGCACGCTTTTAAAGTAATGCTTCTTTTTTAGCTAATTTAGCTATGCTTAATTGCTTCTTCTGATTTTGGATTTTCTGTACCGTCTCTATAGTAAGAATTATACTAGCTCCTGTTACACGACTAGAACGTCGTTTAGAACCGCTTCTTCTTGTTACAATAGCTACTATATTAGCTAGCCTTTCTTCTGCAATATCTCCACGTATTTTTTCTATTTAATAAGCCTTGAAAATCTATGCTATAAGTTGTTAAGCTTTTTGTTATAATCTTGACTTTAAAATAGCGTATAATTAACGCTTAACTTCACGCAGCTTCTATAGAGTAGCTAGTAGAGGTTATGATGAATTCAACAGAGCATTAGACTCTATGCTAGACGGCGGAGGTGATGTGCTAGTAGTTATAGTAGTAGGTAATCGCGCTAACACGCGTGCTCGATCTAATAGATAGATACTAGTAATTACAAAAGCTTTTGATTAATTTTCTAAAGTAAAGACTGTATCTCTTATAACAGAATAAGCATGTACGAAATCGTAGTTATTAACGTAAACAAATCCGTAGTAATTTAGCTCGTTAATCTCCTATAAATAAGCTCTTTTAAGACTACTAAATAATGCTACATCTAGTGGCTATAAGAGGTGAGTTGTATGTGGTAGTAGCCGTATAATTAGAATATTATGCTCGCTAGCATATGTTATAAAATCTAAGCTCTTATAAGAATAGTAGCCGTCAAGTATAAGGATCCGCTGATTTTCTAGCAACATTAACTCTGTTAGATTAGTAATTATAGCTCTAGAGTTATTTAGTAGTTGTGTGTACTTCTTAAAGTGTTTCATCTATTGAATTACGTGCATAGTTGATAACTAGCTATTCTCTAAACTCCTACTACTATATACCTTACTAAATTAGTCTCTAGTAGACTAGCTAACTATGTAATATACTATGGATCTACTCCTCTAAGCCCTTATATAATAAGATAAGGCGGTATAAGCCTACTAGCTACGCTCAGAGTTTCGATACTTATTACTTATATCCTATCTCTAGATCTAGCTCTTATAGCCTTATTCCTATCAACAATTATACTACTATATATTACGGTTATGTTATTCTAATCATAAAGCTAGTTTCATCTATATTATAGATATTACGTGCTTAGATAGGCCGAGAATATTGTAATAGGCATATATAGACGGGTCACGTATGAACGGTCGCAGGGATAACGCTAGTAGATCACATACGTCATATCCCTGGATCGACGTTACCTCGCATTTACCCCGCTCGTATTTGGGTCCTCGATAAAGCCCTTAAGACCTACATACAGAACGCTAGGGGGACCTTCAAGGATAATAGCGTAGAATTATATAGCCTTTAGCTATATACGAGACATCATTCTTCCTTACGTACAAAACCCTTACATTATTATCCTTCTCTTAAATACGTAGTCTAAGAATAGTGTCAACCTGTATAGATACGGCACGCTTAATAGCTACTATAGAGTCATAGGAGGAACGTATAGAGAATGTAGCACGTATAGAAAATGTTGTAGATTTAGGTTCGATAGTTGAAGCTGTTCTAGGACTAACGGTCGAGGAAACGAATATCGAAGAACGTATCTAAGCTACAAGCGAACGCTATGCTTAATTAGAGCGAGAACGCTAGCTTAAAATGTTACATAGACATATCGTAGAACTAGAACTCGCGAATAACGAAGAGGTACTAGCGACACGCCCGCGTGCTATCTCCGATCTAGTAATGCTACTACTAATAGCACCTAGATTAGTTCTATATTATATAATAGTATATAACGACCCTCTTAGTTAGGTTATTACTAATGCACCACCTGCGCCTAGAGCGTAAGTTAAGGCATCGCCCCCGAGATATCCAAATCTAGAAGATCGAAATTATGGGGGTTAACTATATGTTCTGTAGGTAAAACGCAATATTCACCTTAAGGACCCTATTCTATATAAGGGAAAAGGTATTAAGCACTATAGAGAGTTTATGTAAGAATGTGAGAATGCATTCTAACTAACACCTTACAACTTCCTTATAGATATAGATAGAATTAATTAGGCTAGCTAATTTTTAAGTAGAGATCTAAGAGACACATAGAGCACACACGTAGAACGCTACTATAGAGAAATTACTAATACTTAGGAGATGTTTAAATCTTTCCTTCTTAATATTATAGCTAATCTAGTAACTCGCTCGCTAAACGTAGCTAAGTTATATAAGTTAGCTAGGCAAAATCCGAGCTAGACTATTCGGAATTTCTCTACTTATTTAGACTCTCTCGAGCAATAGATCGACCCTTATACTAAGACTTAACGAGTCTTACATTTGTTTCTAAAACTATTACTAGGCATACACTAGCGGATCTTAAATTACTACGTGCTTCCAGTAACTAGGGAGTAGTTAATTACGCTAGCGAGAGTGTCTAATAATACGGGGGAAGTATACTACACCGCCCCTTAAACTAATAGTGTAACTACATATAAATTCAAAAACACTAGAAATTATAAGAGAAAGAGATCTATAGATTCGATAGATAACAGGGCACCCTATCAGCTACGCGCGTACAACGCACCTAGTATAGTAGCTCCTTATAAACTAAGCATGCCTAGAAAGGATTAGGCAAAAGAGTTGAACTTAGAATGTTACACTTATTACTAAAAGGGACATATCTCTCTAGACTGTCCCTAAAAGGAACTAGCTAGTAGATCAAACGTTAGACTAGTGCGAGCGCGTAAGACGAACATATATTTAAAAGGAAAAGCCCTACTAGTAGCTTAGGTATAGTAAGGTAGAGAGCTTTAGAAGTATTACTAAGTATAAAGAAGAAGTGTAGCGCTAGCGCGACGTAAGCGCGTTAAGATAAGGAGGTTATAGCTATACTAGATCCTTAAGTAGAAGTTACCTTAGTTAGTAAGGAATTATGCTTACTATTAGATTTAAAAAGGATTAACGCTAAATTGCTAACACTACTCTAGCTAGGTACTAAACGTAAAACCACCTACGGGGCGTATAAGTTCTACTTACGACTCACCGACGATACAGGCATTAAGAAAGTGTTAAAAATTCTAGCATATAGTATAGACTAAGAGGAAGATTAAGTACTATTAGGAAATCCCTTCTTACATCGAGAAAACATTTAGTACGATTATAGTCAGTAATAGTGGCGCTAGGGTATCATACTAGAGACGCACATAAAGTATGTAAAGGCTGCGAATTTCTTAGATAAAGTCTTACTAGAAGAATAAATACATTTCCTAGGAAGTCTATAAGAGAGAATAGCGTAAGTGCTTCGTATAGCCTTTGAAAGTGAAGCTATAGTAGAAACTACATTACCTTTAGAACTTAGAGAGTTCGAGGACATATTCGATATAGCTAAAGCTAGTATATTACTATAGAGTACAAAGTAGGACTATGCTATACCGCTTATGCTAGATAAGGAGCCCTTATATAGACTGCTATATAACCTCTTAAGTAAGGAACTTAAGGTGCTAAGAGAATATATTAAAAGCAGTCTAAAAAAGGGTTAGATATAACATAGTAATAGTCCCGCTAGGGCACTACTTATGTTTGTCTCTAAAAAATACAGTAGCCTTCGTCTATATATAGATTATCGTAGGTTAAATATAGTTATAATTAAAGATCAATGTCCTTTACCTTTAATTAGTAAAACGTTAGACTGCCTATGTAGCGCACGTTATTTCATAGCGTTAGACCTTAAAGATGCGTATAACCGCATTAGGATTAAAGACAGCGACGAGTAGAAGACTACGTTTCGCTCGCGATACAGGCATTTTAAGTATTTAGTTATGCCTTTTAAGTTAACTAATACTCTAGCCTCTTTCTAGGCCTATATTAACAGGTCGTTAAGTAGCTTATTAGATTGTATCTATGTAGTTTATCTAGACAATATATTAATATATACTTATTACTAAGACATCGAGAAACACTAGGACATAGTTAGGACGGTATTATAACGCTTACGAGATGCTTAACTTATGTGAATTTGAAAAAATATAAATTTGCTACAAATAGAGTATTATTCCTTAGGTTTATCGTTAGCACTAAAGGAGTGTAAGCGGATCTAGAGCGAGTTGCTTATATATAAGAATAGCTAGCACCTTTAAATCTAAAAGCTATGTAGCTATTCCTTAGTTTCATAAACTTTTATAGAAGATTTATTTATTATTACGTAAGCATTACGCTACTATTAACAGAGCTTCTAAAGAAAGACTAGGAATTCTCGTAGATAGATAGAGCTTAAAAGGCTTTTAAAGAGATTAAGAAACACTTTATAGAAGTACTACTAATATAGTACTTTAATGTAACGAAGGCGATTTACATAGAAACTGATGTATTAGTATTCGCTATTATAGGTATCATATCGTAGATTTACGAAGATAAATACTAGAGGCTAGTAGCATTCTATTCTAGAAAGCTATAGCTAGTAGAACGTAACTAGGACACTTATAATAGAGAGTTGCTCGCTATAGTTAAAGCTTTTAAAAACTAGCGACACTACTATGAAGGTGCTTAAGATACTATCGAAGTTATTACTAACTATAATAACCTACGAGCTACACGCGATATGAATAAGATGAATCCACGGTAAGCCTAATAGTTAGCATATTTAACAAGGTTTGATTTTAAAGTAGTATACTAAATAGGGAAGAGAAACCTAGCTAACGCGCTATTAAGACGCGAGGACTACTTTAAGGAAGATATTACCCTTAGGTTATTAGTGCTAATACTTTAAGATAAATTAAATCTTAGGGATAATGAGAATTTAACGTATGTAAGACGTATACAAAGTGTAGTACATAGTAGTAATAGTAGAGCCGTAGCTAGGCCTAAGAACCTAGAGCTAAGGGGCAATACGCCTAAAGCAATTATTTGTAGCTAGTCTATAGCTACTAGTATCGCGAACTATAGATCGCGTATACTACGTCGCGAAGTAAGAGCCTTGCTTTCTACTAGCAACGAACCTACAAAAGATGATAGAGGACCTTTAAGGCAGAAACTAATAGATCTCTAGAAGTAGGACGCTAGTTATAAAGATCTAATAGCTAAGTACATTAATAAAGGTTACTAACTTAGAAGCAGAGGGACGTAGGCATAGCGCTAGGACTAAGATAGCCTCGTCGTATATAAAGATAAAGCATACGTTCCTAACGTGCTAAGTCTTAAGTAAGAGATACTACGTAATTCCCATGATTCTATAATAGTAGGCTATTATAGAAGAGATAGAACTCTTGAGCTTACCTTCTATAGTTATTACTAGGAACGTATGCGAGACGACGTTAAAGAATATGTAAGTACATGTAATATATGTTAAAGAAATAAAGTATCGAGACAAAGACCACATAGTGAGTTACGGTCGTTACTGATCCCTTCTAAGATATTTAAAGAAGTATTATTAGACTTCATTATAGGTTTACTGCTATCGAAACGCTAGAGAATCGTATATAACGCAATTTTAGTAATAATTAATAGATTATCTAAAATGTGTATATATATACCTTTAAAGAATACATAGAATATAAAGGACTTCGTAGACGCATTTTTTACGTATATGATTTGTAAGTTTAGAGTCCCTAAAGGTATAGTATCTAATCGTAGGAGCATTTTCACCTCCGATTTCTAGAGTGAACTATGTTACTAAATAGCGATAAAGAGACGACTAAGTACTACATACTATCTATAAACGGACAAACAAACCGAACGTCAAAATTTAGTTTTAGAAGCATATTTACGATTTTTTATTAATAATAAATAGGATAATTAGGCAGATTTACTCCCTTTAGCAGAATTTTTGTATAATAATAGCGTGTATAGCGCTACTAAAACGACACCCTTTTAAGCTGTAATAGGTATTAATCTAAGAATAGATGAAGCTCCTAGGGACACTCGCCTAGAGAAGGAGGTACCTAACGCGGTCAACAAAGTATAACGCTTCTAAGAAGTACGTGAACGCTTGCAAAGAACCTGCTTTATACATAAGAGTTTTAGAAAAAATATTACGACTAGAAACACAAACCTATATACTTCTAAATTAGAGATCTCGTATAGTTAAGTAGCGAGAATTTAAGTGTATTACGTGCGAGTAAAAAGTTATTAAGTAAGTTTATCGAACCCTTTCGTGTAAGTGATACTATCGGTACGTAGGCGTATCGCTTAGTATTACTAGCGCACTACTAAATACATAATGTTTTTTATGTTTCTTTACTTAAGCTAGCTTAAGAACGCCCTAAGGAACCCCCTCCTAACACATTAGCACTAGAACTATCTATAGATAGTAAAATAATATAGTCTATAGAAAAAATATTAAATGAACGTAAGCGAGCTAGTATTAAAGAATACTTGCTCTAATAGGAAGACTATAATAAGACCTAGGATTTATAAGAGCTAGAATCTAAATTTGACAATATGACAGACTTGTTAGAAGTATAGGCACGAGACAAAAAGGGGAAACGTAAGTAAGAAGCACGAACAGTTATTTATACTAGGTTTTTTATATAGTTTTAAAGAAGCATCTCTAGGATATGTCGTAATATTAAACAAAGGAAAAAATAAACAAAAATAAGGAATCTATTATTATCTCTTAATTATCCCTTAAGTAACCTATATCTAAGTATTAAGCATTATCCGTTTTAAGGCTATCTTCCCCTTCGTTAGGCCCTACTTCCTAGGAATTCCCTAGAAGATTATCCTTAACACCTTTAGGGGGTAGTAATAATACTAAAGATAAAGGAGGAGGAGGCGGAGGAATAGGCGTAATACTAGCGTTCTACTTTAGTTAGTTATTATTATTAAAAAAAAAAGAAAAAGGAAAAACATACTAAGCTAAATTTAGAGGTAATTTAGGCGTAGTGCGTAGCTGCATCGCGAGTAGAAGTGGTAGCTTCCTTAAGATCAGCGGCCATATCCTTAATAGAAGTAATTATAGAAGTTACTAATTCTATGAGGGCGGTAGCATTCATGCTACTAGTAGTAATTTCTAACTTCTATAAAGAAGCACCTATAGCGCTAGTAGTAGCAGAAGAGGTTTCTATACTAGAAGCAATCTTCTTCTACTCTATAAGCATTAAAGAAAGAAAATCAGGAGTTAAGACGGGGTTTTTCGAAGGTTAGCTAAAAGGAACATAAGCAAGTTAAGCGCGTTTATAGGCAACTTTAAGTTAAGAATTGAAGGTACGTTAGAGACGTACTAGCTTTAATCCGTGAAGCTATACCTTAGGGTCGGTAGTAATAGCAGCGTCGTTATCGTCTAAACGTGTAAGCGTATTAGCTACGGCTACGGTGTAATCGTTATAGACATCGTAGAGACGTTCGACACGTCTATTGAATTCGGGGGGAGTATTAATACACTCGTGTTTTAAGGAAACATATCGTTTACACTTACGACCAGAACTCGCGTTGTAGTTACATTAATCTCCCTTAATAGAGATGTTTTAGACACAACGAAGGCAAGACGTACGTTCTATGACGTCGTGTATAGCGATAGCTTTAGGAGAAAAATTAACAATCTTTGAAAAGGCGACCTTATAGTTAATAAATAGTAGCACTTTGATAAATACTATAGTAAATAAGCTTGCGTATCGTAAGTAAGCGGAGGCGTTAGAGTTAAGTTACTAAATTAATAGCTAGATTTGAAAATAGAAAAGGAGATAGAAGAGAGAGAGGAAGAAAAACATAAGGACATAGATCCTACCTTTTATGTTGTTCGTAAAGTGAATACTATAATACCGTTTGTAGTATACGTGAGTGTGAATGTGAAGAAGTTATAAAAGAGAATGAAATTCACTTTCAATAATAACAGCTAAGACTCATAAACAAAGGGGCAAACATAAAGAGTAAAAATATACTAGGACAGTAATAAAGAATGGAACTTAACAAGCGAATTACATGCGTCATAGCTAATGCCATAGACACTCTTTTCCTTATAGAGGTTTTTATTAAGGCCGTAGGTATATGCTGCTAGGGACATTAGCGTAGACAGGGGGATACTATAATAGGCATATATAGACAGGTCACGTGTGAACGGTCGCGGGGATAACGCTAGTAGATCACATACGTCACATCCCTAGATCGACGTTACCCTACATTTACCTCGCCCGTATTCAGGTCCTCGATAAAGCCCTTAAGACCCGTATACGGAACGCTAGGGGGACCTTCAAGGATAATAGCGTAGAATTATATAGCCTTTAGCTATATACGAGACATCATTCTTCCCTACGTACAAAACCCTTACAAATATACTCGTTCTTTAAGAAAGGAAAACTAGCTATTAATTACCTCTAGGTCTAAATTAAATAACTACTAAGCTTTAAGTGTAGTCGAACGCTATAGAAATAGAGAAGGATAGCGTTTATAGAACATTTTGTACCATCTATTACTAAGTTGAACTCCTAATGATGTCCTACGCTTTTTTAGTATTTGATTTACTAGAGATGTTACGTATGCATTATTTAGCGGAAATTAACTATCTATAAGGTATAGAATGTGCTTTACAAGAGCTTCTTCCTTAGTAGGAGTGAGCTTCTATTGTCCTCTATGTCTTTTGTAGTAGCAGCTAATTACTTCGTTATCGTGAATCTGACGCTATAAAGTCGTGCGTTTAACGGTCAGAAACTACTCTAAAAGCCGTCGAATTAACACTAGAGTTTCCGATGTAGTATAGACGCGTGCTACTTTATCCATAAGGTCCCACAAGGTCTATAGCTAGAGTGACATCGATAATACCTTAATTATATAGTCAAATTTAGACAGGTGAGTATTAGGATCAATAACTCAAAATGCAACTAGAGTTACAGCTACTTAGACTAATATGGGGTAAATTACCTATTCGAGTAGCTAGCTAGCCGGCCCGACCTAGATCCGCTTATATCCGTGAGCTTATTTCCCCATGTCCCGGTACACCTGCCGTCCCTCTACTACTGTCCCCACTCTAGAGGTTTTCTTTCCAAGGCGAGGTCTTGTATATATTACAATATATCTAACTTATACCCCATTATCATAACCACATACTCATTTCTACTGTATTTGTTTTAATATTCAAATGTAAGAGACTTGCAAAATTGGGTATATAATAGATATGCTCGATATATGCTAATACAAAAAGGTCATTGCTCATACAAATAGGCTATGCTTTAATAAATCCAAAACATTAAGGCGTATATTTCCGACACTGAACCATAAACACCTCTCTCCTCCCTCTCGCGTCTAGCGTGACAGCAACGAGTTTTCCTCCCAAAACACATCCACCGTCGAGGTTCATACTCCACTCATCATCTAACCTCGGTCCTTTATCGGTATTACTATGGCCATGTATGACAAACGTCGGAATCTCTTCCGGTCGTCTCGCGGCTTTATCGGGGCTAGAAACGTGGTCGTCAGGTCTCGTCCAGCCTGCGATGTTTCCGGCGCGATTGAGCGCATTGCGATGAGCGACTTGTGCCGCGACGGTGTTTTTCATGACCTCGGCTTGTTTTTGGAATTTGCTCTGTTTTTGTAACGTTTGTTGTCGGGTTGGATCTAATTGTTTTTGGGGAGGTTTGTTGGCGACTTCGTGTTCAGAAAGAGATTGTTTGATATATTCCATGTGAGGGGAGTTTCCGCTGGGATTGTGGTTGGGTCGAGCTTGTGGAGGACTTCGTTTTGATAGAGGTTTTCTTTGGCGTTTATCGCTTGGTTTGGTATTGTCAAGGTCAGCTACTACGTTCGAGCTGGTCCTGTCGTCTTTCGAGGATTTATGGTCTGATAGTTTGGTCTGTTTCACTCCAACCACTTGACTCTTGTGGTACTGCTGCTTTTGCTTTTTCATTTTCCTTTTCTTTTCCTTTTCTTAACTTTCTAGATGCTTTTTTTGCTGCTTGTTTCGCCTTTTTATCTTTGACTCTTTTCCTTTCCTCTTCCAGAACTAGAGACTGTGCTAGTTCAGCTGCTTGATCCTGCAAAAGCTTGGTTCCTTCAGGAGACTGTGGACTGATTGGATCTGGATGGGCAAGTTTATTCTGCCACCATGACCATGCTTTCCACCATTCTACGCTTCCAAATAAATTTCGGTCTGAAGCAAGATAACTATTACGATTTACATAGCGCATCGTCATTGCAGACAAAGGATCTTGATGGTCGAGAGGTACTGCGGGAATAAGACCTCCGTGTACAACTACTATAGGATCACGCAATGTTGATAGAATAGGAACTATCGTATCTGAGGACGTGCCATGTGATGCACTTAAATAAAAGGGATTCATCCTAAACCATTCGACCATTTTACTATACCATCGAAGTTTTGATCCAGGAAGTGCAGGAATAGTAAGTATAATTGGAAGGTTGGTGAGATATGCAAGATGATGTGGTGAAAGCTGCTTCAAAATCTGCGATTCGATCAAATTGTGATTGGGCTGGCGCGATTCGACCTGCGCAGAGTTGATATCATTCTCTACGTCAGAGTGAGTAGGTTGTGATGCACTGAAAAGTGTACGATTGGTTAGCAGAACTCTATCCTCCCAATTTCCACGAACACCTGAAGCCTGAGCTTTCATCAAAAAATTAATAACCTCGGCAGAGTCTGGACTTTTGCCAATAATATCTCCGGTATGAACAAGATGATCAGTCTCAGAGTTGTAATTGACATTCAAAAGTAACGTCTGTAATTCTTGCATACAACCATGTATATCACCGATGAATATTAAACGTTTCTTCCGTTCTAAATCAGCCGGACCTCCAGGAATATTATCTGGTCCGAGTGAAGCTGAATGTATGACTCCATGGAGGCGATGCGTCGGTGGTGGTGGAATCCGACTCGGATCACTGAACTGGTCTATCAAAGGCATCTCCGGTCGACCTCTTATTGGAATTGGAACATAATCTCCACGATCTGTCGAATTTCTACAATAGTATCTAGTCCGGACCATAAGATATATGTTGAGCAGACATACTATCAAGAATATGCCTCGATACAACGACCTCCTTCTGAACTTCCGATACCGCCGGCCGGGTGATAAGGGAGATTCTTCCGCTCGAGATATAACATTGTCATACAGTTCTCTGATCTTCAATCTTAAACCTTGATTTGCTAATTTTCGCCGAACAGAATTGTCACGATGTCCATTCTTTCGAACATATATTTCGTTTGCAGCCCAGTGATAATCGTTGTCCATTTTGCCATGTAAAACTACATGTCTTTATATCACCAACATGACAGTTAGATGTGTAAGAAGAAATAACAAAATAGAAACGCAAATTGTACATTGTCACAAGAAAGGAAAGTAACATAATGGAACTCATTCCAGAATCAGTATATTACGTGTCAAAAGGGCTTACGCGTTCTGGGTCAATATGAATGTATGCTTGCTAGACTTCCTAAAAGCGTCAAAGATTATTTGACATTAATTGTGACCGTTTAGTTTCGGTACAACCCACAAGCCGCGCGTCACTACTGTCACTAGAGCCTATTTCTACTTTTAGCCATTCCAATGGATACCGTTACATTTCTAGGTTATTGCACCCGCTGTTGGACTGATGATGGATATACAATGTTGGAGGATGACAGAATGATAGTTTGGGGTTTGGTGATAATAGATCGACATTTCTGACAGATGAATAATAACTAATAATGATAAGAATAATGCGACGCTAAAAACTACAGAATGATTGATCATGCCAACTCTAATATAGAATGCAGAATGCTGTGAGGAGAATTTAAGGTTATGCTGGTCTATATGCTCCCCTGATTTGCTAACATTCCACTTGATGCCTAGAACGGTAAATGCAGAAAAACATGAAGTTAATCACGTTTGAATCTCTGATCGGATGTAAGGAAACATTAGCGAGCCGATCCTCCACAGAATTGCAAGACTGCTGATTGCGCGATATGGAATGGCAAGCAATCCAGATGAGGTTGTATAGATCCACATGCTGAGCAATGCGACTGAGAAGCAGTGATAAAACAAAACTAGCGGTTTAGCAAGCACACAACCAAACAGAAGAGCGCAAGGGTCAACACAATTTGGACCAGATTGGAAATAGCGAACAACCCCCAGTTGAAGAGCCTTCAGATTTGGATCATTGGGGGCAAAAAGAGCATATGCACCTTGAGCCAGAATATTAACAATGCTTGAAAGATTCTTCCGTCGCCAATGGAATTCTCCCATTTGTTTCCTAATCTTCTCAGTATCGTCCAATCTTGGTATTATAGAAGGTGCGAGGACTTCAGACAATAAGACTGCATCGTTAATCGCTACACTCATTCCGCCACCAGTTATCGGGCACCGCATGTTCATCGCATCGCCTAATAGAATGGCTCCGGGTCGTTTGTTCAAGGATGGAGGCAACCAGGCGTTAGGCATGTGTCTTAGTCGATCTTTGTCTATTGCAGCCTCAAAAGCAGGTTGGATTGACTCTGGCAATGTAGGTAATACAACAGTCCTCAAATGGTTTTTGATGCCTCCATTTGCAGGTGAACATGAATCCAATCCATTAGGCACATCTATTAACGCTCGTATCTCGCGCGTGCCAATTCGATAAAACATCGTCGGAGGAACATCACTCAATACAACATTGGCATATTGAGGACGAGGCAATTCTGCATCTATCAATTCTAGTGCCCAGAATTTCGAGTTTGACTCTGGAAGTCTGGTCGTCAATTGCTTTCGGAACTTGCTTGCATGGCCATCGGCAATTACAGTAAGGTCGGCAAAATAACAATCCTTCTGTCCATTTGTTGTCGCTTCCACACCCAAGACTTGGCCATTACACTCCGCTGTTACCATCTCATTAACTGTAGTCTCCACAATTGTGACATTTTTGGTCGATCTTGCTTTTTCCCTTAGTCGCTGTACAAATCGGCCATGATGAAAAGCTCTCCCTACAAGCTCTGGCGATGATGGTTGTTGTGGATATGAAGCATCGACCGCCTCGTCGAAGAATAGTACGTGGTAGCCATAAGATTTCATCGCATCGATATCCTCCAAGCATTCACCCATCCCTAATTTTTCCAAGGCTTGTATGCCGCCAGGTTGTAGATATTCACCGACTATCCTATCCGGTTCTTTAAGTGACCTTTCCAATAATAGTACACTTCTGCCTTGTTGAGCCAGTGCTACAGCCAATGTACAACCCATAATACCAGCACCAACAATGACGACATCGGCCTCATGATGAAGTCGCCTTCGTTGCTCCTCTTCGTCATGCATCTCAGGCTGAATGTGACGTAGACACTATAGTGATTTTTCTAGATATAATGAATGGTAATCCAGGAGAGAAAACAGGCTTCGTTCATCGTACGATTAGTATGTCAGAAGTTAGATAATCTAAATGCCAAACAAATGAGAATGCGGAGATCGGGCACGTAGATCGGGGCAAAAATAAAGTTTCGGTTCGTCAGTTTTGGTCAGCCTGAAAGCTTAGCGTGAACGTCATACCAATTTCTCTAGAGTGTTGTTTAAAAAATTATCAATGTAAGCATTCACTATACCAATTTTTCTGGTTTTCCGGCGTGCAGGTAGGTGTTGTGCAAATCATTCAGCATGAGCTACTCTTTATCGAATGCGAGGGTTTTGAAAACTGAGCCATTGGTCAGTCTTTTGAATATCATTAAGATAAGCTTTTTGTTAATTAGTCTCGACAGCGGCCAGAAGAGGCAAAATGGTGCGACCTCGTCAAGTAAGGATTTCCACAATCTATATAGGGTTGGACTGTATCCATTTGACATGACACTCAGACTCACATACAACTCGGCAAAGAATGAGACAGCAATATGGGAAGCAGGTCTGCGAAAAACGCGGATAAAAGAGAGTGGGGTTGATGGAGTTGATGTAATGGCAATAGTACAGAGGTCAAATGGGCCGGAGATTTTATTACAGAGGCAATTTCGTCCACCGACCGGTAAAGTCTGCATAGAAATGCCGGGTGGTGTACTTGATGCTGGCGAATCGATTGAAGAATGCGCGATAAGAGAATTGAAAGAAGAGACGGGTTATATAGGCACAGTGGCAAAGATACAATCAGCTGTATCGCCAATCATGTTCTCAGGTAAGTTATGAAGTGAACGTCACTGCATGTGCCGAATGGGTTGGATAGGCTGACGATCCTCAAAGATTCTGGGTTTTGCAACTGCGCTCTCCAAGTGGTACAATTAGATATAGACATGAACGATCCACGGAATCAGAACCCTGAAAGTCATCAAGAAGCCGATGAATTCATCGAGAATTTCTGGGTTAGACTGACGGATTTATATGCTGAATGTGTAGGATTTGACAAAGAAGGATATGCAATCGACGCTCGGGTTGGAGCAGTAGCGAAAGGGATTGAAATAGCAAAGTCATGGAAGCTGAATTGATTGAACACAAAAAACAAAGATATTGGGAGTTTATGTCTCGAGTATATAAGCTTGCATAAGCGGTGCATAACAATCCAAAAAATTCGATTTTCTACTCCACATCCTGAGACTTTGTGACATGTGCGCGTAAAGTGGTTTGGTGAATTAAGCGCGTCGAAACTTTTTTTTCTCCAAAAATACCTTTGAAGATAACATCAGGCATGAGCATTTGATTTTTTCCTTTGGTTCTGATAGCATTTAGTAAATATGAAATACGTTCTAGTATCTGGAGGTGAGATTAGAATACTATCTGGACTATATCTTCGAAGCTGATGTGGTCGATCAGGTGTCATAAGCGGGGTGGGAAAGGGTATAATCGGTTAGTGCAAGACCAAGTTGGAATAATCATAGCATAAAATCTAATATCAGCTGTGTAGCCTCTTCCACGGGCTTGCTTCTCAAATCGCTCGGTCTCAAGATACGTAGCATACTGATGTACCTGTTGCACTCAAAACTAACTCGAAGCACGTCTCTTCGATCAAAATTGATCCTTACCTCAATGTCGATGCAGGAACCATGAATCCCAAGGAGTACGCAATCATGAATGATCATTAAAGAATAAATAACTGATATCTTGTCAGGCATGGAGAAGTATTTGTGCTCGATGATGGTGGTGAAGTTGATCTGGATCTCGGAAATTATGAAAGATACCTTAATATTACATTGACTCGCGAGAACAATATAACCACGGGAAAGATATATGCACATGTAATAGAGAAAGAGCGCAGGGGTGATTATCTCGGACATACCGTTCAGGTTGTACCGCATGTCATTGAAGCGATTGAAGATTGGGTAGAAAGAGTAGCCAAAGTTCCTGTTGACGATACTGGTGAAGAACCTGATGTATGCATAATCGAACTTGGAGGAACTGTAGGAGATATAGAGAGTATGCCGTTTGTTGAAGCCATGACACAATTGAGAATAAGAGCGGGAAAGGACAATTTCATGCAGATACATGTCAGTTACATTCCCATGGTACACGGAGAACAAAAGACAAAACCTACACAAATGGCTATCAAGGCGGTCCGTAGTGCGGGTCTCATCCCAGATCTGGTAAGTCATCATTTTTATGTTACTCCTCTCGAAGCTCACTGACTGTTGGAAGATTGCTTGTCGATGTGAAAAGCCTTTGGATACTGGTGCGATGGAAAAGGTGGCCAGATTCTGTCAAGTATCAGTCGAGCAAGTCTTCGCAGTACGAGATATGCCATCGACTTATCAAGTACCTATATTATTATCAGAGCAGGGCTTACTCAAACTCTGCTCGTCCATCTTGAGGTTAGATGATATACAAATCAGATCGGAACTTTCCGCAAGAGGCGCAACAATATGGAGAACTTGGAAACAACTAGTCCTTGGACTTGACCATGTCTATGAGGTTGTAAACATTGCCCTCGTTGGTAAATATCTTGAACAACCGGATTCATACCTTTCTGTAGTACGATCACTTGAACACGCTTCCATGTTATGCAAGAAGAAGTTACAAATCACAATGGTCGATGCAGAACATTTAGAACCAATATATGAAAGAAAGGACCCGGCTGCGTATCACAAGGCATGGCATAATTTATGTACAGCTTCCGGGATCCTCGTTCCTGGAGGATTCGGACAGCGAGGTGTCGAAGGTATGATTGCAGCAGCCAAATGGGCACGAGAGAATCGCACCCCATACCTCGGAATCTGCTTGGGAATGCAAATCGCCGTCATCGAATTTGCACGGAATAAATGTGACATCAAACTTCCCGTCGCGACTAGTCACGAGTTCGACTCCGCGGACAACGATAGAATCATCATCTCCATGCCTGAACATCATACAGGTAAGCTAGGTGGAACGATGAGACTTGGTTTACGAGCAACTGTATGGCAGCCTGGATCGGAATGGTCGCGCTTGAGAGCTTTATACAGCGCTGCGCCGACAGTCTCTACAACACAAGCTGCCGAAACTTCCGTCCCTTCAGAAGAACATATCCTCGAAAGACATCGTCATAGATACGAGGTCAACCCGGATTACATTGGCGTGTTGGAGAAACAAGGGTTGACGTTTGTAGGCAAGGATACGACAGGAGTCAGGATGGAAATCATAGAATTAAAAGATCATCCTTGGTTCGTAGGAGTGCAGTTTCATCCGGAATATAAATCTCGAGTCTTGTCGCCCAGCAAACCCTACTTAGGTCTAGTTGCTGCATCGGCGGGAATGCTCGATTCTATAACGGAAGATCTTAAAAACAGTAATAGTTTGGCTGGAGATATGGATGGTCTAGCTTTGGTTGATGGTAATAGTCGTAGTCCATCATTGAATGGTGATAATAGACAAAATGTAGTGAGGGATTCGACCAAGACTGCTTTTTAATTCATATTTTTATATATGACTATTTCCAAAGACTCTTCATTCATCATTGAAAAAAAGCAGGAAAATTACATTCGTCATACTATGAATCCGTAGACTATTCAAATTTGTGTCATATCCATCCCTCAAGTATATAAATGAAAGTTATAGATCAAGCCTGCTCACCCAATCTCGTCTTCAATGCCAAAACTTCTCTTGTCAAATTTTCCAACGTCTCTCCTTGTTCTTTGATTTGAGATGCTTGTTGGCTCAACATATTTCTGATTTCCTGTAATGCTCCTTTCAATCCCTCTGCCGCACGACTGGCTCCACTGGGACTCGTTACTTCGGAAATTTCACTGCTTTTACTTACTTGTCTAGATGGCGTGTCCAATAGAGATGGACCTGATGTGGGTTTACTAACGTCAGTCTTGATAGGAGAAGGTGTTCTGGCTCTTGAAGACGATTGTTGTCTGTTATGTATAGATGGTCTTTCGATTGGTTTACTAACTTCTTCAAAAGAAGAATCATCAGATATTTCCGCTTCTTGCTTATCTTGATATTTAGAGGCTATGGATGAAATAGAAGCTTTGTTATCTTTCAAAGATATTGGGGGTTGACTTCTTAAAGGTGTCGAGGTCTGCTCATCTCGTGCTTTTACCGGCGATATGCTTGAAACTGCCGATGTCGTCTTTGTTGGGGATGTAGAAGAAGTGATAGGTGCTGTTGTTGACCGAGGTTTTGCATCCGAAATCACCTCCTTTATACCTCCACCTTCATAAATTGATTCTAACGATATCTTGGGAGGAAACGAGGTAGTTTTACCTCCAAGATAATCATCGCTGGTCATTGCAGGTTTATTTCCCATAGCTGGAGGATATATATCACTTTGAAATACTTCTGCTCGTCTGGGAACGATGAATGATATTGGTTCAATGTAATTATCGTTGACCGTCTTGAATGCCCTCATCACCTCATTCTCGTGCAGATCGACTCCTCGCTTTGGTAGAAAAGCAAGTCCTCGTTGAGGTTCTACTGATTTGTACTCTGATAGAAACTCGAATTTGTCGTTCGCATATTCGTAATACCTTATATTACCATCACTGGAATGATTGGGTCAGAAACAGATGACGTAGTCGTTGACAGGCTGAGACTTACCCTTTACCTGCCAAGTACAGCATTTGTGTACCATCATCCCAAAATGGCATACAGACCCCACTCAGCGAATCAAGAACTGTGAAACCTCCTATAGGTTCCACTGGATTTCTCGGGTCCCACAAAGCCATTTGTCGATCACTCATTCTTGAGAAACCTGTAGTTGCAACTCGATCATGTTCTCCCAACCATACTACACGACTATTCTTTGCACCTGCGTGTCCGGAGACTTCCTGAGCTGCTCTTTCTTGTCGCACGTCCCAAAACCTCAGTTTCTTGTCTCGGCATGTTGTAACTAACATTGATCCTTCACCTGACCAGGACAACGACTGCACTATATCACCGTGTTTTAATGTCAATTTTGCTGCTCCCGAATTCAAATCCCATATCTTGACTGTATAATCACCAGAAGAACTTGCTAGAATATTGGAGACCGCCGGGTTGAATAGAACATGGCCAACCTTGCTGTTATGCATTAGTCGAAATGTCATGATCTAAAGGACCCAGCGAAGGAAATCTTCACGTACCGACTATGTCCGGAAAACTTCTTGACTGGTTCAACATCTCGATTAATCGAGGAATCTGACAAAATGCTGAAATTATCTGGCACACGGTATATATTGACCTATGATGATCAACAATTTGTATATATTAGCAAGTGGATATTTATACACACCTTGGCATCGTCTGAGCAAGATGCAATCAAGTTATCATCGAACGGATTCCTGGTCGTACTTAGTCGAGAAAATTGTGCAGAAAGCAAATCTTAGATACCAGTCCGTATCAAGCACGGCGGCTGTATGACCTCTGAATAACGGTATATGTTCGGGAGCTTTCCCCCGTTCTTCTAGTGGTATCACTGCAAATGCGCCACCTCCAGCTGCCTCCCAGTTCACAGAAATATACTTTGGATTGACCTGTTACCTCTTATAGTCAATGCATTGCACCCTTTCACCACAGGCTCTGCAGCTGCTTACCTTGATAAGATTTGTATCCCAAGCATTTGAAGTTATTCGTAAATTATCGTAACATTGCTCCTAATTGCGAATAAATATTTTCCTACTCAATAACACAGCGAATTTTGATTTACTTTTTTGGTATTACGGCCAAATACATGTCCTGCGATAAGTATGAGTTTATGCCTGGCTTCCATTTGAAGCTCTTAAGCTTACTGTATTTCGATGCCCTCACGAAACGGTTTGACATGTTTGAGTCCCTTTGTAAACCTGAGTCTTACAGAATTGCTCACTAATTCAAATAGATCCAATGGTGTGTCGCTTGTCGTACAGTCACAATCCGCTATGCTTATTACTGTAGCTATCGCAGTTTGTCAACCTCGGCACATGTAACGTTAACCTAACTGGACAAATAAATTGACACGTGATATTTATGGGCACGTGAGTAACGCGACGAGAATGGTTGTCATGGACGACAATCATCAAGACTACGCGGGGTTTTAACTACTGTAAAAATCGTGGTCGATGGTTCACGGCTCGGTAGCTTTTTCCTTCGACTTGGCAAAATAAGTTGATGACAACAAAACATCAAACCAGCTAACGAACCCAGAGCCGTTTTGCTTCACAATCACTAAACGTATCAGAATTCATGGTCTATCGTCAGCATTCCATCGTCTCAAAACCGTCTTTGACATACGTTCGCTAAATCATTAGTACTCGTGCTACACCCAGCAACTTTGCGGTAAATATTCCCTCAAACACTATCTCCTCGCTTTTGAGCCACCTTGACTCTCGCGCATCAACAATACTTGCTGCGCAAGCAAGATGGTCCTTCCTGATGCCGTATGGACGTTTGCCGAGTGTGCCATATCATGTTCAATCAAGTACTGACACGCGACTAGGTACAACCTCTTCGGATCAACAAAATGGTCAATACAACATCCCCATCAAAACTCCCTCGACCACTTGGGGAAATTGGAGTAACAGAGAAAAGGCGCAACTCACCTTCATTCAATCAAACTAACAGGGTAATGCCTTTCATTCATGATCCGTCCTTTCCTTCGTTAACGAGATCTATTAGACAATATTGTCGCCTGAGATAAATAAGCCAGAAACCTCTCCGAGCAGATCACCAAAAGCACTTTGGAATCGTGATGGGTTGATACAGAATTTCTTTAACCAAGAAAACTCACCAGACGCCGATCTACCCCCACCCTCCAAACGATCATCAATTGAGAACCTTAAGAGAGCCTCAAGAGTAGCAAACAGTCCCATGTTTGCGAGGGAAACCCGGGACAAGTACGATCCTTCTAGCTCGCCTATACTGGAACGCCCTCTAACAGACCGAATTAGTCCTAGAATACAGCAGAATCCCTTTACCAAATTCGATTTCCAACAAAAGGAAAATGTAGCACCGCCGAGTCCTGGAAGATTGGTTAATAGAAGGATGGAGAATCTTACCGATAACATTATTCCGGCGGCTGCAATGTCGCCGCCAAGGCCATTTGTGTTGACCAAGACGAGCCAGGAGGCCACATCTCCACAAAAGCCCTCTCTCGTAGCGAGACTTTTACCTACTACAGTCACACATGATGTCGTAACTCCACTGACGGACGATAGCCGTGCCAAATCTCCGGGGACTTTGGGACCACAATTGCGGCCAGTAAAAAGCGTCACTTTCCAGTCTGCACCGCCAGAAATAAAAGAATATGAACAGCAGACTCCTGAGCCTTCTTTGGCTGCATCTGATCGTGATGGTAGCTACGAGTCTGATGATTTCGAGGAAGGGAGTTTCGAGCGTAATTCTTCGGCAGAGTTGGAGGATGATAGTTTTGACGAATCTCTTGAAGATACTGCCAAAACACCTGTCGTTCTTCCCGGGGACTGGAAAAATACAAGCCCTGATAATGCTCGAACACAATTAGTCGACGATGAAGACGACGTTTTTGAGACTGGTAGTCCAGCACCGACAACGAGACCTATAACACTACAGCCCTACAAAGAATCAGATCGATCTGAGTCAATGAACTCGGAAAGTTCCAATCGACCATTGCCTCCACTCCCCAACCAGCCAATAAATGATCAATCTGCAATGCTCCAATCACGATTACAATCTCTAGCACTGAAAGAGTCATCCGACACAATCGTAGCGCATGATGTTGAAAAGTCACGCCGAATAAGCGATTTACAAGATTTGCCCGAATTCGAACACGCGCCACAGATTTCGCGTGAATCTATCATGAAAAAGGTCCGAGCCGATCTACAACCTCACCAGGAAGAAGATGGAGATACTGTGGAACGAGAATCCTTATATTCTGAAGGTGATATTGATTACAGTGAACTCGCTAGACTCGATCCCGATGTGGCAATTCCATCGCGAGAAAATTCTACTCAATTCGATGGTGATAAAAAGACAATTGACCAAGATCAAGACGGCTCAGTGCTTGACCTAGAACACATGGTCGATCTATCTTACAATCCTGCAGTTCTAGCTGAATTTGGCTCCCCCTACCCTTCAGGAAGTCGAAGATCTTCAGTCGTATATAACAAGGAAGCTGATAATTTAGATGGTAAGTTTTTATTCCGTCAGCATTATAGGTACAAATCTCAATCTAACGAATCATGTGCAGTCGCTGGTCTCGGCATCGATAAGGAAGCATATTCAACCCCTCTGGAAGAACCAATCAAACAGCGAGCTAGACAAGAGTCAGGTTTGCCATTTTTAAGTGGTATGCTTGGTAAAAGTGATTTTGATCTGGGTCTTAAAGATTACATGGCTTTTGATAAGTTTAGTAATGCTCAGAATCCACCGACTGGCCTGTCTAAATCAACATCCATATTGCCACTTGCAGCAGAACTCAGGTCAAGTCTAAGCTCTGCTGAAGAAGATACTGGCAGCGACGGCAGATCAAGCCTCGAACGAGACATACAGGCTATGTCGATAGAGGAAGTCACGATTCCAGAGAGGAAAGCGACCATCAAAACCGGAGGCAGACTCAAAGCAAGACCGTCGGGCACGCCAGCTGATTTCCAAGCCATGGTTCAGAATGATGCCGATCTTGACGAGCACCCTGTACCTAATCTACCAATGGCGTTTCGTAATGCAAGCGGATCTCATTCTGAGGCTGGCTCGTTCTGGAGTAACCCTTCGGGTACTGGTTCTAATGAATCTAAAAATGATTCAGCCGTTGGTGGAGCACGAGAACTCAAGCTGGATCTTGGTCAATCCAGTTCAGAAGCAGAATTGGGATCTAGCTTTAGCTTGAGCAAAGAGATGGAGCGGCTGATGGACGCTCAACAGGTACGTTAATCATGATTTGATGTGGGGTTCGACGTACTGACAAGACTGCAGAAAGGTTATGTCACGAGAGAAAATGCCAAAGTCGTTGTAGCATCAACACGTAATTTCAGTCAGAGTAGCTCTCAAACTGCAATGTCAACCGAGTCGGATACCAGTCAGGCATCGACAGCCAAAGGTATTCCCGTCAATCAGAATCGTAAGATCAGTGGTGGGGAAAGGTTCATTCAGACCGAACCATGGAATGGAAAGATGCGACGAAAATCAAATCGACGTCCGTCAATCCCGAGATCAAACTCTACAATGGCACCTCCAATGCCGGGACATGAAAGCGCTCTAGACACACTAGAGGAGCAGTCCTTCATGTCAGATGACGACAATGCAGAAACGGAGCGCGGAAGGCTATTTGTCAAGGTTGCGGGCATACGAGAACTGCAAATGCCACTGCCACGCAACGAACGTGTTCACTTTCAACTCACACTCGACAATGGCCTGCACTGCGTAACAACAGCTAATCTTGATCTCGCGGAAAACGCTACCGTTGGTCAAGAGTTTGAACTCGTCGTACAACAAGATTTAGACTTTCAATTGACTCTGACCACGACTCTACCACCTCCTCCAAGAGCTGTCGATGCTTTTACACAAATGCCATACAAATCTCCTAGATCTCCTACCAAATCCGTCTTTTCAAGACTTTTAAGCAGTCCGAAGAAACGAGCGGAGCAGGAAAGAAAGGCTCAACAAGAAGCCGAGGCTGAGGAGAGACGTAGAGGAGAAGAAGCCGAACGACAGCGCATTGCACAAAGACCGACGTCATGGGACAAGATGAGAGAGCTTGTTGATGCACAAACTGGATCTTTTGCGAGGGCTTATGTTGGATTGAAAGCATTTGAGGAGGAATGTTATGGCCGTCAATTGACTACGCTGATTCCATTATACAATGAATGGGCCGAGGAACGTGATGAACAAGTTGTGAGTAGCGTAAGAAGTAAACGCAGTAACGGTTTCGGTATTGGTTCTCGAAATGGAATAGTGAGAAGACCACCGTTTCAGATAGGTAGTTTAGAAGTTCAATTGTTGTACGTTCCTAGAGCGAAGAACTTTAGCGACGATGACATGCCAAAGTCGATGTCTGCAGCTATCAAAGAGATGAAAGAAGCAGATCGCATTAGGAGCGTTAAGCATGAAGGATTCTTGAGTCAGCAAGGTGGCGATTGTCCGGTAAGCATATCAATGAAGCTTGATTAGGCCTCTTTTTAACGTGACATATAGTACTGGCGTCGACGTTTCTTTCGATTGGCAGCAACAAAACTCACGGCTTATCACGAACATACAATGCAACCTCGTGCAACAATTAATTTAGCAAAAGCCGCGAGATTGATAGATGATAAAACTTCTCTTATTGCAGATCCTGTGTCTGCCTCGCCAGAAAAGGCAGGAAAGTCGGGTAAAAAGCGACGGAAATCCGCATTTGCCGAAGAAGATGAAGGATATCAATTTGTCGAGGAAGGCTTCCGTTTACGATTCAACAATGGTGAAACGATAGACTTTTACGCTTTGAATGCTGAAGAGAAAGATAAATGGATGGAAGTTCTCTCAGAAGCCATGCGTTCTTCATCAACATCCTACGGATCGTCATCCAAGAAATTGAAATGGACAGATCTCATTCTTTCTCAAGAAGCTTCTATGGCAGCAAAGTCTTCCTCTACTACTATGTCATCACCTACAAAGTCTTTATCAAATACAAGACCCGTGTCAAATAATGTACAAATCAACGTCTGTCCACCATCGAGTTCTTCAATGAATATTATCGAACAACATGCTCCCTTTTCTCCAACCGCAGAAAGTACATACTCGACTCATCACTGGACTGGGAACAATCCTGCCCCAATAAGCAGTAGTCCGGTCAAAGACATGAACTCGTCTTCTCAACCAATGATAGTCAATCGAAAAAGCGTTCCTCAACCCCCAGCCATTCCATCCTCTACTACCGAGAATAAACACAAAAGTCTCGACTTTGGCATTCTATCAAACAAATCAAGCGGCGTTTCTTACGCTGCGATGCGTAACGACGAACATGTAGACGACACGATCAATGACGAAGAAATTGAGAATGAATTGGTTTATAACATGATCCAATCCGACGGTCGGAGACAGCACCACCACCAACAACAAGTGAGAGAAGAAAAGGGTGTTGCGAATAAAGAAGATTTATGGTTCGGTATGAAATCAGACGTCACGCCGCCTTTATCACCGAAGAAATCGACTGGATTGGAAAAAGTGGAAAGGATGGAAAAGAGCGTCAAAGGGGCTGCTAGGAGAGCTATAAAGAGTATGATTATGTAATGTCCATCTCTGATTGATGATTGAGATTGTTTTCTATTTTTTTTCTAAACGTATTTCTTCATTCTTTTATAGATATTATCGAGTCAAAGTAGTGTAAAATGTTACAATAGTCTTTCTTTTGTTTATAAACATCACGACCAAACAAGTCATCCTTTTGTTATCAATAATGTAATGAATCAATTATTTTGTTCTTCTTACTATACATGAAACGTTCAGAAATGATGATTGTCTATAAAATCAATATTATGTGCGGTTATCCTCCTGAATGCCGACCTAAGCATAAGATTACGTATAAATAAAAAGCAAAAAGACCCATCCATCTCTAGTTCTTTGACTAACATACAGATTTTTGTCTTGTATCATTGTCGGCGTACAACAATCCAACACTTTCTCCTCAAACACCTAATCCATGGACAACTCTTAGACGCTTCACCTCGTCCAAAGTTGGTAGACTGACGTGAGAAACTTCTTTTTCCAATTGATCTTGTTTAATTTCCATGTCTTTCCACCAATTCTGAAAGTCCGCTCTTGTCTCATCAGAAAAACTATTGTCTTCTGCCAACATTTCCTTGTAGCCAGTACAAATCTTGCGTGCGAGATGGCGAAATCTAACAATGTCGTCCGATTTCACGCCCTCCAATTCCCTTTTATATTGATCGAGAAAGCGTTCCCAAGAAGGTTGATCGAATGGTCTTGCCGATATCATATTCTCATCAGGTGACGTTATTGCTTGACTATCGTTTGTTGTAACGGTAGATAACTTTTCGTCGAGCTGAGCAGTATCAACAGCGGAGATAACCGGAGAATTACTTCCTGAATTTACGACTTCTGGTGTAAAAGGAGGAGTTTCGAGGGTATGATCTGCCGTCTCATTCTCATCGATGACCAACTTTGTAAGATCGGTGCTTTGCACACGTGAGATGCTGTTGCAATTATTGTTATTATTACTCTGCGGTGTCCTGGCACCAGATGATTTACTAGTCGGAGACTTTGGAGATTGAGGAGTTTCGGTATTCGATGTGTTTGAAATGGTTCTCGATAAACTACCGTGTTGTTTTCTCTCGGGCCATCCTCTATCAAGTGATTCATGATCGAGGAGTGTAATTCGATGGAGAGTTGTCTGTACAGCAGCACCGGCAGCTGACCAATCTTCGATCCAATCCACAAACCAAGGCGCGAGTTTACTCGACAGATCAGGATTGATTTTCCAAGCCGTGACGTGTGCGATATCATAGGAATATCCATCAAAGTCGGCATCACTATGAGGTACGGGTTGTTTTCTTGTATAATCCGCTTGCATATGAGCCCGGTATGTCTCACCATCTCTCATCCAAGACGGACGGCGATGACGAGGGTTTTTCAACGAAGACATATTTAAAGATCTAGGCGGTGGATGTGAGGCCGGGTTATATGTAGTGTAATCTTGTGTTGTAACCTTTAATTCCGGTATTTTCGGAGTTGGCGCGGTTGTAGGAAAATGTGGAGTGTCGTGATCCAAGGGCAGGAGAGGAGAGTCGTGAAAATGGAAGGACGGATCGCGACGCTGAGCAGACTGCGGAAGGTCCACTTTTAAGGTATGCGCCATTATTATTTATTATTTTTATTGTGTAATTTTACTACTGCCGCTTTTTTGGAATGAAAGCTAATGCGTCGAAATGTCTGACATGGGCAAATGAAGAGATGAAGAGATCGAGGGGCCGATCTTTTTTTAGGGTTGCGTCAATTCCACGCGGATCCATATATAGGTACAGAATGTAATAAAGTTTTAATGCTACGGCTATAGTTTATCATTTAGAATCCGGCTTGGAAAGTTGTGGAAAGTATCGGCTGAAGTTTGGGACGGTTACGTACAGATCGTAACATGTTCGGCTCGATTGTGATCATGTTCACTACATTTGCTAAACGCTTGGTAGCAGTACGATAGAGTACAGTAGTATCATCTGGTCCAAATGAGTTTGTTTCTGATGCAATAACCGCTTGGGAAGTGTTGTTACATCCGATCGGCTAACGGACCGGGTGTTACATATGTGCCCCGCAAAACCGGACGCTAAGAACCATTGTCTCTGATGCGCCCAATTCGTGCCGCAGGCGGGGATTAGCGGCTGTTGTTAACCTTTCATGATACGATACGTTTCTCATGCGTGCTTATTACACGCCTCTTACTGTCGACCAATCATGGGTTTGTGTAGTCTCGAGTCGTAGCGTACAGCAGGCGTAATTTATACAATGAGGCGATAAGTATGAGAGATCACAGGCCGGAGAATAACCAGAGCACATTTTTATATTCATCACACATATATCGGATATGATTTTCCTATTGACTTTCACGTGGTGCAACGTGCCCTCAAGCCACAACTCCCCGCCGTCATGGTGAAACAATAACCTATTCAAATCTGAGAACCTTGTCAGTAACTCTGGCTTTTGTATTCAGGTATCTAACCTACCGCTGAATGATGTGCAAGCCTGACGCCGACTCTACAATATCACTGAGACAATCTGGAGTCGCAAGAGGGTCTGAGCCTGGTCTTAAAGCGAACGCAGCATCTTCAAACTCCTTTTGCATATCGCCCTTGCCAAAGTAACCACTGAAACTAATGTTAGATAACCAAATTTGAGACCAATGTTGTATGCATCATCTCACAGATCGCCGCGCTTCCTTGCACTGCTACAATCGCTTTCAGTCGTTGCTAGGTCGCCTAGCGTCGTGGCACCACTGCGGATACTTGCCAAAAAAGCTCTTATTCGGTTCAAGGCTTCTTCTTTCGTACGAGTGATGTTCGATTCTCTCCAACTGGCAGGGCGTCTTGAATCCTTGTGCTTGACTAGAAGATGCGAACATTTGATCTTTCCGTCGGTGTTAGGGCTTGCGAGCTGGTACATGGCAGCACCCGAGTCGCCCGGTTGTGGCTTGCTCTGAGCCGCGGAAGATTGATCTACAAGTCCGTAAGCCTCAGGCTCAAACATGGCCGGATCCAGACTGGCAGTGTTTGGGATTGCATGATCAGGGATTGCGTAGTCCGAAGAGGTGTGGTACATGCCCATATATATCTTCAATAATTCCGTATCTGTCCCTTTAGGTGGCTCCCAGCTGCTCTCCTTTGTATCTGTTTTGAAGAAATACGGCAATCCTTTCGAGGATGAGGTACGCACCTCCCAGTGCTCCGGAAGCCCCGTTGACTACAAAATGTTAGCCATGAACTTCTTCTTGATCATGCTATGTGCAAAAGAGATCTCAGATCCGGGTGCGCATGTAGCGCTCGAAAGCAGGTGTACATGACTATGCCCCGGATTTCGAGCAGACATGTGGGGATAAATCATCTGCATAGATGACCTCTCAATCATCCCCACACGTTCCTCTATTTGAGATGAATTCGACGCGATGTGTCTGGACATACCATTGTGATTTATTGTTAATTAAGAATGGCCAACAACTCCTCAATGTACCGTTTGATCTTCTAGAAAGTAAAGCGTGAGCACGGCTGAATTAGTATCAATATTAGCTTGGCACGCTCAAAACAAACATTTCACGTGATTTTACTACTTCGGTAAATCGGCACGTATACCGTCCTCCCAATAGCCCAGTGAACATTCTATCCTGAACAAATACCGCAAAAGTGTTCATAATACAGTATCGGTTTTTCTTCAACCGTAGCATCTTCAATGGCTTCATATTCGGACAAGATCGAAGCTGATGAAATTCCACAAGATGAGAAAGCAAAGAAGATAGAATTTCGATTTTGCAAAGAATGGTCAGTAATATTTTCAATCTTCTATAGATTGAAACAAAACTAATGCAAATTTTGTTTGCAGCGCAAATATGTTGTATCCTCGAGAAGACCGAACACTAGGCACACTTCTATTCCAATGTCGAAATTGTCAATTTACTGAAGAAGTCGGGCCAACTTGCATATACCGTAATGATTTATCAAATACAGTCGGAGAGACATCTGGAGTGACACAAGATGTTGCTTCTGATCCAACGGTGGGTATAACCGATTTTATTACCCTTGCAATATGTACACTTTGTGGACAAGAGATACTCTGTCCGAGTTGTGGAGAGCCGACAGATGGTGGGACTTGTTTGGAAGTAGATGAGGAAGCATTTCCGCCAATGGTTGACACAGATGAGAGCGGTAAATAATCTGCCAAAAACAGATGATTTTCACGGCGACAAAGGCCGAATATCTCGTGCAAATGCTTTTCCTGTTGCATTCGTCTCACACCAGATTATTCTATCAAAGGCTGACGCCATGTTGTATTTATAGCTGCCTCATGTCGACCGGTTATGTCCAAATCCGAGTTGTGGTGCAAGAGACGCAGTATTTTTCCAGAGTCAACAGAGAACAGCAGAAACGGGTATGGTAAGTAAACATAAGCCGAGAGAGCTACTTCGGGATTCATAAGCTTATGTATTGCAGCGATTGTTCTATGTTTGTTGCGAGTGTGGAAAGGTATGGTAGACAGAAATAGTTCCAGCTCATTTTTGGAAACAATATATGACATCGAGATATGACGGAAACGATTTGTTATGATATTCCATTTTATGTACATATTTACATGCATCCGAGGTGTTCTAATCTTGAGTGTGGGATCTGCCTTTGGCTGAGACGTGATATATCTGCATCCTCTTATATTTGCATAGGAGCAAGAGATAATATCTTTGACCAATGCTTGTCCTTCAATTCTCTCCCGACAATGCCATTCATTCTTGAACCGATTGGATCTCCTCCCTTATTTATAAGCACACAAGCGTTATCATCAAATCCTACAGATGCTCCATCTTTTCGCTGATATTTCTTTCTCGTCCTGACCACAATTGCATGCCTTACATCGCCTCTTTTCACCTTGTTAGCCGCGCTAACTGTGACTTGACCACCGGGTCCATTCTCCGGTCCAAAATTCCTCTGCTTCTGTACAACCACGATAATACGATCACCTAGAGAAGATGATTTAGTCCTGAGCTTATGCGTTGACATTAACGAAACCCCTACCTATTCTCGCTGCTCTTTTCATCTTCATGACTTGTATACATTCTACAATGGCGGCACCCGAATTGTCAATGCAATTCAGGAGAGTCTATCTACTGTCAGGCTGGATTTATGTAATCGAATCGTAAGAATTACCTTGAGCTGTATCATTGGGCCTGAAGTACGTTCGTAGCCTATGACATTACCGACGCAAGAAAATTATCGATGTCGATATCGAACAGTAGGGGAAATTTAAACTTTCATAACCGTACTGCAGCCGACGGTGTGCGGCTTTGCAAGGCATCCGATCCTTCGGGGAGGAATTCCAATCAATACTTCCACGCCTTTACTCTGTTTTGTTTTTTCCGTTCTAGTTTCCGTTCTTCTCTCCTACATTCCTTAGCAATTCTGTCAATGTCGATTCCTTCTCTTTCTCCGTCATAACACGTACTCTTCTTTTGATCGGGCGCCACCATTTTTGTGTCACGAGAACAACAAACATCAACAAACATAAGAGATCAATACACAATTGTAGGCCACGCAATAATTGCCCGCAAAATGCGTTGATTTCACAACAATCCTGAAGACGCCCACCACCTTGACCACTGGAGTAGACATGTCGAAACAAGACGTATTAGGAGATGCCTTGGCAAAGAAAGGTGGCTTGACATTATCACAATTAGTAGATTATGATGATAGGTTGACAGATTCTCTGGTTGATAGAGTATGTCTGCAACTTATCACGTCCACCACTTTGCTTTCTGACTAATGGACGACAGGTATACTATTGGTCGACCATAAGAAAACTACGGCCTGGTTACCATCCAGCCCGTGGGGTGCGCGAAGATGATATCTGCAGACTTTTACAGAAGCACGTAGTGATTGATAAAGACCCTGTCACGGCCGTTCAAAAGATATTGAATCTACCAGGATTTCAGAAGTATCTGGCAACGTTAAAAACTAAGGATGAGAAAGAGCAATTTCAGCGTCATTTGGCAAGATATGTTCGCATATATATGCCAGATTGTCCGTTTGAGGTCTGTACCACCCACAGATATACTCTTGCGACGCTAGAAGCTTGCGTTATCACTCGAAAACCTATCGCAAAAGGCGAAACTGTCAAATATCTTACTGGTATTCAAGTCGCAATGAATAAAAAGGAAGAACAAGATCTTGGTCTGCATAATCGCGATTTTAGTGTCGTCATGTCCAGCCGCAAAAAGATTCCATCGTTATTCCTCGGTCCCGCTCGGTTTGCCAATCATGACTGCAATGCAAACGCACGACTAGCCACTGTTGGCCCACACGGCATGCAAATCGTCACTACAAGAAATATCGATATCGATGAAGAGATAACTGTACAATATGGGGACAATTATTTTGGTTTGAACAACTGTGAATGCTTGTGTGCCACATGCGAGTCGCTTTGGAGAAATGGTTGGAAAGTTAAAACGCGACGGCGGAGAACGGCATTGGATGACTCTGCAGTTACATCATCATTACTGGACCTAAGTGCAGTGCCTGATGAAGCATTCTCTTTACCTACTCCCCCACCAGAAACATCAAATGGTCATGATTTAGGACCGCGTCGCAGTCTTCGGCGAAAGCGGGATTTCTCTATTGATGCAAATACTCATTCGATTGTATATGCAGCCGAGATCCCACGAGAGCCACCCCGAAAACGTCTGAAGTTGGAAGAACGACCGGTTCCTAGAAAAACTGCCACCACAGATAATACAAAATCAAAGGCAAGAAACGAAAATACCATGCAAGTGGTCAGTGGAGAGCGGGCCAAATCAGAGCTTCCCCCTTCCACCAGCTCGCGTCGATCTTTCTTAGCGTCGGGGCTAGCACGTCTTCGCGAACACTACAATGCCGCAATCTCTAGACGTTCAGCTACACGGGCCTCAATAACACCAAGCAATTCTCAGATTTCACTTACAACTATAGAGGTCACGCCGATTGATGATGAGCAAGATCGTGCATCAGATAGCTCAAAGAAGGCCAAACAATCACGTTCACGTGGTCTTGCGCCTACACGTCGCTCCTTGCGTATAAACTCACCAACAGATGGTCATTTTGGTGTTTTGACACCTGTTGACAGTGTCGTCGATGATGATGACGCTGACAACAGAGATTCGGGCGAAGATGATGACGAAGATACACCAACAATTCCTCGACAACCTGGAGATCATAGGGCTCCAAAGGTACAGCTCACTACTATATATTCTAGGTGGATTGAGTGTCAAAATTGTGATGGCGTATTTATTCAACATGATGCTTATTTGACGAAAGCATACTGTGGCCGGTGTGAACGGCATAGTAAATTATATGGTTATGTATGGCCCAAAACGCAATCAGCGGGTAAAGATGATACGGAGGAGCGCATACTCGATCATAGAGTTGTACACAAATATATCAGTAACGTCGCCGAGGCCAAAGAGAGGAAGGGCAGAACCAAAGGTGTCATACTGCAACTCAGTGATGCTTTTATACACGTATGACCCATAATTCATCGTATGCTTCGGGCCACTATTCAATTTATCTATCATACTATTTTGTAATATGCCTTGTTATTTATCATTAGTATAGCATAAGTTTTGATTTAGATGCCACTTTGGCGCACATGGTTAATAATCAGGATAACATGGAAAACTATCACAAAATTCGTTCACGTGATCAGCCCCGAAATATTTCGAGCATTCCATTTAACTTTTACTATATAGTCTACAATCATATTGGCTATTCCTTGTGATAGGGTCATAACAAGGAATCTTGGAAATGCAAAATGCGCCAATAAGTATTACTCGTCGACCAGTACCATCATTCGCAGCCCTCCGAGCGCTTCGTCATCTAGCCTATGTCGCATCCGGAACCGCGTGTGGTGCTGCGGCAATTATCTATGAAGAGCGACGACGCCGCATCAAGTTTCTCAAACAAGTTGCGGAGAATGCACGTGTGATCAAACGATATGTTCATGTGACAAGTCAGCAGAGAAGAGGCGTTACAGCCACCTCGGCGATAGAGAATGTCGATGACGATTATGGCGATGTGTTACTCAATTATAGAGAGAATGCTAAGCGAGAAACCGGCTTTGGCTGCGGTCATGAGGACATTATCCCATCAAGGATTGACCGGCATTACAAGACTTGGATAAAGAGCAGTAAGTCAAGCGAGGAAGATGGGAAGATTTTAGCAAACACCGATCATCGTGGAAATGTCAATGAAGATCAGACACTGAAAAAGAAGAGATTTGACAATCAAAAGCCGTTGGACAGGCGGAAGAATATCAGTGATACACTTGGAATTACTCCGAACTCCACTGCAAAAGATCTAACATACGGAATTGGGCTTCAGCTGCGGCCAATCCTTCCTTTTTTCAATGCGACAACTACCGTAAGAAGATGGAAAGAACGGCTTCAGACCTTACCAGGTCACAAGAGAGCGGATCTGTCGAAGTCGTGGCAACTTGTCCTTGATTCTATAGTCTGTGAAAATTCAGAGTCAAGCGAGCACGACGATACCATCGGTTACTCTGTGGCGGGGCCACTACCAGAGGATGAAAAATTGGAATATATGCTACTCAAGGCTGTTGAGCTCAAGCTGCCAGAACTTCTACTAAGATTATGCCAATATGCCGAGCACAATAGTACGCATATCTACATTGCCACACATGTCACTGATCTGATCACGGAAGCTTCCACCCCAAAGCTTTTTTCTGAGACTCGTAGGCTGTTACTGGTCTGGTCTCGGATCGTCCCCTCAAACAGCTGTCAACTCGACGCTTTAGACAGGCTTTGGATGCAAATGAAATTGCTTGACACCAATACAACTGCAAATTCGCGCATTCTCAGCAGTACTTTAACCAAAATATTATGTCTAACAGATCATGTGGACGTTGCCACTCAGTTTCAAACAATGCTGCGGACGATGCTCCAGAACAAAACTGCAATAGAAGTGGTCAATTATTATCGGGCATGCTTGGAACCAGGAAACTCCACGGCTTTGATGCACGGCGTCGTTATACCTTGGTTATTCAAGTGGTTGATCGAGAAAGCACAAATTAGGGCTTGTCACGATTTAGTCCTGATTGCTACAGAATGTAATATCGATACCAAACCATATTTAGATATTTTATGGACATCTGCAGTGGAAGAATTGGATTTAATAGATCTGTATGAACGATTTGGCCTCCATTCTTGTCCATCTCGTGCAATATTAGGCAAACTATTTGAGGCTCTGTTAAGATATTGTAGTGGCAACACAATTGTTTCGGAATTATACGGCGTACATGGACAGGTCTGGACTGCGACACTTGTGCAAAGGTGGCGGCATACTTCGGAACCTTTGGCTGCAATTAATACGTATCGAAAATTACGAGGTATTGTCGGCGAGCGCATTATGAATGAAGTTTTACACGAGGCAATTACATTCGTATGTGAACAATATGATCTGCATGATGAACGAAGGGAAATCATGCTCTTCAAAAATGAGCTGTGGAATCGTCTCAACAATAGTCAGCAGGTGGCCAACATCATCAAGCTTGCCGAGCGCGGCCAATGGACTGCGGTACGTAATGGGATCGAGCATCTGAATTCTGCTGGGTTTGGTACAATGCCATGTGAAGCACGAGTCAGGTTGTTTGATCCTCTTCTTAAAACATTCGCTCACGAGTCAAAAACATTGAGTGAATTGATTGAGTTTTCTAGACTCCTCTTTAAGAAGATTGATGAAACTGCATCACCGTTGACAGAGCACATATACCTGTCCGATTCTATGGTGAGATGTGGCCGTGTATATTTGTTACCAAGGATTCATGATTTCTTCAAGTCCTCTTTGAACAGCCAACTCACATTGACGCCCACGCATGTCAATAGACTACTAAGATCGTACTTCTATACATTCCGACCAAGTCCAGTTTTACTTGCGTCTTTGTTGTGCAAATTATACAAAAGCAAATGGTTAGCTGCGTCAAGGTTTTGTATTCCACTCTTATTGATCTCATGCTCGCATGAGTATAAGAAAAGACAACGACAAGATTTTACACTCCTTGAGCGTCTCGTATCAGATGTACTTCTCAATCTCGATAATCCGGGATTCCGCTCGAGTATGGTGCGCAAAAGCCTAGCTAATCAGATGACACCTCCAGAACTTCTGCCGAGTGGGGAAGTTGCCATGCCGGAGGAAGTGGATGCGTACCCAACTAAAGCAAGCGGGCGAAGTATTGTTTACTCTAACAGCGAACAAGACTTTCAAGAGCCTCTGTTGGAAGAATCTCCTAATCGATATCTTTTCGTCGAGCCGAAGCAAATACAGCAGGATAAATATTTTCAATATTGGTCCGCAAAAGCACTTTTACATCATGCCACGAGTCGCAATTACGAGCATAGCGCGGCAGAGATATACCGACAGTCTGTAAAAGCTTCTTTATTTCCCCCAACTGCTGTCATGTCATCCCTGGTAACATCTGTGAGTAATAAAGCTGGAAGAACTTCTATTGCTGAATTGGCCAAGACTTCGGGAGGCAAGACTGCAATGGCATTGTCTGCCGACGTTATTGCTACTATCGGCGAGTCTCAAAATCGAGGCTTTAACAATTACGACAGTCATTTACATCAATCTTGGATAAGCAGATTCAGCAACTTTGAACAAATAACTCACGCTCGGCATGGGCATTCGAGTGAAAGTAGCACAATGATCGCCTATGTCAATCGTAGCTTTGACGTCGTAAATCCAAGCTCAGCTATAGAATTACCGCGAGAAATGCTGCGCTTGCCGTATTCTTCGATCTTGTCAAAGAACAGAGTTGCGCTATCGGTGATGCTACGTTACTACATCCGCAAAGGCAATTTACACGGTATACGTTGGGCTTTTGGACAACTCATAGCCAACGATATAGAATTAGATACTCGTTTATTACGGCTGTTTGACAAGTGCATTGAACAATTCGAAGCTCATCCTCCTCATCTATCTAAAGTCGAAAGAGCTATTATCTTAGATGAGATCAATGCCTACAAGACCTTATGCTTGATAAAACAGAGGCAACAGATGGTGCTTGCTTCTGATATTGGCCATGAGTTGATCAATTATCTCGCCCTGAACGCACAAGACGGTGTATCCAGTTTGGGCAATTCCAAATTGGCAGCAAAATCTCTTAAACAAGACTATCGGGAGAGATGGATTGATGCGTCAATAGTGAATGGCTTGTGTGAAGATATCTTGATCAAGGCTCGAAAAAGTCAACAATCGTCGACATATATCGAGCCTACAAAGCGCGTGCGGCCAAGTCTCGTGCTACATCAAATGGCACATATTCAACGTCAAGCAAGAAGGATCAGATCAAGTGAGACTTGAGTACCTCTAATTTCTTCGGCATTTTTCTAGTGTGTCTCTAGCTCTTCTACCTGTGAAAGAAAAAGAAACAATATATAAAGATTAAGGTTTACATATTTCGGCGCATTGACCCACCTGCCGAGAATTGCCCTCCTTTTGATGATGCAGACCCACATTTGTTGCTTCTCCAGCCATTTCTTTTTCCACACTTTTCTCTCGCTTTTTATTTCCATGCACGGCCCCAAGCCCATAAGTTAGCCACTTTTATATTCAGAAAGTGACACGCCAGAAATGAACTAAACTACTATAGAATATGCAGTAATTTCGAGCTACCAATGTTCCATGTTCTTTCATTAATTTTCGCATTTGTTATGGGTCGAGATTTGGGTTCACGATAATTATTATTGCCCGGACCACATAACAATAAATATTTTGATGCGACAAACCCTTTTGAGATCTTTTGAACGTAACTGAAGTCGTCCTCATAACAAATTCACCGTCACTTACAAAACAAGCACCTCGTTGCTAAAAAATTACACCATTTGCAGCAACGATTTGCAGCGAAACTCCAGCGCTCCAACGATACCCGTCGTTTCAGTCGTTTGCGCAATTGCATATCCCTACTGTTCAAGAAACTCGAGACAAAAATATTGTCACGGTTCAGCAAGTGCTTTTAAAGCCTGGCGCATACAAATACTGCAGCTTCATCGATTATCGAACGGTCACATCTGATCAAGGAGTTTCAGCTTGCCGCCCACCCCATCCTTTTGGGACCCGGGACGACAGACGGCTCAACGGGACAGTGCTTAAACGGTTCGACTTTTAACGGTCGCTTGTTCCATTCTGAATCGCTTACCTCATGTCGATACCACCTGAATCTCTCTCGACCAACGTTGCGATAGAAAAACCCACAGGACAATCGGCATTTACACCAAGCGCATCAAGACAAGTACAACAATTGTCGGGAGCAGAAACAGACATAGCCCAGCAGCAATTGAATCCATCTAATACACAGAATTTAACGAACGGTGTCTCGGGTAGTACAGGATACGGTCTAGCAGAGAGTGCAGCTGCGAGCGAGAGTCGGAACAGCAGCGAGAGTGGTAGGAGACCGCAGAATGCTGTCGAGGTCACAATGGACAACAAGAATAAAGAAAGTCAATCTGATCCATCAAATACCGATAAACAGCCAAGAGTGAAGAAGAAGTCGCGAAGTGGAATAATGGCATTATTTACTTGTTGTTCGTCAGGCGAGCATGACGAGGAAGAAAATATACAAATGAATCATGCGCCACAAGCAAGAACAGCACCACAACCATTGAATCCGACTGGTGTAGCATCTCTTGCAGCAGTAGTTAGCGAGGCGGCTCCTGTCGCGACTCAGACCGACAATAACAAAAATGCCATACATAATACGAATCCAACGTCTACAAATACAACAGTCAACAATGTCCAGGCAAGACCGATCAGTCACGGCATGTCGAACAATGGCGAATCAAATCATCTTGCAATTGATACAAATAACAAGACTAGTAATGACGAAACAAGTGCCAATACTCCAAGTAACCTAGGTCCTCCATCGGTCATGGTTCAGGCACCCACACCAACGTCTGCAGAAGAGCAAGCTATAGCTGATAGAACACCTGAGCAACAAGCGCTCGACACTGATATTGAGATGACTGATTCTGGACCTAAATTACCACTTTCAACAAATGAAATACCAACAACTGATGATGATCCGCACCAAAAAGACTCTCCTAAAGTTGACTTACCACCAATACCACCATTAGAAGAGAGACAAGCACAGGTCAATGCACCACTTGCTATGCATGCACAAAGTCCAACTGATAGTGACGTGGAGATTCCACGCGGACTTTTACCACCAGTGCGGCCTGAACACAAGGGAAGGAAGTGTTTGATATTAGATTTGGACGAGACTTTGGTACACAGTAGTTTCAAGGTTTGTTTCACCGTAAAACGTGATGAGAATCAGTAGTGATACTGATGATTGATTGTTGTTAGATATTACATCAAGCAGATTTTACGATACCGGTCGAAATAGAAGGACAATTACATAACGTGTATGTCATCAAACGACCCGGGGTAGACGCATTTATGAAAAGAGTTGGTGAGATTTACGAAGTTGTTGTATTCACAGCATCAGTGTCAAAGGTTGGTTTTTATTATTTGCTACCACTGTGTGTTATTTTTACTAATATCTTCAAAGTATGGCGATCCATTACTAGATCAACTTGATATACATGGTGTCGTACATCATAGATTATTCCGTGAAAGTTGCTATAATCACCAAGGAAATTACGTCAAGGTAACTATATCTAAATGTATACAACTCGCCACATGTAATGGTGCTAATTATAATATAGGATCTATCTCAAGTCGGACGAGATCTTAAAGAAACGATAATCATAGACAATTCTCCTACATCATACATATTCCATCCTCAACATGCCGTTCCAATAAGCAGTTGGTTCTCCGATGCTCACGATAATGAACTATTGGATCTAATACCTGTTCTTGAAGATTTAGCAGGCCCACAAGTCGCAGATGTCAGTCTTGTTCTTGACGTTACATTATAGAATCGGATTTGAAATCAAGAGAAAAAAGTATTGTGACGTGGCGTATTAGTGTAAAAAAAGAAAAGAAAGCCCTTTTTTTGTATTTGCATCTGCATAGATTCATGCATTATTATCATTTTTATAATCATCATTATTATTATCATTATCATTATTATTAATTAGTATACAATCATGATTGTTACCTTTTAAAGGCACATATATTTTTAAGATGAGATGGGGAAGATGTTATCGAAGGATCAAAATCCCTTCTTTTTTAGTTCTTGAAAGGACTTTTGTAGAGTAGAATGAGAATGAATAGAAAGTACACATATGATACAGAAATATAATAATCTCTGATTGTTTAGACATGATTAATATGCTAATAATCATCATTTTGTTCTTGTCATGCTTGTAAACATTGTTGTGACTGATATTCTTTGTTCAGTCTTGTTGTCGGTTCAACATTTCAATGCTCATAACGAGGCATAGGCATTGCAGATAACGATACGATCTTTTCAGATAGTGATGTCAATTGAGGGATCAGATGGTTGTTACATTAAAAGTAATATGCAAGCCATTAATTATAAGCTGATCAGCTGAGGAATGATGGTCACAAGAAACAAACAGTATGACATATATCATCTACAGCCAGTAAATCATCATTTCTCTATGACATGACACCAGGGATTGCATGCTTCCACTAGACTAGTATACATGTATAATATCTCCATCGACTCTCGTTGTGGTCCAAAATTGCACTGTGTAACTCATCGTCAACCATAAAATTTGAATATTCCATTCTCCTCACCACACATATCAAACAACAACCATTACATGTACTAAAACCACGGTAATCGTCCATTTCCTCCAACAATGTCGCTTACAATACCCAATGCGCCTAATAGTGGATTATTCAAAGCCGGATATCAAAAGTAGACTCCCCCAAAACCCCTCTTTCTCCCTTTTCTTCATCTCTACCTCTTTTTATAATCTAGCTTCAGCCTCTACTTTTACAATCTAGTCTTGAATTGTGCAGTCACTAACTTCTATTGTCTTGTCTAGCTATGACGCATCCGACGGCGCTGTACAGCGAAACATTGACGCCTGTCGCACAATCACATCCACCGTCAGCACCAGTTTCGGCCCGTACGGACGCAACAAAATCGTCATCAACCACTTACAGAAACTGATCCTGACCAACGACGCGGCGACGATTCTCCGCGAACTCGACGTCGTGCACCCGGCCGCGAAAATGCTCGTCATGGCGTGTCAGCAGCAAGAAAACGAGCTCGGCGACGGGACGAATCTCGTCATGATTCTCGCTGGGGAGATGTTGAAGCGCGCGGAGGAATTGTTGAGAATGGGACTCACGACCGCGGATATCAACGCCGGGTACGAAAAGGGGATGAAGATTGCGATCGAAGCTCTGGATACGTTTGTGGTGGAAAATGTCGAGAATGTGAGAGATGCGAGACAGTTGACAAAAGCGCTGAGGTCGGTTATTGGAAGTAAACAGGCCGGACATGAGGATTTGTTGGCAAGGTTGGTGGCAGAAGCGGTACTGGCTGTTTTACCAAAAGTCGCGGCGAATTTCAACGTCGATAATGTAAGAGTTGTAAAGATTATGGGAGGGAGTCTGGCTCAAAGTACGGTCGTGAGAGGGATGGTGTTTGGGAAAGAACCAGACGGGGCAGTGAAAAAAATAGCGAGCGAGAGGACTAAAGTCGGTGTATATTCTTGTCCGATCGATATTAGTCAGACGGAAACAAAAGGGACAGTCTTGTTGCAAAACGCAAAACAGATGTTGGGTTTCACTACGGGTGAAGAAGTTCAAATGGAAAACATCATCAAGGAATTGCACGATTCAGGATTGAGAGTCATCATCGCCGGTTCGACGGTCGGGGAATTGGCTTTACATTACATAAACCGTGCCGGAATATTGTTGTTAAAAGTCCCTTCCAAGTTTGAATTACGAAGGATATGTAGAGTCGTCGGAGCTACCCCTTTGGCTAGGTTAGGTGCTCCGATGCCCGATGAAATGGGCCAAGTAGACGTGGTCGAAACGTTGGAAATGGGCGGCGACAGAGTTACTGTATTCCGACAAGAAAGCGACGCGACCACAAGAACCGCGACTATCGTCCTCCGAGGAGCTACACAGAACCATCTCGATGATTTAGAAAGAGCCGTCGACGACGGTGTCAATGTCGTAAAGGCAATAACTAAAGATTCACGACTAGTCCCCGGCGCAGGAGCCGTAGAGGTCGCAATCGCAGAAGCAGTCAGTCGAGCAGCGGACAAAACTCCCGGTCTGGCTGAATACGCGGTCCGTAAATTCGGTGAAGCGTTTGAAGTAGTACCGAGATTATTAGCCGAGAGTGCCGGACTCGACGCTACGGAAGTATTGGCAAGACTATACAACGCACACGCGCAAACTGTCAGATCTGGTCCGGCAGCGGGAGGCAAGAAGTCAAAAGACGACAGTGAACATGATGAAAACAACGACGATGAAGATTCTCTTCCGAAACGAAAATCAAAACAGATAAAAGGTCATAATGCAGGTGTAGATGTGTTGAACGAGTCAGGTACCGGTGTCCTTGACGTCATGACAGAAGGTATATTAGATCTTCTCGTCACCAAACATTGGGCAATAAAATTAGCGACAGAAGCAGCCAGGACGGTATTGAGTGTAGATCAAATCATTGTTGCACGCCAAGCAGGAGGACCGAAACCACCTGGTCCAAACCCGAATTGGGATGAAGATTAATTCATGAAATCTTAATGGTATCATAGTCAAAATAATATACAAATACAAAATTTCCTTATCATCAAAAGTCCCATAAGTTAACAAAACCAACTTCATCATAACATCATACCCGTGCATCAAAACCCGTATATAAAGGTTCAAGTATTTTCCAAGACCATTGTGCAATACCACAAACAGGAATCATTTCCTTTATCCAATCCAGCATTGCTGCTGCAGTCACCGTCATATCATATTTATCTACATTTGCCGCGGCAATTCTGCCAAGCATGTCGTCTTCACTAGTCATTCTAAACAATAACAATATCCCCATGTAATGTTGAGTCCAAGTGAATAAATAAGGCACCAATCGTTTCTGATGCCTACATGGTTTCATAACAAGAGGCCACATGCAGGCTGAATTGAGAGCAATGGCGCAATTACGAATGTCAAAATCAGTCATTGAATTCGGATGATGAAGTGCTTTGTAGATATAAGGTCTGAAGATGAGATAGCGTGCATAGTAAAATCGTGTGCGTAGATGAGCTGTGATTATGAGAAGACCTGGTCGGTTTGTATCTTGTCCAACGGTTTCTGCATTCGAGCCAGCCTGCCAGACGTGAGGATCTCTATTGGAGCGAGCACGCATGTCTTCGTCAGACCATCGAAGTGACTCTGGTAATGTGGTCCTCCATGCTTCTAGTTGACGTGCAAGTTCATTGACCAAATGATCCGGTATTCCTCCATAAGGTCCGTCTGACTCGGCACGATTCTTCTCACCTTCCGAATGGAGAGATTCATGAATTCTAGAAATCAATCTCCGTAACGTGACCAAGGCTAGAAAGTGCCAACTATAAGGCACCGTCGTAGATGGATCAAGTAGATCGGCATGCTCACCAAAATGTCTAAAAAGTGGCAACGGGACTTGGTCCTGGAATCGAGATATCTTGGTTCGGGGTAAATCTAGCTCGAGGTGATAAAAGTCCTCGTTCACCACACAAAGCCAGTAAACTCGACGTGATACGTCCGTATTAGGCGAATCCCAATCCAGACGAGGACAACGCATGAATAAATGACAGGCCATCGACGCTGCAGTTGAAGCCCGCCAAAAGTCCATGTGACGAGCGCAGGATTCGTAATATATCGCTTGTAGGAGATAGATCTGGACATTTTCCAAACTGCATTCATACATGACGATTCCAAATCTCCCCCGTGCTTCATTGAACAGAGTTAGACCCGGCGGATGATCGGGAGGACCGTTTGCCAGGGCACTACTCGGTGTTGAAGGAGCTGTCGTTGGGCCCGAAGTCTCAAAGGGTCCATCAAGAGCCATTTCAGCCAGCGCCAGGACATGCAGCACTATACATGACTGACTACTGTTCGACTGGAAATCACAACGTATCGCAGGCTCGAGCATTTCCATTTCGAAAACATCGCGATCCAATAATGGATGAATGATGTTGTACGAATTGAAGTATACATCAACCAAATGTCGAATCCTATACACCGACAGGCTTTCTACGCCGCCGGTCTGTGTCGAGTATGATGGGTCCTTTAGCCCCAGCTTTTCATTGCCTGTCGTTTCTGGCAGAGACCACATATGCTTCGCTATCTCGAGGTTTGCGAACCACGGTGTACCTTCTCGCAGAATGTGATGTATGTCGTCGAGAGCAACATGTGCATTTTGTAAGAAACGATAGATGCATGGCCATGCTAATATACGGTGGGCCGCAGTTAATCGATTGTTGCCGAATGGCTCTTCTGATGAGTAATTTCCATCTCTTGTAGGTCTTGTTCGGGAGTTGCCAGCACTTCCGTCGATTCGGGGTACAGTTGAGATCGCCCTAGCATTAGCAGTAGACGAAGACGAAGGCGACGCTGCAGCTACCGCGCCCGAAGATGAAGATCGAGATGATAGGTCCGGAAATGCTGTGTCAAATTTTTGCTCGAGTCGACGCAAGCCAGTCAATATTTCCACCAAAGTCTTGTCTTTTCTATGTCATGAAGAATACAGATCAGCGCATGCGTTTTCTTCTCGTAAGGACATTCGTCTAACATACTTTGTAGGAAGTGGCACTCGGTAAGCGCATTCGACATCCAACCTTTGGCAAAGTCCACACTTTGGTCGTACCTCGTCACATTTTGTCTTGCTATAGTCAAAATACAGTTAGTCTACGAAAGTAAGTCGACCAGTAATTATGACATGAATGGAAAGGAATTGTGTAACGATCAAACGTCAACATTCGAGATGAAAAAGCTCTGATCGTGGCCTAATAATTGGACGGATGTGAAAAAAGCTCACCTTGTTCGACATGTCTGACATGCTTGCGCGGCTATTGATGCTCTGTCACGACGAACTGTCGGTTGCTCCTCCGGACTTCTCTCCGGGCTTCGGTCTTGCTGGTTTTCTGTGCCATCCAGATCCATTCGCAACGTCACAACCAGTTCCTGTAAGCTCAACAAGCTTTTTAGGGGCAGAGCCTCTGGTCAATTTGTTTGGCGTTAATAGAGACGAGATCTAGAACTGTGGGCTAGAAGTATTCACACATCATTTATAGATAATAAGCCTTGTAGGGTCATATGTATGATTGGTTCAACTCTAAAAATCGTCACCACGAACATGATGAAACGGATGGCGAACGAAAATTTCGCTACAATATAAAGATTCTCAAATCATTCTAAAACATGCCTGTCTAATTCTCGGTTTGATGGGCAGATGATTAAGCGAATCAGTGGTCGCTGATACTTGCTCCCGGATGATCCGGTATTAAATATTGGGTTAGAAATGTGAGCGTGGTTGACAGCACATGTCCGAAAACATGTTTATGCCAAGACAGCCCTAAGAGTGGTTGAAACTGGATTTTCGGGGGAAACTCCTCCGCCAAAGTCAATTCGACGGAAATGTATGCAGACAAGCCTAGCCCGAAGCGAACTAGAAATATCGTATGAAAACAATGACGCAGTCGGATAGTAAGAGTGAAGCGTGTCAACATTTGGATCTACCAATTAGGTCGAAGAGGATCTCGCACGATAATATTGTTGCAGAGCAGACTGAGCAACGACAACACGTCATCGAGGCTATTCGTGCTTGCCATGGTGACGTCAAGGCATTCTTGCACGATCTTCGAATAAAGCGAAGATGTATTAATCAGGAAATACATCACTTTACAGAACGTAAGGAGCGAGAGTTTAGATTATATGAACAAAGGCTATGCCGCAAATATTGTAACTTTGTGGAAACTGTAAATCATGTGCACGAGGATGCCAATTTGCGGACCATTAGCAATTTCGATCCACAAGTCGGGGTCAAGGACATTGAAAAGAAGGAGGTATCGGAACAAGACCAAATAACTTTGCCGCACGGAGCGAATGAGGAGATAATAACGAACAGAATTGATGAAGTAGATACAACTATTTTATTACAACACGCCTATGAAAAGCAGCTCATAGCTGATAATGCAGTTTCCTCTGTAATACCGCAGGAAAGCCGACCAGATTCGAGACCGAGGTCCGAAATATGTCCCAAAGATGCAGCAGATGGCGTCGACAAATGCCAATCCTCAGTACCAGAAACCAAGATACTTATATCAGCGATGAGATCCCCTACGGTAGATGTACGTACACCACGTTTGAAGCGAGTCTCCTTGGCTATTGGTGATTCGGTCGTGAAACCCGAAACTGCAGTTATGGCTCGACACGATTCGTTCAAGCATGATAAATTTGATACAAGCACAAGTGGGGACTCCAAAGACCATAAGCCAGCGGCTCAAGATGATGTCGCGCTTGACGATATTGACAACGACGACACTGCATGGCCGAATTTGAAGGTCCTCGATGCAGAAGAAGAGGATGAACGAAGAGACAAGGTCGGGGAACTTTCCGTCCCACATTCGCCGCCGATAGCAATTGATATTGCTAAAAGTGTTCACTTATCGGCTTTATTAGCAGGAGCAGCAAAATCCGAGCCTATAGCACGATCCGCGCCAGTACATTCCTCTCCAGTCTTGGTCAAGTCATCATCGAAATATACAATACAACCAATCGGTCCGGGATTTCGAAAGTCTTCGGTCACTGATGATTCTTTTATCAGCGATGAACTAGGCGAAGATGATGTCGATGCAACTCCGGAGATATCGCAAAACGAATGGTATGGTTCGATGAGAGGTGGTCACTCGTTTCTTCCCGGCCCGGAGGGTCCAGCTGAGATGGCTATGCGAATAAACTCCATCGAATTTCGTCAAACAGAGCGTTTCAGAAGGTACTCATTGTCGAAATCAAAGTTGACCGATCAATGAAATGATCTTCTTGTAATCGCTTCGTGGGGAATATTACCTCATCTAGTGACGCTGTATAATATTCTGTATTTTTAGGCAAGCTTATGTTATTTAAATTCGAAAATATTTCTTTCTACAACTTGTCAAGTAGCGTTCGTCGTGTTCGGTTTATCAATTCCGCCTCGACTTCGTCAAGCGTTGGCAAATTCCAAGCTACAGCGTCTCCAGAATCACCGGGTAAAGGTTCCCAGTCTTCATCTGATGCTGTCTCATCAAGGTCCATCATCGATTGTTTAGATTCATTTTCTCTCATTGCCTCATGTTGTAGGATATCCGCCGTTTCGTCATTTCCATATCCATAATAGTCAGCATCCACCCTGATTTTGACTTCCGTTCTGACCTTGCCCTCCTCTTCTCTTGGTTTTTTTGCAGCCTCAAATAATTCTTTGACTCCAGGTAATTCTCTCGCTCGTCCGAAATATCTATATCCTTTTCCTCCTCCAGCAATCTCCCTTCCTTCATCGTCCAGCACTCGACCTCCTCCGCGCATATAATTCGGTCCACCCAACTCTCTTATGCGCATCTCCCATTGCCACTTCTCTTTGAACAATTTATTCAGTTCGTCATTTATATCTCGCAATTGATAATCTGATAACGATGGATCTTGAATCTTGCTAACTTTTCGACTAATCTCTTTCAACACCTGACCACGCCACTTCTCACATACGGGAACATTCTCCTGTATGGAGATTGCTTTGGGTCGGCGTGTACGTGTAACATCAACTATGCCAAGTGAAGAAGCTTGATACGCTCGAAAGCGGAAGAGCATAGACTGTGCCTTTTCAGAGTTTCGTGCCTATATACAGTGATCAGAAAGAACAATTCCTACACGGGAGTTATGATTAGGGCATACCATGATTGAGTCTTGACAGCGAATCTTTCGAAGTAGAAGGTGCCGAACAAGCTGTCTGTTTGTTGTCAAAGTATGAATGTGATTTGTATGCTCATTGGAGAAAATTAAAACGCACCACAATCTTCGACCACCGTACATCTCACCTACTCTTCCCCACAATCAGGTCAAAGAGGTGTCGCCGAACACAACCGCGGATGTTGATCTGTTGTGCCGAAATATTCTACAAACGACGGGATCTCGTCTGGACGATAGATATCATATGAAACAATCGAACAAATTGTCTGCTTGATAGGTAGAAATTGCCGATACGACTGAACTCGATCGTCATCGATGTCGATACCACAAAATCAAGCACAATCACCATTACATGAGTCGATAACTTCACAACAACTCTCAGAAAAGACTAGTAGTCCGCATAGTAGCAAATCAGGCTGGGACGGAAAATTGAGAGTTGAAAAGAAAGCACAAGTCAAAAATGCCGAAGCTCTTGAAAGTGACGGTGAATTTGATAGCGAAGATGAACTGCCTGGGGAACAGATCGAGGCAGACGAAGGTATCAAGTGATCACTGAAATGCTCGATTTTGTAGGAAGCTGATTAGATTGACCAGATCTACTAAACGACGAGGATCCGGACGCGGAAGTACGATGTTAAAACCACATTTGTTGGATCTGTTTGACGTTATTTAGGAGATCGATGTACAACACTCTCGTGTTGCCTCAATACCGGCCTTAAGACTCGAACGTTTCACGAAATTGAAAAAATTGGGACTGCGACAAAATTCTATTCAAGCTATTGAATTGCCTGATTCACTAGCAACAACGCTTGAAGAGCTGGAACTCTATGACAACCTCATTTCGCATATTCGTAATCTCGACAGGTTTACCAAGTTACGATCGCTAGACATTTCATATAACAAAATAAAACATATAAAACACATAGACCATCTGAAAGACCTTACGCATCTGTATCTAACTCAGAACAGGATAAGCGTCATGGAAAGCTTCACAGGGCTCGAGAAATTACAATATCTTGAACTCGGTGCCAACAGGATCCGAAGAATAACAGGCTTGGAAACGCTTTCTAGTCTGACTCAGCTCTGGTTAGGGCAAAACAAGATTGAAACTTTAGATGGACTCTCGTCTCTTCACCAATTACAGTGCCTCTCAATCCAAGCGAACCGCATAGCAGATTTGGCAGGAATTGAGGGTCTACCGCAATTAAAAGATTTATATATATCCGACAATAAACTGACATCTCTTTCGGCCTTGTCGAACGTTCCGAGCCTAGAGATATTGGATGTTCAGAATAACCCAATTGAGAACCTTGATGGTCTTCAGACGCTCATGGAGCTCGAGACTTTCTGGGCCAGCAATTGTAAACTGGACAATATTCGGGAAATTGAACGACATTTGGCTGATAAAACCAAATTATCGGAGATATATCTAGAGGGGAATCCATTGCAGAAAAATAATCCGGTGTTATATCGAAATAAAGTGCGACTCGCACTACCGCAAGTCATTAAGATTGATGCCAGTAAGTTCCCAATTGCAACGTAATGGCTATGGAAGAAACTAAATCTGATTATTGCAGCATATGTTCGTGCATAATTCCTCAGTCTAGCCAGGAGTGATGCTCATTTCGCCGTGAATTTCTGACCATTTATTATTGGTGTTTTCGAATTAGATTGGCTTGTCAACTTCTTCCCACATATTGTACATACTGTAAACTAGATTTAGCCAAGGATTATGGTTTAAATACCCCAAAATAAATGCTGTACATACATTGTTGCGAATATCCACAAGTTGCACAGTACTTCTTGCCGGCTTCGACCTTTTTGAAACAGCTGGTAGCCTTGCAATCCGCAGATGCATATGCAGCATATGGATTTTTGCCACTTCTACTCAACAATTTGCTCTTGACTACACCCGTATTTCCCAAAGTTGGCTTTTTCATATCATGACTGGAGGATTGTACCTCGTGCTTCTTTTTTACCTGCGGTGTCGCCAATACAGTATTGCTCTTCTTTTCACAATCTTTGCATACCATCTTCGGCGCAAGTTGCTGCTAGATCAATGTAACTTACGTCAACGAAAAGTTAGAAGAATCCGATGACACGTCTCGCGGCGGCTAAAGTTCATCCTTAAAAATTGCGGAGGCGGGGAGACTTTTTTTTTGACAGCTTGCACGTGCCGCGTTCGTGTAAGATCCGTAACTTAAGTCAACTGTCCTGACAATCGATCAAGTTCAGGACGCAGTCTACTAGTCTCGCAATGATTTACAGTCGTAACAAACCCCACGCTTGATGACTTCTCACATCCGAACAAGTCAACTCTCGCTACTGGTACGACTTTCCAAGGACCGAGATAACAAGACGTCAAATTATAATATTCTCTAGAGATCAAATTATTATCATATATACATATCCTTTCAAATTCCTGGTGTCTTTCTCAGATGGTGGAGCTTGAATCTACGAAACACGCTTGGCGCCTATCGGCGGGGAGCTCTTGTTAGTATAAAAAGCGATCATGAGGCCGAGAAACCCGTTCGATAGTGAACATGATCTTAACGATAGCCTGGAAGATCAAGAATCGCACCAGTACCATAGTGGTAACCCTCCACCTACAAACGATGCAAATCTGCTTCAACAATATGATATAGATTCGTCGGACCAACCAAATGTAACAACTCGAGCTTATGATGATCCGGCTTACATAACGCCAGGAAATGGACTTTACGCTAACCAGTCTAGGCTGGGAGCGGCAGGTCCTCGTTTCCTGGATTCGAAGGATAGATCTATATCACAAACCTCGGGTATCGGGAGCTTAGGGGGATATTCAGACGATAGAAGTTCTAGTGATGGGCGAAATTTATACAATTCCAAGGATGATCCACATATGAAAGACCGACGCAGGGTGCAAAGTCGAAATCGAAACAGTATACTTTCTCTAGGAGGCGGATTTATGGGAAAGGTCAAGAACCGTCTAGGCATGGCTCCAGGATATTCAGAAATGGACATGCCATTGACAGATTCTACACCGACAAAAGCATACCACAAAACCGCCGACGAAATTCATACCAAAGGCGAGAAACAGTCTCGAGGCACCTTCAAATTCAAATTTGGGCGACGACAGCCCGATCCATCGACTCTAGGACCTCGAATAATACATCTCAATAATGCGCAAGCCAATGCAGCGAATCGTCACTGTGACAACCATGTATCTACAGCCAAATATAACTTTGCAACCTTTCTACCACGCTTCTTATTCCAAGAGTTTTCTAAATATGCCAATCTCTTCTTCTTATTCACTGCTGTGTTGCAACAAATCCCAAACTTATCACCGACCAACAAATATACCACGATTGTACCTTTGGGAATAGTATTAGCAGTTTCTGCAATCAAAGAAATCATAGAGGATTCCAGACGGAAATCGCAAGATAAACAATTGAATACCTCAAAAGCACGAGTTCTCTCGGGATCGGACTTTACGGAAATCCCGTGGCACAAGGTTGCAGTCGGTGATATATTGAGAGTAGAGTCTGAAGAGCCCTTCCCTGCTGATCTTGTGCTACTAACAAGTTCAGAGCCTGAAGGGCTTTGTTATATTGAAACTGCAAATCTTGATGGAGAGACAAATCTCAAAATCAAGCAAGCGATACCGGAAACTGCAAGTCTAATCGGTCAAGGGGATTTAGCCCGACTTGGGGGAAGAGTACGATCCGAACAGCCAAATAGTAGTTTGTACACATATGAGGCAACGCTGACACTACAGAGTGGTGGAGGTGAGAAGGGGTCTCCACTAAATCCCGAGCAATTATTATTAAGAGGAGCAACACTTCGTAACACGCAATGGATACACGGACTCGTCGTGTTTACAGGCCACGAAACTAAATTGATGCGTAATGCGACTGCTACACCGATCAAAATGACAAACATCGAACATACTGTCAATAAACAGATCCTTCTACTGTGTGCCGTGTTGGTTGCTTTGAGCATTACAAGTGCTGTTGGAAATGTAGTGGTGCGGGGCGATGTGACTGCCGAGGATTTCTACCTGATTTACAGCTCTGGAACACCCGTCAAGCAATTCTTCTCTGACTTTATAACTTACTGGATCTTATACTCGAACTTGGTTCCAATATCGCTCTTTGTAACGATAGAAATCATCAAGTACTGGATAGCTATATTGATCAGCTCCGATCTTGACATCTACCATGACAAGACGGATACACCTTCAACGTGTCGGACATCGTCATTGGTTGAAGAGCTTGGTCAGGTCGAGTATGTCTTTTCTGATAAAACGGGTACATTGACATGTAACCAGATGGAGTTCCGCCAGTGCTCGATTGGTGGTATACAATATGCAAACGAAGTACCTGAAGAACGTAGGCCAATAGGATCCGATGAGATGGGAATTCATACTTTTGATGAAATGCGAGTAAATGTGCATAGTCATCCAACTCGTGACACTATACGGCATTTTCTTGCTTTGCTGTCAACGTGTCATACAGTAATTCCAGAGACAATAGCAGAAAAGCCAGGTAAAATCAAGTATCAAGCAGCATCTCCTGACGAAGGGGCCCTGGTGGAGGGTGCAGTAATGCTGGGTTACAAATTTGTGTCACGTAAACCTCGTCAAGTTGCGATTGAAGCAATGGGTCAGTACAACGAGTACGAGTTGTTGGCAGTATGTGAATTCAATTCGACGCGGAAAAGAATGTCTACAATCTACAAATGCCCGGATGGAAAAATCAGATGCTACTGTAAAGGTGCGGATACGGTCATTCTCGAGAGACTGGCTCCCAGTAATTCCATCGTTGACATTACGGTCCAGCATTTGGAAGAATATGCTGCAGAAGGTCTTCGAACACTCTGTCTTGCCATGAGGGAAGTGCCAGAACAGGAATATCGAGAGTGGTCGCAGGTCTATCAACAAGCCGCCATGACTGTTTCGGGTAACCGTGCAGAAGAGCTTGACAAGGCTGCTGAATTGATTGAGCATGACTTTACCCTCCTTGGTGCTACAGCTATTGAAGATAAATTACAGGATGGTGTGCCCGAAACGATTCATACTCTGCAATCGGCAGGAATAAAAGTCTGGGTATTGACAGGCGATCGTCAAGAGACTGCCATCAATATAGGCATGTCGTGTCGTTTAATAAACGAAGATATGACGCTACTCATGGTGAATGAAGCTGATGCTGCATCAACAAGGGATAACCTTGAAAGGAAGCTTGGCGCAGTGAGATCGCAAGCCCCTGCCGGGGTAGTCATAGATACGCTTGCACTCGTCATTGATGGCAAAAGTCTTACATATGCATTGGAAAGAGATCTCGAAAAGGTTTTTCTTGATCTGGCAGTCATGTGCAAGGCTGTAATCTGCTGTCGAGTATCTCCGCTGCAAAAAGCTCTTGTTGTCAAATTAGTTAAACGTCATTTGAAAGCGATACTTCTGGCGATAGGGGACGGGGCTAATGATGTTTCCATGATACAAGCAGCTCATATCGGAATTGGTATTTCAGGAATGGAAGGGCTACAAGCTGCTCGGTCGGCAGATGTAGCGATTGCTCAATTCAGATTCCTCAGAAAACTACTACTAGTTCATGGATCTTGGGCGTATCAACGGGTGTGCAAGGTTATATTGTATTTCTTCTATAAAAACACTACTCTTTGTATGACACAATTCTGGTACGCTTTTCAAAATCTATATTCTGGACAGACAATTTACGAATCATGGACATTGTCTTTTTACAATGTTTTTTTTACAGCTCTTCCTCCCTTCGTACTTGGGATATTTGATCAATATGTTTCCGCACGGCTACTTGACCATTACCCACAGTTATACCAATTAAGCCAATCTGGCGCATTCTTTCGAATGCATTCTTTTGTGAGTTGGGTGGCAAATGGTTTCTATCACTCTTTGATTCTCTATTTTGCTACGCAATTAATTTATCAACGGGATCTACCACAATATGATGGTACAAATTCAGGGCGGTGGATTTGGTCAACAACATTATATACAGCGGCTCTAGTCACGACACTGGGAAAGGCAGCTTTGATAACCAATCTCTGGACGAAATACACGATTTTGGCTATCCCAGGCTCACTTGTCTTGTGGTTTGCTTTCTTACCAATATACAGTGTGGTCGCACCCAAGTTTGCCGTTAGCGAAGAATACCAATCGATCATAGTGCCCTTGTTCACAAGTCCCGTCTTTTGGGCAACCATAGTTGTTGTTCCGGTTTTCTGTCTTCTCCGTGATTTTGCCTGGAAATATGCAAAGAGAATGTATTTTGCACAAAGCTATCATCACGTTCAGGAGATACAGAAGTATAATATTCAAGACTACAGGCCTAGGTAAGTGATATATCTTACTGTAATGTAACAATAGTGCGCTAATGGTGAAATTCTAGGATGGAACAATTCCAGAAAGCTATACGGAAAGTTAGACAAGTTCAACGCATGCGGAAGCAAAGGGGTTATGCATTTTCACAAACTGATGAATCGCAGGCAAGGGTTTTGCAAGCTTATGATACCACGAGGGAACGAGGACGATATGGTGAAATGGCTAGTGGGAGGTGACGATATGTGACGAAGATGAAATGATTTTTTGGGAGAGCATGGGTAAAGCTTATTAGCTGTTTTTGTTTTTATTATTGTATGTAGTTTCGAAATGTGTCATGATTCCAAACAAAGTCATTCTACCGCCTTGACATGGACTTTCTCATCTACACGCCATTATGATTTAGACCCAGGCACGTTGGATTTGAAAACGAAGAATAGTGAATATTATACAGTGGCCGCGTCCTTGTTCGCAAACTGCGATAAATTGCGGAGATTTGAACCAGCGTGCCAAAAACATTTCCGTTTGTACTATGCATATCATATAGCTACTTTTCATCAAATCTTGCTGAAAGAGCAAGCAAACAAACACTCATGCGTGCTACCCGTCGATTGATGAGGTCTGTCAACCGTTAAACACATCATGCTGCATAGATTATATCATAACGGATTACGTTTCGATCGAGCTCTCTTTGTTCACCTACCTTTTTCATTTTTTCCGCTTTGTTGAATACATCATATTGTAGGTCTATTTGATGGCCAGACCGTGATTTACCTTGCTTAGCATTTCACTTTTCAAGCCATATTCGTGCATCTTTTATTATTCACGGATCAAACATGCTTTCACTCTTATTTCACGAAATTTGTATCTGCTTGCAATTCACTGTATCACAGATTATACGTTATTCTCCTCCTAATTGACATGTCTTCAATCAACATTTTTAGCGCTCCCTGTCACATAATTCACTGCCTACAAATTGTGTTGATATATGTTGCGGTCAGTCAGCTATTGTACGACATGTCTAGCTTGCTATTTACAAGATCAATCACCACTTGCCATCTGTATTAGACTGCTTTCACTTCTGCGACAGCTTACTGTTGAACATAATTCATACTTCAAGCAGATCGGAATATAGGAAATTACCAAATTGACAGGTAGATCAAGACCAATGTGTGTCTGTTGAAACACTTGTGATTATCAGGTTACCAAAAATGGCGGCGACGACAGCCAGTCAAACTTCATGGTCATCGTTACTTAATCGAGATCCTCCCTCTGCGGGATTTCAAATTCGAAATGTGCAGCGGATTGGCAGACCCCAGTCGGCTATGAATCAAGCAATCAATCTCGGAAACAAGCAACAACCACAAGTTACATCAAAACAGAACAGCATCTTCAATCTCCAACCGAATGCTACTTTCGTTAGTTCAACGCCGTCACAAAGAAGACTAGATCAGCTACATCAACAGAGGAAGAGCTCAATCATTAATGTCAAGAGAGAAAGATCCCCATCGATTTCTTCCCCGCGAAAGCGAGCACAATCCTCGATTTCGTATGGTAGTCATGTTACGGATGTGATTGATCTTACGATCGACGATGATGATATTGGATCCGCTACTGGTCGTCTTGATCCATCTTCTCGATCAACATCGGTATTTGACTCTTGTCGAAAAGTAAATAATAATAATAATGACATTGAACATGACGGCGAACATGACATCGAACATGACATCGAACTTGATATTGGACACGACATGGAACTTGATATTGGCAACGACTGTAATCAGGCTACCATCCCAGAACTCATTGAGAGCATGTTTTTGGCTGCCGATAACGACAGATCTGGAGGATTATCACTTTTTGTTACTTCTGATGATGAAGAGGATAATGATCCATTGCCAGTTGTCTCGGCAGGAGCTCAGTCGGATGGCTTCGCAGATATTGATATGGATACGAGCATAGACGGCTGCTATGTTCCAAATGTGGAGGAATTACGACCTAGTCGAGCGTCAAAGGGTATATCATTTCAAAATTCAAATCAAGACTCAAATCAAGTTATACCGGTACCACCATTGATGTTAACCGAACTGAACGGTGCTATCACAAATGACACTTCAGCTTCGATTGTCTTGGATAAAGTCGATGATCTACTCGTAAATCAAGATCAGTCTACTCATGATGACTTTCGTATGTTTGACACAATCGATGTCGCGCAGAGCAGTGAGGATGAGACTGACTGTGATGATTGTGATGGAAGGAATGAACAAGCTACTCAATCGCTGCAGGATTTTGTAAACCAATTTGATGTGCAACGACCAAATCATCAGACCGACAAAGATTACAATCATAATCAAGGTGATGATGGCGGTAGGAGCTCTGAGGCTGATGCAAGTGATAATGACAGCGATGAAGGATCTGATGATGGCCAAAGTAATGACAAGGATGACGATTGTAATGATGATCTAGATTATGATGATGGTATGGATAGTCATGTTAATGATTATAGAGACAATAGCAGTGCTGACAGGCGTGTAGGCAGTTCCAATGCAGAGGATACAGGGAATGTCCTGGATCTTAGTCGTTATGTACCACCAGACCATGTATCATATGCTCGTGCAAGAGTAGCTGTCAACAAAGGCTTCAAAAGACCAGCAACCATTGCGACATCTAGACCAGACCTTCAACCAAAGACAAAGCTTCCAGCAAAATATACAAAGCCTACAAAAACCACTCTGACTAGCTGCATACCTCTTGTAAGCACAAACTCTGTCGATAATGCTGCTGGATCTGTTACACAAACTCCTATAGAATCAATTGGACCAGCTATTGGACGAGCAAGCAAAAATGGCTTTACATTCACATCACGTACAAAGGAGGCGACATCTTTGAGAAAGGCAACAGTGAGAGCTCTCAGTCAAGCCCGATCAAGTCAAGTATTTGCCGCTCCTCAGCACCATTCTGTGGATGAAAATGCGTGGAAGTCAGGATCTACTCCGGATGAGGTAATCGCCGCTGGTGCACACGCTGGTAGACATGCAAGACAAATCGCCAATTTTATTAACAAAACTTTTAAATTCGAGGGAGATTATCGTTATAAACCACAGGCTTTGCAAATAAGAGCACGAGAATTGACTGGTCTTGAAATCGATGCTAGATCTGACAGGAGAGCTCCTACGAAGACTTTGATTTTAGCGAAGACGAAAGAACCTCCAACGATCGAAGTGGCTCCGATCGATGATCAAGGTGACACGGAAGGTGATCTATCTCTAGAGAGTGGCCATCAGTCTGCACCTCCAAACCCGGTCTCGGAGGATACAAGTGTTGAAAACGCAAGGCCGACATGGTCTGGAAAGGCACCAATGGCAGAATGGAAATCGACATATCTTAGAACCCTACATACCTTTGAAGATGAACACGACGATGCTGAAAGCCCAGAAGATGCTGAAATGAATATCAATAAGGATGAAGATGATGTCATGGATATTGATGAAATCGAAGCAAGACCAGTCAATATATACACGGTTTGTAAATCAGTTCTACCTCTGAAGACATCAGAAGCAGAATGTGATGATGATGTCAATAATCTCCCATTTCATAGTCTGGGTGAATATTTTGATCTTCATCAAGCGAATAAAGCAGCTTTTACAGCAGCTAATGACAGTATCGAACTTTATGGATCTCTTTCATGGTCGATGAATGAGGGTTGCATGACATATGAACTGACGTTGAAAAGCTGTAGACTTTGCCTACAAGTTCGACAGAGAACTAGTTATGATCCACAAATGCCCCGACCAGTCAAAGAGTCACATCGATGGACAAGTCGTGTATATGAGATTCGTGAAGAGATTAGTACTTTACAGCACAAAGAGGAACAATCATCTTTATTACAAACACCAAGTCCTGATTCTGGTTGTATATCACAAGATCCAATCGATGATCTTGATTCACTTTTCGAAGATCCACCAATACAATCCGGTTCATCTATACAGTCGCTTGTAGAACATGGCCCATCTGCGTCTTCCATGTCAAAGCGTCTAGATGTACAATCTCGAATCATAAAATCAGGTCCAATCTCAGAACTGGTCTATTCTTCACTTGAACAAGCCAATTCTGCAGCTTGTACATACCTTTTGAATAAAATCATCCTTCAAAGTCCACCTAGATTGAAAAATTTGGATCTAATCACAATCTGGACGGCGAAACAAAAGGAAAAGGTCATGTCCATGAAGAAAATATGTGATGATCTCGGAGAAGGAGTGTGTGATAGTAGAGTCATCAAAGTCAAGGTTGAAAATGAGAATGGGAAAATGAGGTGGGAGGAAAGGATTTGGAAGATTGAAGTTGTGGAAATGAGGTTGAAGGGTGCATTAAATTGAATATATAACCTATCTATAATGGATGAAGTAGAAAATGAGGTAGTGACGAATGAAATATATCAATTGTTTCATCATACGTTTCAACCATGTCGGTATATTTCTGACTACTATAGAGTATCTTAAACTTGGGTTGAGGTTTTTGACAGATCAGCAGTTTTACTCTACTCTCCTCTAAATATCTACGGGCAGTCTATCCTTTTTCTGTTTCTCATATCAGATTACTTGAATCCACTTGACTGACGCAATTCTACCATCATGACTTTTGCTTGGTCAATGCTGTGGTAACAATGATAACTAACATTACTTATAGCCATTCTATCATCGTTTTGCCTCACCACTGAAACATTCCATCGATAACATTTTTCCTCCCACACATTCGTGGCAAATATCATCCTTGCCTTTCTTCCCGCATCTATCTACAAGTGCCCTTCACTATCGTACCATCACAGGCATGTATCCTCTCCATCTTTCATTTCTCGTCCTTTTCCACGTCTTGTAATCAAGTATCGTGCTCAGGAGGGAAAACACTTCACCACACATCCATGCCAATTATCCCGCTCGCGAATCCCTTTTACAGCGTCATTTACCAATCTATGTCTCGCCACCATATTCATGTCTTTGAACGCAGAACTGACGACGTTGATCGCGTACATGCTCCCGCAACCGCCGGATGTATCTTCTACTTCCAAGCTCGCGATCTCTTTTAACCTCGCTGACGAGGAGAGGGTGGTGAAGAGCTCGAGTTCGGGTTTGGAAAGGTGGGGAGGAGGGATGAGGGTGGAGTAACACTTTGCTGTACGGATAATGGCGTTATAGCGGAGAGGTCTGAACGTCAGGGGAGTTCTTATGAGACGCTGGATGGACATGGTTGTTGATGTGGTGGATATGTTGAGAGAGATGGTATTTTTTTGGTGTGTTGTGGTGGGGTTTGGCGATGACGTCAAGTATTCACGAATTAATAATTATAATAATTATTTTTGACATTGGGGATTCACGGCAAAGAAGTAATAGAATAAGTACAGCACAATTGGATGACATTACTGTTCGCATGGTGGAGGATAGCATGTAGCTGGTTATTGTGTTTACATACGGATTGAAGACACTTTAGAAGATCGCTTCCAATACGAAGGCATGTCATGTAGTATACGTAATAAAGTATGGACACAAGATGTAAATACAGCAAGCCCCTTTGATATAGCTACTTTCCTGTCTTACAATTATATACTATACAAAATCCCACAGCATAAATTTAATCACGTACTACAGCATCAGCATAACATGGTAGTAAACATGCATAAACGTTTCATATGAATTGATCACAAGAGCAATAATCCGTAAACGAATAAAAGGAGTGAACTTACCTTACTACACTTCCTAAGTGGAGCAATGTCATATCCCACAAGTCGAAATTTCTCGAGTCGTAATGGTGTTTGTTAGCTTCACTTGATGATAAGATAGTAGCCAATCGGGGCACGCGGACTTTTTCCCATCGCATCGAAGAACAAATTGATAGAACCGTAAACTCGGTAACGCTGTGGAGTACATATCACCCAGAGCGGAGAAAGTGGATCCTCGATCTTTGACACCTCTGGTTGGCAGTGTGGAGTATGAACTGTACCATGTGAACGTATGGGCGGTGTGGAGGTGACTGAAAAGTTCTCGACTTTGAATGTGGCACAACAAGACCCTGCATTCTTTTGATAGCCGGAATCTTTGCTTTGCCTTTTTTTGTATTTTGAGTTCAGAGTTACAACATGGTCAGATTTTGGAAATTCTGTTGGGAAGTCGTACTTTACGGACATATTTTGGTGCAGTATACTAGTCATTATGGAGTGATGCTTATATTGCGTTTAGGACACTCAAGATTAAGGAAAGCTTTGAGTTGAGAGCTCGACTAGATTAACATAAAAGGGTTGCTATAGTGTATACAACAAGTGCGGAAAGCATGTACAACATACACAACCGACGATCAAACAAATCTAGAACAGATAGTATACTGATGCATGATATAAATAAGAAGCTTTGGTTGGTATATTTATGCCAGACAAAGCTATGACTGTTGGAGGAGCTCATTGAGTTTGATTATCTCGAGTTCATCATACAAATAACGTCATACAAGGCTGAAATGACATTAGAAATTCAATTTGCGACTGTTGACAGAGCTTGATTCGAGCCGTGGCGAGTTTCTTAATTCCGACATGACTTTGTAATAATAATAAAAATACCACTGATATGTCTTGGTAGTCAAACTGTCATCAGATATCTCAGTCAGCTCAACGTTTTCTTTTTCCTTCTCAGATAATAACGGTAACCGTGTCTTGCAAAACCGCGTATAATATAAAAATGTAAACAAATTTCTTTTTAAAGAACAATAGTAGCTCGTCCGCAAGTAGAAACATCGTTAATATCAAATAGAACTGGCAAAATTAAAAAATGACCAGAGGCTCAAATGAGTTCTTGACTAGGGTTCCCAGGCGGTAATTTGGTTCAGTTCAAACACCAACTTTCCTTATTCCTCCGACCAATCAAAAAGATGTTACGCTCAAATCTATTCCTTATGGACTACTACATATAAGTTGGTCCGTGCTCAAAATCGAAACCTTTTGGTGTTCCATCGGCCGGCCCGTTCCATCTTTCCAAAACAAGTCATATTTGGACTTTTCGAATCGTTCCATTTTTTTTTTTTCAAGCCACTCAATTTCATATTGTAATAAATCCAACATAAATAATCAAGTAGACATAGTCCACTAATCGGAAGGATATTATTTCTGCCAACAGACATCATAATTCATACGTAGCGCTCATCTCCACTTACACTAAACCTCTTTACCTTCTTCTATGATTTCCACCTTTTTTTTTCGTGTTTCTTTGCTTCGCCCGGTAGATCCCCCACCTTTCATAAAAGTTCCGATTTCGTCGCCCCGTTTTTAGTCTTGTCGCAAGTGACTTGTCGTTGCTGCAGGGCCTTCTACTCTATCCCCGGAATTTTCTCTCCAACTAGGAAAGGTTTTTTTTCTCCGTCGGACGGTCGAAGTTCATTATTGCCTTTGTACATCTACAAAGCACCACTTGCTGGAACTTGACCCAAACAACACTCAGGATTATCGAAGCCGCCATAAGCGTACGTACACCCACATCCAGAAATAATTTACAGTTTTTTGCCCCGACCCTTCTTGGCCTTACAAGTTACACACCATCACATCGCCTTTTTTCCACTCAACCACTTTGATAAAAAGCTTTCTCAACGTCAAGTCGACAATTGCGCGATATTTAGCGTGAGAAAGTATTTTAGCATATCAACAATCCTTCGGATCCTGCAGCCATCGGATCCAAAATATTACATCGTCCCCATATCTGACCGCCTTTCTACACCCATCAAAAAGGAAGGCATCACTTAAGACATTCGCGAGGCTTCCGTAATCGGCAGACTTTTGACTCGAGATATATTTCTCATCGGAAAAAATCTTGAGTCACTTGTACGCATGCTGGCTTATCTGATATGATAATCGAGTGTGCCTACGGATTGTTCAACTTTTCCTACGCTTACTGAGCGATTATATCAACGCTTACTTCTACCATAACCTCATTCGACTTTGTTGTTGCACCACTTTTAGCATCGACAACACTCTGACACTATACGTTGGCGGCTTTCACTAGCTCGTTGACGTGGTAGATCAGTTAACAACATCTCATACGTACCAAAGTCATCATCTATACTCTGTCAACATACATTTTTATTCTTCACCGCTCATCATCTATTGACAAGGAATATCGTCGATAAAGTAGAATCGTATCATTACATTTCCGACAGCCCGACAGTCCTCAAATGAGGTCGTTATCAAAGTAATTAAAACACAAGATTATATAAAAAGAAAAAGATAAACGGGATGCCATATACCCCTCCTTCACATCAGTCCCCGGCTTCGTCAAAGCCTACGACTCCAGCAATCAGTCGGAACTCTTCATATGCAACGGGCATATCTTGTCTGTCACCACCACACAGTCATGTTCGACCCGACCTACCTCGATCGTTATCATCAGCGACATACCTCAACAAGCATAGAAGAAGTCCATCGACTACATTGACACAAGATGGACCGGCTGCCACATACAAATTAAACTCTACCTCGAAAGATGCAGAGTCGGTGTTACATAATAAAGGTTCACAATCACTCAACGAGTTGGTGATACCTTTGGGTGCCATCATCTCCCCACCAGATTCATCGTCAGATAATTCAGATGGTGACGAGTCCAGCGGAAAGGTTTCTAAGAGGAGGGAGGTAGTAGACACATGGAATGAACTTCAAGAAGCGGTACGATCGATGACTATTATTAAGCGTGAGCCATCACCAGTCAGAAATACATCAAATACAACCAGTTCTAGATCAATAGCAACATCGTATACAACTGCATCGGAACCTACAACATCTGTTACATCTCCTAGTCTGCTAAGTCCAGAAGCGAGGAAGATTACACATTCAAGATGTTCTACAGAAACTGCTTTACCAGCTATGATCGAAGCAGTCGTTGCAGAGGCTGAAGCCGAAGCAGCAGTTCAAATGACAGATGACGAGGATGAAGATGATGACGACAGTGACAGAAAACCGTCATTAGTGCGTAAGAAATCAGGTGAGCTTGTCAAACCGGCTCTACGACCTTCTTCCAGAAGGAGATATAGCAGCATGCCCGGAACCCCAACGTACTCCAAGTCTGTCCACTTTGACGATAACGGTAATCAGACTCGACATTTCCTGCAAGTAGACAAACCATCCGCTGTGAGTGCTACATCTTCGCCAGCAGAAGATTACAGTAGTGAGACAGAATTTCCACTCACAAAACAAAAGATTGAATGGGAGATTAAATTGGCAAATTTCCCTGGTGAAGAACAACACTGGCGGAAATGGAGACCGGTGTGGGTGGAAAAGTTATATTTGTCTTCTGACAGTACTTCTCTTGTTGGCGAAGTTGGTGTAGGAAACTGGGCGTTTCAAAAGTTTGTGACTGTTCGGTTCACACTAGATTACTGGAAGACTACATCCGAAGTGTCTGCAGAATTTCTAGATGATGGCCGACGGGAAGGTTTGCCGGATAATTATGATCGATTTTCATTTTCCATCAGATTGGCAGATCAAGCAAATCTCGAAACAAAAACTTTACTGCTATGCGTAAGATATAACGTTCTCGGCCAAGAGCATTATGATAACAATGACGGCGCCAACTTCCAAATTGATTTCATCAAAAAAGTAACAAATGTGCCAGTTCCTTCACCTGGCTTGGGAGCTCGACCAATCAGTGCTATACCACGAAGCAAGCATCGCGGTCCTACATCACGAGGTCGACAACGTGCTCCTTCAGTAGATGACGACATGACTAAACAAGTAGATCGATCAAGGTTTCGATATGTCCCATCAACCATTGAATTACTTGGTGAAGATACTCAACCGTCGTTAAAATTGAAATCTCAGTTTAATAAACGTGTTGGCATTTACTCTCACTTGCCTAATCCTTCAGGTCAAGGTCTAGGAGGTAGATATGATTTTGGAGCGTCCTTATCTGCAGCATTGTCGACTGCACAGGAAAAGATGACTAAGCAGAATAATAACACATTTGCTAATAGACCTAGCTTTAATACTGCTTCATCGGGTTATTTTTCAAAAGCACCAACAGCAATGCCAATGAAAAAGCCCGAAAGGCCAGAACACCCCTCTTCTGACCGTCCTGCGATTGGTTCGGCACAATACAAGGATCTTGTGTCAAAGTTTTGTTATGTAAGTACCGCCTTCTGACCTTTTTACTATTTCCAAGCCATCATTTTTGCTGATAAATGCAATAGTTTACACCCACCTCGTCTGGTAAATTATCTCCTTCTCTACATTCGAAAAAACCTTTGGTAGGAAATGGAGACGGGAATTCTGAGCAAGACGGTTATTTCCAGCATAGTGGCTCGTCTGGTCCTTCACCGCCAGGTCCTTCGTCGCCACAGCTTGACGGCGGTTCAGATGATCGACCATTCTTTTCGGCACAAGTCAGTCCTTCATCTACAAGACCACAATCTCCTATTGAATCTCCAAGAGGAAGTAAACATTCCGCTACAATGAGTCCTGGTCCTCATGGTGCTTTTGGTTTTAGATTTCAAAATCAAAGAGATGGTTATTTGGCCGATTCGCCGTCCCTGACTGCTATCCATGGTTGATTAATAATATCACTCATTCGAGAACGCAGTAATGTATCGGACATTAAAAGCAAACAAAAGTTTACATGAATGAAGAAAATGATTATCTTTACGTTATGATCATAGATTTTGTTATTGAGTATTTGTATTTGACATCTGTTGTTTTGTAGTGTTCTTGTAGCGACTATACTGTATTTTTTTTGGGGGGGCCTAGAAGAGACGTCTCTTTTTATCTACCCTTTTCACTCCTTTTGGGACATTGTTGGATTTTGGTGGGAATGGAGTTTTGGTGACAAATGGTACATCAGTGATGAATTTCTTTTCAAATCCAGCAAGGCGTTTTGGAGCTAGGTTTATTTATAGATTTTATGACACGACACACATTAAGGGCTCGGGCTCCTTTGGGTCTTTTTGTTGATTATCTCGTACTCTTATAGTTGACGTATTTTTTGGATTCTTGTGGATTCTTGACTGGGATGATATTGATCTTGATATGGCAAGAGGCATGAATAGAGTAGAGTGAAATGTAGATGATTTCACTTGGGAGGACTGAGACGGGAAAAGAGATGCATAAAAAGGCATGAATGATGTTGATCATTAACCATGATTGTTACAGTATCATTACTACTATCATCAACTATATCAAGTTCAATATCCTTTATCAAATATCCATGACCCTATTGTTATTGTTATGTTTAGTGAATGTTGATTGTCCTTTTTATCCACGAATGTGACGCCAACCAATCATATAATTTGACCATCTGATATACTGGCTTCGAGACGTATTTTACAAATCATATTATCCTTTCATAGCCTAGCCGGATTTACACTTTTATTATCATATTGATCATTCAATGTCAACCCGTATCATTAAGATACAGTATACAGTGTATGCGTAGAGAAATATAGAAGTTATGCATGTATGATGGATAATAAACGTGAATGTTTACAATTACTCAAGTATCAACATGACCATGATCATGACCATTATTATCATTTCCACTACTTTCTTTTCCATCAAAGACAAGACAAAGTATATATATATATATTCACGACATTGATATTCAGGACATGACAAGAATAGAGGACATAATAATGACGTTGGTTTATTTCCTTCTCATCTATAGTTACAATTTGGTTTGTTTATTATTATTGATTTTATTGATATTATTATGATCTTTTCCCATTCATCTTCGTCTTGTTCAGCTACTCTTTTTTTTTGTTATTAATTTTAATCAATCTCACTCTTGTCGATCAACCATGTTAGGGAATGAAAGTAAGAAACGCATAAAAGACAATCCTATAATCAACCAAGCTATATATTTAATAATAAAACATCAACTCCAGAAACATCCATCGGTCCGTACTTGGTGATCAAATTATTGTCGTGGAGAACTGTAAGATTGTCAGTCAATATACAAGTGAAAAAAGGGAAGGAAAAAAAAGAAAGGACTTACGTAGGTGAATATTGTGGACTGGTAGGAGAGTACTTTGGTGATGTAGAACCTGGTGCGTTACCTGGAGAAGTTGGACTATAGCTTGGTGAAGTGGGACTGTAACTCGTACGACCACCTTGAGCTGGACTTGTTGGACTATAAACCGGAGAAGTCGGGCTGTAGCTTGGTGAAGTAGGAGACGTGCTCTTTGCTGTTCCTGGACCGAATGCGGGACTTGTAGGACTGTAAGCTGGAGATGTTGGGGAATAGGCTGGACTAGTTGGAGAATAACTTGGAGAAGTTGGGGAATATGATGGTGATGTAGCTCCAGCGCGATGCGCGGGAGAAGTTGGTGAGTAATTTGGTGATGTAGGAGAGTAACTTGGAGAGGTGGGAGAGTAACTTGGTGAAACTGGAGAATAGTTTGGAGAGGCGGGTGATGGTTTACCATAGGCTGGAGAAGTTGGAGAATAACTTGGAGAGGTAGGATTATATGCTGGACTGGTCATACCGTAACGAGGAGATGTTGCTGCGTAGCCAGGACTTGCCATACCTCCACTTGGAGATGTTGGAGAATAAGCAGGTGAAGCGGGCGAATAACCTGGAGATGCGGGGCTCATACCGCCACTAAAGGGACTGGTGGGCGCATAACTTGGACTTGCACCTCCGCTATAAGGTGAAAGGCCTCCAAGTCCTCCATACGTACTGAAACCACCAGCATCATCCGCTCCGGCTTGGATCATTGGAGAAAATGCAGCACCGTAATCAACTCCATTACCATAACCTCCATCGGCTATTGGAGAATTATCCAAGTAAGGAGTCATGCCGCCCTCGTAATTCGTAGCAGATCCTGCCTGTGCAGCTGCTCCGGCAGCGAGACCACCGGCACGAGATCCAACAGTTTCCAACATCTTTTGATCAAGGAATACATCGAATTCACCAGTTCCAGAGGGAGCAAGTTGACCAAGAATGATGTTTTCAGACACACCACGACAATCGTCCAATTCTCCAGATGCTGCGGCATCAAACAGGATTTCTACAGTCTCTTCAAAAGAACAACGCATCAAAGCACCTGTGTCAGATCGATTAATACCGTGTCGAGTAATGGCCATGAGTGATCCGCGAGCAGTCATGACGTCGACCAACAATGCAAGATGTCTATGATTGACGTATGATCCATCAAATGACAAGACTTGTTTTAATTCACGTAGAAGCGCTGATCGAGTGGCTTCAATACCAAAAACATGGTAGATCTCGATAAAATGATTAGAATATGTTCTATGAGGATCAACGCCTTCAATGGTCAAAACGTCTTTCAGAGAAGTTCCGGACGTATCAAGGAACCATTCTTTGCAGAGAGGGTCGCTCTTGGACATGGACAATGCACCATCTTCTCTAACCCTCAGTCTAGATTTGAAATTGACAAAGGCTCGACTAATTCCTGGAACTCCACTGAGAGTAGTGTGTTCAAGGAGATGTTCTTGTAGACGTTGAAGAACCAAATCAGGCTCCAGACTGGTGCCTTGTCCTTCGTCATCCTTGTCCTCAAAGATGTGCAAACCTGGTCGAATACGGATAACTTGTTCATCTGCGTTGTCATCACTGAAAATAATAGACATATCACTTCGATATTCTCGCTTGATTCTAGCTGCAACGCCTGATACTGTCAGACCTTTATCAAGCAATTGTCGACGTCCTAGAATGATTCTCAGAAGCCATTTTGAATAATTCTCAGGTGACTCTGCATCTTCTTCAGGAATGATGAAATATGATTCAACCATATCTTTATCAGCTTCAATGATTGTCGATCTCACATCAGGATCATACCAGATCTCTGTCTCTTCGGTTACGGATTTGAGACTGGTATATTCGACCTTGCTTCGAAGAGCTTTGGCAGATTCTTGATTCAGGCGATTCTCAGCAAGTTGGTATACAGTCATGGATGGTGTTTTGATATTAACAGCTACGTTCAGAATTTCTTTCAGACGTGGTACACCTAGTGTTACATTTTTACTCGAGACACCAGCAAAGTGGAATGTATTTAATGTCATTTGCGTGGCTGGTTCACCAATAGATTGAGCAGCAAGAACTCCAACCATTTCTCCAGGTGAGACAAGTGCTCGAGAGAATCTGTTCGATATATCACCGATTATGTTGTCAAAAGCAAGCTTGTTTAGAGAATACTCTTTGACGAGACGTTTGAATGCAAGACGTGATCGCAACAATGCTTTGAAAAGCAAAGTAGCATCTCGTTGCGCTTCTTTTGACAAAACATCCTCGCCACGCACAACGACTAGTCCGTCCAACATTTGTCGTACTGCAGGGATGACATATCGAGGATCAAGATCGCTTCGAGCACCATCTTTGATTCGGAATTTAGTCTTTGCCGTCTCGATAAGACGCATGATATTAAGAGGTAATTGAAGATTTTCATCATCTTCGGTCCGTTCATCGCGAAGGAATTCACGGTCAACAAGTATGGCTTCCCACTCATCATCAAAGTGTCGTTGCACTTCAACATCCCCTCTGATTTCATTTGCACGCTCAAGGACGTCTGATTTGAGCGATAATCTGTCATCCATGACATCAATTCTGAACTTGTCCTCCAATTTCTTGTCCGAGCAGTTGATAATATCAAGTTTTTGATTCTCAATGTGAACTGCATCCAGACCATCCTCTCCATAAACGAATTGGACGATATCACCCATGGAATTACGAATAGTACCATCATATTTGGCCATGACTTCTTCTAGTGCTTTGACCAATCTACGTTGGATATATCCGGTTTCTGCAGTCTTGACAGCAGTATCAATGAGACCTTCACGACCAGCCATAGCGTGAAAGAAGAATTCTGGTGGTGTAAGTCCACGTAGATAAGAGTTCTCGACGAATCCACGGGCTTCGGGCGAATAATCATCTTTGGTAAAATGAGGTAACGTTCTATATTTGAATCCAAAGGGTATACGTTTTCCTTCGACTGATTGTTGTCCTACTACCGCCGTCATTTGTGAAATATTAATGGTAGATCCTTTCGAACCGGATCGTGCCATTTGTGTTGCGTTGTTCAGATCCTTGAGCGATTTTTCAGTTCGGTCTCCAGCAATATCACGAGCACTATTTAGTGCCTTTGATACTAAGGATTCAAATGTCTCACGAACGTTCATACCCGGCAGAGCTTCAAGGGTGTTTTCTGTTGCTGCTTGCGTTATTCGATCTACATCGGCTTTTTGTTCACTAACAGCATCTGTAATGGCCGCTGCAGTTGCTTCGTCAGGTACTGTATCACCAATACCGATACTGAAACCATTGTGAAGTAGCCAATAATTGACTACTCTTTGACATCCATTAAAAAACGCCACAGCACCTTCCCAACCTTTTTCATTGTAAATGATGTGAATAATACCATTGGCACTAGCACCAACTGTCTTTTTGGTGAATAGACCATACATGAGGTCTCCACCAAAGACAAGAACACCAGTATCGTTCAAAGTATTGAACCCTTCATCATCTCCACGAACAAGATTGAGACCGCGAGGTATTACAAGTGAAACGATTTGCTTTCCTGTCCAACGTGGTCGAGGTTTTATGATGGCAGGAGGTGGTACAACACCATCCCAATCAGGCAACCACATGAGAATATTCATGACTTCAGCATGCGTCATAAAAACGTCTCGACGACACATCTTGTAGACACCACAAAGGGTATCTTGAACAATTCCCATAAGAGGACCATTTCTCTGCGGCGAGACAATGTTTAATGGGACCATACACAAGTTCATTACCTCTGATCTTGTCTCATGACTTTGTGGAACGTGTAAATTCATCTCATCACCGTCGAAATCGGCGTTATAAGGTGAAGTGACGGATAAATTAAGACGGAATGTTGAATAAGGCATAACTCGCACTCTATGACCCATCATAGACTCTTTGTGTAGTGATGGTTGACGATTGAAAATAACGACATCTCCATCGACAATATGTCGTTCAACTTTGTAGCCATGTTGTAGTAAAATTTCTCCATTTCTCTTGTGATGACGTAAATCTATTCGCTCGCCTGTGTCTCGAATGACATACTTTGCACCAGGATGTACATTTGGACCGTTACGTACCAATTGTTGAAGTTTATCAATGTTGAAAGCATTAACCGTCTCTGGAAATGTGAGAATCTTTGCGGTACTTCTTGGTACACCAACTTCATCGAGAGACAAATTAGGATCTCCAGTAATGACAGTACGAGCAGAAAAGTCTACACGTTTGCCCATCAAATTACCACGAAGACGACCTTCTTTAGATTTTAGACGTGCTCTTATCGATTTGATTGGACGACCAGATTTCTGCAGTGCTTTTGGATAGCCAGCGCTGTCGTTGTCCATGTAAGTTGCCACGTGAAATTGTAGCAAGGCTTCAAAGTCAGCAATGACGTGCTGTGGGGATCCTTCTTGTTCACATCGCCTTACGTTACTGTTAGCACGAATAATATCGCTCAATTTATATGTCAAATCATCTTCTGATCGAAGACCTGTCGGCGTACCATCGACGGATACACTAGGGCGTACCGCCGGGGGTGGCACTGGAAGAACAGTCAAGATCATCCATTCCGGTCTGGCATAGTCAGCGTTCAACCCCATACGAGCCATGTCAGTCGCCGTGATATTTCTAAACACGTCGAGAGCCATTTGTGGCGTGATTATCCTCTTTTCCACCTTTTGCTCCGTATCTGCATCTTTTGGCCACGTCCATGTTCCCGTAAGTTTAAGACCGTCCTTACGGACCGAAGGCTGTAAGTTACCACATCCTCCATGTGCCTGTCGAGGCTTTTTGAGTGCATCCTTTGGATTTTCGGGCTCATTGGCATCAGCTATGTCAGATACATCGCAATTCAATTTAGGTTTGCATAATTGATGTATAGCTTCAAATCTACGCTTTGGTTCTCTACATCGCATAGCCTGAGCAAAGGCTGGAACAGACTAAAGTTGGTGATTAAATGTTAGCATGACATGTGATTAATTTCTCATGTAATGATAATGCATACTTCATCAAGCAAGATTTTCCCACAATTATGACACACCGTCTCTAGAATCTTCTTAATCTTGGTGATGAAGCCGACGTGATACATCGGAGCTGCGAGTTCAATGTGACCAAAATGACCAGGACATTCAAGCATATCTTCACCACACGTTCCACATGCGAGAGAACGATCTATTGAACCGAGTTTTGGGTCGTTTAGTCCTCTTTCTCGCGGTCGCTGCCTTTGTTCATCCATTGTTTCGGGATATTCAATATGACACACGCTCATGCTTTTAATTTCTTCTGGTGATAAAAGTCCAAATTGAATCTCTTGAATAGTTTTGAGCGGGGCGCTCGAGAACGGGAAAGCGTGAAGATTCGCCATGATGAATTAGATGACTGGTTGAATGCAGAAGAATCGGGTATGCTATTTGGAAAAAAATCTTTGTCGCGGTCTGAGCACGCTCAGTCAAGAGCTACTCCTTTGACTATACTGCTGATGAAGGTGAAACGTCAGTAAGACTGAGCGCGTTGCTAGAACTCGTTATGGTTTGTCGAGTAGAAGCGCTGCAGTCAATGGCGATAAGAAATGCTGCAAATTGCCAAGGGCAACTATTTCAAAAAGAAGACCCCAGCTTGCGCTTACACAAGATCTGCTCGGAGTTGCGACGATGGCTATCAGAATTAGAGCAAAGTCTCAATGACAGCAGTGCGATGCGACCTGTCGCAATGCTGTAATGGATGTTGATAAATGAGAGACAGGTGAGGGTAAAGAGGTCATTTCAAAATCAAGCCAGTCAACACTTTCGTGACTTTTTACCTTTTGACAGGTCCAGATTCAGTCTTGGCATTTATAAATCACGTGGCAAACAGGCAGTTGGTTTTACCACATTTTGAGTTGGCTGACTTTCATATGATCTTCACCTTTATAACAGTCAGTCGATAAAATGATATGAGAACAAATGCATGATCGTAGGATGGATGGGATTGGTCACAATTATAATTTCGATACTCGAGGATGAATCTTTCACTTATTGATCCGTTTATACTCGCTCAAGATATTCCGGAAAACTTGTTTGCAAGAGTGGGAAGTTCTGGCGTGTCAGTATGCATAAGATTCAGTCAACAAGGTGATTTTTTAGCTTCAGGGACTGGGAAAGGGAGCATTACAATATTCGATCTCGAGACTTATGGTGTAGCGCGTAAACTTCGAGGTCATACTCCTGGTCGACAAGTTTCTTCTCTAAGTTGGTCAGCAAGTGGTCAATATCTGCTAAGTGCGGCATTGGACTGGCGTTGTATGTTATGGGACCTGCAAGATGGATCATGCATACGTCAGGTCAATATTGGTGCGCCTATCTTTAATGCAGAGATACATCCTGGTGATCAGTTTCGTTGCATAGTAGCTGCTTTGGAAGACGATCCTGTACTTGTGAATATGACGGATTCATCCTCTCAAATTTCTTCTATCAGTTCTACACCCAAAGAAACGAACTCAGATGATGACAATCAGGTTGTAGAGAAGAGTGCTGCAGAAAAGTCCAAAATATTTACAACCTCGATAGCATTCGACCCTTCAGGAAAGTTTATATTCGCAGGGACATCCAAAGGCTGGATAAATATTATTGACGCACAAGACGACCAACACAAGACTTTGTATTCTCTTCGCCTGTGTACAAAACCAGTCCTTCACCTTCGTGTTTCTCCAGATGGTCGTACAATATTGACCAACAGTGCCGACACTATTATCCGTACCCTCAAACTCCCAGATTTTCATTCTACAACATTCACGCCCGATACGATACGGTTAGAAATCGAACATAAATTCCAAGACGTTGTAAATAAACTATCCTGGAACCACATTTCCTTTTCCTCAAATAGCGACTACGTCATTGCCTCGACACACATGCATCACGATATCTACATTTGGGAACGCGGTCATGGATCGCTAGTCAAGATTCTAGAAGGTCCTCGTGAAGAATTAGGAGCTATAGACTGGCATCCTCTCAAACCACTTGTCGCAGCCACAGGAATGGAGAGTGGAAGAGTACACATCTGGTCGGTCAAAACACCTCAGCGATGGTCGGCATTAGCACCTGATTTTGCAGAAGTCGAGGAGAATCAAGAATATATAGAACGAGAAGACGAATTTGACATTTTGGAAGCTGGAGAAGTTGTCCGACGTAGAGAAGGCGGTGAAGGCGAAAAGGTTGATGTTTTGACCATGTCGACTAAATCTCCTTATGACAGTTTGATTAGTAGTGGTGTTGTTTCCAATAAGAATGGTGTAGACCTTTTTAGAATGCCAGTTTTGTTGGATATATATGCTAGTGATAGTGAAGATGACATGGTTGCTGTAGGTGCTGGACAATTCAGACGTAAAAGTCACGTTGGTGGTGATTTGGTTGATGATACTGATAATGTGATGGATGGAGGAGGAGGGGAAAAGGAGAACAATATCAACAATAATAATACGAATAGTGATGTGATTACGAATAGTCCTCGGATATCTCAAGGTAAATCAATGAATGGCACAAAGAGAAAGAGAAAGGGTGTTGATTGATGGTAATGTGAACAACCATTTCTTGACCCAGACTAATAATGATGAAATGACGATATGATGATTTGTATGATTCATGTAAATTTTAGTCTATTCAATTATCATATTTAGATAATGATTTTATATCATGATTTATATAGCATCTCAATCGCGTTTGTAATTATTCGTATCGTCATGTCCATATATCTGTCGTTATTCATACGTTCTTCGTGACCCAAATATAGCCAAATCTCTGTCACATAGGTGGTATTTGAACAATGTTGTAATCTCAACTTTGTGCTTGTATTGTCTGAGGTAATGATGACAACATTGCTCGTCGCGAAGATCCCCATTCATCGATTGATCTAGAACTTTCTGGGGTATCTTCGCCCATGACGTTGGAAAGAGTCCTTCGAATGTCATTCAGGTTTTCATAAGTAGACAATAGCATATCTCTAGTCGATGTCGAGACTCTAGGCTGATCGGTAGACGTGACGGATCTCCTTTCACTGTTTCGTGGCGATGTAGCGTGGTTCGCCGAGAGTCTGACAGAAGTAACGGGCGGAGTTGTAGACACGACTGCCAATCCAGTAGTCGCGACAGATGACGGATCAGTAACTTCGTGCTCTACTCGTCTAGCGATCCGTTCATTCACCGTGACTTGACGAGAATGTGACCATTGATTAGTATCAGAATTCTCAATTATCGGCCCATCTAATTTCTTCCATTTCTCATCTTCCATCATTATTTCCCCTTGTGTCATGCTAGTTTTCCCCGTAGATGGTTGAGGATTAGTCAGACCGATGTCGACCCCTTCGTCTTCCTTTCCATCAATCATCTTCATCTTTTCCTTCTCTACTTTTAATACAGTAATCTTTCTCGGATCCCTCCACGGTCCAATTTCTGCTCCAGCCGTATCTTTCATATCCACCTCTTTTTCCTTTTCATATCGTTTTCTAGCCCATAGTGTTCCCTCCCATTTCGCAACCTCCAATACTTCCCCATCCGTCAACCTTGCTTTTTTAATCGCTCTGAATAGTTTATTGTGATGCGGAAATGCAGATAATCGCATGATATGTGGTTTGGAGGTATAATCTAATCCCGGATACCGTGCTTCGTCAATTTCTATGGTTCCATAAAATCGAGCAGTTTCTAGACGGATTTCTGGGATGAGATTACGACTGAGATGGGATGACCAGTTGGGTGGATCATTTGGACCTGGACGTGGAAATAAAGCAGCGTAAAGTAAGGCATGTGTTGTTGTTTGACGTTTCATGATTATGTTTTGTAAAGATTTTGGTGAATGGATTCGTTGATGCAATGTTAAGTTGGGATGAGAGAAAGATGAAAGATCGGAATGGGAATTATATAGAAGAATGTTTGAAAAAGTGAATAGCCAAAAAAGTGATTCACGTTTTGAAATGTGAAAAGTGAAAGAATTGCCTTTTGTGAACAAAATCAAATCCGTTCAAGGCTGAAATAAGGTGTAAAAGCAAGCAGAAAAGGGTTGAAGAAAAAAAAAAGCATGGAAATCTGGTTGTGAGATTTTTATATAGCAAACAGCCTGATTTGGTGAAACGTTTGTGGCTTTCCACCACCTTAGAATGGTTGCATTCACTTTACTGCAATGACATGTAGAACAGCAAATTTAATGATGATATATTACAATATAATACATATTATATCTGTGCATAAATTCGCGTGAATACCACTAATTCTTGAATTTGGCCGTAGGCCACTCTTGTGTACATTAATCATCTCTACGCTACAGTTTAAAGAGTGAAGATGAAGAGTGACTTGATCAAAATGAGCACAATCCCGACATATCAGACATTGACAATCACTACGATATCCGTACGGCATCTGACTTACTATTATGTAACGAATATGCCAAATCGAACAAAATTCATAGAAGTTGATATGTTCTAATCCGACAAAGAGATAGTGGAAGCTTTTGATTGAGTCATAGTAAGACTAGTCAATTCCTTACTATATTGTCCAACAACTTGAGATGACTTCCTATATGGTTTAATTTATATTCCATCAATCATGTTTCTTCCGGAAACATGTTTCTATATACTAATGGTAGATTGGCAGTAAACTAGTTCGACTACGACTGTGACCTTTCTTGTCACAACCTCGGATGCAGGTATATTTAGGTAGAAATCCAGGCAATTCTCACCGAGTTTTATATGATTTGATAATTCAACATGTTGTTGATTGCCCTTTTCCGTCATTGACGGCATGCCAAGCATGACTTTGTTAAGAGAGATGTACAGCCATTCCGGCCAGTACATAGTAGAAGATACGGAGTTTTCCTTTTCAATTCCCACATCCTCATACGTTCTCAGACGAAATGATGCACAGTTTTCACTAAATTTGATATGTGCTAGACCATCAACATCAATCCATTGCCGTGGCAGATGAATTAATTCATCGCGAGTCACAGTAAATGCTGCATGCTGTATTGAGGTTTCGGTAGACAGCGTAAAGGGCGAAAGTCTACGCTCTTTGACGAATAGTATCGTATTTTGATCTTTTTCGTATTTGACGACAGGGTTGATCTGCAGCATATCGTAGGGCTTTCCATCAAGAGGACTTGTGCTTCCTTGGGAGAGTGGAGCTATCGCGCGAGCATGGTAGTTGTGTCCAGGGCTTGTAAAAAACATAGGACTGTCTGTAGTACTAAGATCGAAGGCGATCTGCGATTTATAATCCTCGTTCAACAGAGTTACATCATTGTGCCATCTCTTACGAATCATTGCATACCAATCGAGTATAATAGACTCACTAGCTGATTTGGAACGCTGACTTCTGAGGAAAATATCATATATTGTGCTCGTTGAAGCCATGTTTGATTTTATTTGAGGAGCGGTCTGCCTTAGTAGTGAAGCAAATAGCAATCTTTGTAAAGTCATTGATGACAGGTAGAATACTCTCAAAATGTCCTGGCTGACTGGGAGTAGTCTGAGGTTAGTGCATGCTTTTACTAGACGCGGCCACTCTTGTTTAATCTTTGTAGCAGATGCATCTAATGCGGTGAGAATAATCTCTGATTTCTCGAAGATTGTATCGAAAGGCTTGTACAAACTCAGATTGCAGCATATATCACAGAATCGTTGTGAGAATCGTGTATTAGGACTGATAAATTCATGCAAATGAATTAAGTTTGGATATTTCAAGCTTGACGTAGGTGAAGCGCATTGTAGTTTACACATTTGGTAATTCTATCAAGAATATTAGACAATTATTGTAAAATTCAAGTCTTTGAACGTTTTTACCAGTAATACAAAAGTCATGTCATTCTCTAATGCGGCTTCTTCGAGTAGTAAGAATTGTTGGACATCAGGGCTGTTTTTGCTTTTACTATCACCCAAATACTGTGAAAGGGTATGAGTAAGCAAGTGAAATGAATTCGAGGAAGGAGATTTCTCTATTGACTGATTTGAAATTTCATTCCGACACGGCGCTTGCAGCTCCCTCATCATTAGATTATGCCTGTTAGGGCTTAACATAAGATCGACAATAATAATTAATACTACAAGTGCAATTCGGCTGGATGAGCTTGTGTAACAATATGCGAAGGATTGCGCTCTATTTCAGACTGTGTATGCTGAGGTACGTTTGGCCTTTTAAAAATGTATGCCTTGCAATTGTATGAAATTACCGTCATACTTTTCATAAACTCACTTGTACTAATCACAGAATCTTGACTCTAGCTTCAATCCGAATTCATTACACCAAGACCGCTTTTTTTATAGCTCATCTAGAATGGAATAAAAACCAAAAGTGCAACCACAGAAAGGAATCTGAACATTGAGAGTCTGAAACAATAGATTGTGGATGCTATAGATGAGTCAAGTATTTGTGGTCATTTATTAAGGGTAAGCAAACGATGACGACACAAAAAAGATTACCAAAGTTCGGAAAGTCGCATGGCAACCGAAGTTTTCCAATAAGCGGACCCCCTGTCTAATAATAAACCTAACTTATTACTCCATCATAATTATTATTATCATTGTGTCAATCTATATACCGTACCGGACTTTTACGATCGATCATAAAATAATAATAGTCAAACACGGAAGCATGTGTAGAAAGATTTCAACTTTTTAACTGCAATATATCATCGTGGTAGTAGGCTTACTTTATTGTTATTCTTAAACGTTCCCGTTTTGCGACAACAGATAGTTGACAAAGTCGCTTGTTGAATGTACACCGGTTGTGCATATTGGTTACATGATTTACAGAACTGCTTTTGAAGCTATACAATCAAATCATCTTGATTCAATAAACTACTGTAACTTGAAGAAAGTGGCTATAATTTAATTGACTCGAGTCAGACTCTTGACTATTTTTCGGATCATTCCGTAAATCGCGAAATGGCCACGATCGCGCCTCTGACAGCCGGATCAATACTGGTAGTCATACGTAAGTCAAAGAAACAAAGTACATTTTTTATTATACGATTTGTCTAATGTTTTCAGATGATTTTGTTGCGCGAAGTCCTGACGAGTTGAGTCTGTCAAAGGGTGATCGAATAGAATTGATAGAAAAAGATGACGACTTTGGAGATGGATGGTATCTTGGGAAACATCTCGGTAATAATAGTACAGGTCTATTTCCGGAAGTATATACACGGATATTATCAAAGAGTTCTCTTGCGCAAAATGGTCCTTTGATTCAAATAACACCTGGAAATGATGTTGTCGATTCTCAGAGCAAAGATGTATCTACAGAAACCATACCGTCACAAAATACAGTCATGAATGACACTTTGGATGTGATAAAAGAGCATATTAATGATTTGAATGGACCGCGACCTAATGCAAAACGTGGGCAAAGTGCTGACTCGGGAAGTGTGTACCGAAACGTTAATAGTCATCGAGCATCATATATCCGAGGTGAAGAGACAGACGAGGAGGAATCTGGATCGCACACCGAGAAAGAAGTTAATAATTGGACACCAGAGATGTTAGCAGAATATCTTGAAGAAAAAGGAGTTGACAAACAACATTGTGATGTTTTTCGAGAACAAGAGATATCTGGAGAGGTTTTGCTAAGTATGGAACAATCATCTATATTTATCAAGGAATTTGAATTAGGATCTGTTGGGAGAAGGTTAAAGACGTGGCAGAAGATAAAATCATTACAAGATGAAGTTCGCGCATCGGCTACAAATTTACGTGCGCCGAGTATCTCAGGATATTCTGTAGCAAGAGAAGAAGAAGAAGAAGAAGAAGCTGAAAGAGTAGTTGAAAAGGATACATTACGTTCACAAAGTACTTCGTCAGTACCTGATCCTACAATAAACTTTTTAAGCCCAGAAATGGGGGCAACTCGTGTACAAAAGTTGAGAGCACAGGCAGAACCCAGAGGTAATACTAATACTGTCAATTATTCTAGACAATCAACCATCATACAACCACAGCTAGAATCATCACCGAAATTTGAAGAGACGTCAAAGCCATCGCCACAAGATGTTCGAATCATGAATCATTCTCGACGACATTCTTCTTTAGGATCAGAAGCATCTATTCATAGGATTATGATGTCACCAAGTTCGAAACATCGAGCTCAAATGTCTAATGATCAAATTCCAAGTTATGCCTCGTATGATACTCTTAATCAAACGAAAAAGCGAAGATCCATTTTTGGTCATAAATATAGTGCTAGTGGTAGTAGTAATATTGATCAAACTGCTGAAGGATGGAATTTATTTCCAAACGGATCTCCGGGCGATCTTGATCGTGGATATTTTTCGGGAAATGAGGTTGATAAACGTAATCGTAGGAGTGTTTTACAAAAAAGGGTAGTCGCGAGTGCCAGTCATTCACGTAATCCAAGTGAGGCAACTATTGATGGTTCAGGTGTTCGTGTATCTTATCAATCCCCTACAACAAGCAAAAACGACTCACCAATTTTACAGTCTCAAAATAATAATAATAATAATAATAACATGTTTAGTAAATTTAACAATATGCGATCGGCAAAGAGTCCAAAGATGTTGCCAAATAATAACATTCCCGCAAATATAAATGTTAATGGTGCGAATACATCTCCGATTGTTACTCGATTAGAATACGAACAACAACCATCTCCAGCATTTGCTGGTAGTGAATCATCATCAATACTTGGTAATTCTCCAACAGCAGCTTCGCATAGCTTTTCATTCTTTAGTAAACCACGAATGACAGCTTTGAGAGTGGCGTCTGACAATATCACTTCTCCAATTGGTGTAGCGAGGACGGTAGGTGAATCGCCGACCAGAGTTGAATCAACCACACCATCTACAGATTCAAAATCTACAGAATTACAGAAATCCGATTTATCAATATTGTCTGAAGGTTCATCACAAAGTACAAATCCGTCAACATTATTATCACCCGCTACACAAAACCGACCGAGAGTAAGATCTAAAAAGTTTACATCTGCATATACTCGTGGTTTGGAGAAGAAACCACCTTTGGAAGTCATTATTGATAGTGATTATAGTGGCTGGATGAGGAAGAAATCGGCATCTCTCGTCGGTACATGGAAACCAAGATTATTTGTATTAAAAGGTCGACGACTGAGTTATTTCTATTCGGAACATGATACGGAAGAAAAAGGATTGATTGATATAAGTGGTCATCGAGTTTTACCGGCAGAACATGACCGAATGACTGGATTACATGCTCAATTAACAGGAGCAAAGACACCTCAACTTCTTGAAACTACGGCAATCACAACAAGTGCTGCTACAGATCTTGCAGCAAGTCCATTACCTGAATCCGAACAAGGCCTTTTTATATTCAAATTAGTACCACCGCGGACGGGTATGAGTAAGGCCGTCAATTTTACAAAACCTACAACTCATTATTTTGCCGTGAATAGTCGACAAGAAGGTAGATTATGGATGGCTGCTTTGATGAAAGCTACAATAGATCATGATAATACTGGTAATGTAACAACAAGTTATAGTCAGCCTACAATATCTTTGGCCAAGGCTAGAGCTAGAAAAGAAAGACCTCCCGCTCTTAGAGATGGACCTAGTCCTTTATCTACAGCATCAATTACTCTTACTAATACATCTGAAAATACAAGTCCATCTGCTTATGCAATAAATTCAGAAATGGGTAAAGGTTTAGGTATTGGAGGTATTGATGTAGGTCATACTGATGATGAATCAGGAGATAGTGGATCGGTAAAGATTACTGTCATTGAATAAATATATATTATATAAAAGGGATCTTTGGATGGGTTTATGTAATTATAATTGGATAGTATAACTAACTAACCTCTCTTTGGTTTGTTAATTAATTATTTTTAATGGAAAGCATATAAAATAATAACACGTGATACCAACAAGTTTTAATTTCTTGTTGATTCCTGATTGGTCAGATTATGATTCACTTTTGTATTGATCAGCTGAAACGTACTCAAAGTGTATTATAATGAATAAATGGAGATGATATTCATAGTTTTGTTAAATTTTATTGTGAGCTAATTCAATATATTATTCGAGGAGTACCCGTGAGTGGTTTCTGCATCAACTTCGCGCCGGAGGTGGATGTTGTCAGAGCTTCGAGAGGTATTTCTGGCATTATACACAACGTAAACAAATCAATCAACATGGCGCATTTGAATGAAAAACACACAATCACAGACAATGTATCAACAAATCGAACACGTCTACCTAATCTATGGGAAGTCCTTTCACGACAGACTCGCGCGCCTGTCGATCTATATTCATTCTACATTTATATGCGCGACACGCAAAGATCAGTAGATTATCTTGACTTTTGGCTGGATGTATCTCAACACATGTCATTATGTCGACATTACGTTCGAGGATTACGTAGATCCGTACTTATAGATACACCCGAAGCAGGCTCTCAAAGATCCAGCGCTCTTCTTCACCATGATCCTACAACTCAAATCCATCCACCTCTTCCTACAGCCACGAATTTTGCGTCGACAACTCCAGGGAAATCATTCATGGATTTCGACAACGATCCTTCAGGGGGTGATCAACGATTAAGTGCATATCTTCGCGAACAACGTCGAGCAGCTCGACACAGTCCAACACATAGTAAAGGAAGTACGGACAGAGAACCCGCCGATTCGTTACATAACCCACCAAAAGCTAATTTCACAACTGTCGGACAAGAAAGTCATATGAGTACTGGCTCGTCTCCATTCCGAATTGACGATAACAACGCCGGCGTCGGAGCAGGCAGTACGACTCCTGGAACACACAATCAAGTCTCACGAAGCGATATTAAAGCATCTGCAGAAAAGATCTTGTACACGTATTTATTATCCGGAAGCGAACGAGAGATTATCTTGCCTGTTAGAATACTCGAACAAATCACCACTGCTATCGAACGTGACGGAAGGGATGATCCTGAAGTATTTGACGCTGCAAAAGATTACGTCTTTCAAGCTATGGAAAGAGATGCATTTCCTGGATTCCTAAGACAAAAGGCACTTGGGAATATCGTACAACCATCAATGATAGTCAGATTGATTATAGGTTTGATTTCTCTATTCGCTGCTTTTTGGACCGCTTTTATTTTGGTCTTTTTGGGCTATGATAGAAAGACTAGATGTTGGGTATGTTGTTCTCTTCCACCACCACATTCTTGATATTTACTAATTTGTTTGTTTGTAGTTGATCTTACCTTTTACTATTGCGGTATATTTCCTCGCTTCTCATCAGTATATGCTAGATCCGATATTAGCATTGTTTGGTTTCTCGGAATATACCTTTTTACACCTCCAACGTATTCGTGAACCTTTTGTTAGGAAATTACTCAATAGACGAGCATTGAGTTGTTCAGTCGTCATCTTATTAGTAACTGCGGCTTTGTGTTGTTTATTCATTTTTGTGCCGAGTAAACATATATAAAATTATAACAGTCTGGGACTTTTTTCTTGGATCATGATATATTATCTTTGTGTGTACATTTTTCATTTCTCTTTGATAATATTATATGAATGTATTTATAGTAGTATATCAAATCAACTAATACAGATGCTGTGCATTATATTTTGAAACAACGCTTGAATGAAATAATAATAATACAAGTCTACGAATGCTTTCGATCATGATTACAATTCGAAAGAAGATTTGATCCTAACAATACCAGCGTTCGAGCCTTTGATGTTTATAACATCTCCTCCACCTCCTGGAACTAAATTCTTTCCTCCACCATGAGATAATATACCGAAACGTAAAAAGACTTCTGAACAAGTGACCAGGATAGAAATGACGATCAAAACGATGATGATCCACGTTATACCTATCACAAACAATCAGTATTATTTAAAAAAAGTATGAGTAAGAAAAACTTACGAGTCATTTTCATATCAGCTATACTGTCTGATAAAATCTCGGCAAGGTCTAAAAACACTTTACACCTTTCATTCAAGACTTGAATCCTAGGTTTGATTTCTAGGTATTCTCTTACGGCTTGATATAATGGATGTAGTGTAGGTTCCGAATCCCAAAAGAAATTAGGCGTGTCTAACATATTAGATGCTAATAAGACAAGGTTAGTAGATATTCAAATAGATATTTGAGAAAAGAGACATACATAGATTAACATCTACTCGACCTTCGTATAATTTCCCTACCAAAGAAACTACTTCTGTCCTACCCATCCCTAATCGACCTCGTAATGCTAATTCTCGAGGAACATATTGCGCTTCACTCATTGTTCTAGACATTCTTTCTTCGAAAAAACTCAATTTTGTACTTTGTGCTACCGCGTGGCTCATGGCTAATTTCACCATGTGATCGTTTGTGCGCAACGTAATCATGTCGTTGTATATTCGTGGTTTCTCGGCTTCTCGATTATATTCAAAATGGAACTGTTCAGTCTCGAATTCCGCTTCACTTAACGGTTTGGTAAGAAGTGCTAGACGTGGCGATATTTCTACTTCCAGAGATGATTTTGATAAACTCATCTCGTTCTTGTGTGATGATGAAAATGTCAAATCGGCAAGTATATCTTTTTCTTGCATCTCGCTGAAATTCCAAAACACTGCTACTCCATAACTAAACACAAACAACTCTGCGATTTGATTCGTGTCTGTACTGTTTGGTAATCTTGGAGATGGATAATCGTATGAGCTGGCATTACTAAGTTTTCGCATCAATCCTAAATCATCCTCACTTGACGTTCTTGCTCCTAATTGTTCTGAATGTTCAAAGACACTATATTCATTACTTTCTTCTCTCCATCCAGCTCTATATTCATTTCTTTCATTTGCTTCAATCTGATCATCCAATGGACTTCTTCCAGCAGGACCTTTACTAACATGACTACTTCTGACACGATAACCTTCACTTCCGCCAAGAAGCGGTAATTGATATACACAATATAGACAATCATCATATAATTTCGTCCTTGCACCGTGTTGATCTTTCAAAAACTCTGCCGTTGGTTTTAATCTAAAAGTCTGCGCTGTACAATATGCCGTAACTCGTGCCAATCTTTCTGTTCGTCGTGCTTTTGGAAGTCTTTCAGCAAAACTCTTGTCGTTGAATTTAGATGATTTTCTTTTTGCCAACATCTCATTCGTCGGTGGTGCAGTCTCATCTTCATCTCCATGATCAGCATCATCTTCAGGTGGACTGCCGGCAGTTTCTGGTAATAAAACCAATTTTGCGCTCGTCTTTGTTGTTCTTGCAGGTATATGTTGAGACGCTACATTTCCAAGACGACCAGACAATCTAGGATTCAACGGATGTTTCCCACTAGCCGTTCTGGTGTGACTGGATGTTTGCCCGCCTGGAGTCGATCGTTTTTGAGAAGATGGTATCTCGGATGCGAATTGTAAAACATTGTCGACAGATATTATCCTCGAATTCGATCGTGACAACATAGCCGTCGGTCGTTGTGCAGACTTGCGTGGTGCTTCTCTTGCATCGGTGACCTAAAGTGAAGATGATTAATATCGGATGGCATTAAAGTCTTGATTCTAGTCAACTTACTAGCACCGTCGGGCTTTTCTTGCCTTGCGGCAATGCCATGAAGAAAAGTACTTAGCGTGCGAGTAGACTCCGAAAGAGCAAGCACATGAAAAGGATTATGAGCGACAACTTTTTCAAGATATTGATAGTGACGATTGTTTTCGGTTGGTTCATAATTTGCTTCTCAACGACGTCATATCTCAAGATCTACGTATATCACAGTAATTAACGTTTATTGCTAGGACTTGATAACACCATGTCTATCTATAAACAACTGATCCATCTAAGGCTTAATTTAGAGAATTATTTTCCGACTAGATGTACTAACCTATAACGGAATGCTATCGGTAAGATCTAGTCGAGCTATAACTACATATACTACAAGGACTAATCTCTACTAAGGAGTCCAAGGAGAATTCCGTGTGTATACAATATTTATATAGTTCCTCTGGTAGACTTTTGGCCCGACATTGTTCAATCACGAGTTACGAGTCACGGGCTATATGACAGTATGATCAATGGAAGGTAGTATTGTGAATGTAAAGGTAGTATTGTGAACGTGAAAGTAGTCTTGTGAATGGGAAGGTAGTATTGTGAATGTAAAGGTAGCATTGTGAATGTGAATGTAGTATTGTGAATGTGAATGTGAATTACTAGACCTATAAAATTTCTTTCTTTTTCCTCTCTTCTTCCTTTCCTTCCTTTTCTCTTTCAACTGCCACCAAACGCGAGTGAGATAGAGCGCAAGGTCTATCTCATTTGCGCAAGGGACAAGACAGGATATCTCGCACATAAGAAGACTTTGCCAGCTGAACCTTCTGCTCTCTATCAGGGCATTCAATTGCCACGAGGCGCAACTGAGCTTCAACAAAAGGTCTATCACTTGATAAAGAACGAACATTTGTCTCAAGGAGCCGTGGAGCGGGAATTGAAGATCACCAGACATGCTGTGGCAACAGCGATGAAAGCTCTTGGTTATGTAGCATACGTTCAAAAAAAACCAAATGCGAAGAGGTTTACCTTAAAGGCTGCATCTACCGAGAAGCCAAAAACTCCTGGCATGTCAATCCAAACCAAACTGCCGATATTCAAACCACCAAAATAACTGCTTTTTCCAAGTAATTTCAGTTCACTATGAGCTCTTTGAAAAAAAAAACATATACTGCTTTCGACAACCAAAAGCTGAGTAGCAATTTCAAACATCACGACATATCCTACAGATCATACAATAGATAACACTAAATAATAATGTTGTAATAACGTGTGGAGCACTAATAACGACTGTAAATAATCACAACAAATAATAGCAAGTATGTAGAACCTTAGATAATATAACATATATCTTAGGACAATATATACATCTGTGTGAAGAATGAGTAACCTTTCTCTCTAAGCAAAAGATTGGGCCGTAGGTTAGCTAACACCAGAATTGCTATCAATCTAGCCGTTGTGTATCATGTTATCTTTTTGATAAGTCCGCTAGACTAATATTCAGCTATAACCTTTATCAACCTATTGTACCTATTAGTAACAGGTTGAAGAAAATGTAGGACTTACTATAAGTCTAGGATATTAAGCTTCCTATTCTAAGAACAAATTAGAAAGTAATGATAGATCTAGACCTTTGTTATACCTTTATTCCTAGCATGTACTTACTAGAGGAAATATAGATTAGTCTATATACTAGTAACATATAATCTTCCACCCCGAGGACAAATTAGAAATAGTTGTATGTTAGTAGCGCCGGATTCATAAGTACTAAGCTATCTATAAGTATTGATATACGATTATATATAATATAGTAAGGTACTAGGTACAGGCAAGGGGTTAGTTTTTGTAGTATATGTAGCTATAGCTCGACTATATCTTATCGATAGTATTCTGTTATAGGTTACATTCAATCCTCTACGAAGGAGTCAAGGAGAATTCCCGTAAGTATATAATATTTATATAGTTCCCTTAGTAGGCCTTTAGCCTACTAAAGTTGTTCTAATTGTGGTTACGAGTCATAAGCTATGTGGAGGTATTGTGAAGGTAAAGGTATTCTAAATGTAAGAGTGTTATGGATGTGAAGGTAGTATTGTGAATATGAATGTGGTATTGTGAATGTGAATGTGAATTACGAGACCTATAAATTTCTCTCTTTTCTTCCTTTCTTCTTTCCTTCTTCTTCTACAAAATGGACCCGGAAAAATCAAAACTTCTCGACTTTGTCTAGAACGTTATTGCTGCGATTGCTGGGTTCCAAAGCAATGCAGATTATTTCGCGTGGATGACGCAACATACACCCGATGGGAATGACCGCCCGGAGGATCAATTTGCGAAGATCACTCCATTGTCTTGCTGCCAAAATCTAGTCCATCAAGAGAAAGATTTTGAGCCACTGCCTGCTATGGTTACAGACTGGATAGCGAGGGAAGAGGCGGAAATGGGTGTCACAATTTTCGATCCCCACTCAACTCGATCAAAACCGTCCCATGTCCTGAGCTACATGTAAGTTTCAGGATTCTCGGAACATATTCATCAATACTAATAGACATTCAGGACTATCTCAGCCAGCGAAAACAAATTCGTCAGAGCAAGAGACAATAGATTCGGTCATAAGCTACATGTAAGTTTCAGGATTTCTCCGAACATACTCATCAATACTAATAGACATTCAGGAGTAACTCAGCCAGCGAGAACGAGTTGGTCAGATCAAGAGATGGCAGATTTGGTCATTTAGCATTGCCAGCTGATGAGACTGGCCCACTCACCATAGAGATTTTCGACCACTTCTAAAATGACATCAAGATGAACGGCTTCAGGAAGCTGTTCAGATTATACAAGAACAAATATGGTCCAAAAATCACATATAATGTTATCTCTCGTTCTCTCACCACTCTTGGCTATTTCACGGAGACAACCTAACGTTAATTATTGGCCAGGTTCTTAGCTAACTAATCAATTTGATAATCAACCAAGAAATCTGTGATAATTGTGTTGTTGTTAATGCTCAAATGATAAATGTTATATAGCACGAATCTATGTAATCTATTAAGCTAATTGATGACTATATAAAAAATTGAGCTCAAGACCTCTGCTGTAGTTTTACGCTAGCGGGAGGGCTCTTAACTAGTGAGCGGAACAACGTTAGGCAAAAGGCCTAATGTAGGAACTATATAGCTGTCGTATACATACAGAAATTCTCCTTAGATTCCTCTTTGAGAACAATAAAGTGAATGCTACCGAAAACGCGCTCTATATATAATGCTTCATGATGAAGCATCGTTGCAAAAAGTGAATCTATGACAAGAAGGGGATTCGAACCCCTGCAGGTTTCCCTATTCGAAATTTACGGTAAATTTAAAGTTTACCAAGTCACGTGACTTGAGTCGGACCCCTTAACCGCTCGGGCATCTTGCCAGAAGATCTCATGTGCTTCAGATCCAGGTCAGGCGATTATTATCCGCGGCAACATTCAGGAGAACGCTGGAAACCCTCTGCAAAGCTGTCTACGGCTCTATACGGTCATCTAGAATTGCCGCTGGGTACACCTGAAGTGTGGAACTTGACGACTCTCAATTTACATTGTCAAGATCAAAATACTTTTGACATATATTTTCGAAATGTATATCATTGCTTGTAACGTATACAACGGGTTTTTGGCACACAGGCCGTATATTTCGCGATTATTAATAATCGATTCTTCGTTGGATTATGCTGGTTTTGATACATAAACTGTATATTAAGTTCGTTAAAGGCAGTGAGATAGCTCATATGCTACGGTGTATAATGATAACAGATTATTATTACATAGAATCTTGAAAATGCAGGGTCGATTATTCAAATTATACCTATTTTGTTGAACTATGGATAATCGGATCGTTCCCTAGATTTGGCCAATTAGAGGCCTCCAACTTTCAACAGCGTTAGATGAAGAATCAATGGATGAAGTATACACTACGCCTTTTTGGTTGATTTTTTACAAATCGATGATTATTCAAAAAGAATCGAATGCGAAGTATACACGGCCTCAGTTAACATAGATAAATGATAAACATAAAATAATTGGTGTAATCTATAGATAATTAGATAGTTGTATTCAAGGAATGTAATATGTGAGGATATGAAATAGATATATATATTTAATCCAATACTATAGAATTTATTACCTTATAAGCATAATATCTATTTTCTATTTATTGATGTTGGTTTCGTAAAGGATCACGATGCTAGTGCACGAAGAACTAGTGACGTATAAGGTATAAACGACTTGTATGTTTCTCTATCTATCTATTAAGCTACTACATAAGGATTTGTGGATGTGTGTGCCACACGAGGTCATGTGTGTGGCCACGTGCTACCATGACCTGGTTATAGAGGTAACGACAATTTAAGACTTATAATAGATTATCTAAATGACTTCTTATACTATCTTAATTACTAGGTCTAAGACTATCTAGAGTAGTAATTATAGTCAAAACAATCTAGAAACAAAAGAGATAGTATAAGGCTTCGTATCAGTTTTTTTTTTCAGATTACCCCATTATGTAAAAGCCGTGGCATGCCGAGCAAGAATCTGAAAGCTGAAAACCCCAAGTATGCACTACTAGCAAGTTAAAGAAAATACAGACTTCTGTATTATGGTAGAAAATTTATTTCTATATGTAACGTTTTTTTGTCAACCGGGTGGCACTGTCAGATATTGACCGTTACAAGTATCTGAGAACTGAGTCTAATTGTTTTTTAATCTAGTAATATGATACAGTAAAAACCTGATGCCTGACGGAATTTCGTCAGATGTTCGAAATCTGACAACTTCTGGCAATCAAAAACCGATGATTCTGATATGAAACTGACAATGAAGAATGCGAAGCCTTAAGACAAACAAAATTATACTTTGTGACTTATAATTGTATATCATTAGATAGTGAATATTACGCTTATTATATATCTGTTATTAGTGTATGAAAAGTAGACAACATAAGTGTAATAATACGGAAGAATAAACTTGTGCTTATAAGGTAATAATTTCTACAAGTCTTATTCAATCAAATACACATAAAAGTCTTATTCAATCAAATACACATAAATATCTGATGTTCGTTTAATAGACTATGTAAAACTACTAAATGTCTATGACTTGCACTTACTAGGATTTTATTTATTGACTATCTAGCATGGGTTATATAGAATTATAAACACCCTCTTTTGGTGAAAAAATTGCCGAAAACCCCGTGGTCTACGTTTATCAAGTCAGCATAAAATCGTGTTTAAAATAATTGTCTTGGCATTGTTCAGCTACAGAGTGAATCCTAAGTCTTTCCAACATAATTGCAGGCTATCGTCTTTACGACATCTCCCTCTTTTAAAATGGCTACAAGTATAAGCCGAGCGGTCGTACGTCGCGTACAGACCCTTAGGTCATATGCACGATCGGCTTCGACAACCACCGAAGTTAGCAATGCCGCATCATCCGCAAAAGAAAAAACTCAAGAAGTCGCCAGTAGTGCAGTATCTAAGGCTTCACAAGGGCTATCTAAAGTTTCAGATTCTGCTGGACCTGCTATGGGGAGAGCTGCGAATGCCGCAGGACAAGCATTGAATAGCATTGGTGGTAGGACGGGTCAAATGATTAGCTTTGCTCAATGTAAGTCATCTGTTACAATCACGTATGAATATTGAATAACAACTCGACTATCAGCACTTGTTCCACCCACAATTTACTACTCCCGAGTGGGAATGGAGTTCACAAAGCTTGTTGCACATGGACGAAAGATGTCACCACCGTAAGACTTACTCTCAGCTGTTTTATTCTTTTTCTGATGGAAATTAACCGTCTTTTTATAGTGACATGGCTACTTTCCAAAGTTATTTTCAGCCTATGATGAACGCCGTACGAACTCCTAGTACATTACTCGATGCGACATCATCGTCTGCACACGCTTTGAATCCGACTAAAATGATGGACCGGATACGAAATATGGATAGACAACAAATGATTAGTGGAGGAATTGTCGCTGCAGAGGTCTTGGGCTTTTTTACGGTCGGAGAGATGATTGGTAGATGGAAATTTGTAGGATACAATACGAGTGGTCATGCACATGGTGGGGATCATCATTAATTTAAGACGATCATGGAAATAGTGGTGATAGTGTAGTAATCAATTATGGCGTATCGAAATCTCACGATTGATTAGAGTATCCGGATTTAAAATTTATTTATAGCCGGAGGTTCTTTTTTTTTCCCATGACATGTGTTGATTGACGTACAAAATTTCACCACTACTTATGGATCCGTTACAGATATTGACTAGATCTATTAAATCTACCAGACGTGCACCCGGTAAGATTTCGGTACATTTGCCCTCTGCTGGTCCAAAAATCAATCCTCAAATCTACCTCGACAGCGCAAAATCGCAAAAGGAACATAATGCTGATGAAAACCGCAAGAGAAAGCGGAACAATGATGATGACAACAGACTTGATGCGTCTCTGGATTTTTTCGCCGCTTCAAGAGAAGGAGCAGACCAATCTTTGCTGCAAGATAGAACCGAAGAACCAAGTGATGCAGAGGTAGTAGACATTGAACAAACAGAACTACCTTCCATGAGCCTAGAAGAACGAAAAGAAATATTAAAGAGACAGAAATTGAAAATTACATTGATCTCTGAACCTGATAAGAAGGAGAAAAAGAAACGGAAACGAGAAAAGTTGTCCAAGAATGATATTAAGCATGCGGATTCGATATATCCCGAACCAGTTATAGATTTGCGAGAATTGAAAACGAGATACAATATATCGTCTAGATTGGATCGAAATATACGTGAGCAGGGTTTCAAAGTACCTACAGAAGTTCAAATGGCTAGTCTATCATTACTTCTTGGGGGTATTCCTGATCAAGATGAAGAAAGGAAAATAGATTTGTTAACGATAGCACCGACTGGAAGTGGAAAGACGTTGGCATTCCTGATACCTCTACTAGATTCTTTAATCAAAGAGAGTGTTACATCAACGTATACTGGCCCACAAGCAGTCATATTAGCGCCGACAAAAGAACTTGTCAATCAAATTGTAAACGAGGCAAGGAAATTAGCCATGCAGACTGGATTGAACATAAAAGCAGCTCGGAAAGAGATCATACTTAATATAGACAAGCCTGAACAAGATCGAGTGGATATACTCGTTGGGACACCTTTATCTGTTGCACATTTACTTCAAGGCAATGTCGATGCAGATCAAGCAGAAATAACCACGCCTAGCACAATTTCAGATCGGCCATTAAAAGAACTGTCATCTGTAAAACATCTAATTCTTGACGAGGCAGATGTTCTTCTAGATCCTTTATTTCGTACACATACTCTCTCGGTCTGGAACTCGCTAGTCAATCCTGAATTGAATACCTCTCTCTGGTCAGCCACAATCTCTTCTTCCATCGAGGCTGAAATCCGAAACATTTTTACACAACGACAACAATCCTCAAACCGGTCTTTGGTACGTTTAGTCGTAGGTTTAAAAGACAGCGCCGTCCCCAACATCTCCCACCGTCTTGTTTATTGCGCAACCGAACAAGGAAAACTCGTAGCGATCCGCGACCTCATCTCCCGCAAATCTTCTTCCACATCTTCTTCATCCCCACCTCTCCGTCCTCCGTTTTTGATATTCACACAGACCATATCCCGCGCCACATCTCTCCACTCCGAGCTCAAATTCGACATTCCTCCACAAGCAGGCGGATCGTCACGCATCGCAGTCCTACACTCCGACCTTCCGGACCGCGTGCGCGATAAAATCCTGACGCAGTTCCGAAAAGCAGAGATTTGGATCCTCATCACCACGGATCTATTGTCCCGAGGCTTGGACTTTCCCGGCGTCAACGGGGTGGTTAATTACGACATCCCCACCACTGCAGCGGCATACGTCCATCGAGTAGGACGAACGGGGCGAGCGGGCCGAGAAGGCGGGGTCGCGGTCACGTTGTATACGAAAGACGACATCGATAGCGTAAAAGTCGTGGCGAATGTCATTTCCTTGGCCGAGCGGTATCATAGCTCAAAAGACGAAAAAGGCGTTCAAGACTGGTTGTTAAACGCGTTACCGGACGTCAGTAGGGAAAAGAGGAAATTGTTAAAAGTCAGAGGTGTAGAGGGGAGGAGAAAGGGGGTGAAAGGGAGTGATATTACTAGTAAGAGTGGATATGTGAAAAGACAAGAGAATAAAAAAAGGAATATGATTGGTGCTTCCAAAAACGTCACACACGACAAGGAAGATGATGAATTCAAAGGGTTATCGGATTGATAAAAAACATGTATATACTCGTATGAAAATTATGTAAAGAATTCTGTACAGAAATGCATTGAACCAAAAATCATCGCTTAAATACATCAAATAAAGTAGATCTTCGTTTCCGCTTCATTTCATTCCCAAACCGTTCCGATTCGTCAGATATTATTTTGGGAGAGTTGGGTCGGAATTCAGAACTTTTTCGTGTCAAAACTTTTCTTATACGTTTACTTTGTGATCTAGATGGTAATTCTCCAACATTACTTTCCATTTCATCATTTATTAATGTCAAAGAAGTAGAAACTGGCACCGAATTCTGGTCTTTGGGAAGAGGGATTATCTCTTGAGAAACGGGTGAAGAGACTAAACTAGAAGAAGGTGCTGTAGGTCTCCAATCCGTAACTTGACCATCACCAGGTCGATTTATATAAATTGTGGTTAGTGGACGTTCTTTTTTAGACGTTTCATTTTCATTAATGATCCGTTGCATTTCATTACTATAAATCCTCTGATGATTGCTCGGAGGAGATGATGGAGGAGTTGTCGAAATCGACTGCGATGATATATTTGTGGAACCTATTCTCGAATTTGTCAATTCTGTCGAAGCATCAATCTCGGATACTTCACTAATAATCGAAGATCGTCTTTCAGGCATGGACATTGAACTAATTTGCTGTCGAATAACCTTTGATGTTGTTGTGTCTGTTGTATCTATTGTGTTTATTGTATTTGTTGTGTCTGTTGTATTTGTTGTATTTGTTAAAAGTGGTGGACTAATAGTAGTCTGATCCGACTTTAAAGGTGGAAACTCGAATTGATGATCAAAAGATGAAATTACATTTGTTGATGACTGCTTTTCTATTTCACGATAGCTTTGGTTGAACTTTTGATTTATATTGGCAACAGTCTCTCCACGAAAACCTATATCTTCTTCTTTGAAACTTTTAAACTTGAGCATCCCTCTTGTAGAATTTACACCCAACAATCGATGTAACAAATCTTGTACAACTTTTGTAACGACTTCATTATTCTGTTTGGATAAAGCTTTGGGAGCAGTAGATATATTCAAGATATAAGCTGGATCAAAAGAGCCGCCAAGCATGACACATGCGCTATGTTCAATATTGATTACAATTGCATCTTCGGAACATTGATATAATTTTGAAAGTTTTGATGAAAGTCCAACGAGAATTGATGCCTCGTCTTTGACCTAGAAAGGAAATTAGTATATTATTATATAGATCAAAATAATAAAACTTACAATAACATTTGTTCGTAATTCTGCAAATATAGGGATAGTAACGATTGAATATTCATCTTGTATCGTTTTTGGTGCAAGAGGTAATTGTTTATTTGCAGAATAAAATGAGTTAACAGGTCCATTATATTGAGATTGTCTTCGTTCCACATGTTTTGGTGTTATAAAAGTACCATTGGCTGGTAATGGCCAAGATTGATCTTCCAATGACATGTGCTCAGCCATTGGAGAATCCATTTTAGCATTATTAGTAGATGATCTCCTTTCATTATTATTACCACCATAGACATGACCTGGTTCAACTGCAGAGATACTGTATCCATGATTGTCATTAATATTTGATCCATGATTATCATTAATATTTGATCCGTATTGACTTATAACATGGCTTCGTCTATTATTATTTGGTCCAAAGTCTGAAAAGCTTCTTGTTGTCAATGCAGGTGGCGCACGGCCATATGATGTTCTATGATTGGAAGACGACTGCATGGGATTAGATATGACCGTCCAGTTATGATATAATTACTCGGCTTCATATACCGACACGCGTATCAATTATAATTATACAAAGTAGATGTCGCGACGCGTCGTACCACAAGATGAGGACCAGTAATTTTCAAGTCAAGCTAAGATAGGATTGACAAAATCAATTTTTGACAGGATTAATCATTGAATTAAATCAATACATGATTTAAAGAGTTGAGAAGTATATGATTCAGAAAAATAAAAATAAAAACCTCATGCGCGCGTATAAAGAGCAAAGAAAAGATCGGTCAAGGCATCACTTTGAACTTACATGTCTTATGATATACATAGTACCAAACCTTGCCTTTTTTTTATAAAATCCTTATTTCCCCAGATGTTGAACCAAGCAATTATTATATTATTATGCTCATATTTTGTTGATAGAACATGTCAAAAGCCATGAGGCTTAGTTCATTAGAAATTTGTGGATACCAACAACCAACATGGGTCGAGATAGATAATGATTGGTTCAGAATACTAAATGAAAGTCATATGTTGATGAGTAGATGAATCTCTCACCTTCTGGTACCAAGTTTAGTGGTAAATGAATAAAGAGCCGCATCATTATCAAAATTCCAGCATGAATGACTGATGAGCCGAAGTTTTGACTTTTTTGACATTGGTCGGCGGAAATTCGACATGTAATAGAGTTCCAGATATATTTACACAGTCAATGACGTAGATTGTAAAACGACTATGATATCATCACTCTTGAATCACTACGACATTTGAACATGTTAAAATGTATTTTCCATCTCAATCAAGTATTTCCAAACATAGTCAAAATCAATCACAATGAGTTATCAACCAGGACAACAAGATGGTGACGCTGCAGCAAAGACGTTTGACAAGGGTGTCGCAGCAACTGCCCCACATACTGATTTAAGTGATGGTGTTTTTGAAGCTGCAAAACCTCATTCAGGCTCAAACCCAATAGGAGAAAAAACTACTGGAGCTGGTATATCTGCATTTGACAAAGATGGTGCGATAGGTAGTCAATTCAAAGGTATATCTTGAATAATATAATGTATATTTACAGCCATGACTGATAATTTGTTTTCGATAGCGGATGGGGCTATTGGTCAAATTGGTGAAGCTGTAGGTGGTGCATTCAGCTCGGCTGGTGCCATAGGTTCAAAGTTTACAGAAAAAGGATCTATTGGTGGATCTGTACAAGAACATCTTGGTGGAAGTGCATCTAAATGAATATAATTCGAAAAAAAAAAGACAATATTATGTACAATAGAATCTGAAGATACCATAGTCTAATCAACTTATATCTTTTTAATTGGTCTATACTACTAAATAAAACTGTCGATAATTGACATGTTATAAACTTTCCCAACTATCCTTCTTTCATGCAACAAATCAAGACCAGAAGAAAAGACCAAAGCGTCCAGTCGGTTTGGCAGCACCAGAATTGACAATTGTAACATTCTCAATTGATACATAAGCAGCAGTTGCCAAAGGTGGAGAACTTGTGATTGATCCAGTCCAACTAAAAGCCTGTCCAGGTTGATAAGGAGTGGCTGTAGCTTCAATGTCTGGTACAGTTCCAGTCACAGTGACCATAGGTACATCACCACCACCTCCTGCAGTCAAAGTAACGCAACTGAAACCTGATGGACAAACATTTGGTTCAACAGTCGCAGTTGCAAAGAAAGTTTGGTATTCAGTTGTGGTTATAAATTGTGTTGACGTTAAAAAATTCAAACTAAGCCATGTAGATAAATATGTCATTTGATCAACAATGCTGATTGTTGTTGAACAAGGTACAAATTCAGTGACAGTAAAGATCTCGCTGATAGTATAGACAACAGTTGCAGTAGATGGACTTGGTAAAGGTATATCAAGGATTGGAATGGTTGCAATGTCAAATGTAGTAACAATCTCAGTGGTTTCAGGTATATCAGTTTGGGATAAAATCTCGCTGCAACCAGAGTGACATGAAGTAATTGTTCTTGTAGTCGTTGATAGGCTCGTATACGTATAGGTGGATGCATCTGCCAATACAGTTGTCCAGTAAATTGGTTCAACGCTTGTCGTTGTGTATATGGTTGATACTTGTACCTCAGTGTCAGTGACTGGAACAAGAGTCGTATTGTTGAGTTCGGCTAATGATTGTGTGTCCGGCATGATTGAGGCCGAGGCTAAAGTGACCAGTGCCGCTGTGGCCAACCATATGGAGAATTGCGTGTACATGGTTCGTTATTGAGACAAAAGTCTTTGAATATAATGATTCCAAAGCAAAAACCAAAAATCGCAAACGAATGACAGCAATTATAGAATGTCAGAGATGTGATAGAAAGAGGAACAAATAGAAAAAGGAAGCAGAAGAAATAAATTGAATAGACAAGTGATGGGATTACTGAGCAATTTCTTTATCGGCAGGTGCTTGTCAATCAAAATTCAACGCTCTGAATATTTCTATTACCTAAAATAGAAAAGATTACGAGTTATCATCAAGTCATGGCGCCTTCCTCGTAAAGGACTTTGACCAAGCACAGACTTGTCCAACGAGTCATCAGATCACAGAGACAATAATAATTCTAATATTTACAGGCCTTCTTTGGCAAGCATATCTATACAATTTCATTAGTTGAGATAAATCGCTACGTAAATATAACTTACCGGCAATGTCTAGATATAATGCTACTGCATTAAAACTTGTTATAAATATTAGTTGTTGAAAAATACAAATCATAGATTGTAGCATACTTTCGTTTCTTTCCACTCAATTCAAATAAGAACCACCGTAATCGATTAGTCCAATTGATCAAATCTAAATGACTTACACCGTCAAGAGTTCCTTTGTAGGTACCCCATTGACTGCTAGCCTCACTTACTAACCCGTCATTAGAGCCTTCGACAGCTTTCACAATTCTATGTGATTGACGAAATACAGAAAGTAAGCCAGGATCTAATGATGCTCCATAAGAGTAATATCTGTAATCATTGTCAAATCCAATAGTCAAACGATAAACGTCAGTGACCTACCTGACACCTGGGCGATCGGGCGTTGCAGGGTTAAACTTCTCAGCCATATACGATCTAGTAAGTTGACTGAAAGCTCCTGTCTCTAGGCCAAAGAATTCCAAAGCTTTGTACAGTTTTGGGATATTTAGTGCTGATAGTTTTGATCAATCTAAATTCGTGTTCGAATTGTAGAAAACTTACGCCCTATCCATTTAAACATATAATCGGCAAATGCAGAACCTTCACACCGTTAGAAAAAAAGCTCCAAGTAAGTAAGATGTGAGTTTCTCTACCTCGGTGTGGAGTAGCAACAGTAGTCAGGGATAGAATCTTCACTTCTGGTGGTTTCAGTTGGCTGATCATATACCTCGAGTCCAAACCACTATTATCTTGTCAATTCGAAAGGTGTACATTCTCTAGAACATCACATCTCACCCCTTTCAATCATCAGAGATTAATTAAATAAAAGCGTTCAATTGGAAACAAACCATGCTATGTCTATTTTAAATTTAGTCCATACCCAATGCATTATTAATGTAAATCAAACATACGCAATAATATTCACACTTCTTCCCGGTACAAGTTTATGAATACTCTCGCTCAATCTTTCCGCACGTGCTTCGATTGAGCCAGAAGGCGGAACAACTGCCGTAAAACATTCTATACCCTGAGCGGCCAAAGCACCAGTGATACCTCTCCAATATTGAAGTCCAGGTAATCGTGATCCAGCTAGATGTAATTGATCAAATCCGAAAAGACCATGAGCAAGCACGATTGGATTCTTGGGCTTATCTTCACATGAGATCAGTTTGGAAGAATGGAAGAATTACAAGTAGTCCAGGTGAAGATTACCATATTGATTTCTTATGCTTGCAAAATCATCTTCGATTAATCGAGTAATGCTACGCGTACGTGGATCTTCACCAATTGCATTGAGATACTTGGTATTATGCAAATATCGACGGCACACTGATCTGACCACCCTGTGCTGTGAAGTAGCCCGCCTCATTAGCGGTTAACACCTACGTATGATGAGACGATTAGGATGACAAAGGAAAGAGAGAACAGCTTCCGTTTCCTGGTACACGGGGTATATATTACATCTTACAATTCAACTTTGACCAATGGTTGCCCGTTTGGCGCAGTGGTTTAACGCATGGCACTTGTACGATTCTAACGTGATGCCAAGATCGGAGGTTCGATTCCTCCAACGGGCAATTGTTTTTGCATTCGTATAAAAATATCATTTCCCAGTTAGAATATCAGTTGAAAGATCATAATCTCATATTCGTGTCAATTTTTGATCATGTTTTGTATTGATTCTATTCAAAATGCTTTTTTACCGGGTCACGTTCCATAAATATGTCTATAACGGTGTCCTCACTTGCCCTTTTTACCCTTTTTGCTTGGTGGAGCGGCTTCTGGATCCATTTCGGGATCTGCATCTGGATCACCTTCTGGTGGGCCGTCCCCAGCATCGTCACCACCTTCACCACCTTTTTCGTACTTTGGTGGAGGGTCACCCATATCATCTCCTTCATCACCGCCATCTCCTCCATCACCACCATCTCCTCCGTCACCGCCATCCATTCCCTTACCACCTCCCATTCCCTTGCCGCCATCCATTCCATCACCGCCATCCATCCCATCCTGACCATCGCCTTCCATCCCATCCTGACCACCACCTCCATCTCGATCGTCATCCTGAACACCTGAAGCCGGATCTTTCACAGAGTATGGCGGTGGATCATCCTTAATTGATCCAGACTTCTTGTTATCATGTTTCAAAGACTTGTAAATCAACCAAAAGGTTACTGCGATACCAAGAGCTGTTCCTGCTCCAAAACAAGCCGTACATGCAGTGAAAAGGGATGTTCGCAACGTTTTATCCAAACCTATCGCCGATTTTAGAAGCATTGCAGAAAGTATGATACCAGCGATGCATGCAAGCACACCTGCAAGCCAAGCACTACCAAAAAAGACATAAAAGATGATGTGAACTCTGTTCTCATGCTCCAAAATTTGTCTTTGACGATGCTTATTCTTTGTCAAGCCCAAATACCATTTCTTTGGATCACCCTTTGCTTCTGCACTTAACGAAGTATATTTCTCTTTACATCGCATAAAATGATTATAACCTGCATTACGATACCAAATCCAAATCAGTGAAGGAAATATTAGCAAGCCTATGACTAAACCTGCTACACCAAGATGAAAGTAATACATAGCCTATGATATATGTCAGTTCCGATATAATGCGTGTCAGAGTCGATGCCGACTTACTGGATATCGTGACATGATGACATGGCCTTGCACAGTAACTAGGTAACCTCCACTATAGCCTAGAATGATAACACTCGCCACGGACAAAGCGGCTAACATCAATCCTAGCTCTTTTCGATTTGAGTACCATTTATCAGGCTTATCGAGTGCACCGTTGGTGATCACTCGTACTTGCGCTTCATGACGAAGTCTGATTATTTGCATCACACCTGGTCCAGTAAAGATTACAAGTGCTAGTCCAAATGCGACGTGTAATATGAGCCATATACTATTGACCTCTTTCGTCGGATTTTGCGTACATATATCGAATGTTGGGGTCGTGTCTTGTGCGACTGTCATTTCCGCTGATATTGAGGTCAGTCGCGACTTCATTGACGTGAGGAAAAATGTAGCATACCTTGCATCATAAATGCAGCGAGCAACGGGAATACAGCCTTCCGTAACCGCATCATTACAATCATTGCATTATTCACCTCATAAGCCCGCGATGAAACACTGACAAAAAGAAAGGATCAAAAGAAATAAAAACGCTTGAATTTATTGCAGAGCGAAAGAGTCAGGTTCTTGCAGGAATGCGACTGAAGGGCCCGCTTGGGCCTCTCATAATCCTTCAGAGGTGCTAGAAACGAACGAGTCTCTTTGGTGACTTGTCCAAGACTTTGAATTCCAATGCCAAACGACGGGAGGATTCGTAGGATCGAAGTTTGAGGCTCTTTTGGGATATGACATGTGTCGGTCTTGAAACTGACACATTTCTAGGTGTGCGTCATTGACATCATAAACAGCGGTAACAGTCATCCCTCTGACTCTTTGCTTTCGGTATGGTCGTTCGTGGTTGTATGCCACCGGATCAGCGGTCGTATTTTTCCTTCTTCTTGATATAATTCTGCGTTTGATAAAAGAAGAAGTCTTTCCATGTCGGGATTTGTTCAAAGGATTTCTTGGGGAAGAAATCTGGGGTACCGAAAGCAGGGGTCGTGCGGCGGCTCCCGAAAAGGATTTCTAGACCAACTTGACAAGCCCTTACCCCCTGTTCCCCCACAACTTTTAGCCATGCCCGCTGAATGATGAATGATACTGAAACGATGATTTTTTTTTTCATTTCGATATCGATATCGAATATGCTGTCCCATGTCCCAAATTATTCATAAGTCGTATGAAACATAGTTGCAAAAGTAATATACAATAACCTGGAATAGGCCATGTCGTGATAAACTGGGCAATATCGAAACCCGTCTTTTTGATCAGATACTTAATCCATAAACTTTACTGTCACTTCACCTCCGTTTGTTTGTCGATGAAGCCTTTATCGAAAATATTTCCCAATACTAGCCTAGAATACCGTGATGTGTTGTAGGACTAGTGAATATATCACCTCCACTTATCCTTTAGAAGCGCGGATGACGAGAATCAGTTTCTATTAATAGATAATTATTGGATAATTATTCCACTTCGATTTCTAATGATATTGTACCCTCCAATTAAGAAGTCTAGTATGCACCCATGAGTATCCAAATATATCTAGATCAGAGCAGAACCAAGTTCACCAATCACGATGTGATCAGCGGTAGAGTATGTGTGACAGTAAGAGATGCCACTTCGACAACGGCCATCACGATAAAACTTGAAGGCGAAAGTCGTACAAGGCTTGAAAATGGGGTCGATAGACGAAATCGACACGAGGTCGAATTACACAGAGTAATAAGAATTGCACATTTTCTATTATCATACAGTCTAACTTAATTGGTAATGTTAGTTTTTATACAAGGTCTTTGTCCTATTTCCACCATCGGAATTGCAATCGAACGATGGAACGTTCACATTGGCAGCAGGAAATTATACATACCCTTTCTCTTTCACAGTTAGTATATAATATGTATCCGTCTTTGGACCGTAAGTTGATGAAATGATATAGATTCCTGAAATGACAGAATGTGCCGCGGAAAAAAACATGTCTGGCACTGTTAGATTCACATCGTGGTATCCCGAGTTTGTTCGTCCGGCTCCGTCACACTCTCCAGCGGCACCATTGCCACCGACTATGCAAATCTTTAACGGAGATGGTGCAGTCAAGTATTTTCTGAAAGCAACGCTGGACAGACCAGAAATCTACAAGGAGAATCTACGTGCAATATTTCCATTTGAATTTAGTCCCATGCCTACTAATCAAACATTTCCAACTGAACAAGGACGAGACGTATGTCTATCATGTAGAGGAACAGCAGACGATAACTTTTTCGACAATAACAATGATCAAAATGCAGCTAGTAGTTCTCAAGCAGGAGGCAGGCCATCTCTTCCAAGTCGACTCGGTTTTATTAGTAGAAAGCCAGTGACATCTCCAAAACTAGATTCTTCAGGTAAAGGAGTAATGGACCTACAATTGAGAATCTACGCTCAATTATCAGGATGTCTGGTAGTTAACAAACCAATTCCCTTACAAATCAATATTAGTATGATGAATCGACCAACAACAGAGGCTATTCTCGCATTAACATCTATCCATATTGAACTAATCGGTAAGACTCAGATTGTAGCTCAAGGGATCAATTCAGAACGATCGAATTCGACAGTCATGTTCAGTAAATCATATCTCAATCATAGACTAGATTTCAATCCCGAGACTAAACACGCATACATCCCCTCGGAGTTCTGGTCTAGGATAGCCATACCGGATATCTTGACGCCTTCTTTTCAGATCTGTAATATTATACATCAATATGAATTACAGATACGATTTGATCTTCGATGGGATGTAAAAGGTGTTCCTGAAGTGAGTAACATACAATTATCCAAGAATATTATACCATGGGATATACTAAATATCATCTTCTCTAGCCACCACGAAGGACTATAGATTTCTTACTCAACACCTGCCTGTTTACTGACATGACACAAACTTCACAGCCATCTGCCAATACAGCAAAACCTGGAGGGCCAACACAGTCTAGTTCTACAATGCCTGGACCAGTCTTTCCTCCAATGTCCTCAGGTTCTTCATCGTCTGCATTTGCGTCTGCATCTGCGGCAGCGTCAACGAACCCTAAAACGTCTCAGGTGCAGCAACCACCGCCATTACCTGCTCGTCCTCGACCTGGGACTTCATCTGCAACTACTGCTGCGTCCACAATCCCCATTGTTTCTAACCCAAACGTTGTATCTGGTGGAACCATCAGCCACAATGACGAACTATATGAAGATCCTCCACCTACTTACGCAGAGGCGATTGCTGATGGAGCAGGTACAGTAACAGATCACAACGAAACCAATCCACATACAAACAACACGAGGTGAACAAGTGATGTCTTCGTATCAAGTCAAATAACTCTGTAAATAACTCTGATTATTCCTGTATAACTTAATCATACATGCTTCATACATTATTCGTAAAATACATGCATACACACACCACTTGTGCCAACAAATCAATCGTCGCGATCTCCTATACTACATCCCACAATCGTCTTGCGACCTTTCCATACTCTTTTCCTAACCTTTCTCGGAGCTAGAATACTATACATACTCCCTTTTACATACCGAGTCCTACACAATGCTCTACCTTTGATTAGACCATCTACATCTCTATCAACGTTAGGAGACGACCCAGCATGACTTTTGAGATAGGCTAGTTCCCTGCCAGCCATCAAGAATGTGAATCTCTGTCTACATTTCTTCTGGACACGCATGTGATAAAGCGTCGAAGCACGCACTTTATCCCAAAGAGACGACTCGTTCTGAGACGAAGTATACGTCAGATGGAGCATTGTCAATCTATCAATTTCGGAAATGTTAGTCTGTGCTTGAAGAGGAAGTATTGAGCGGTAAAGATCGTAGCATTTCGAGACGGTAGGGGCGTAATCTGTCTTCTTCTTTTCGAGATCGAACCATGATTCTGAAACTCGAAATGATAAATTCCATTGATCGACTACAGGCTGGAGAGACGATCGGAGATGATCAAGATTGGCTTTCGCCAAAGGGTTGGTAGAGGCAAGAGTGACGAAGTCGAAATATGGTTTGGTCAGATCTGAATCAGGAGGTTCACCGTCTGTTTGTTTTCTAGGAGATATCTTTAATAACTTGGCAACGGACTTTTTCATAACGAGAAATTTCGGCAAGACGCATTTAAAGACGATAGAATCAATGACATGGCCGTATTGTGCTCTTGCTATTCTTTGGCATTCGGTACTGCTCAGCAATAATCCATTCTTCAATGCAGATTCATATTTCGGTTCGGCCAGCGTTTTAGGAAAGCATGGGTCTTGGAGGAGTTGTCGAAATGATTCGGTTGTATATTCGTAACCATTCTTTGCCGAGTCTATGACGAGACTGTAGAGATTGGTCAATAATCGTGTAGCTTCAGTGTCGATGTTACGTTGCGTATATGCAACAGATTTATGTTTATTAGACACCACTCCAAGTAGATTTGTCGTTAATCTAAATCTGATGGCTTTGTGTAAAAAAGCTTCAAAATCACATGGACTATTTTCATCTTTCCATTTCAGTACATCCCCTAAAGTTTCCGAATGTTGTTTGATCCCATACCGAAACAATTCCTGTTCGGTATCTGGCATTGGTGCTGGCGCATTCTTAAAAGGCTCTACTAATCTAGGATCAAAACATATCCAAAATCTATCACCGTCATAATCACCACCCTGTAATTTAGAAGCCAATGGTATACAACCCTTTGATGGAAACACAACCACATCTCTCAAATGGCTTAATTCTGGTTTATACACCGCCTTTACTTTTTGAATGTCCGAAGTCATCATTGCAGGATGTCTGGCTACAAGGACATCCCCTTCAATATGCGAAAAGGTCTTTCCGGTCACGCTATCCACGATTGGTGAAGAAAAGGCAAGATAGATTTCACCTGGCATTAAGATACTCTTTGGATCAGCAACACCAAAAGCAATGGTAGATCTACTTAATGGAATGCGAAGCCTTGTTAGCATATCTTGAAGCCATTGTTGGATACGTCCAAAGACCATTTCATTAAGTGCTGAGCAGGCCACTTCCGACATGTTACTTGTATAAAATCCGGCATCAAGAAGTAAAGCAATCTTGTCGGCCTCATTACATGGAAGACCCCCAAGCCAAGGAACTTCTTCTTCATCGCCTTTGGGACTGACAATTCTCTTCCCGAACCATCTTCTTAAATCTTCTGGCTTGCCAAGAGCTGTAATGAGATCGTCAAAATCAAGCTGAATTTGCTGTTCAATGACTTTCATTAATGTCTTTCTTGGAACTCCTCTACTTTCCAATATGGGAAGGAAATCAAGATATAGGGAAGAAGATTTTAGTGCACCGCTATGGTCAACAAGCTCAAAGGTCCAAGTATCTGGTTTGAAGGTCTGATCTAACAAATCACTAGGCCGGGGATTAATTTTCATTTGTGAACGAGTAATATTGACCCAAACGTCCTTTGCCTCGTGGTCATATGGTCCATCTATCATCCACAATCCCTTTGCGCCATTAATTCGACCTTGGAAAACGCTCGGCCTTATTTCTCCAAGTTCGCCAAATTTACAAATCTGCAAAGCTGCAGCCGGACTTATGAGACTGCAGCCGTCATTCATAACTGACGGCTTTTCAGGCATCTTGAAAACCATCATAGGATCATCAAAACAATTAGCCTCCTTCGTACAGTCTGCTATCACGTCGTTCATCAATCGTATTTGTGAAGGCTGGAACTCGAAGACTTGCTCCGTTTTTGACAAGTATAATTCAAGTCGTGCGTAGGCTTTACAAAAAGGTTGATTCAGATTATATGCCAAAGGTACAGCATAATCAAATAATGCCTGTAGAGATATAGATGGTATGTTACGTCCACTGGTCGCAAAATATCGACATCGAATTGACGGTTCATCACCATCGCGTTCGTATTCGACGTGGAACAACTGGAAAGTATCCCCGAGCACATTTTGTTCTCGCTTCAAGAAATCGTGCAAAAAGTCCTGAAACACATCCTCCTGAGCACAACCAAGCGTGCCTCTTTCGGTCCAACTTGGTAATATGAATTTCACAGTCATGAAGCGATCAACCCCAAAGTGTCGCTCCAGACGACATATCCCATCATCACTGGGTCCCAAGGGTGTAAATGTCAACAGAGACCCTGCAGCTTTCTCTACACCGACCATATTCAAGCGACCACGAGCAGATGGCTGCAGAGCGGATTTATTAAACTCTCCGTTAGGAAGCGTTTTCATTAGCCAGGATCCGATCCCATTATAAAGGGTTTCAGGACTGGAAGTATCCTCGAAAGTGGGGATATTAGACTTGAATTCGATCACTGCTCGATATATACACCACCTTATCCAAAAAGGCATATCTAGCAGCTTTGCATGAATTGAAAAATCAATTAGGCTCTCGTTACACATCTTACGCAATCGATGACTAATTCCTCGTTTCGTGTCTATAGACATTGAAATTGCAGAGTCAAAGGATGTGGTCTTTTCCGCTGGTATCTCATAATCTGAATTATTCGCTTGATTATCCGGTTTGGCATCAAATTCAAAGCTGTTTTCAAAGCTGAGAAGATACGCCATATCTTCTTCTGCTTCCGCACCGCCATATGTAGATGGTAGAGGGGCGTCAGGAAACTTTCTAGTGTCATTTGGCTTGTAAAAGCTTGTCGTCAGAGAATCTGTACGCTCAATCGGATGCGCCGCTGGTCGCCGGGTTTGTGGACTTGTATCATTTATATTATCGGCGGTAGCGCTCGTCTTCTTGGGAATAGCAAAAGGGTTGTCTTCAACAATTGTAACTTTCGACAGTCTACGCCTTCTCTGTGCATTATTTTCACCATTTGTTTCTTTCGGATATAATTCTTTTTGACATGTCAGGAATCTTTTCAGGGTCGATTGTTGGACTTTCTCAACCTTGACTGGTCTTTTTGGCTCGATCCGTGCCCTATTACTTATACAATATCTCAAGTCTTGCAATTGCTCAAAAAAAATATCTTGCGACGCTCCAACAGGTCGTCCATCTTGAATAGTCGACACAAGCTCAATCGTAGATTTATCTAGACTAGTCCTATCTTCCTCAATTCCTCTATAACATATATACTGTACAAGTATGAGGATATTTTTTTCCAATACATTACATTCTGTACGACCGACCCGCAATCCCACAGCTTGTAGACATTTACATATTTTGTTGACACACTCCGTGTGATTTCGATTATTAATGATCGTCATCTCGTCTAAAGACGATCTTGATAGTTCTTCACTTGCTCATGTTGGAAAGATTAGGTGTAAATTACACCGGAGACAATGGGGCCCTTTGCGTTCAATTGAACAAGGAACTACATTCAAATGTCACAATGTTTCATGATGATCAATGATTTACAGCGGTGTTGACATTTTGACAATTGCATGTGGGGTAAAAGCGGGGCATTATCTTGATGCAATCGAAAGGAGTATTCAATGCCAATAGATTGAGATGTCACAGAGGCTAGCAATGATTCACAATCGTGCGTTATCACTCTATTGATTGATCACTTAATCAATTGAGTTGTATGATTGATTTTTATGAGGTGTATTTAGAAGATTATTTCCATCATGAATTTTTATAAATAAATCATACCTTCATCTCCTGAAGACCTGCCTTCCAGATTGTAATATATGGTGTTACACCGTCTTCACGGTAGTTTAAGAGTACGACACTAGTAAGGAAATAGTCAGAGACACATAATTCAAACAGTACAAGAAAGTAGAAACACTCACATTCCATCAGGATCCATAGATTCACCAGTATAGAATTCATAATCTTTGAAGTTTGCAACAATCTTCTTGGCATAGGCACCTGCCTTTGTCTCGAATTCTTTGACTTCCTCATCTGACGCTTTCTTCGTCTCTTTCAAGTATGTTTTGATCTTTTTGAAATAATCTTTTATTGAAAAGTCAGTCGTAGTAATACTTATTATAGGCATGTGCACCAACCTTTCAAGTGTAAAAGGTACTGCTTCTTGTCATATGAAGTTGATTGCAATCTGAAAGAGTGTACAATGTCGAGTACAGTCTCCTTTGCGTCTTCAACACCTTCATCGGCGCCGCCCTCGGCTGAAGCATTTGCACCAATATCTACAATATTTTTCTCAGTCTTTCTCATCATTTGATTGATCTATCACGGTCTCCTCATACCAACATTATCACCCCCAATGGTTATTCTTGTGCAATCAGCCTCGTAAACAGCATCGTCAACTTCCTTCAAGTCATAAGAGTCTGAGAGAACCTCATCTCCGGTCAATACATCCTGACACTGTTTAGCTATCAAATTAACAACCTGTCTTGTCAAAAGATATATACCTTGAAGATAATCATAATTACGAATACTGTAGATTGAATTCGTTACTGTACAAACACTCAGACTGATGTCTACAAAGCATTTTTACTGACATCAAAGTCAAAGTCTTGGCAAAGAATGTCGTCGGGGCCAAAGCTCAAATCCATTTAAGGTTTTCCGGTTGACGACGCGACAAAAGCCATTTTCCCGGAAGAATAGTATTTCCGATCCGGACGAGTTTGCAACCTCTAAAAGTTGTATAGCGGCATACTATCAGCGAAGGAGAAAAAAAGTCGTCAGTCAATCCGTGATTATATCCACACCACAACGAGGTACGTCGACTATGCATGTCAACTACGCCTACCTGGAGCGTCATCTCGAAGAGGTCATGAACAGCAGAATTCTTAAATGATTGTCAATAAGACAAATCTGTTGAAACTCTACAGAAGCATATATATAAAAAGATGGAAGACGGATAAAAGCTGAAAGAACCCCCCCCAATTCGAGATGACGACTTCAAGGGGCACTCTTTCATGCGCACAAAGGGAAAATGGATAAGGACTGACAATGTCGCTGTAGATACCTCATTCCGTACCTTTTTCCAAATCAACAAAGGCCGTCTGAGAATCTCACATCACAC
>Ga0160429_1000077_pt1 | contig 125263 bp, 116 predicted proteins | sample SolpanmetagenomR_FD_108199 | JGI IMG/M metagenome (GOLD analysis project Ga0160429, IMG submission 108199) | Solar panel surface microbial communities from Lawrence Berkeley National Laboratory, California, USA - R | ecosystem: Engineered > Built environment > Solar panel > Unclassified ...
CCCCTTTCTGCCCAAAAAAAGCCCCGCTGCTGCCAGCGGGGCTTTTTTGTTACCTATTTAAACCGAGCTGCCTAGCCAGCCGCGGCACTGAAATACAGCCGCAGAATAGGCGTCAGCTTATCGGCCGTGAGGGGCTTGCTGATGAGGCCGGCAATATCGTATTTCTCCAGCTGCCCCATGTCGGCCGAGGTCATGCTCACGGCTACCACTACGATAATAACCGACTCGCGCACGGAGGCGGGCAAGGTTTGCAGGGCTTCCAGAAACCCCATGCCGGTGAGCACGGGCATGTTCATATCGAGCAGCACGAGCACCGGCCGCTGCGGCGTGGCGGGCGTGGTGGCTAGCAGCTCCAGCGCCTGCTGGCCGTTGCCTGCCGTGAGGTAGGTATCGGTCAGCTGCAACGGGTAGAGGGCGGCCTCGTTGAGATAATTGGTCGACGGGTCATCGTCGACCAGCAGAATAGCGGTAAGCGATTGCGGCATATAAGGCAGAAAGATAATCAAAGATAGGCAACTGGCCCACTCCGTTGCACGGGGCTAGGTGGGCAGCTCCACGCCCAGGTGCTGGCGCAGCAGCCGGGCCACGACGGGAGCGGTGAGGGGTTTTTCTTCGTAGCCGGCCCCAAGTGCCTGCACCTGCTGGCGCTCGGTAGCCAGCACCGACGACGAGAGCACCACCACCGGCGTGCGCTGCCGCTGGGCCGGGGGCCACTGGCTGTATTTATCCAGAAAGCCTAACCCGCCCAGCACGGGCATGTTCAGGTCGAGCAGCACGAGGGTGGGGCGGGCGTCGGCAGGAAGGGTCAGCAGCTGGTCGAGGGCTTGCTGCCCGTTTTCGGCGGTGGCTAGCTGCGTGAGGGCTGCGTAGGGGCGCAGCATACGCTGGTGCAGGTAGCGGGCGGCTTCGTCGTCGTCGACGAGGAGCACGAGGGGCAGGTCGGTCATTAGTTTGGGGGTAGTACGCCGCCGGGCCACTATAGTTGTGCTCGGCGCCGGCTACTGCGGCAGCACCAGCCGAAACGTGGAGCCCACCCCCGGCTGGCTGCTGACTTCGAGCCGCCCGCCGGCCTGCTCGGCGGCCTGCTGCGCAAAGTAGAGGCCTAGCCCGGCGCCCTCCACGTGGTCGTGCTGGCGCTGAAACATGCCAAAAATCTGCGTCTGCTGCGCTGGGCTCAGCCCCAGGCCGTTGTCGCTTACTTCCAGCACCGCCGCGCGGCCGGGGCCGGGGGTGCAGCGCACCAGCACCTCGGGCACCCGCCCGGGGGCCCGGTAGAGCAGGGCGTTGCGCAGCAGCTGCCCCAGCAGGCCCCGCAGCTGCGGCTCGGGCAACACCAGGCTGGGGCAGCTGCCTTCGGCCAGCGCGATGCGCCCGCCGCCTAGCAGCGGGGCCAGCTCGTGGCTTACCTCGGCCAACAGCGGGGCCAGCGGCACGGCCCGGGGGGGCTCGGCGGCGGCGCGCTGCCACTGCTGGGCCTCGGCCAGGTAGCGCAGCGTGTGCTGCAAGCGCCGCACCGAATCCTGCATCAGCCGCAGCACGGTGGCGGGGTCGGCCTCGGCGGCGGGCAGGGCCAGCTCCTGGCGCAGCGAGGCCAGCAGGCCTTCGAGGTTGGTGAGGGGCGCCTTGAGGTCGTGGGCGGCCCGGTGCACGAAGTGGTCGAGGTCGGCATGGGCGCGGCGCAGCTGCTCGCTGGTGCGCGGCGGGGCCGGCTCAGCCAGGGGCGGCGGGCTTTGGGTACTTTCAGTTCCGGCAACTGCCAGCAAGCTCAGCAGTAGCCCCTCGCCTACGCGCGTGGCGGCTAGGTGCAGCACGGCGGGCGGGCAGGGCAGGTCCGTTTCGTAGCGGTCGCCGCCCGGCCCGGCCGCCCGGTAGAAGGTCAGCAGGCCCGCCGCAGGCGCCACCTGCTGCCAGCTAGCCCCCGCGGCGGTAGCTGGCAGGGCCAGCAGGCGCTGGGCGGCCGGGTTGAAGTAGGCCAGGGTGAAATCGGTAACCGCGCCGGCCTCGTCGCGCCGAGGCTCCAGGTATACTACGCCCGCCAGCGATAGGTCGAGCAGGGCGGGCAGCAACTGCGGGGGCAGGGAGGCGCCGGGCAAAGGCAGGGAATCGGCCATAAGTAAGCGAAGGTGCGCGCGGCGACCAGCCAGGCTAGCCAGCCGCGCCGGCCACCCACCGGTATTTTTTTGGAGTATACGCAACAACCACGGGGCCCGGCCGTGGCCCGGTGGCCGGGCCCCGCCCCAGACGGGGCGCAGCCAGAGCACGGCTACGGCGCTGGGCTACTTTTGCCGGGCCCGCCCCCGCCAGCCGTATGGAACTCCCCCCCGTCCCCCACCCCGCCCCGCCCGCGCCCACCGACGTGGGCTCCACCGCCGAGCTGCTGGCTGCCCTGCCCTGGGGCGTGCTGGTGCTCGATGCGCAGGGGCTTATTCAGCACCTCAACCCGCCAGCCGCCCACTGGTGCGGCGGCGCGCCGGCCACCTTGCTGGGCCAGCCGCTGGCGGCCGCCCCGCTGCCCCCAGCGCTGGGGGCAGCGCTGGGCCAGCTGCTGGCGGCCGGCGCGGCCGCGCCGGCCGCCTTGGAAGTGTGGCTGGCCCCGGCGCAGCAGTGGCTGAGCTTGCGCCTGGCTCCCGCCCCGGCGGGCCAGCGCTGGGTACTCTGGGAAGACGTGACGGCCCGCAAGCAGGCCGAAGCGGCCCAACACCGCAGCAGCCAACTGCTGCACGACATGGAAACCGTGGCCCACACGGGCTCCTACGAGTTCGACGTGGCCAGCGGCGACTGCTATTTTTCCGATGGTATGTACCGGCTGTTTGGGGAGGCACCGGGGTCGTTCGTGCCCTCGCCGGCCTTTGTTGACGGTCGCTCGCACCCCGCCGACGTGGCCGCCGTGCAGCAGGTGCTAGCCGAGGCCGTACGCGCCCGGCAGCCCTACACCTACCGCCGCCGCATTCGCCACGCCGACGGCGGGTGGCGCACCCTCGAAGCCCACGGCGAAGTGCGCTGCGACGCGGCCGGCGCCCCCAGCCAGCTGCGCGGCCTGGTGCAGGACGTGAGCGCGCGCGTGCAGGCCGAGCAGGCGCTGCACCAGAGCCGCGCGCTGCTGCGCGCCACCATCGACAGCTCGCTGGATATGGTGCAGGTGTTTGAGGCCGTGCGCGACGGGCAGGGCGCAGTGGTCGACTTTGCGTGGGTACTCAACAACGCCGCCGCCGAGCGCCAGTACGGCGACGTCATCGGCCAGCACCTGTGCCAGCGCAACCCCGGCGTGGTAGCCGCGGGCATTTTCGACACTTTCAAGCAGGTGCTCGCAACGGGCGTGCCCGACCAGCGCGAGCACCACTACGTGCACGAGCAGTTCGACGGGTGGTTTTACCAATCGACGGTGAAGCTCGGCGATGGCGTGGTGACCACGACCCAGGACATTACCGAGCGCAAGCGCATTGCGCAGGAGCTGAGCGAAAGCAAAACCCTGCTGCAAGACATCATCAACGCGCCCAACATCGGCATTGCCGTGTATAAGGCAGTGCGCGACGAGGCGGGCGCGGTCGTGGATTTTGCCCACGAATACATCAACCGGGCTAGCGAGGCCATGCTGGGGGCCGACTTTACGGGCCGGCTGCTGAGCGACCACGGCGCCAACGGCACCACCCAGCTGCCGCGCTTTGGCCGGGTGCTGGCCACCGGGCAGGGCGATGCCTACGTGCGGCAGATAGTCTTCCGGGGCCAGCCGCGGTGGTTTGGCATCACCAACACCCCGCTCGACGGTGACCGGCTGGTGCACACCTGGGAGGACGTGACCGAGCGCCAGCAGGCCGAGGCCGAACTACTGCGGCTGCAAAGCGAGGCCACCCGCCAGGTGGCCGACCGGTACCAGGCGCTCTTCAACTCCATCGACGAGGGCTACGCTCTCATCGAGCTGCTGTATGACGACCACGGGCAGGTGACGGATTTTCTGCACCTCGAAGTGAACCCCATGGCCGAGCGCATCAACGGCTTTACCAACATGGCCGGCCGGCGCATCCGCGAGCTGCTGCCCGAGGTGGAGGACTACTGGCTGGCGCTCTACGGGCAGGTGGCGGCCAGCGGCGAGCCGGCGCGGGCCGAGCACTACGTGGCCGCGCAGCACCGCTGGTTCAGCGTGTACGCCTCGCGCGTGGGCGGGCCGGGCAGCCGCCACATCGCGGCGGTGTTTGACGACATTACCGCCCGCAAGCAGCGCGAGGCCAGCCAGACCCTGCTGGTAAAAATCGTGGATGACTTGCAGGGCCTGACTTCCCCGGCCGAGCTGCTGCAACTGGTGGGCGCGCGCCTGGGTGAGCACCTGCGCCTGGCCACCTGCTCGTTTGTGGACGTGGACGAGGCCCGCGGCGCCATGCGGGTGCAGGCCAGCTGGCACCGCCCCGGCGTGCCCAGCCGCCAGGACCACACCTTCCGGCTGGGCGATTTTATGACCGCCGACTTGCAGCGTGCCTGCCGCGCCGGCGAAACCGTGGCGGTGAGCGACACGGCCACCGATGCCCGGGTGCACCCCGGCGCCCACGCCCGGCTGCGCCTGGGCGCCGGGGTGGCCGTGCCCTTCCACCGGGACGGGCGCTGGCAGGGCTTTCTTACGGCCACGGCCACCGCCCCGCGCGCCTGGCAGGCCGCTGAGATTGAGCTGGTGCAGGAGGTGGCCGCCCGGGTTTTTCCGCGCATCGAGCGCGCCCGCGCCGAGGAGGCCCTGCGCGCCAGCGAGGAGAAATACCGCACGCTCTTCGACGCGATGGACGAGGCCTACTGCATCATTCAGATGCTGTACGACCCCGCTGGCCAGCCCATCGACTGGCGCTACCAGGAAGTAAACCCAGCCTTCGAAAAGCACAACGGCCTGGCCAACGCCCGCGGCAAAACCATTCGCGAGCTGTCGCCCGACATAGAGCCCAAGTGGATGGCGGTGTACGGCCACGTGGCCGCCACGGGCGAAAGCCGACGCTTCGAGGAAACCTCCGACGCGCTCCAGCGCTCGTTTGACTTGTACGCCTTCCGGGTGGGCGAGCCGGGCGCGGGTCTGGTGGCCGTGTTGTTTACCGACGTTACCGAGCGCAAGCGCCGCGCGCAGCAGCAGGACTACCTGCTCAAGCTGAGCGACGCGCTGCGGGAGCTCACCAACCCCGCCGACATCCAGACCACGGCCACGGCGCTGCTGCGCCAGCACCTGGGCCTGGACCAGGCCCACTACACCGAGGCCGGTGGGGAGGGTGAGGCTCACCCTGAGCTGCCCGCCCTGCTGCACAGCCGGCCCTGGACGTGCCCCGACGTGGCCGCTGACCCGGGCCTGTCGGCCGGGCAGCGGGCCGCCTACCGCGCCCAGGGCATCGGGGCCGCCGTGGCGGTGCCCCTGCGCCGGCACGGGCGGCTGGTTGCCACGCTAGTGGCCACCTCGGGCGGGCCCCGCGCCTGGGCCCCGCCCGAGGTGGCGCTGGTGGCCGAAACGGCCGAGCGCACCTGGGCCGCCGCCGAGCGCGCGCGCACCGAGGCCGCCCTGGCGGCCAGCGAGCAGCGCCTGCGGGCCCTGATTACCAACCTGCCGGGCGCGGCGGCCTTCGTGGTGGGGGCCGACCTGCGCTACCAGCTGGCCGGGGGCGAGGCGCTCGACAGGGCGGGCCTCGTACCGGCCGACCTGCTGGGCCGCACCGTGGCCGAGGCCGTGCCGCTTCACCTGGTGCCCCAGCACGAGGCCCACTACCGGCATGCACTGGCCGGGCAGGGCTTTTCGCTGGAGCACGAAGCCCACGCCCGCACGTTCATCTCGCGCGGGGTGCCGCTACCCGGCCCCGCCGGCCTGCCCGAGGCGGTGCTGGTAGTGAGCTACGACATTACGGCCCGCAAGCAGGCCGAAGAAGCGCTGCGCGCCAGCCAGGCCCAGCTGGCCGAATTCAACACCCGGCTGGAGCAGCGCGTGGCCCGGCGCACCCAGCAGCTGCAAGCCAACCGCGACTTGCTGCAATCGGTGTTTGACACCAGCTTTATCTCGCTCTCGGTGCTCCACGCCGTGCGCGACGAGGCCGGGCAGGTACAGGATTTCCGGCTGGCCCTGGTCAACAAAGAACTGGAGCGCGAAACCGGGCGTACCGACCTGGTGGGCAAGCATTACGCCCAGGAGTACCCCGGCATCCGGCAGGTGGGCATCTACGACCTGATGCTGCGCGCCCTGGCCACCGGCGAGCCCCAGGGCATGGAGTATTTCTACGACCACGAGGGCTTCAACCGATGGTTTACCTGCCAGTTTGTGAAGCTGGGCGACGACGGCCTGGTAGCCACCAACCTCGACATTACCGAGCGCAAAACGGCCGAGCAGGAGCGCATTCGCAACCTGCGCCTGCTGGAACAGGCCGAAGCCGTGGCCGGCCTCGGCTCCTGGGATTACGACCTGGCCAGCGGCACCATGCGCTGGTCCGACGGCATGTACCACCTCTTTGGCCTGCCCGTGGGCAGCCCCGTGGGGCCGGCCACCTACCTGCGCCAGGTGGTAGCCAGCGACCGCCCCCAGGCCCGGCAGCTGGTGCGCCGCCTGCGCCGCGGCAGCGGCCCCCTCGAAGAAACCCTGCGCCTGCACGTGGGGGGGCAGGTACAGACCGTACGCATCAAGGCCGTAGTGCTGCGCAACGAGGCAGGCCAGCCCGTGCGGGTACTGGGCGTCGACCTCGACATCACCGAGTTGCAGCGCCTGGAGGCCGACAACCTGCGCCTGCGCCTGGGCCAGCAGCAGGCCCTGTTTGAGGCCGTGCAGGCCGCCCAGGAAACCGAGCGCGCGCGCATGGCCGAAAGCCTGCACAACGGCATCGGCCAGATTTTGTACGCGACCAAGCTGCGTCTCGACCGGCTGCACGCCCCGCTGCTGGGCACCGACCCCACCCTCGCCGCCGCCCGCCGCGAGGCCGATGACCTGCTGGGCGAGGCCATGCGCCAGACCCGGGCCCTCTCGCACGAGCTGGTGCCCAGCACCCTCAAGGAATTTGGCCTGGCCGCGGCCCTGCAAGACATCAGCCACAAGATGAGCGCGCCGCCGCTGCGCCTGCGCAGCCAGGTGCTGCTCGACGACGAGGCCGGCGAGCTGGCCCCGACCCTGCAAATGGCCCTCTACCGCATGGCCCAGGAGCTGGCCCAGAACATCGCCAAGCACGCGCGCGGCGCCACCCGGGCCAGCCTGGAGCTCGAAACCATGCCCGGCTGGGTGCTGCTGCGAGCCGAAGACAACGGCGCGGGCTTTGCCCCTGGCCCGGCCGAAAGCGCCGGCCTGGGCCTGCGCAGCATCCGCGACCGGGTGGCCCTGCTGGGGGGGCAGCTCCAGGTGGGCTCAACCCCCACGGGCGGGGCTTACGTACGTATTCGCATTCCCTTCCCCGCCCCTTCCATCCCCGCGCTATGATACGCCTCTTTCTCGTCGATGACCACACCGTGCTGCGCCGCGGCCTGCGCGCCCTCTTTGAGCCCGAGCCCACGCTGACAATAGTGGGCGAGGCCGAAAACGGCGAGCAGTTGCTGGCCCAGCTTCCCACCACGCCCTGCGACGTGGTGCTGCTCGACCTGCACATGCCCGGCCTCGATGGCCTGGCTACCACCCAGCGGCTGCGGGATGAATTTCCGGACGTGCGCATCCTGGTGCTCTCGATGGTTGATAATGAGCGGGCCATCGCGCAGGTGCTGGCGGCCGGGGCCAGCGGCTACGTGCTCAAAAATACCGGCCGCGAAGAAATTCTGGCGGCCGTGCACGCCGTGGCTGCCGGCCGGCGCTTTCTATGCTCCGAGCTGGGGCTGGCCATGCTCGACAAGGTGCTGGCGGCCCCTACCGAGGCCGACGCCCGGCCTACGGGCGGCCTCTCGGCCCGCGAGCAGGAGGTGTTGCAGCTTGTGGCCGAGGGCCTCACCACCACCCAGATTGCCGAAAAGCTCTTCACCAGCCCCCGCACCGTAGAAACGCACCGCCAGAACATCATGGAAAAAACCGGCACCAAAAACACCGCCGCCCTCATCAAGGCCGCCGCCAGCCAAGGCTGGCTGGGCTAGGGCCCACCGGGGCCGCCTCACTCAGGTTAGCGCGTAGCCGAAGACTCGTTCCATAAGGTCAAAAAGTGGGGGCCACAAACCTACGTTCGTGGCCCCACTTATTGAACCCCTCCTAGCAAGATTTTCGGTTGGTCGGGCAGCCGGTCAGAAAGGTCTACTTTCCGGAACCATATCTAGTTGTCGGTAGTAGGCTGTACTTGCTAAGGCTTCACTTGCCGACTATTTGCTTGTGATGTACTACTCCCCAAGCCGCTAACCCTTCGATAAGGGGTTGCAGCGTTTTGCCATGTTCGGTCAGCTCGTAGTGCACCGTGATGGGTTGGGTATCTACCAGGGTTCGCTTTATTATCTGGTTCACTTCCAACTCTTTCAACTCCTTGCTCAGCATTCGATTGGAAATGCCAACTACATCAGCCAAGATGTCGGAGAACCGTCGTTTGGTGAAACAGCATAGGGCAGAAATAATGGCAATTTTCCATTTTCCGTTTAGCACATCCATCGAGTCCTGAACGGTTCGCATGAGGTACTTACGGCGAGCTTGCGCGTCTTCTTTAGGGGACATAACAAGGTTACTTGGTTACACCGATGTAACGGTTATTTTTCATTACAAAGTTACTAAAAAGAACCGTCCTATTCTACTTTTGACCCATCACTCAACCACACTTTTTATGATGCGTCTAAAGGGAAAAAATGCGATTATTTGCGGCGGCACTACCGGAATTGGGTTTGCTACCGCCCAGACTTTCATCCAGGAAGGGGCTACGGTTTGGATAACCGGCAGAAAGGAAGAGAACCTACGGGCTGCGGCGACAAAAATCAACAGTCCCAAGCTCCGAACTGTGGTGGCTGATACCTCTACGCTAGCGGGTATCGCGGCACTGGAGCAAGCCGTGCAAGAAAGCGGGGTCCCGATTGATGTGCTCCTATTGAACGCGGCCATCGTGGGCATTCAGCCGATTGAGCAAACGACGGAAGCGGAGTTTGATGCCCAATTCAATACCAATGTCAAAGGCCATTACTTCACGTTGCAAAAGCTGCTACCGTATCTGGCGGAGGGGGCCTCTGTCTTATTCACCTCTTCCGGTTCGGCCACGGCGGCGACCCTAAACACGAGCGTGTACGCGGCCACCAAAGCCGCCTTAAACAAAATCGCGCAGGTGGCCGCCAATGAACTGGCGAGCAGAAAGATTCGCGTCAACGTCGTGAGCCCCGGGCCGGTGGCGACGGAATTAGTGTTGGCAGCACCGGCTGAAGTATTGACCCATTTTGCTTCTTCGACGGCCTTGCAACGACTAGGGCAGCCAGAGGAACTGGCTAACGCTTTCTTATTTCTGGCTTCCGACGAGGCAAGCTTTGTCACCGGCACGGAGCTACTGGTAGACGGCGGCTGGGCCAATTACGCTTATAAATAAGTGGCTGGCGGCTAGGAGCCCAAATCTTGCTTTTATAGTTGAATAAAAAGAAGAACAGGGACTAGATTTATACTAGCCCCTGTTCTTCTTTTTATCTCTTCACATAATCGGTGTTCTAGTCTATCTCTTGACAAAGTGCCAGCCTTGGAGGAAGATTGAAAGTATCACACAAAATAGAGTTCTTTTTGAACACGAAAAAGCCCGGCCAATCGGCCGGGCTTTTTGCTTAGCGGATACCGCCTCCACTCTGCACCTGCGTCACCACATCGAGGGCCTTCTTCACGCTGCGCGGGTCGAGGTTCACATTGATGTCGCGCTGCCAGTCAGAAATCTCATTGCGGAAGTCCTGCTGCCCGCGCACCAGCTGCTGCATCAGCGCCACGAGCTGGCCGCTGGCAACGGAGCTGGCCACGACGGTGCTGGCCCCGGTGGTCGAGCCACCGGTGGCGAAGGCGTTGCCACGGCTGGCAATCTGCGCTTCGAGGAAGCCCGGCATTGTTTTTCTTATCCAGATTATCCTCTACCATTTGCAACACTTCCTTCAGCAAGGATGCTCCTTGCGCAGTCATTTCCAACTCAAAAATCTGCTCCTCTTCCTTGAGCTTGCCCTTGGTGGTATGCTCTACCTGCCCCTGAATAGCACCGCCTGAATTTTCTTGGCTTCTGCCGATTCGCCCGGCCCGGCAGCCACCAGCATGCTCAGGCGCTTCTCCAGGTCGGCGCGGGGTTCGCTGTTTTATACGGACTGCAAAACCCGTATAAATCCGCCGGCCGGGGCGCCGGGGGCCGCCGTACAACCAGCCAGACGGGCATTCGCCTTGCCGGTCGGCGCTGCCCCTTACCCCTGATTTTATGCCGCTACACCCCGAACTAGAAAAGAAGCTCAGCAAGCTTTTCGAGCCCAAAACCACGATTAACGACGTGTTTAAGGGCTACGACATCACCTTCGTCACCAACGAGCACGGCGAGCCAGTGCTGCTGTTTTTTGGCCAGCGCCGACCCGACGGCCTCATTGCCGGCGAGCGCTACACGCGCACCATTAAGCGCCAGCCGGATGACCTGGCCGTTAAATCGAGCCACTGGGACAACCAGGGCAAAATCATGCGCTAGGGCGCCTTTGGCGCGATTCAGCAAATGATAAAACCCCGCCGTGGCAGGTGCCGCGGCGGGGTTTTTCGTTGGGGCGGCCAGCCAGCCGTGGCTAGGCCGGCTTTTCGAGCGGGGGCTTGGTGGAGGCGAAGCCGGGCAGGGTGAATCGCTGCCCCTTGGCCAGCAGGTGCAGGCGCAGGTCGCGGATGGAAAAGACCTCGCCGGGCTGAATGTCGGCGATGGTATTGCCGCTGCACTCGTGGCCGTCGAGCAGCACCACGATGCCGTTGCCGATAACCTCCAGCTGGTTGCCCTTGGTGATGAGTACGGCCGTGTCTTCTTCGAGGCCCAGGCCGATGCAGCCGGGGTTGGTGGCAAGAATCTGGGCCATGCGCACGATGCGGCCCCTAGCGATGAAATGCGTGTCGATAGCCACGTCGCGCAGCAGCTGCAAGCCGGTGGTGATGTGAATCTCATCCTTTAAGAACCCGGCGTCGTTGCGGCCCTGGTATATCATGGGCGTACTCATGGCCGTGGCCCCGGCGCTGGTGCCGGCCACCACCAGGGGCTCGCGCAGGTAGCGCTCGGTGAGGCGCTCGAGCAGCAGCGTGCCCCCTAGCAGGGCCGTGAGGCGCAGCTGGTCGCCGCCCGTCAGCATAACGCCGTCGGCCCGGTTCAGCACTTCCAGCGCTTCGAGGCTGTTGGCCTGCTCGCGGCTCTGCACGTTCAGCACCTCTACGTGCTTGATGCCTAAGCCAGTAAAGAGCTCAACGTAGTCTTGAGCCGACTCTTCGGGCGTGCCCGAAGCGGTGGGAATGACGACGACGGTATTCTGCTGGGGCAGCTCCTCGACGAAGCGCTGCAAAATAAACTCGGCCGACTGCTCGTGGTCGGGGCCACCTTTTTCGCGTTGTTCGTGGCCGCCAATGACCAGCAGCTTGCCCTTGGGCGTGGGAAATAAATGAGGCATGAGAAAAAAAGAAGTGAGAAGCAACGCGCTGGACCCCAGCGCCCGGCGGGGCCTAGCCCAAAAGGGCCCGACGCCACTGCTGCCAGCGGCCCCGGGCCCAGCCCGCCGCGGCCCCGAAGGATGCCGGCCGCGTGGAACTCGGTAGGTTTTACGGCGTCAAAAAACAGAGAACGGGGCCAGAAATACGGATTTTGCTAGTGGAGAAATCCGTATTTCCGGCTAGGGGGTGGGGCCGGTGGCCCCCTCCTCCTTCCACAGGGCCACCACGGGCGGGGTCTCGCCCACGCGGTAGGCGCGGCGCATGAAGTTGGAGTTGAACTCGAGGGCGATGGTACCGTGCGGGTCGATGGCAATCAGGCCCTTGTCGCCTTGCAGCTCGTCGTCGCGCAGCCGTAGGGCGGCCCGGGCGGCCTCGGCCAGCGGCAAGCCTTTGTACTTGACCAGGGCGTAGACTTCGTGGGCCAGCGCGCCGCGCAGTATAATCTCGCCATCGCCGGTGCACGATACGGCGCAGGCCTCGTTGCTGGCGTAGGTGCCGCCGCCCAGCACGGGGCTGTCGCCCACCCGGCCCCGGGCCTGGCCCTCGATGCCGCCGGTGCTGGTAGCCACGGCCAGGTTGCCGGCCTGGTCGAGGGCCACGGCGCCCACCGTATCGTGGCCCGCGCGCTGGCCCTGGTTTTGCTGCGCTATTTCGAGCCACTGCCGGCGCGTTTTCTCGGTCTGGAAGTAGCTGGGCGGAGCGAGCGGCAGGCCGCACTCCAGGGCCAGCTCCAGGGCGCCTTCGCCGGCCAGGTACACGTGCGGGCTGCGCTCGAGCACGGCGCGGGCCAGGCCGACGGGGTTGCGCACGTACTTCACGCCGCTCACGGCGCCGGCCTGCAAGGTGCGGCCGTCCATGATGGCCGCGTCCAACTCGGCCTCGCCGGCCAGGTTGAGGCTGGCCCCGCGCCCGGCGTTGAAGTGCTCGTTGTCTTCGAGGCTGCGCACGGCGGCCTCCACGGCGTCGAGGGCGGGGCCGCCGCGGTGCAGCACGTCCCAGCCGGCTTGCAGGGCCTGGGTTAGCCCGGCGCGCTGGGCAGCTTCTTCGGCCGGGCTCAGCTCGCCGGGCTTCATCGTGACGGCGCCGCCGTGAAGGACGAGGGCGTAGGTGCTCATGCGTGGCCGATGGGGGTTAGCTGCCACAGCTGCCCGCAGCTGGTGGGCAGGCGTTGCAGCCGGAAGTAGCCGCGCAGCTGCTGGCCGCTGAAATTGAGTCGCAATACGCCCCCGGCCAGCTCGGCGGCCAGGTTGGCGGGGCCACCGGGCCGCGCCGGGGCCAGCTGCACGGCGCCCGCCTCCACGCTGGCCAGCGCCCCCAGCAGCGGTCCGCCGGCTAGCTGCCACAGCAGCACCGAGCGCCGGGCCAGCTGCTTGATTGGCTGCGAAATAACCCAGTGGGCGCCGTGGCCCTGGGCATTTTCGAGCACCAGCTCTTGGTAGGCGGGCAGTTCGGGCGAGCGCCGCACGGCAAAGGAGTAGTCGGGCGGGGCGGGCAGCACGTCCGGCTCGTCGAACATGAGGGTGGGATTCATGGCAGTGGTTTGGAAAAGGATTATTCGGTGCCTTCTCTAACGGCGAGCTTGCCGCGGCGGCGGCGGGCAAAACACGGATTTTAGCGCGCCGCTGCCCTAGCCAGCCTCCGTATTTGCACGGACCTACTAATTAGCTGTTCATCATAAAATTTTTGATTCCAAATACTTACTAACTATTCAAAAAGTCGCCTCATTCGCTCTTTTAGTCAAAGCGCCGCTATAACCCAGGGTTTTGTATTGCGGTATGACAGTGGCCCGCCGCCCGGCCAGGCCCTGACTATAAGTATGAAAAAAGAAGAAATTCACCTGGACGATTGGCAGCGTATCCTGCTGGGCCAGGCGCCGTTAGCATTTTTGCTGGAAGCCATGCTGCGCACCCTGGTGGTGTACCTGGTGCTGGTGCTGGCCATGCGCCTGCTGGGCAAGCGCATGAACGCCCAGCTCTCAGTGGCCGAGCTATCGGTGATGATAATGCTGGGCGGCATCGTGTCGGTACCCATGCAGATTCCCGACCGTGGCATCCTGCACGGCGTGCTGGTGCTGTTTTGCCTGGTGGGCCTGTACCGGGGCATCAACTGGCTGGCCTACAAGTACCGGCGGGTGGAATACCTCACGCAGGGCGACCTGGAGATAGTAGTAGCCGATGGCGTGCTTGATATGCAGGCCCTGGCCCGCACCAACCTCTCGCGCCCCCAACTGTTTGCCAACCTGCGGGCAGCCAACATCGAGCACCTGGGCCAGGTAAAGCGCGCCTACCTCGAAGCGGGCGGCACGTTCAGCATCTACGAGCAGGAACCGCCCCTCCCCGGCCTGTCGGTGCTGCCCGGCAAGGACACCGCCCTGCGCCAGGCCGAGCCCACCGATGCCGCGGTGCAGGCCTGCCAGCAATGCGGCCACACCGAGCCCACCGGCCGCCAGCCCGCCCAGTGCCCCCGCTGCGGCCACGACCAGTGGGCGCCCGCCGTCAATAAACTGTAAGCGTGCCGCTTGGCACATCCGCCGGCTAGGCCCTACCCTAGCCCGCCCCCACTCCTTAGCGTATGAAACCCGAAGAAATCCACCTCAGCGACTGGATGCGCATCCTCGTGGGCGAGGTGCCCGCCAGCTTTTACATCGAAGCGGTACTCCGCGTGGTATTTATCTACCTGCTGCTGCTCGCCTCGATGCGCCTAATGGGCAACCGCATGGGCGGCGTGCTCACCCGCAACGAGATGACGGCCATGATATCGCTGGCCGCCGCCAACGGCGTGGCCCTCATGGCGCCCGACCGCGGCCTGCTGCCGGTGGTGGCCGTGGCGGCCGTCATTATCAGCTACCAACGCCTGATAGCGTGGGGCGCCTTCCGCAACAAGAAGTTCGAGAGCTTGGTGCTAGACGACGTGCGCCGGCTGGTCGAGGATGGCGAGCTGCTACTCGATAATCTGGAATCCAGCGTCTTATCGCGCGAGCAGCTGCTGGGCCGGCTGCGGCAGGAAAGCATTGCCAACCTGGGCCAGGTGCGCCGCGCCTACCAGGAGGCCAACGGCGCGTTTGCCATTATCACCTTCGAGGAGCCCCGGCCGGGCCTGTCCATCCTGCCGCTCATCGACGCTGCCTACCGGCAAGAGCAGCCCAAGGCCGAAGGCCAGCAGGCCTGCGGCAACTGCGGCCACGTGCTGCACAGCCCGCAGGCGCCCCAGGCTGCCTGCCCCCGCTGCGGCCAGCGCGACTGGCAGCCGGCTGTGCTGGGCTAGCTCGCCTAGCAGCCAGCCCGGGGTTCTGGCGAGCGTTGGCGCTAAAGGCTATTCTTCGTTATCACCCAGCAATATTAGCTCCACTACGTCGATTTCTTCGGCGGGCGCGGCTACGGGGCTGCCTTCGGCGAGCGGGCTAGCGGGGGGCAGCGCCGCGGGCTGGCGGGCCTGGCTCCAGGCGCGCAGGGCCAGCCCCAGGCCGGCCACGGCGGCGGTGGCCAGCAGCGGGTGCTTCTGCATTTTTACGTAGAGGCTGCCCGAGCGAAACCACCCCTGGTGCGAGCCGTGCTCGTGCAGGCCGTAGCCGGCGTGGTAAAGGGCGCTGGTTTCGGCGTTGCGCGAGGGGCGGCTAGGGTCTACCTGGCCGGGCAGGGTGATTACCTCCATCAGCTTGTCGAGAAAGCGCGGGGCCACGTCGCCCACCATCTTCAGCACTTTGGCCTGCAGGCCCACGTACATGTCGCGCTTGGGGTGCGCGGCGGCAAACAGGATGGCTTCGGCCACGGCGCTGGGCGGGTACACCATGCCGCGGTGGGCCACCTGGTGCTGGTAGTAGCTCTGGGCGTGCTCATTATAGGGCGTATCGATGCGGCCGGGGTGAATAAGCGTGACCGACACCGGGGCCCGCTCCATTTCGAGCTCCATGCGCAGGGCGTCGGTCCAGCCGTGCAGCGCGTGCTTGGCGGTGCAGTAGGTGCTTTGCACGGGCGTGGCCCGGTCGCCAAAAAAGCTGCCGACATTGATAAGCGCGCCCGCCACGCCGCGGTGGCGAAAGTGCGCCACGGCCCTGCGCGAGCCGTACACGGCGCCCCAGTACACGGTGTCGAACAGGCGCCGCATGTCGGCAATGGCGACCTCCTCACAGCGCCCGAAAATGGATACGCCCGCGTTGTTGACCCACGTATCGAAGGTGCCAAACTCGGCAATGGCGGCCTCGGCAATGCTGCGCACGTCTTCCTGGTTGCCCACGTCGGCCACCACGGCCAGGGCCTGGCCGCCCTGCCGGCGAATTTCCTGGGCCAGCTGGCGCAGGGCGTCTTCGTTGCGGGCGGCCAGCACCAGGCGGGCGCCCGCCCGGGCGGCCAGGCGGGCCGTGGCGAGGCCGATGCCGCTGCTGGCGCCGGTTATTACGACGACTTGCTCGGCCAGGGGCTTGAGGATAAGCTTCATAAAGTACGGGGAATAAATGAGGAAAAACCACCTCTATTTATACGCTGCTACCGCCCGCACGAAATACGTATTCAGCCCGCTATAAACCCGTAAAAACCTTGTTTTAAGCAGAACTGGCAAGTATTGCGGCTTGTGAAGCCCGCATTTTCCCCAGCCAAAACTCGGCCATACAGGCCGCGCTACTGCCCACTAGCCCTGCCACTGGCCGGCGCGCAGCCGGCACTCGTGGGCGGTACTACTTTCGCGCAGTACCCAGTTGCCGGGCTGGCCTAGCCAGCGCAGGCGGCCGTCGGGGTCGGCACCGCGGGCAATATCGAGCGAGTGCACTTCGAGCGTGTCGGTGTCGGGCGTGACCTGGCGCACGCGCAGGTGCTCCACGTAGTCGAGGGTGAGCTGGCCGGTGTCGAGGCAGCCCGGGTGCAGGGCCAGGTTGTGGGCCGGCGAGCGCATGGCCGCCGAGGGGTAGAGCAGCCCATCGAAGGCCCGGCCCAGCTGGCAGGCCTCGGCGATGGCGATGGAGAGGCGGTAGTGGTGGCGGCGGTCGTCGGGCACGGCCTGGGTGAAGGCGCGGGTGAGAAAGGCCGCCACCTGCCGGGCGGGCGCCGGCAAGCGGGCCAGCGCCCGGCGCAGGGACTGGTCGCGGTCGGCGTGCGGGTCGTCGGCGCCACGGTCGGCGTAGCCAAAGCTCAGAATGCGCAGCGGCCGCTGGGTGCGCCAGCGGCTGATGAGAATGCGGTCGCCGGGCTGCACGCGGGCCTCAAAAAACGGCGGGTGCCAGGTGGCGCTGCAATAAAACAGGGGCTGGCCGGCGCGGTTGGCGCGCTGGTCGTGGGGCACGAGCGCGGCGGGCGGGTAGCCCACATCGGCCAGGCGCGGCGGCGGGCTCTGGCACGGAATGCCCCGGTAGAGCAGCAGGCCGGGCGCAAATTCCAGCACGCGCAGGGGCTGGCCTTCCAGCAGCGCCCGCACCCGCGCGCTGAGGTCTTCGATGGTATGCCGCCGCAGGTCGAGGCGGCGCAGCGAGGCCAGCTGGCGCAGCGTGCGGGCCGCCGCGGCCCCGGTAGTAGCAGAGTCAGGCGCACTTTTCATTCAGCAACCCAGCGGGGTGGTTGGCCCCGGCGGGCTTGGCATACGCGCCGGGCGCAGGGGCGTTTGACCGCAAAAAAATGCCCCAGGCGGACGGACCACCCGGGGCATTTTCAAGCAACTAGCTGCTTCTAAAGTACTTAAAAAGTAACTAGCGGGCTGGCCACTAGCCCCACTGCGCCAACTACGGAGCGCATTTTACGGGTTTGCCCCGGCGAATTACGTTTTTTTCGGGAGCGGCTACAGCACCACGAGCTTGCGCGTAACCACCGCGCCGGGCGTGGCAATCTGCACCAGGTAGGTGCCGGCGCCCAGCCCGGCGGCCACGGGGCGGGGGCCGCCCGCGCGCACGGTGGCCCGGTACACCACGCGCCCGCTCAGGTCGGCCACGCGCACGGTAGCGCCGGTGCCAGCCGGCAGCTCCACCATGAAGGTGCCGCCCGCGGCGGGATTAGGATACAGCTGAATATCCGCCCCCGGGCCGGCGGGCACGGTGGCCGTCACCACGCCCGGCGCCTGAATGCGCCAGCGCTGGCCGGCCCCGCCGGCGTAGTTGCCCAGGGCCAGCGGCTGGCCCTCGGTGAGGGCGGCGCCGGGCACCTCCACCACCCGGTTACCGTAGAGGGCGGCCAGCGCGTAGGTGCCATCGGCGGCGCGCTCGATGCGGAACTGCTGGCAGTTGAGCACCGAGCTGGGTTGCAGGCCCAGCCGGGTGCCGGCGTCTTCGGCGCAGCCGGTTTGGTCGGCGTTGAGGCCGCTGCCCACGTTGGTGATTTTATACAGGCCGCTGCCCTGGGGCACCAGCTGCCACTGCTGGCAGGGCTGGCCGGTGGCGGTGCTTTGCACGAGGGCCTGGCCGGCGGCGGTGGTGCAGCTGGCGGCGGCCCAGGCCTTGCCGCTGTTTTGGTTGACGAGGGCGTAGGTGCCGGCGGGCAGCCAGTCCTGGCTGGCCACGGGCCAGCCAGCGGCGTCCCAGCTCAGGCTGCCCAGGCCCAGGGTGGGCGCGCCGTTGCGGCTGCGGTCGTAGTAGTGGTAGCTGAGGTAGTTGACGTTGTTCTCCGCGAACAAGCCCACGTGGCCCGGCCCGAGGTAATTGTCCTTGCCCACCAAAAAATCGGTGCCGCCGCCTTGCAGCAGGTCTACGCCGTTTTTGTCGAGGAAGGGGCCGGTGGGGCTGGTGGCGCGGCCCATCTGCACGTAGTAGGTGCTGGCCACGCCCGCGCAGCAGATGCCCTTGTTGTAGAACAGGTAGTAGTAGCCCGCGTTTTGCAGCACGGTGGCGGCCTCGTGCTCGCACCAGGGGCTGGTACCCGCCACGTTCTTGATAGTCGTGTTAAGGCGCTTGCCGGTGGCGGGGTCCAGCTCCAGCATCCAGATGCCGCTCAGGTGCGAGCCAAAGGCCATCCACATTTTGCCCTGCGCGTCGGTAAATACGGTGGGGTCGATGCTGCCCCAGGGTGAGGTCAAATCGGAGTAAACGACCATGCCCTGGTCGGCCCAGGTAACGAGGTCGGAGCTGGTGGCCAGCCCGATGGCCGACTCGCGCCCGCCCAGCGAGCACGAGTAGTAGAGGTAGTATTTACCGTTCTTAAACACGCACTCGGGCGCCCAGAAAATCCCCTTAAAGCCCGGCACATAGGTAGTTATCCAGCCCGGCCAGGTGCCGGCCGCGAACACCGGCGCCGCTGGCTGCCAGCTGATGAGGTCGGTCGAGGTGAGGTGGTACACCTGGTCGCCGGTGGCCCACACGTGGTACACGCCGTCGCGCTTCACGATGGTGGAGGGGTCGTGGGCACCGGGGTAGCCTTGCAGGGCCCGCGCCGCGGGGCTGGCCAGCAGGCCCAGCGCCAGCAGCAGGCCACTAGCCCAGCCGCACCGCAGCCGGGCTAACAAGAACGTAAAAAAAAGCATAAGTCGGCAAGTTTGGGTGGGAGAAAGGAGACTGCAAGGCAGCAAAAAGGACGTCACGCTCCGCGGGGCTCGGCATGACGTCCTGGCTAACGGGGGGGGCTGGCCAGCCCCTATTTTTTGGCGGCGACCCGCAGCACCGTGAACGAGTTGGGGGCCAGCGTGTAGGTCAGGGTACTGCCCTTCACGGCGAAGGTCGATTCCTGCGGGGCGAGCTTGCGGGGCTCTTGCAGGCTGTTCTGGGCTTGTAGGTCGGCGCTGGCCATCGTTTGGGCGCGGCCGGTTTTGGCCAGGCCCTTGGCGCCGGCCAGGCTGATGCTGACGGGGCGCGGGCTGCCCGAGTAGTTCACCAGCTTCACCACCACGTCGCCGGTGGGCGCGTCGGCCACGGCGCTGGCGAAAAGGTTGTCGGTGCCGTTTTTGGCGCCGCTGGGCATGGTTACGGGCAGCACGCTGGTGCCCTTGTTGAGGGCATACAGTTTCTGCACGTAGTAGCTGGGCGAGCCGTAGGAGTTGAGGTTGTCGAACCAAATCATGTCGGGCGTCCACTGCCAGGCATCGACGTGGGCGAAGAGCGGGGCGTAGCTGGCCATGCCCACCACGTCGGCATTGCGCTCCAGGCCGGTCATGAAGGCGGCTTCGGAGATGGCACAGTCCCAGGTGTTCTTGTTGTCGGGGCTGGCAATGGCCACGCTCTGGGCGGCGTACTCGCCGGCGAAGATTTTGGGGCCGGTGCGGGCGTACTTGTCGTAGCGGCCCACGTTGTCGCGGAACCACTGCGGCAGGGCGTAGTAGTGCTCGTCCACGTACTCGGCCTTGAGCTCGCCGAGGCGCTGGCTGGCCTTGTCGAAGAGCTCGCCGTCGGGGCTGGGCCCGGCGCTGCTCACGAGGTCAATCTGGGGATATTTGGCCTTCACGGCCTTGGCAAACGGCTCGTAGCGCTCCAGGTACTGGGGGCCCCACTGCTCGTTGCCCACGCCTATCATCTTGAGGTTGAAAGGCGCCGGGTGGCCCATGGCCGCGCGCTTGGCGCCCCAGGGCGAGCTGACGGGCCCATTGGCAAACTCGATGAGGTCGAGCGCATCCTGAATGAAAATATCCAGCGACGGGTCGCCGGTGCCAGCGGCCGGCGTGGGCGCGTTGGGGCCGCCCTTGGTGCTGGCGCTGCCCATCGGAGCCAGCTCGCCCGAGTTGAACTGGCAGGCCATGCCCACGTTGAGAATCGGCAGCGGCTCGGCGCCGATGTCTTCCGACAGCTGGAAATACTCGAAGAAGCCCAGCCCGAACGACTGGTAGTAGTCAGGCGTGGAGCGGTGCTTGAACTCCATGTTCCAGCGGTTTACCAGCGGCGAGCGGCTGGCCACGTCGCCGATAGTTTCCTTCCACTGGTAGCGCTCCGAGAGGGTGCGGCCCTCCACGATGCAGCCCCCGGGGAAGCGCAGGAAGCCCGGCTTCATGTCCTTGAGCAGCTGCACCAAGTCGGTGCGCAGACCGTTGGGGCGCTTGTTCCAGGTGTCTTGGGGGAAGAGCGACACCACATCCAGGTCAACGGTACCCTGGCCATTGAGCACCAGCTTGAGGTGGGCCTTGGCCTGGGTGGCATTCGGCTTGAGCACGGCGGTGTATTTCTGCCAGCCGGCGCCGAAGCCGGTGAGCGGCGCCTGGGCCAGCACCTCGCCCTTCTCGCCCACCAGCACCGCCGTGAGGCCGGCCACGCTGCCGGGCCCGCGCCGGGCGTAGAGCGAGAGGGTGTAGCCCTCGCCCGCCTTCACGCCCATGCCCCGGAAGCCTTCGTTTTCGATGCCGGCCTCGCCGGTAGCCCCGGCGCGGGTGGTGAGGCGCAGGTAGTGGCTGTTGGTCTGGCTGATACCCTGCTCGTTGCGCACGGTGTAGGCATCGAGGTTGGCGGCGCCTTGCAGGGCCTTCCAGCCGATGAGGCGGGCGTCGGTTTCGAAGGACTTGTTCTTCACCAGCTCGGGGTAGAGGCCCCCGTCGGCCGCGAAGTTGATGTCTTCGAAAAACAGGCCGTACATGTTCTTATTGACGGCCGCGCCGGGCTTGCTCACCTGCACGGTGAGGCTGGCCGGGGCCGCCGACTGCGCGCCGGCCGCCAGCGGGCCGAGCAGCGCGAGGCCGGCAGCCAAAGCCGGCCGGCGAAGCGTGGGAGTAAATTTCATGGTAAAAAAGCCCTCGGGCTAAAAATCAGTCGCTTAAATTTGCCGCGCGTCGGCGCGGGCCGCGGGCGCAGGTTATAATACGCTCACTTTTTGAGTAAACACGCCTTCGGCGCGGCGCACGCGCACCAGGTAGCTGCCGGCGGGCAGGCTAGCCGGCACGGCCAGCCGGGTGTGCTGCGGGCCAAACTCTTGGCGATACACCGGCTGGCCGAGCACGCCGAAAACCTCCACCGTAGTAGCGCCGCCAGGGGCCGCCGTGCCTAGGTCAACCGTGAAATTGCCGGCCAGCGCCGGCACCGGGTAAATGGTAACGCCCGCCAGGCGCGCGGCCGGGGCCGCCGCCAGCACATCGCCGAGCCGCGCTAGGTTCCAGCGCTGGCAGTCGAAGCCGTTGTAATACCACAGGCCCAGCTGCTGGCCGGCCGTGGCCGAGCAGTTGGGCACTTCCACCACGTTGCGGCCGGTGGCCGAGGTAAACACGTAGTCGCCGTTGCTGGCTCGCTCAATCAGGTACTGCTGGCACATGAGGCCGTTGGCGGCGTAAAGTTGGAGCTTGGTGCCGGCGTCGGGTAGGCAGCCGCTCACATCCACAGCCAGCCCCCCGTAGGCGCTGGTAATCTTGTAGGCTCCCTCGCCGAGCAGGGTCATGTTCCACTGCTGGCACGAGCGGCCGGTGGGCGCCCCCTGGGCAATGGCCTGGCCCGAGGCGCCGGTGCAGCCCAGCGCTTCCCACACCAGGCCGCTGTTTTTGTTGGTGATGGTGTAGCGGCCAGCCGGCAGCCAGTCGCGGCTCACCACGGGCCAGCCGGCGGCGCTCCACGTGAGCTGGGCCAGGCCTAGCTTGGGGGCACCGTTGTCGTCGCCGTCGTAGTAGTGGTGGCTGAAGTACGTCACCCCGTTTTCGGTGAGTACGCCCGCGTGGCCGGGGCCCACGTAGCGGCCCGCCACGTTGAGCACCAGTGTGCCGCCGCCGTTGTTGATGCTCACCCCGTTCTGGTCGAGGAAGGGGCCGGTGGGCGACGTCGAGCGGCCCACCATGATGTAGTACGTGCTGTTTACCCCGTTGCAGCAGGCGCCGCGGTTGAAGAACATGTAGTAGTAGTTGCCGTTCTTAGTGAGGCAGGCGGCTTCCGGGTCGCCGTTCACCACGGCCGTCTGGTTGCCGGCGTTCAGCACCTTGCCCGTGGTGGCATCGAGCTGCGTGATGCGGAGCCCGCCAAAAAACGAGCCGTAGGTAAACCACACCTCGCCGCTGCTATCCTTGAAAACGGCCGGGTCGATGGCATTCACCGAGCTGCTGGCGTTGGTCGAAATCACCTCGCCCTGGTCTACCCACTTGTAGTCGGGGCTAGCCGGGTCGAGCGTTACGTTGGTGGTAAGGCCGATGGCCGATACCTTGGAGCCGAACGTGGAGCACGAATAGTAGAGGTAATACTTCCCGTTCATAAAAATGCACTCCGGCGCCCAGAACGTGCCCGCGAAGCCCGGCACCTTGGGGTTAATCCAACTCGGGTACACCGTTTTGGTATACACCGACTTGGCATCGGTCCAGTTGATGAGGTCAGTCGAGTACTTGCAGGCAATGCCGTCGCCGGTGCCGAACACCCAGTACGTATTGCCGCTCTTCACAATGGTGGAGGGGTCGTGGATGCCCAGCGCGCCTTGCAGGGCGTGGGCGGGCACCGAGGCCAGCCAGGCCCCGGCCAGCAGCACCAACAGCACCAGGCGCCGGAGGGGTAACAGTAGAGATACGAACATACCGGGTGGGAATAAGGAATATAAACGACCATTGGCCGCCGCCCCACCCTAGCCGGGCGGCGCAGCGGCCAAGCCACTACCGGCTAGAAGCCGGGGTTTTGCTTGAGGTTTTTATCGATGTCAATTTCGCTCTGCGGAATGGGCAGCAGCTTGTTTTTGGGCGTTATAAAGTTATTGAAGTCGGCGTCGCGGGCCCGCAGCTCGGCTAGGCCCGTCTGGCTGTCAAACAGGCCGTAGCGCACCAAATCGCTCCAGCGCATGCCCTCGCCGGCCAGCTCCGTAATGCGCTCGTGGCGCAGCTGCGTGCGCATGGCTGCCTGAGTGAAAGTGCCCGTGAGGGGCACCAGGTTTACGGACGGCCGCTGGCGCACCTGGTTGATGAGCGGCAGCGCGGCCGTGGTCTGGCCCTGCTCGTTGAGGGCCTCGGCCTGCATCAGCAGCACGTCGGCGTAGCGAATGAGCCGGATGTTGATGCCCGAGAAGAAGTCTTCAAAGTTGCGGGTGCGGTCGTTCTGGTACTTGCGCCACAGCAGGCGGCTGGGGTTGATGTTAAGGCCCGTGGGCCCAACGAAGGCGCGGCCGTAGAGTGTAGGCGTGTCGGTGGCGTTGAACATGGTAGCGCCCCGGCGCGGGTCTACCCCGCCCGTGGCGGTGAGGTCGTTGAACTCGTTGAACAGCCAGCGGCGCACCTCCACGTCGGTGAAGCCGATGCCGGGAGGGCCGAAGAACTGCGCCCGCTCGTTGCCCTCGGCCGCACCCACAAAGTCCTGCCCGAAAGTCTTATTGACGTCCGAAAACTGGACCTCATAAATCGACTCGCTGTTGTTTTCGTTGGTGCTCGTGAAGTTATCGGCAAACTCGCTTACCAGCGAGTAGCGGTTCGAGCTGATGACTTCGGCAAACTGAGCCGAGGCCTTTTGCCATTTGTCAGCGTGCAGCGAAACGTCCTGCTGCATGTACACCTTGCCCAGCAGGGCCGTAGCGGCGCCTTTGGTGGCGCGGCCCAGGTTAGTGGCGTCGTGGCTCACCGGCAGGTCGGCCTTGGCGGCCGTGAGGTCGGCGATGAGCTGGGTGTACACCTGGTCCTGGGTGGCCTGGGGTACGCGGGTTTCCGAGTTGGCCAGCGTGGTTACCAGCGGCAGGTTACCGAAGAGCAAAGCCAGGTCGTAGTAGCAGAGCGAGCGCAGAAACAGCGCCTCGGCCAGGTACTGCTTCTTGAGCGTGGCGTCCATGCTGATGCCCGGCACGTTGGTCAGCACCTGGTTGGCCCGGAAAATCATGCGGTACAGGTCGTTCCACATAAAGGCCGAGCGCCCATCGGTGGTGCTGATTTGGCGGAACACCAGGTACTGGTTCAGGCCCGGGTCGGGGGTGTTGGTAAACGACTCGTCGGTGCGGCCGGTGGTGGCAAAGTGCCAGTAGAGGCTGTAGGTAGAGAAAATCTGCTGGCCCGAGTATACGGCCAGCACGCCCTGGTTGGCATCGCTCTGGCTTTTCCAAAACTGCCCGGTGCCGGGCGTGTTGGGGTTCACCTGGTCGAGCAGGTCTTTCTTGCAGCTCGTCGTGGCCAGCAGGCTAGCCAGGGCCAGCACGGATATTTTAGTGAATTTCATGGGTGGGATGTCGAAAGAAATTGTAAGGCTAGCGAGTGGCCAGGGCCTTAGAAGTTTACCTGCACCCCCCCGGTGAAGGTGCGCACATTGGGATAAGTACCGTTGTCGAGGCCGCGGCCGAAGAGCCCGGTGCCCGGCGTTTCGGGGTCGAAGCCCGTGTACTTGGTGAACGTCACGATGTTGCGGCCGGTCACGAACACGCGGATGGTGCTGGAGCCCGAAATCCGGTTGGTCAGCGCTTTGGGGAAGGTGTAGCCAATCTGCACGTTTTTCAGGCGCAGGTAGCTGCCGTCTTCCACCCAGCGGGTGCTGGCAAGCTCGTTGTTTTTTACACCTTCGGCCCCGCCGCCGTACACCAGGCGCGGCGTGGTATTCGAGCGATTGTCGGCCGTCCAGGGCGTGATGTCGCGGTTGAAGTTGGTGTCGCCGTAGAGGTTCTCTACCGCCGTGCGCGTGATGTTGAGCACGTCGTTGCCAGTCTGGCCCTGCCAGAAAATGCTCGCGTCGATGCCCTTAAAGCCGGCCGTCAGGTTCAGGCCGCCTTGCAGCGTGGGGAAGGGCCGGCCCACAAACTGGCGGTCGCCGCTATAGGTGATGGACCCGTCGCCGTTCACGTCGCGGTACTTCACGTCGCCGGGCTGGGCCAGGGGCTGAATCACCTTGCCGTCGGCGCTCTTGTAGTTGTTAATCTCATCCTGGCTCTGGAACACCCCTATCATGTCGAGCAGGTAGAGGCGGCTGATGGGCTGGCCCACCTCGGTGCGCGTCACGCCAAAGTCGCCCGGAATTACGGGCTGGATGTCCGAGAGCCGGCGCACCTCGTTGCGCAGCGTCGTCAGGGTCAGGTCGGCGCCGTAGGTGAAGGCCTTGCGGCTTTCGTGGTAGCCCAGCGCCAGCTCGAAGCCCTGGTTGCGCAGCTCGCCCACGTTGGAGTAGGGCTGGGCGGCGGCCCCGGCCGTGCCCAGGTAGCCGGGCAGCGGCGGCGACACCAGCGTACCCTTGGTGTCGGCAATGTAGTAGTCGGCGCTCAGCGTAAGGCGGTTGTCGAGCATGGCCAGGTCCAGGCCGAAGTCGGTGGTGTAGCGCGACTCCCAGCGGATGCCCCGCGACTCGAGGCCCGGCTGCGTAGCACCCGGCACCAGCGCCTGCGAAGTACCTAGCGGATAAAAAATACCCCGGTTCACCACGGCCTGGTAGGCGTAGTTGAGAATCTGGTCATTGCCATTTACGCCGTAGCTGGCCCGCAGCTTCAGGTTGTTGACCACTGGCAGCGCACTCTTGAAGAAGTCTTCTTCCGAGATGCGCCACCCTAGCGAGCCGGCGCCAAAGTTGGCGTAGCGGCGCGTGGGGTCGAAGCGCGACGAGCCGTCGCGCCGGAAGCTGCCCGTGATGAGGTAGCGGTTTTTGTAGTCGTAGTTGAGCTGGCTGAAGTACGAGCGCTTGGTAAACTCGTCGATGCCCCCGCCCACGGTGGCCGGCGTGGCCGTGTTCAGGCCCTGGCTGAGCACGAAGAAGTACTGCGGCTGCGACGAAAAGCCCGTGGCGTTGGCCGTGGCGTTGTCGGACCTAGTGCGCTGCTCCGAGTAGCCCAGCAGCGCGTTCACGCTGTGGTCGCCGAAGCGCTTATTGAAATTCAGCGTATTTTCGGCCAGCAGGAAGGTCGAGGTGCCCCGATTCTCAAACAGGTAGGTGGTGTTGGGGCTCGACTCGCCCAGCCGAATGTAGCCTTCCTTGCGGGCATTTTTGTCGTAGTAGTCCTGCTGGTCGAGGCCCAGGTTGAGGCGGTACGAGAGCCAGTCGGTGAAAGCAAACTCGGCCACCACGTTGCCCTGCACCAAGTTGTTGCGCTGGGTACGGTTCAGAATTTCCTGCGCCCCGATGGGGTTCACCGAGTAGTTGAACAAGTTGGCGCTGCCGAAGCCGTAGCCCCCGAAGTTGGCCTGGTTGTACACCGGAATGCCCGGCAGTTCGGCCAGCACGTCCACAAACGGCACCTCGTTGAGCAGCGTCGTGTTGATGTGCGTGAGCAGGGCACTCTGCGTCACCTTGAGCTTGCCACGGCGGAAGCCCGAGTTCAGGCGCACGTTGTAGCGCTCAAACGATGGCCCCCGCACGATGCCCTCCTGGTTGAAGTAGCCCGCCGAAATCAGGAAGTTGGTGCTGGTTTTTTCGGTATTGCTGCCGCCCGAGAACGTCAGGTTGTAGTCTTGCACCTTGCCGGTGCGGAAAAACTCCTTCTGCCAGTCGGTGTCGATGGCATCTGAGTAGGCGGCCGTGCCCTTCACGGCGCCGGGCATGCGCTGGGTGGGGTCGAGGCCGGCGTTGCGGTAGGCCTGGGCCGAGCGGTCGGCCCACTCGCTGTGGTTGGTAAGGTTGTACTTACGGTAAATGCTTTCCACCCCGATGTAACCGTTGGCGCTCACCTGGGGCTCGCCGCTGCGGCCGCGCTTGGTCGTGATTACCACCACGCCGTTGGCCCCGCGCGAGCCATAAACGGCCGTCGATGATGCATCCTTGAGGATGGTTGTGCTCTCGATGTCGGTGGGGCTCAGGTTGCGGATGTTGTCCGTCCACAGCCCGTCAATCACGTACAGCGGAGCCGTGTTGGTCCCCGTCGAGCCCACGCCCCGAATGAGCACGTTGGGTACCGCGCCGGGGCCGCCGGTGCCTTCGACCTGCACGCCCGCCACGCGCCCCTGGAAGGCCTGTGCCAGCGTGGGTACCGGGGTCTTTTCGGCCTCCTTCACGTCGAGGACACTCACGGCGCTGGTTACATTCTGGCGGTCCTGGGCCAGGTAGCCCACCACCACCACGTCGCTCAGCGAGCGGCTGTCGGGCGTCAGGGTCACGTCCACGGTGGCGCGGTCGCCCACGGCTACTTCCTGGCTGGCGTAGCCGATGTAGGAAAATACGAGCGTGGCGCCGGCCGGCGCGTCGATGGTGTAGCGGCCGTCGGCATTGGTGGCGGTGCCCACGTTGGTGCCCTTCACCAGCACGTTTACGCCGGGCAGGCCCTGGCCTTTTTCATCCACGATGCGGCCGGTTATGGGGCCCGCGGCCAGGGCTACCTCCCGTAGCTCGGCGGGGGCAACGGCGTGGGCCAGCAGGGGTTGCAAAGGCAGGCAGCTGAGCGCGGCCGGCAGCACAAGCCGCCGCATCTTAGGTACTGACTTTCTCATAAAACGAGAAGGATTGGGTGGGAAAAGTGAAATTGACGCAGGCAAGATGTTACACAATCGATTGTGTAAGTCGATTAAAAAAAAGGCCGCTCCGTGGTTCGGTTACCGGGTTAGTTGCCGGCAAGGGCGCTGGTAGATTGAATCGACGCAACAATAATAAGGGCTTTTCGCAGAAATAACAAAAATAAAATCTGTCGGAAACCTGCCCTGAAAATTCAAAAAGGCCTTTGCAATCGATTGCAGATAGTTTGCAGGCATTTTAAGCCCTGCGAAAAAAAACAATCCCCCAACTTTATGCGCACTGAACATTAACGATTGTGTGAATAGCGCGCCGGTCTGGCGCGCACTTTCGCTTAGTTCTTACGCAGCTTCTACATAGGCATTGCCCGACGCATAAAAAACCCCCACTGCTCGCCCGCAGGGGCCGCAGTGGGGGTTGGGGGCTAGCCAGCCGGGCTAGCGCGTGAGTAGCACGCGCCTTACTTCGCCACGGGCACGGCGCTCTCGACGGGCAGGCCGCGCACGAGGCGCGAGTAAAGCGAAATTTCCTGGTCGAACAAAAAGCGCAGCAGCACCTTGGTGTAGCTGGTGTGGTGCGCCAGGGGCTCGTAGAATTCGGGGGCCAGCTTGCGCAGCTCGGGCAGCTTGTTCCAGGGCACGCCGGGCAGGTCATGGTGCTCGTTGTGGTAGCCGATGTTGAGGTGCACCCCGTTGAGGCGGCCGTAGTACGAGGTGGTTTCCTGCTCGGGGTTTAGCACGAGGTAGTGCTCCTGAATCCAGCGGGCCCCCACCGGGTGCAGGCTGACCGAAAACCAGAAGCTGAAAAACAGGTACAGAAACGCCGACGGCCCCAGCCACAGGTACATGCCCACGTTAAAGGCAATTTGGGCGGCCCAGTTGGCGGCGATGTACTTATCGAACGGCACCACGCTGCGGCAGCGAAACGTTCGCACCACCTGAAATACCGGGAAGAAAAACAGCCAGATGGCCTTGCCCACGGCGTAGTGCCGGATGAGCTTGGCCTCGTAGTGGTCGGGCAGGTCGGCGTCGTGGTCGAAGTCGCCGAGGGCCGAGTGGTGCTTGAGGTGGTACTTGCGAAAGCTCATGGCCGTCGGAATCACCATCGGCAGGTTGGCCGCGATGCCCACGGCGGCATTGGCCCACTGGCCCTTAAATATCAGGTTGTGGGTGGCCTCGTGCACAATCACGAACAGTGTGTGGCACACGAAGGCCCCGAGCACGTAGGCCACCAGTAGCGACCAGTACCAGGCGTGGCCGTGCAGCAAATAGGTAGCGGCCACCTGCAAGGCCACGCAGCCCGCCGTGATAACGGCCGTAGTGGCGTTGCGGGTCATCAGGCGCTTCACCTCGGGGTGGGCGCGCAGGAGCTGGCGGGCGCGCACGTGGTGCGACACCGGCTCGGCCGTCGGGATGTAGGCGGTGGGGGCAGAAGCCATATAACTTGGGAAAAGAAAAAGCGATGGGAGACTACTAAGGTACTGCCTTTTGGCGGGGCTAACGCGCCGTGAGGGCTTCAGCAGTCCAACTGCTAGCCCGGCTCGGGGGCTTTGATGCGGGGGTCGAAGGCAAAATCCTCCCAGCCCACAATGCGAATTTTGGCGAAATCAGGGTGGCGGGTGTTGAGCACGTAGTTGTGCTCGTGGGCGATGATGGAGGAGGGCACCCGCAGCACGGCCGCCTGCTGGCGGCGGTACCAGTCGGCGCCCAGTGGCTGGCAGCGGGCGTAGGCGCTCGTGGGCTGCCAGCCGGGCGGCAGTTCGGCCAGGGCCAATTCTTCCACGGCTAGCGCGTCAGGCACGTCCAGCACCATGACTTTGAATAGGCTATTCAGGCCCTCGCCGCTGCGGTGCACCACGTTTTCGAGGCAGGCCAGGGCGCGGCTACCCGCGGCGTAAATAACGAACTGCCCACGCAGGTTCCAGCGGCCGGCGTTGCCGGAGGCCACTAGCTCACTGGCGTATTTAGCTAGGCAAATGCGGTAAATTTCCACTCAGCAACAGTATCAGGCAAAGTCGCCGTAGGCGATGCGGCTCACTTCCTCGGCCACTAAGTCGATGCCGCCACTCGTTTGCAGCAGGGCTAGCGGGGGCTGATTAGCAAGCCCAAAGGCCGGCTTGCCTAGCCAGCGCCGGAAGGCCGCCGCCTCGCCAAATACCTCGCCGCCCAGCCGGGCCAGGGCCAGTAGCTTGAGCACCTGCTCGCTGGCAGCCGGGGCCAGCCGCTTGTTGGCATCGCGGTAGGTGCGCAGGGTTTTGGTGGTGGTGTGCAGCAGCTCGGCCAGCTCTTCCAGGCTTATTTGCAACAGGTTGGCTACTGCAAAGGCCGACTTGGCCGGCACGCCGGTGCGCGCCTCCATCACCAGGGCAAAGGAGTCGGTAACGACGGTGGCCAGGCTGGCCAGGGCCGCCGGAATAGTGCTGGATGAATAAGCAGGAGCAGCAAGCATACGCAAAGCAGGTGGGCTAGCCCGATGCAGCCGGACGAGCACCCGGCAAAGATGGGAAATTTTTCTTTATCAAACGGAAATTTTCCCCTTTCGTTCCACCGGTAGGCTGGGGCATGCGGCCTACTTCCTGCCGAACTTTGCCGCATGCCCCAGCCTACGCTCCTACTCATTGATGATGAAAACCGCCTGCGCCAGGTGCTGGCCCGGGTATTGGAGCTTGAAGGCTACACCGTGCTGCAAGCCCCCGACGCCCGCCGCGGCCTGCAAACCCTGGCCGAGCATGCCGACGAAGTCCTGGTCATTCTCAGCGATGTGAAGCTGCCCGATGGCAACGGCGTGGCCCTGCTGCCCCGCTACCAGGCCGCCGCGCCGCTGGCCGAAATCATCCTGCTCACCGCCTACGGCACCGTGCCCGACGGCGTGCTAGCCATGAAGCAGGGCGCCTTCGACTACCTCACCAAGGGCGATTCCGACGACCAGCTACTCGTGGTAGTAGCCCGCGCCCTCGAAAAAGCCCAACTGCGCCGCCGCGTGGCCGAGCTCGAAAAACAGGTAGGCCAGCAGTACACCTTCGACGCCATGATTGGCCAATCGGCGGTGCTGGCCCGGGCCAAGGCCCTGGCCGAGCGCGTGGCGCCCACCGACAGCACCGTGCTGCTCGAAGGCCCCACGGGCGCGGGCAAGGAGCTGTTTGCCCAGGCCATTCACCAGGCTAGCCCGCGCCGGGGCAAGCCGTTTGTGGCCGTCAATTGCAGCGCCTTCCCCAAGGACTTGCTGGAGTCGGAGCTGTTTGGCTACAAGAAAGGCGCCTTCACCGGGGCGCTTTCGGATAAAAAAGGCCTGCTGGAGGAGGCCAGCGGCGGCACGCTTTTCCTGGATGAAATTGGCGAGCTGGACCTGGCCGTGCAGGCCAAGTTTCTGCGGGTGCTCGAAACCCAGGAGTTTACCAAGCTCGGTGACACCCGGCCCACTAAGGTGAACGTGCGGCTCGTGGCGGCCACCAACCGCAACCTGCGCCAGGAAGCCGCCGAGGGCCACTTCCGGCCCGATTTATACTACCGGCTCTCGGTGTTTGAGCTGGCCGTGCCGCCGCTCAGCGCCCGGCCCGACGACGTGGCCCCGCTGGCCCGGCACTTTCTGCAAGTCTTCGCCGCCAAGCTGCGCAAGCGCCTGCCCGGCTTCGAGCCCGAGGTACTGGCCCGCCTAGCCCGCTACCCCTGGCCCGGCAATGTGCGCGAGCTCAAAAACGTGCTTGAGCGCGCCGCCATCCTGGCCTTCGACAACCAGCCCCTGACCCTCGACGACCTGCCCCCCGAGTTTCAGCACCTGCCCGCCCCCACCCCCGCCGACCCCACCGACCGCAGCCTGCGCGCCGTGGAAGCCCGCCACCTCGCCCAGGTGCTGCGCGAAACCAGCGGTAACAAAATGGAGGCCGCCCGCCAGCTAGGCATCGGCGTGAAGACGCTGTATCGCAAGATTGAGGAGTACGGGCTGTAGCGTGGAGGCTGCGAGTTCGTGCGTTGTATTGTTGAACAGGTATCCCGCGCGCGGACTCGCAGCGCCCGCGCTACAGTCCCATTTTGACCTGGGCACCGGGTCAAAATGACTCGGTGGCTTCTCTGGCGCCTCTGGGTAGGAAATGCTTTACTAATTTTACTGATTTGATTTTCAATCAGCTATCTAATAAATTAACCTAGCCTCCTTCCCCAGGCCCACCTTTCGCTAGCCTTGGTACGCCGGCCCCGCACTAGCGCGGCCCGCTGGCCGTTACCATGCGCTTACACACCAAAATCACCCTGGGCTTTCTGGCAATGCTGGGGCTGCTGCTCGGCATCGGCTTCTACGCCTACGCCACGCTGGGCCGCCTCGACCGGGCCAACCGGGCGGTATTGCAGGAGAATTTTTACTCGGTGCAGCTGGGCCAGGGCATGTTGCAGGCCCTCGACGGGCTGGCCACCAACCCCGCGGACGCCCCCGCCCTGGGCCGCCTGCGCACCCTGCTGGCCCGCGAGGCCGACAACGTGACCGAGCCCGGTGAGCGCGCCCTCGTCGATAGCCTTGGCCAAGCGCTGGCCACGTACCCCGGCGCCGCGCCGGCCGCCAGCCAGGCGCAGCTACGCCGGCTCACGCACCGCGTGGTGGCCCTGAACATGACGGCCCTGGCCCGCAAAAATGGCCAGGCCATGCATACTGCCGCCCAGGCGAAGAGTTACCTGCTGCTGTTCAGCGTATTGAGCGCGCTGGTGGGGCTGATGCTGGTGGGCAGCGTGCCGCAGGCGGCCGTGGGCGGCCTGCGCAAGCTAGCGGCCAGCCTCGACCACGCCACGCGCACCAACTTCGCGGCTACCGTGCCCATCGAGAGCACCGACGAGGTGGGCTCGGTCACGGCCGCCTTCAACCGCCTGCTGGTGCACGTGCAGGACATTCGCAGCCACAGCCTAGCCGACGTCGTGACCGAGCGCAACCGCACCAGCGGCCTTGTGCACACGCTCAGCGAGCCGCTGTTTTTGCTTGACCCCAGCCGGCGCATCATCGTGGCCAACCCGGCCGCCTGCACGTTGCTGGGGCTGCCCGAAAGCCGGATACTGGGCCGCCCGGCCGCCGAGCTAGCCGCGGAAAACCCGGTATTTGCGCAGTTGCTGGCCCCGGCCCTGCTGCCGGTGGGCCAGCGCCCGGCCGGCCCGCAGCCGCTGGCCGTGGTGGATGCCGAGGGTACGCCGGCCCACTACCAGCTGTCGGTGCACGAGGCGGTGGCTTTCAACGAGGCGCGCGACCAGATGGAGGCCGTGGGCACGGTGCTGGCCCTGCGCAACGTGTCGGCCTTCCGCCAGCTCGACCAGACCAAGTCGGACTTTCTGGCCACGGTATCGCATGAGCTGAAGACGCCGCTTTCCAGCATCAACTTCAACCTCAAGCTTTTGCACGACCCGCGCGTGGGCCAGCTCAACGGCGAGCAGCAGGAAATAGTCGGCACCATTAAGGAAGAAAACCAGCGCCTGCTGCGCCTCGTGGGCGAGCTGCTGACGGTGGCTAAGCTCGACGTGGGCCAGGGCATTGCGCTGGCCCCGCGCCCGCTGGCAGTGGCCGACCTCGTGGCCGCCGCCGCTACGCCACTGCAATTGCAGCTGCGGGCCCGCCACCTCACCCTCGATACCCAACTGCCGCCCGACCTGCCCGCCATTCGGGCCGACCACGAAAAAACCGCCTGGGTACTGCTCAACCTGCTCGTGAACGCCGCCCGCTACTCGCCCGAGCAGGGCCGCATCGAGCTCAGCGCGGCCCCCACACCCGACCACCGCGCCGTGCGCGTGCAGGTGCAGGACCACGGCCCCGGCATCGCCCCCGAGTACCAGCAGCACATTTTCGAGCGCTTCGCGCAGGGCCCCGCCCCTAGCCCCGAGGGCCTTGCCGACGACCCCGGCACCGGCCTGGGCCTGAGCATCTCGCGCGAATTCATCACCAGCCAGGGGGGTGAGCTGGGCGTCGAAAGCACCGTGGGCCAGGGCAGCACTTTCTACTTCACGCTGCCCGTGGCTTAACATCACTGCGCTAACCGCTAGCGCATTACTCATTGACAATTAATCCTTAATCATTCAAAAATGTCCTCCTCCCCGGCCCTAGCCACCGAAGACAACATCCACCTGCGCCGGGTCACGGCGGCGGGCCTGCTGGTCACGCTCGGCATCATTTTCGGCGACATCGGCACTTCGCCGCTCTACGTGTTTCAAACCATCATCGGCGAGCGGCCGGTGAGCGAGCTGCTGGTATACGGCGGCGTGTCGGCCGTTTTCTGGACGCTCACGCTGCAAACCACCATCAAATACATTCTACTCACGCTAGAGGCTGATAACCACGGCGAAGGCGGCATTTTCTCGCTCTTCTCGCTGGTGAAGAGCCGCGGCAAATGGCTGCTATTTCCGGCCATTATTGGGGCGGGCACGCTGCTGGCCGATGGTATTATTACGCCGCCCATCTCGGTTTCGTCGGCCATTGAGGGCCTGCGTATTCTGTACCCAACCCTCAATACGGAGACGATTGTCATCATCGTCATCGCCATTATTACGCTGCTGTTTGCGTTTCAGCAGTTCGGCACCAAGGTAGTGGGCGCGGCCTTCGGGCCGATTATGCTGCTTTGGTTTTCGGCCATCGCGGCGCTGGGGCTAGCCCAGATTTTGCACTATCCCGGCGTACTGGCCGCCCTCAATCCTGTGTACGCCGTTCGGTTGCTCACCGAGTACCCTAAAGGCTTCTGGCTGCTCGGAGCCGTATTTCTGTGCACTACCGGGGCCGAGGCGCTGTATTCCGACCTGGGCCACTGCGGCCGCAAGAACATTCGCACGTCCTGGATTTTTGTGAAAAGCGCCCTGGTGCTCAACTACCTGGGCCAGGCTGCCTGGACGATGGGCCACGTGGGCCACACCCTGGCCGGCAACCAAAACCCGTTTTTCATGATTGCCCCGCAGTGGGGTATCGTGCCGCTTATTGTGCTGGCTACCCTGGCCACCATCATTGCATCGCAGGCGCTCATTTCGGGCTCTTACACGCTTATCTCTGAGGCCGTTAGCCTGCGCTTCTGGCCCAAGGTGCGGGTACTGTTTCCTACCGACCAGCGCGGGCAGATTTACGTGCCGAGCATCAACTGGCTGCTGTGGTTTGGCTGTGTGTGCGTGCAGCTGTGGTTTAAGACCTCGGAGGCCATGACGGCCGCCTACGGCTTCAGCATCACGGTGGCCATGCTCATGACCAGCTTGCTGCTGATGCAGTACCTGCGCGGCGTGAAGCACTGGGCTCTGCCGGTAGTGGGCCTCATTATGCTAGTGTTTCTCACCGTCGAGCTCTCGTTTCTCATCGCCAATATCACCAAGCTGCTCAACCGCCTCGGCATCCTGGTTTTCGAGTGGGGCCTGATTTCGATGATGTACATCGGTTACCGCGGCCGCGAAATCAAGAACAGCCTGCTCAGCCTCGTGTCGGTGGCCGCTACCAAGCCCACCTTGCAAGAGCTGAGCCAGGACGAGTCAGTGAGCAAATATGCCAGCAACCTGGTGTACCTCACGCACAGCAAAAAAAGCGGCGAGCTCGAAAACGAAATCCTGTATTCCATCCTGCGCAAGCAGCCCAAGCGCGCCGACCGCTACTGGTTCATCAATATGAGCATCGCCACCGACCCCTACTCGACCCGCTACTCGGTGGAGGAATTAGTGCCCGGCGTGGCCTACAAAATCAACTTCCGGCTGGGGTTCCGGGTGCAGCCGCGCCTGAACCTGCTTTTCCGCCGGGTGCTGGAGCAAATGGGTGAGCGCGGCGAAATCGACATCACCTCGCGCTACGACTCGCTGGCTCGGTATAATATGCCCGGCGACTTCCGCTTCGTGGTGCTCGAAAAGGTGCTGAGCCACGACAACGAGCTCAGCTTCAAGGAGCGCTTTATTCTGAATGGCTACTTCTTCATCAACCGCTTCGCCATCTCCGACCAGCAATTGTTCGGTCTCGACACCAGCGACGTGGCCCTGGAAAAAGTCCCCCTCACCATCAAGCCCGCCCCCGCCACCCACGAGCTGGTGCGCTACGAGCCCGAGCAGGATGCGGACCCGGTGCCGGTGGCCCGCGTGCAGGCCGAGCTTGCCCCGGTAAAGGTGTAAGCACAAGTAGGACAAGCAAAAGAGGCCGCCATGCTACGCATGGCGGCCTCTTTTGCTTCACCGGGCAGGGGGTTAACTCAAATCAAGTCACTTAATTCCTTCACCCCCAGCGGGCGCTGCACCGTGTAGCCTTCGCCAAACTCCACGCCTATCAGGTGGCCAAACTCGCGGGCCCGCGCTTCCATGAAGTGCGAGAAAGTTTGCCCCGAGAGGTAGGTCTGCGGGGCCGTGGGGTCGGCGTTCTTGTTGAAAAACTGCGTGCCGTAAGCATTGATGCTGGCCCACTTGCCGGCCCAGTAGGGGGTGATGTCCACCACAAAATCGGCCGGAATCTGGCGGTCCTGAATGTAGTGGTACACATGCTTGGGGCGCCAGGGCGCCTGCGGCTGGCCGTCTTCGCCCAGTGTTTCTATCATGCGCAGGCCGCTGAGAAAGCAGGCATCGGTAGCGAGTTGCGCGCCCCGGCCGTGGTCGGGGTGGCGGTCGGTAACGGCATTGCAGAGCACAATCTCGGGCTGGTAGCGCCGGATGGCCGCGATGAGCGGCAACTGGTGCTCGCGGTCGTTTTTGAAGAAGCCATCGGGCAAACCCAGGTTTTCGCGCACGCTCAACTGCAATAGCTCGCTCGCCGCCCGCGCCTCAGCCGCCCGCGTCTCGGGTGTGCCGCGCGTGCCCAACTCGCCCCGCGTAAAATCTACGATACCCACTTTCTTGCCCGCCGCCACGGCGGCCAGCAGCGTGCCCGAGCACGACATCTCTACATCGTCGGGGTGGGCGCCCAGCGCCAGAACATCTACCTTCATCGCAGATTCAAACGGATTTAACGGATTTCGCGGATACGCCTGCTGCCGCAGGCTGGCTACACCACTAGAAATTACTTATTAAGCTAGCACAGAGAAAAGCCTGTGCGAAAAGCCAATGACAGCCAAAGTCAACTACCAATACAGACAAGCAGCGGTTAAAAACAAACAAGAATTCTCAGCGTAGCCAGCCTGCGGCAGCAGGCGTATCCGCGAAATCCGTTAAATCCGTTTGAATCTGCGGTCTATTTGACGCGTAGTTTTTTACCCAGTTGCAGCTTGCCGCTTATCCCCGGGTTTAGCCGTTTAAGCGTACTCACGCGCACGCCGTAGCGGTCGGCAATCTCGGAGAGCGTATCGCCCGAGCGAATCTTATGGGTAGCTACCTGGCGGGCGGCCGTGGGCTCGTCGTGGCTACGGCTCCGGCCCCGGCTGCCCCGGCTGCGCAGGGCCTGGCTGTAGTAGTTAAACAGCGCCGAGGTGATGGTGAACGTCTCGCCCCGCAGCTGGTAGCCAGGGAAATTATACACGTAAGTCGGGTTGATGGGATTGCCCTCGTAGCGCACCTCAAAGTGGAGGTGCGAGCCGGTGCTACGGCCGGTGCTGCCCCCCAGCCCGATTACCTGCCCGGCCCGCACAAAGGTGCCCACCGGCACTAAGGCTTTACTCAAGTGACCGTACAGGGTTTCCAGGCCATTATAATGACGCACGAGCAAATAATTACCGTAGCCACCCCCATCCCATTTGCTGATGCGGATAACGCCATCGAAGGCAGCCCGCACTGAGTCGCCGGTATCCAGGTCGAGGTCTACGCCAAAGTGCCAGCGCCCCCAGCGAAAGGTAAAGCCCGAGGTAATGGGCGTCTTGGTGAGCGGCATTTTGGCAAAATGCTGCCGTTGCGGGTCCACCAGCTTCAAGGTCAGCGTGTCGCGGATGCGGCGGCCATCGACCCGGTAAGGGTTGATGTTGTGCGTGTCCCAGATGGCATAGTAGCCCGCTACTTTCACCCACGACGAGTCGATGAGCACCTCATCCGACATCTCCACTATCTCCTGCCCGCCCTCATTGAGGCTAGTCGTATCCTCGCTCACGATGCTAAGCTTGCGGGCGGGATTGAAAATCGACTTAGCGGCATCCGAGTGGCTGTCGGGCAGTTCTTCAGTTTCGATAATTGTGGTGGTGTCTGGCTTCACGTAGCGCATGGTAGGCGTGCGCATGCGGAAGAAGTCACGGCTACGGGGCGTACCTGCTTTCGCCTTGGGTACGTGCGTCTTCTTGCGCCGCTGCGCCTGCGCGGGGGCCGTAGTAGCCAGCCAGCAGGCCAACACCAGGAAAAGCCCTGGCCAACGAAAAAAAAGCTTGTAGAAAGTCAAACGAAGCTTAAAATAGCAGCCGTGACCCAGAAGCTAGGCCACGGCTGCGTGGTTTACGAAATAAGGCCGCCGGCTACTGCCAGCGGCTGCACACAGGCTATCAGCCGTGCAGGCCAGCCAGGTAGCGCTCGGCATCGAGGGCCGCCATGCAGCCCGAGCCGGCCGCCGTCACGGCCTGCCGATAGGTATAATCCTGCACGTCGCCGCAGGCAAATACCCCATCCACGTTGGTCTTGGCCGAGCCGGGAATGGTTTTGAGGTAGCCTTGCTCGTCGTGGTGCAGGTAATCCTGAAAAATCTTGGAATTGGGCTCGTGGCCGATTGCCACGAAGAACCCGTGAACGGGAATTTCGCGGGTTTCGTGCGTCACCAGGTTTTTCACGCGCACGCCTTCCACCGCGTGCTCACCCAGAATCTCGTCGGTAGCCGTGTCAAACAGCACCTCAATCTTGGGATTATCGAGCACGCGCTTCTGCATAATTTTCGAAGCGCGCATGGCATCCTTGCGCACCAGCATATACACCTTCGAGCACAGGTTGGCGAGGTAGTTGGCTTCTTCGGCTGCCGTGTCGCCGGCGCCTACGATGGCCACCTCCTTGCCCCGGTAGAAAAAGCCGTCGCACACCGCACAGGCCGATACGCCCGAGCCATTCAGCCGCGCCTCCGAGGGCAGGCCCAGCCACTTGGCCGAAGCCCCGGTGGCGATAATCACCGCGTCGGCCGTCAGCTCAATGGTTTCGTCAATCGTCACCTTATGCGGCTGGCCCGAAAAATCCACCTTCGTGGCGATGCCATAGCGGATGTCGGTGCCGAAGCGCTCGGCCTGTTTCTTGAGGTCTTCCATCATTTCCGGCCCCATCACCCCGTCGGGATAGCCCGGAAAATTCTCCACATCGTTGGTAATCGTGAGTTGTCCGCCGGGCTGCAAGCCCATGTACATAACGGGTTTCAAGCCGGCGCGTGCGGCGTAGATGGCGGCCGTGTAGCCCGCCGGGCCCGACCCAATAATCAGGCAGTGAATATGTTCCGACATTTAGCGTTGTAGCGCAACTTAATTCCGTTACGCATCAGTAAACAGTGAATAACAAACTTGGGATGACTCAGGTCACCGCATGTAGTTGTACCAGTCTTGCAGTAAAATTCCGTTTTCGAAAACTTCTATTTCGTGGTGCTTCCCTTCAGGAAATAATTGAATTCCCCGGCTTTCGTGGTTCACCCTTACTGACCACCTAAAAAGCTCATCCTGCAATGAAATTCCTTTGAACGTTAACTCATTACCGGGCAGCACCTTGAAAGGTATAGCTTCGGGTTCTAGTTGAATTTCAAATGGGTCATCCTTGGCAAAGCAAATGAAGCTGAGTACAGAAGTAACCATCACCACGAGGGCATGTTGGCAAGTAATACCTACAAAAAACCCCAACCTCACGGTTGGGGTTTTAAGGTTAGCAAATTTAAGCAGAAACTAGCCGAGGTAAGGCTTCAGGGCCTTTGAGCGCGAGGTATGGCGCAGGCGACGAATGGCCTTTTCCTTTATCTGGCGCACCCGCTCGCGGGTCAGGTTAAACTTCTCACCAATCTCTTCCAGCGTGAGGGCGGCTTCGCCGTTCAGGCCGAAATAAAGAGTAATCACGTCGGCCTCACGCTTGGTCAGGGTCGAGAGGGCACGCTGCACTTCCTTGCGCAGCGAGTCGTTCATCAGGCCCGAATCGGGCGTTTCTTCGTCCTCATTTTCAAGCACGTCGAGCAGACGGTTTTCCTCACCTTGCACAAACGGCGCGTCCACGGATACGTGACGACCCGAAATTTTCAGGGTATCTACTACTTCCGAAGTCGTAAGTTCAAGCACTTCGGCAATCTCTTCGGGCGAGGGCTCGCGCTCGAATTTCTGCTCCAACTCCGAAAACGACTTGCTGATTTTATTCAGCGAGCCTACCCGGTTTAGGGGCAAACGCACGATGCGGCTTTGCTCGGCCAGCGCTTGCAGAATGCTCTGGCGAATCCACCAAACGGCGTAGGAGATAAATTTAAAACCGCGGGTTTCGTCAAAGCGCTTGGCAGCTTTGATGAGGCCCAGGTTGCCCTCGTTGATGAGGTCACCCAAGCTGAGGCCCTGGTTCTGATATTGCTTAGCCACCGACACTACGAAGCGCAGGTTAGCTTTGGTTAGTTTCTCAAGGGCTTTCTGGTCTCCGTCGCGGATACGCTGCGCCAGCGTCACCTCCTCGTCGGGTGTCAGCAGGTCCACTTTACCAATCTCCTGGAGATATTTATCCAGCGACTGGCTTTCGCGGTTGGTAATCTGCTTGCTGATTTTTAGCTGTCTCATCGGTAACGGCGCTAACTAGGTAGTTCTAAAGAAGTTATTCGAAGCATAATAGAGTGGCGGAGCATCTGCCGGTTCAGCCGAAAACAACAAGGCTATACGCGCTAAAGTTCTTTTCAGCTATTTGCTAAGCCGCCACGGGGGCAAGTCCAGAAGATTGAGGTTCACTGACTAGCCCGCGTGGCGGCTTGCGCAAAAATTACGCCTGCTTTTCGAGCAGCACTTTGCGCGAGAGGCGATACTTGCCGGTTTTCTTGTCGATATCTACCAGCTTCACGTCGATTTCCTGGCCCACTTCGAGCACGCCTTCGAGCGAGGCGATGCGCTCGTGGGTTACTTCCGAAATGTGCAGCAGGCCATCCTTGCCGGGCATAATCTCCACGAAGGCGCCGTAGGGCTGGATGCTGCGCACCTTGCCTTTGTAGGTTTCACCCACTTCGGGCTGCGCGGCGATGGCGCGAATGCGGTCGATGGCACCCTGCATGTCCGTCTGGTTGGAGGCGTAGATGCTTACGTGGCCCTTCTCGTCCTTTTCCTCGATGATAACCGTAGCGTTGGTATCCTTCTGAATCTGCTGGATGACTTTGCCGCCCGGCCCGATTACAGCGCCGATAAACTCTTTGTCAATCAACATTTTGTGCGAGCGCGGCGTGTGGGCCTTCAGCTCAGCCGCCGGGGCGGCGATGGTCTTGGCCATCTCGCGCAGGATGTGCAGGCGGCCTTCGCGGGCCTGATGCAGCGCGGCAGTCAGAATCTCATTGCTCAGGCCCTGGATTTTGATATCCATCTGGCAGGCGCAAATGCCTTTCTCCGTGCCGGTTACCTTGAAGTCCATGTCGCCGAGGTGGTCCTCATCGCCCAGGATGTCCGACAGCACGGCGTACTCGCCGGTTTCCTTGTCCTGCACGAGGCCCATGGCGATGCCGGCTACGGCGGCGCGCACCTTCACCCCGGCGTCCATCAGGGCCAGCGAGCCGGCGCAGACGGTAGCCATCGAGCTCGAGCCGTTCGACTCCAGAATGTCCGACACGATACGAATGGTGTAGGGGTTTTCCTCGTCGGGCGGCAGCACACGCTTCAGCGAGCGGGCGGCTAGGTTACCGTGGCCGATTTCGCGGCGGCCGGCGCCGCGGTTGGGCTTCACCTCACCGGTCGAGAAACCGGGGAAGTTGTAGTGCAGCATGAATTTCGAAAAGCCCTTGGTCAGCGGCTGGTCGATAATCTGCTCGTCGAGCTTGGTGCCGAGCGTGGCCGTGGTCAGGCTCTGGGTTTCGCCGCGGGTGAAAATGGCCGAGCCGTGGGCACCGGGCAGGTAGTTGATTTCCGACCAGATGGGGCGAATTTCGGTGAGCTGGCGGCCGTCGAGGCGCACGCGCTCCTTCACCATCATGTCGCGGATAGCCTTTTTCTCAGCCGACGAATAATAGCGGCTGAACTGCTTCATGTCCAGCTCGGGCTGCTCGGCCACGAGCTTCTCCAGGAACGCCTTTTTCACGCCCGAGAAACCTTCCTTACGGCCGGCCTTGCTCGTGTTGCCCGAGCGGGCCACGTCGTAAGCCCCCTGGTAGATGCCTTCCTGCACGAGCTTCTTCAGCGCGTCGTTCTCTTCGTACTTGGGATACTCGCGGGGCTGCGACTCGGGCGTGCGGCCTACGGCCAGCGCCAAGTCTTTTTGCAGTTGCACCTGGGCCTTGATGGCTTCGTGGGCGAAGGCGATGGCAGCTACCATTTCCTCCTCGCTCACTTCGTTCATCTCGCCCTCTACCATGGCTACCGAGTCGCCGGTGGCACCCACAATGAGGTCCATGTCGGCGCGGGCCAGGTCGCTGGTTTTGGGATTAATCTGGAACTGACCGTCGATGCGGGCTACGCGCACCTCCGAAATCGGGCCGGCAAACGGGATATCCGAAATCGATAGAGCGGCCGAGGCGGCCAGCGCGGCCAGCGCGTCGGGCTGCACTTCCTTATCGGCCGAGATGAGGGTAATCATTACCTGCACCTCGTAGTGGTAGTCTTTGGGGAACATGGGCCGCAGGATGCGGTCCACGAGGCGGCAAATGAGGATTTCGTAATCGCTCAGGCGGCCTTCACGGCGCTGAAACGAGCCCGGAATCTTACCGGCCGAACCGAATTTCTCCTGGTAGTCCACCGACAGCGGCAGGAAGTCAACGCCGTCGCGCTGGCTGGGGGCCGATACGACCGTGGCGAGCAGCATGGTGTCGCCGAGGCGCACTACTACGGCACCGTCGGCAAACTTGGCCAGCTTGCCGGTTTCAATGGAAATCTGGCGGCCGTCGGGCAGCGCCAGGGTTTTGGTAATCGCGTGGGGAGCGGGCATTGGGGAGGGTTGGACTTGAGACACGGGATACGAGACATGAGAAGTTGTACGGGCACCCCGCTGCAACAGCACCCGGGGCCGGCTAGGCCGCCAACGGGCGCGTCGGGCATCTCATGTCCAAGCAAAGGCAGACAATGGGCAAAAAAAAGAGTAGGGAACCCTCGTACGGAAGGCTCCCTACTCTCAGCAGGTGGGCTTACTTACGGATGCCCAACTCCTTGATAATCGCACGGTAGCGGTTAATCTCGCGGTGCTGGAGGTAATCCAGCATGCGGCGGCGCTTACCTACCAGCTTCAGCAAGCCCAGGCGGGTGCTGTGGTCTTTCTTATTGGTCTTCAGGTGCTCAGTGAGGTGCTGAATGCGGTGCGTGAACAGCGCAATTTGCGACTCGGCCGAACCAGTGTCGGTCGTTACTTTCTGAAGGCTGTTTTTTTCGAAGATGGCCTGTTTGGCCTCGGTCGAGAGTGTCATCGGCAGATAGGGAGAACCCGTCTTAGATTAAAAAATAAGAGAAAATGCGTGCCCCACTACTCGGGGCGGGTGCAAAGGTACGCATTTACCCCCGAAACCGCAAGCTTTACTCGGTTATTGGCGTGGCCAGCCGCCGCAGGCGCGGAAAGCTGGGCAGCCGCTGGGCCAGCCGCCGCCAGAAGTCCATCTCCAGCAGACCCGAATCGTTGTAGGCCTGGTAGAGAAAGAACATTCCGAATGGAAATAATACGCTATTAGACAGCCACATGCCTACTCCCACCGGCAGCACAAAATCACGCCCGTACTTCGAGCCCATCGTATCGAAGACGTAGAAAACGATGAAGAACAGGATGGAAACCAGGATGGGCACCCCCAGCCCACCCTTCTTAATGATGGCCCCGAGCGGTGCACCGATGAGGAACATGAGCAGCACGGCCGTCGACTGCGTGTATTTGCGATAGACCTCGATGCGGAACTCGGCCGAGTCGCGCGCCACCTCATACAAGTGCTGCGAGGACGAGGTAACGAACGACTGCACGTTGCGGGCACGACTCAGGGCCTGCTCGGCCTGCGAAGCCGTGAGCGGGGCTAGCCGGCTGGGCGATACGACGAGCTTGGCCAGCTTTTTATTCTGGGCCCGGCCGGTCGTGTCGAGGCGCAGGTAGGTGTAGTAGCCGCCCAGCCGGGCCGGCAGCACCTTGCGCTCGCGGGCCAGGATGGCCTGAATGGAATCGACGCTGTGGTGCAGCTGCGGGATGTTCAGCATCATGCGGTTTTGCTGAAACAGTTCTTCCTTGGTTTTATTCAAATCAAAGGAAGCCAGCGAAAACGTCATTAAGTTACGCTTGAAGCCTTCGCGGATGAAGGATGCAGCAGCGCGGTTTTGCGCATCGGGCTGCTCCACGTAAGTATGACCCCGAAACAGCTCAAAGCACAGATACTGGCCCCCAAAGCGGGTAAACATGCGGCCCGAGTCGGCGAGCATCACCGTGGCATTGCCCGATTTCTGGGTGTGGTCATAAATCATGACGCCCATCAGGATATCCTTTTCCGGTCCTACCTTCCGGTCAACCTTAATGGTGTAGCCCGGAATACCGTTGTAGAACACGCCGGGCCGAATGTCGAGGGCTAACTTTTTTTGCCGCACATCCCAGAGCAGGCTGTAAGCCTTTAGATTGGCCTTGGGTACAATGCGCTCGTTGAACCAGAACGCCGTGCCCGCCAGCACCAGGCTCACCAGCCACACCGGCCGCAGAATGCGCGTGAGCGCAATGCCCGAGGCCTTGATAGCCGTCAGCTCGTGGTGCTCGCCGAGGTTGCCGTAGGTCATCAGGGACGACAACAGCACGGCCAGCGGCAGCGAAATGGGCACGATGAGGATGCTGAAGAAGAATAGCAATTGTAGCAGCACACCCGTACCCAGGTCCTTGCCCACAATATCGTCGAGGTACTTCAGCAGCGTGTGCGTGAGCAGAATAAACTCTACTACGGCAAACGTGAGCAAAAACGGCCCGGCAAAAGCCTTCAGAATAAGCTTGTCTAATTTTTTCACAACGGTGGGTAAATGCCCAGGCTTTAGTAGGGTTCAAGGCTAACGCCTGGTTGACGCGCTTAGTGCGCAGGCCACCTAGTGGAGGCTAGCCCCCTACCTGGTCGCGCAGCTTGCTCACTAGGCCTTCCCACAGCTCTTGCTGCTCCTGGGTATCGGTGTGGTCGGAGTAGTCGGTAACGCGCAAAAATACTTCATCCGTGATGCGCGAGGCCTCCAGGGTAAAATCGAGGTAGCTGGCGTCGAGCAGCGGACGCTTCTGCTCGTCCAGGAATACGTAGCGGATACTACGACCGGGGCGCTGGGCCGTTATTTCGGCAAAATGGCTCTGCTTGTCCCACACCATGTTGAGACGGTGGTCGGGGTCGAGGCGTACGTCGTCGCAGAACCACTGCGAGAGGCCCGAGGCCGAGGCGATGTAGGGGAAAAGTATTTTGAGTGAGGCGTTTATCGCGTATTCGCGCTCGAAGCGGCGCTTAGCAGCAGTGGCGGGCGTGGCCATGGCAGAAAAAGGTAAGTGCCCGTCACTCCCCACTAAAAGTGGCTCTGCGGGCAGGAAAACAAGTAATTTTTTAAATCAACGCTTGCAAGGACAGAATTTTTCAGTACCTTTGCACTCCCAATTCACCAACTGGCGGGGTAGCTCAGTTGGTTAGAGCACAGGATTCATAACCCTGAGGTCACGAGTTCAACTCTCGTCCCCGCTACAAGAAGAAATGCCGTTTCAGCAGTGCTGAAGCGGCTTTTTTATTGCCCATACTTTTTTTATCACAAGATTTACTCAACGTGCCCAACTCGCTCCCACCCGACCAGCGGCCGAGGTTATTCGACGCCGACGGCGACTTATCGAAACGTTGGTACATAGACTTCAAAGTATGGGATACAGATAAACAGCGGTTCGTGCGAAAGCAGGATACCAGCATGAATAAGTATCGTACCCTGACAGAGCGGCGGCAGCAGGCCAGCCGGAAGTTGCGCGAAATTACAAAACTATTAGCAGAAGGGTACACATCTGGCTCAACCCCTGCTATTAACATTGGCTTGCCCCGCAATCCTACCTTACTGGATGCGGTGAAGCTCGTAACAGAGCGTAAGCTGGCCAGCGGCCGCAAGCACGAGAACTACCCGCGCCTGATGCGTGAGGTAAAGCTATTTCCCTCGCTGGCCAATGCAGCCCTTGAACACGTGCGACCGGTGAACGTGCTGGCCTTTCTCGACAACCTAGCGGCCCGGGGCATGGAGCCAAAAACGTACAACGGCTACCGTGATACGCTGTCGGCCGTGTTTAACTACCTATTGAAGTTGGAGGCGGTAACCCGCAACCCGGTGCGGGGCGTAGACCGGCGCAAGGTGGTGGCCAGCGACGAGCACCAGCCCTACACCGACGCCCAGCGCCAGCTCGTGCGCGAAGAGGTGGCCCGGCGGGGCGATGCTCAGCTGCAGCTCTTCATCTCCTTTATTTATTACTGCTTCGTGCGCATCGGTAGCGAGCTACGGCTGCTGCGGGTAGGCGACCTGCTGGCCCATACGGTGCGGGTGCCCGGCACGCGCGCCAAGAACGACAAGGCCGAGCACGTAGCCATACCCCGGCAGCTGGCCGCCCTGATTGACGAGCACGCCCTGCGCTCCTACCCTGCCGACTTCTACGTGTTCACCAAGACGGGTAAGCCGGGCCCGGTGCCGGTGGGTAAAAATTGGTTTGCCAAACGCCACCGGGCCGTACTGGCGGCGGTGGGTCTGGCCGGGGGCAACCACTCCTTATATAGTTACAAGCACACGGGGGCGATTAACCTCTACCTAGCCACCCGCGACATTGAACTAGTGCGCCGCCACTGTCGGCACCAACACGCGGGTATCACGGCTACCTACTTACGCAAGTTGGGCGCAATGCACGACGGTGAGCAGCTAGACGCAATGCCTGACTTTTGATTTTAATATAACTTGCAGCGCCAAAACTACACACCAGCTAGACGCTATTCTAGTTAGGCGTCTTCCCTACTCACAGCTACTTTCGCACATAAAGTATATTAACAGTGAGTTTTTATACAGCATGCCTTTTCAAGCAAAATATCTAAATCAAATTAATTTATCAATACTAAACTAATAGTCAATGCTCACTAATAAGTACCTAATAGCATTCGGCATCCCAATAGTGCTAATGCTATGTAGTGCAATCTCCAAAAAAATAGTTAGGGGCAGCGCTTGGTTAGCCTCTGATTTTTATTTGGGAGTAGAATTAACTTTTTCGGCTTTTGGGTCTGCAATGGTCTATTTTTATGAACTACAACAAACCTTAGCTAAGAAGGGCAGCGATTCGTTAAATATAGGCTATAAAATGACTGCCACAGCTACTTTTCTTGCTATAAGCTTTTTTCTCTTATTGATTATACTTGCAATACACCAAGATTGGACGGGAAGAGTTCAAAATCCTAAAGGCCAGCATATTATGCTTGGCTTATTGTGTAATGTGATAGGAATTACATTATTTGTTCTTTTCATAACATTAGTAAAGGGCGTTTAACGATATGGAAAAGCAATCAAAAAATACCGAAAACACAAAAAGCCCTGCTTCATATTTAGAAACCAGAAGCATAGTAGTTGTCATTTTATCTGCAGCAACTACAATTTCACTGTTTTTTAGCTTAAATATAGATAATGCCACTCACTCAACTAATGCCAACTCTGCTTTTCTATTAAAAACAATAATACCTATTGTTACTGCCGCACTTACCGCAACGCTATCTCTTTATTTCATAAGAGGACGAGAGAGTAGGTTTCGCAAAAAAATGATATACATTATATATCAAAGAGCAGACCTTTCCATTGCATATGATATTGCTAAGCAGTTAAAGGAAAGAGGCTTTTATCCGTGGCTTGATGATGAGGAAATAACACCTGGGCAGAAATGGTCTACTACCACTTCTAAAGCCTTATCTGAAAGCGCGTTAGCATTAATCATTGTATCACGTAACACCCAATTTGAATCTAGCTGGGTAGCTAAGGAATTAAAAATAGCAATGCAAATGCTAAGTTCTAAGGATGAGACAGTCAGCCCTATTATACCAATACGTTTGGATGACTCACCGCTACCTGAAGATTTACGCGATGTACAGGGCGTATTTTATTCTGACCCTAAATACATTGATAAGCTTGAACGAGGGCTCAATCGTGTATTAGGCACAAAGTAAAAACCTACTAGGTCTGTCTTAGAAAACGGACGTTTTCATGCGACACGCTGGCCCCTGGCTGTTACGCGCTGGACGACCGCTAAAACCGTCTTATCTGGCTGTCTCATAAAACAACGTCTGCGTATCTTCGTTAGCCTGACTTTTTGAGACTGCTATGAGAATCGGCTACGCCCGCGTAAGCACCCAGGAACAGCAACTACACCTGCAGGTAGATGCCCTACGGGGCGCGGGCTGCGTGGAGGTAGTAGAAGAGAAAGCTTCGGCGGCGAAGGAGCGGCCCCAGCTGCAGGCGCTACTCGGGCGATTACGTGATGGCGATACCCTAGTGGTGTGGAAGCTCGACCGGCTGGGGCGCTCGCTCAAAGAGTTGGTTACGCTCGTCACGGGCTTTCAGGAACGGGGCGTGCAGTTCGTAAGCTTGCAGGACCACCTCGATACCACCACGGCCCAGGGGCGACTCATGTTTAATCTGTTCGCCTCGCTGGCCGAGTTCGAGCGCGACCTGATACGAGAGCGCACCAACGCCGGGCTAGCCGCCGCCCGGGCCCGGGGCCGGCAAGGTGGGCGACCGCCGGGGCTCACGAAAGAAGCTCAGTCGAAGGCCGCGGCCGCCCGCACCCTGTATGAGAAGAAAGACAAGACGGTGGCCGAAATCGGCCAGCTACTCGGAATCGGCCGGGCCACCGTGTACCGCTACCTTGACTTAAAAAAGGATTGACAGCAGGCCCCCGGCTGAGCTGGCGCTGGCCAGCTGCTCGAGGCAGCGCACCTGACAGCAAACGCGCCCGGGCGCCGGCGCCCAGGTCGTCGATAATGACAGCACACCGGCGCGACGTCGACGCGCTGAGGCGCGAAAACTGACAGCAATTACTCAACCGCGGATAAAAACAGCTGCTGGGCTACCTGGCGCTTTTCGGCGTTGCTGAGCGCTTCGGCTCGTTGCAACAGGTCGCGCACGCCCTTGCTAACCCCAACACCGAATAACGAGGCCTGATTGCGGGCCGCGTCTTTTACCTCGTAGCGCTGGGCACTGATTTTGTTCAGCTCCTGCAGGGTGCGGGTCACGGCCACTTCGTAGGTGGGCAAGATGCGGGCTAGGTCCTTCTCAGTGGCCTGGCGCGCCACTAGCTCCCGACGCTTATCAGCCAGGGCCTTCTCAGCGTCCTTGTGGGCGCGCTGGGCGGTGGCTAGGCGCTCGTCGTATTCCTGCTCTACCGAGCTTTTGCCGGTGCGGTTGGCCAGGTTTAGGGGCTCGTCGGCCGCGAACTGGCCGAACGTGGTAGCCCGGGCAATCGTGGTGTCGAGGCGCTGCAAAAACTCCTGCTTATTGCGCAGCTGGCCGACCTTACTGCCGTAGGCCGTGCGCAGCCAGCCGAAGGTTTCATTTTCGTGGCTGTCGGTGAGCTGCGGGTAACGGCGGCGGGCCTCCCCCGTCCAGTCGGCCAGAGTGCGCACTACTTCCTTGCCGCTACCATCGGCGGCATCGGCAAAGCTGGCCAGGGCCTGCACCGCCTGGCCGTGCGGGGCCAGGTAAGACAGGTTGAGAATAAACGTCTTGTTCTTACCCTCGTAGCCGGCGGCGGCCGCGTCAATCTCCTTCTTACTCTTACCCTCCGCGCGCAGGCCACGGTAGTAGGCGGCCCGCTCCAACTCGGTTTCCTTCGTGCTCAAGTTGTTGCTGTTGCGGGCAATCTCCACGGCTTCGGCCTGGCTGCACTCGGTAATTTTGGCCGGGATAGCCTCGAAGCCGCGCCCGTCGACGCGCGCGCCCTGGGCCGCCAGGCGCCGGAACGCCTCCTTGCGGCTGTGCCCGCTCAAGCTGTACACGTCGGTGGTGCCAGGCTTGCGCCAGAGCACCACGGGGTCGAGTACTTCCCAGCGGAAGGTGCCAGCCGCCACGGCAGCCAGGATACGTTGCACCGATTCTTCGCTAAAGTCTGCTTCTCTGTTCTGGAACAGCTTCTTATCAGTTTTGATGTCCGTCACGGGCACGAGCACCACCGAGCCATCGGCGGGCAGGGCGGCCGCCGGTGCGGGCCGGCTGGCGGCATCGCTCACCATCGTGAGGCCCAGCGAATCGTAAAACTCGCTGTACTGCTTCACCAGGTCAGGGTAGCGGGTGGCCTGCTGCGCAGTAATGGACTGGCCGTTGCTCAGCAGCAGCTTTACCGCATGAAATTCCGCATCGGGGGCCGGGGCTACTTTGCCCTTCACGGGCTTGGCCGGGGGCGCGGTCGCCTCCGCCTTGCTTTGGTCGGCCAGCTCCTGCAGTTGCTGCTCAATCTCCCGGCGCGCCGCGCCGCGGCTGCCCGACTTCACCACCGGGGCCCCAGCATCAGCAAACCGGGCGGCCGTTTGCAGGGCGGCCTCGTTGGTGGCAAACTCCAATCGGATGCTAGGTTTACCTATCCACGCGCGGCCCCGGTGGTGCAGGTAGAGTATCAGGGCCGCGGCGGCGTCGGGCTTGAGCCCTAGCTGCGCGGCCCTGGCCTGCTGCGCGGCCGCCCCGTCGAGCACCGGAAATCCGGCTTCGCGCTGAAATTGATATTGGCGTGCTAATGGTTGCCTAGCTAACCAGGAAGCAAAATCTGGATAACTTAAACTATTTGCAGTGCCTTGAATATCAAACAACTTAGCCATTATCTTTAAAAAGCAATAGGGGCAGTAGTACCAGTTAGAATTGACTTGTGAAAAGCCGCGATTTTGGCGTGACCGGCCGTGTTGATGTGAATACCGTCTTCCGCTAGGTTCGTGGCGTCAATCACGGCCCCATCGTCATATATATTGAGCCAGCCGCGCGTTTTTGTCGTACCATCGGCTGGGTCGGTGTAGGTGTGCAGGCCGGTCGTGAGGGCTGCCTGAAATTCCGCGTCCTTGCTGTTATTTTTCTGCTGAAACAGAATGGTATGCGAGTCGATAATGGTGCTCGGGCGTACACTATGCTCGTAGTCGAGCAAAAAGCCGATGCCCTTCGCGGCTTTCTCGGGCGAAGAATCGGCCACGAAAAAGGTCTTATCGTTGGCCCCAAGCCGCTGAATCAACCGGCACGTACCCGTACGGCCCGCAAAGGCTTCGTCTAGTTGCGCCTTGTAGAGATTTAGGCAGGTAGTATCAGCAAACGAGAACCAGGCACAATTGCGACCCCAGGCAATACACACGATGTCCGTATCGGCTAGGTCGGGGTCGTCCATGAGGAAGGCCACCCAGCTAGCTAAATGGGGTGAAATAGCCCGGTTACCATGCAAGCTGTCCGCCACGATAACAATACAGTTGGCCTTGCGCGGCGGCTTGGTAATCGTAATGCCAGAGGTCGAGCCAATGCCCGTGACGATTACGCTCTGGAAATCGCCGGCCGTGTAGTTGCCCTGGCCCTCCGTGTACCCCGTGCGGATTTGGAACGTGCGCTTGCTGCCCGCCGCGCCTGGCAGGTTGATAGTAGGCGTGGTGTATTCGTTGTTACCGCTGGCGGCGGGTACGTCATAGTACGTCCAGGCACCGCTGTTTACCCGCAGCTGCACCCCGCCGTAGCCCCAGGCATCGGCGTATTTCAAGAAAGTGCTTTTGAGGCTGAGCGTGAGCGTGTCGCTGTTTGTCTCACCGAAAATCTGCGCAAAGGGGCTCCATACGTTGCCGATGGCCTGAATCTTCTCGTACGCCAAATTGGCAACGTCCTTCGACGTGACGCGGTAGGCAGTGGGCGTGCTGCCAGTGCTACCGTATTCCTCCGCCGCGGCCGCCGTGCTGAGGAACATATTATTAATGATACCATCCGTGTGGTAGAGGCACATAATCGGAAACAGCGGTTCCGAAATAGCCACGCCGTAATCGTACACCAGCGTCCCGCCTGCGTAAAGCTTAATTGTGTTATTGCTAGCGGTACTCGCTGGCACTACAAGCTTAAAAACAGTGCCTTGCGTGAACGCGGTGGCGCTGGCCTCCACGTCGGTGATGCCGTTCCCCGCCTTGAGTACGCCCCCGGTGTAAATAGTGTGCCCCCCGAAGCGTACCCCACTGATGCTTTGGGCCGCCGTTTGGGCGGTCACAATGTCGGCGGCCGTGCCCAGGCCCACCACGCTATCGGTGGTCGGGTTGTACACTACCCACTGAAAGCTCCCGCCACCCAGGCCAATGCCGAAGCGACTGTAGGTGAAGTTATTGGCGGCGTACTGGCTGGGAGTGGCCGCTTTGATAGTAGTAGTGATGCCGCTAACCAACATACCCGCCGAAGGCAGCAACGACAATTGATTAATTGCCCCTTGTGATAATACCGTGAAAACAGCATTACTAGTAGCGGTGCCTGCTGGCGTAGTTACTCGAACTTTGCCAGTAGTCTGTGCCGAATTAAGAACAGCCGTTATCTGCGTATCGCTATCTACTGTAAACCTGTCCACGGCCCCGCTATTAATGCTCACCATAGTGGCACCAGTGAACCCGGAACCGCTAAGTAGCACCTTGCTCCCAGGCGTACCGTTGGAAGGTTGAAAACTACTGAGCGCGGGCGCAGTAACGACGGGCGGGGCAGTGGTGCCACCCGTTGCGGGCTTTATTGCCTGCCAGTTATTGAACGTATCAGCAAGGAAGCCCATTAGCGTAACTGTTTGAAAATGCGCTCCACCACCACCGGGGCGTCGTGCTTTTCGGTGAATACTGAGATGATGGTTGCCAGCTCATCGAACACGTCGGGAATGTCGATGCCCCACACGCCGCCCGGGGGCACCGGTAGGCGGTGGCTACTACCCCGCGGGGCGATGTAGAGCACCGTTGTGGCCGACGTGTTGCGAAGGCGGACGCTCGCGCAGTTGGTGGTGACTTCGCTATCCTGGCCGGGCTGTAGTATTTCCAGCGTCCAGTTGCTGAGTACTTGGGTTGCCATAAGTTTTTAAGTTGCTGTCATTAGTTGCGACCTGGCCGACGTGCACCAGGTAGGTTTGCTGTCAGGTTGCGCAGCTGCAGCGCCGACGGCCGGCCGCCAGTGCTGTCAATCGCTTCGAGCTGGCGCGCGCGGCCGGCGCTGCTCAGGCGCCGGTGTGCTGTCAGCGGCGGCGGGCGAGCGCCCACGCGCCTAGCGCGACGAGCAGCAGCCCAGGGCCGACTACGGGGGCCGCTAGTTCAGTCCGTAGCCCGCTGACTTTTTTCGCAGCCAGGTAATCGTGTTGAGCATGATAGTAAGCTTGTTGGGGTCGGTGGCGTAGCCAGCCGCCACAACGGCGCGGGTAAATTCTTCGGCGCTGCCCGTGTGCGCCCAGGCGGCGCGGTAGCGTGGGTTTTGCCGTAGAAAGGCCACGTGGTCGGTGTAGCTGTCCACTAGGCTATCGTAGGCCCGAAACTCGTCTAGCAGGTCGTAGCGGTATTTTCCATCGGGCCGCTTCGTGATACTGAAAACTTGGTGCGGCCATTTCACGTGCGGACTGTCGAACACCTCCCAGGTTTTCAGCAATTGGCGCCGGCCGTGCCAGCTGGGGCCGGGCTTGATGCCAAAGCACATGTTACCGGGCGGGTCGCCGTACAGGCCCTGCTCACTCACGTGCATGGCCAGCAGGTAGTAGCGGGGCACGCCGGTGGCTTGCTCAGCCGCCACGGCCACCGGCCAGAAGGTTTTCAGGAACTGCTCAGCAGTCAGTTTAATCTTAGCCACGAGTAACGGTCGTTAAGGTTTCGGCCAGCACCGGCGCGCTAGGGCGCAAGCCTTGTGCAGCAGCCAGGGTTATAAATCGGCGCCAGTAGGCGACCACGTTGCGGCCCCACAGAGCTTTTTCACTCGGGCTACCACTCACGTAGCGGGTAGTAGCCATGCGTTTCGTAAAGGCGTCGATATTGCCGCTCACCAGGGCGGCCGCCTCGTACTTGCGGGCCAGCAGCTGGCCGAAAAACTCAAAGCAAGCCGCATCGGTGGCAAACACCTTCCACCCCTTGTGCCCGCGTAGCCCAAAGTAATTGCGGCGGTTGCGGGCGCTGTACGAGGTGCCGCTGCCGCTTTCCTGCGCGCCCACGGCTAGAATGGTAGCCGGGTTGATGCCGTAGCGCATCCCCACGTCGGCCGCCAGAGGCCAGAATTTCAGGCAAAAGGTTTCTTGCGCACTCATTATCGGATAGGTAAAAAACTAAACTTGGTGAAGCGCAGGACCACCGACGCAACGAGTAGCACGAATAGCAGCGAGGCTATCCAAAACCACGGCTGGCCGTACCAGTGCGGGTAAGCCAGGCCTTGCAGGCGGGCCCGCTCCTGTTCGCTGGCCTGCAGCTGCGTGCGCAGTCCCTCAGCGGCGGCCCGGGCAGTGGCCAGCAGGCGGCGGGTGCGGGCGTTGTCGAGCACCAGGGTAGAAATCTGGCTGCGGTAGTGGGTTATCTCCCGCACCTTCACGGGCACGCGGTAGAGCTGCCCATTTACCCGCACCGCCACGGTGCTGTCGAGCACCTGCACCACCGTTGAATCGCGCACTTGCTGCGGGCCGGCCACGGCCGTAAGCAGGCCCGGGTGCCGGTCGAGCAGCCGGGCCAGCTGCTCCTCGGGCGCGCACCCACTAATGAGCCAGGCCAGGGCCGGGGCCAGTAGCAGGGTGCGGGGGCTCGTCGTCGTGCGCCGGCGGGGAGCCGGCCGGCACGGGCTGGCTGGGCTGCGCCATCGGGTTGTAGCCGGGGCTATAAAGCGGGCTGCCATACGGCGAGCCGTAGCCGCCGCCAGTGCCAGGCGCATAAGTACGGGGAGTAGTGCGGTCGGCCAGCGCATCGCGTAAGAGAGGGTAAAAACAAAGTCCTAAGACCACCACGATGAAGGCCAGCAGCAGGCGGTAAGCCAGCTCCCCCAGCCACTGCTCGCGGCGCGACGGGCGCCGGCGGCGGCCATCGGTGAGCACCGCCCGGGTGTCGGCCAGGTCGTCGGCCAGGTTGCGGTGCTCCACGGTGCGGGCGTCCTTGGCCAGCAGGTAGCCCGCAACGTTGAAAAAGCCCAGCACCGCCAAAAATTCGGTTGTCGAAATTTTGCCCTGCGTAAACATGAGCAGGGCCAACAGGATGCTGACAGCCAGCAGCGTAGTACGCCAGTTGCCTACTATCATTTCCCGCATGGCTCACTCTTCGGCTAGTGGGATGGATTCGCCCAGCTTGCGGGAAATCAGCCGGTCCATTGCGTTGAAAGCATTGTAGAGGCTGCGCTTCTCTCTTTCCAGCGCCTCAATCCGGCGGTCCTGAAACTCGCGGAGTTGGTTTGCGGCCTGCAGGTCAATTTTTACCTCCTGCAAGTCGTTTGACAGTCCCCGGTGGTCGTTGGCCAGCCCCTTCATCGTCTCGTCTACCTGGCTGATGCTGCGGGCCAGCAGCCAGCCTACTAGCGTAATAAGCAGGGCAATTACGGCCCCTACGGCCTCAATAGCATGTGTTTCCACCCTTCTACCCTCCCCTCTGCCGGTTGCCCAGCATCTGCGTGAACAGGTAGCCGCCGCCCAGCACCAGGGCCACGGTTTTGAGCTGGCCGAACAGGCTAGTATCGCCCGCGTTCTTACCGTCTTCGTAGCCCTTCTCTCCTGCCTGCTTTATTGCCTCGCTACTAGCCTTCTGTGCTTCGGGCGACATCTGACCGTACACGTCGCTGGCTTCGAAAGCCGATTGCACGTCAGCCGCGCTCTTCGATTCGTCGGTGTGGAACAGGGCCCAGCAGGCGGCCGCGGTGCCCACAATTGCTACACCAAGCACCACCGCGGCTAACCCAGCCGGAATAGCAGGCAAAATACCGACCCCGGGGCCACTTACGGCCGATTTCAGTTTAGCTAGCCACGACTTAGCGAGCGCGGTTACGCCGGTATTTGCCCGTAGCAGCTTGCTCGTGCGAAGCTTCTGCTGACGTGCTATGTAGCTGGCCACCGTCTTGTCGAGCGTGGCGCTGGCGGCCGCGTTGGTGCGCCCGGCCCGGCGGGCTTGCTCGCGGTAGTAGAGCGCTTGCACCAGGTACACATGCGTTTGCCGGTCGTTGGCCACGATGTTTTGCACGCACGCAATACCGTCGCCCCCCTGCCCGGTGCGGGTGGTGAGGCGCGTAACGGGCACCTTCTTGGGGGCAACCGGGCGCTTACTGGCGGGGGCCGGGGTTTTTAGCGGACGGATGGGGTAGGTCGTAGGCATGGGATGCTGTCATTTTTGCTTCCGGAAGCGACGTGCACCAGGTAGCTTTGCTGTCAAGGTTTTGCGCTCGAGCGCCGGCGCCCGGCGTGCTTTGCTGTCAGATGCCGGCGCCTGGCCGGCCAGTACTGGCCAGCTCAGGCGCCGGGCTGCTGTCAAAGCATATCAATCATGCCGGCCAACTGCCGGAGCTTATTGGGGTCTTTGTTGGCCAGCTTGTCCAACACGTCCAGCAGCATCTCGGGGCCGATGCCTTCTTGCAGCTTGTCGAGCGAGGCGGTCAGGCGCTGCTCGTTGTCGGTAGTCGCGCCGACCTCAGCGGCCGGGGCGGGGGCCGGGCCGGCAACAGCCGGGGCGGCGAGGTTGAGGGGAGCGCGGCCGGTGGCCATGTAGACTAGGTTTTGAATTTCGGGAAGCTTGCCGATGAGGGGAGCCAGAACACCCAGCCCCCCCTCGTCGTCTTTCTCTTTGTACTTGCGAAGTTCTTCGCGGTGCTTTTCCTCAATATCACGGATTTTAGAAGCCGTTTCGAGGTTCCATATCTGCTGCTGCAGGCCCGAAATCAGGTCGTTAGGGCCACCGATGCCAGCCAGGGCGGCCGGAGAACCAACAGCCGGGGCCACCTTGCTGATGCGGAAGCAAAGCCCGGTTCGTTTATCGGCCACGTTCTTGGAATGCTCCACCTTGTAGATGCCCGGGGTTAGCTTCTCCCAATCCTGCAGGAACTTATCAATCAGATTTTGCGGGTTATCGGCTTCGCCCGTCAGTTTCAGATTGGGTACCTGCGTGATGACGTAGGCCACCGCCCCGGCTTCCTCCAAGGTGCTAACTGCTGCCTCTACACTGTTGAGCATGGGGCGGCCTCCTACTGATAGATAACCGACACCTGAACGACCGTGCCAGCACCGGCCGAGCCGGGCGGAATGGTAATCCAGCTTTTCGACCATTCGATGGTCCCCGCATCGCCGAAGTTCAGGGGGTGGCCAGCGGCGGCACTCTCGAACAGCCAGCGCAAAGGCAAGTCGGAATGAATATCCTGATTGCTGCCCGTTTTGAGCGTTATCGTGGCGCCCGCCAGCAGGTCTACCAATTGGCTACCCGCCAGGCTATACACCTGGCCACCTGTCGGCGACTTGGTGGGCGTAGGCAGTACGGTAAGAATTTTCTTGCCGCGCAAAATGGATTGGTCGCCGAAGGAGACTTTCACCGAGTTTCCCAGGGGCAACTCGATGAGCAATGATTTAGGCAGGTTCATAAAATCGGAAGCTGACAGGGTTAGGTAGTAGTACCCTCGGGAAAATTGATTGGGCCGGTGCCAGTGGTGCCACCACCGCCGCTGTAGACCGGCGGCGTGTAGGGCTCAGGCGTAAGCACCGGGTAGCCGAGGATAATTTGGCCCTGCTGATTCACGGCCGTGCGGTAAATCATGCGCACCAGCAAGTTTTTAATCTTGAGCGGCAGTTGCAGCTTGTGGCCGTTGGTGGGCGTGGTCAGCAGCGTTAGAAAGCTCACCGCCGAATCGATGGTGGGCAGGTCGGTTTGCCAGGCTAGGTTAGCCTGCCCGGGCACCACCACGGAGGCCCGTTGCGCGATACCGCTGATGGCCGCGGCTACCGAGAGCGGCAGCGAAAAATTAGCCCCCTCGCGCTGCTTATTAGCCAGGCGGCCAAGCGGGTAATCCAGTTGAGAAGTAGTCATGAAGCGGGTAGCCGTTAGAAGTGAAAAAAGCCGGCGGGGCGGCGCCCCGCCGGCTCTTCATACACAGGTTAGACCGGCCTAGCGGCGGGCTAGGTCGCTACCACCCTGCACGCGGAAGCCGCTGGCTACGACGGTCAGCACCAGCTCGTAATCGGCGTTGTCGGGCTCAATGGCCATGCCGTTGAACGTGGGGATGGTTACCGTCAGCTTGTTGGCCTCGGTGCCCACGAGGAAGATTTGCGGCTCAATGGCTACCGCCCCGTCGAGGTAGTCCGACTGCGCTTTGCTGGCGAAAACGCCCTGCTGCGTGGCCGGCACGTGCCGGAAGCGGCGCGTATCAAGCCCGTCGAAGATGGTACCGGCGCCGATTTGCAGAATCAGGCTGCCGTTATACAGCGTCTCAATATCGCCACCCGCCGCTTTGGCCGCGGCGCTGGGGGTGTCGGCCGTGCTGTTGTTGAAGGCCGGCGCAATCACTTCGAGGTTGGGATAGCTCAGCAGCACGTTGGCGCTGGGCTTGTTCTTGTTGCGAACCACTAGGCCCAGCATCAAGGTGTTCGCGCCGAAGCTGTCCGTCACGGCCAGCAGCATCTCGGTGGTCGAGTGGCCGGTAGGGTCAGGGGTCTTGAAGTCGAAGAGGTAGGTGCTTTGGTTGTTCTTCAGCACGCGCTCTTGGCGCAGGCTACCGAGCGAGGGCTGCGAGTTCGGGAACTTGCGCCGTACTTCTTCCAGCCAGGCCCGGTTGCGGGTGCCGGTGCGGATGCCGGAAATTTCGTCTTGAAGCATTGTAAAAAGGAATTAAGCCAGTGAAAATGAGAAGGCGCGGGCGCCTTTGCTTGAGAAAATGGGCCTAGTTCGTGAAGCCCGACACCTTATCCGAGTTGTCGTAGCCCGGGCCACTTACAATCACCTCGTCCGAGGTCGGGTAGCCCGCCACGCTATCATCGTAGGGGCCGCTCAGCTCGTCCTCAGCGCCGGCAATGAAGTTGGGGAACTTGCTCGTGAGAAAGGCGTTAACGCCCTTCACCATGATGGCGTCACCCGCGTGGGCAATCATCACGTTGCCCTTGCCCACCATTGAGGGCAGATAGGCCCCAGCGACAATCATACCCAGCGGGCCCCAGGTCGAGGCCAGGGCAGTGTTTCCGCTGCTGTTGAGGTAGCGCTGCAGCGCGCCGGCTACGGCCAGGCCGCCAGCCATACCGCCAACCTTCGAGGCTACGGCGGCCATATTCATCTTTGCCATTGTTTGGAAAGTTGAGGTTTAAAAATTGATTTACAGTGAGTTGCTAAGAAGCCTAGCGCTTGTGGTCCGAAACCTTCTTTTTCAGGTCTTCGCGCTTCTTCTTCTCTTTTTTGAAGTCGGATGTGGCCGATTCAAATTCCTTGTCGATGGCCTTGACTTTTTCGAGCCAACGGGTCATCGAATCCGACGAGGCGTTGGCCTTCGGCTTCTTGGGGTACTTTTTCTTTTTGGGCTGTTTCAGCGTGGCCATAGTCGGCGGGCTTTGGTTGAAGTGAGGAAAAAAACTAAAACTGAGGCTCTTCGCCGGCCGGCGCCTCGTCCGTGGTGGCCAGGTCGTAATCGGGTTGCTCGTAGTTGTCGGGGGCGTCGGGCGCCAGTAGCTCGGGGTACTCGCTGGCCTCTGGCTCAGGCTCGGGCAGCGGGGCCTCGGCGGGCGTGCTGCTGTCCTCGGTGTCGAGCTGCTGCAGGGCGCTTTCTTCCTGGCGCTGCTCGCGCTCTTCCTCTTCGGGCGGCGCGGCGGGGTAGCCCTGCTGGCTGGCTGGCTTGTAGCGCAGGTGGGTGAGCACCTGGCGCTTGGTGGTGGTGCCGGCGTCCTCAAAATCCTGGCTGGCATCGGGCACGTCGCTGGCCGTGGGCACCTCGCTGGCGTCGGCCTTCTTACCGAACAGGGAAGCGATTTTTTGCACGATTTGCAACAGCACCGGTAGCAGCTTGGCAGCCAGCGGCAGCAGCTTGGCCCCCACTGGTATAAGAGCCAGCGGCAGAATACCTACCCCGCTCAAGCTACCTTTCACGTGGGTGGCCAGCAGCTGCTCGGGCGTCTGCTTGGTTTGCTTCATGATGCCGTTTCGCACAATCTGCAGGAAATGGCTTTCCCGCATCCCGATGGTATCAGTCATGAACTTGGCCAGGCGCTCGGCCTTGCGGCGCTTGGCCTGCACCGCATCGGGCAGGCTGGCAATAGTGGCCGGGTTGGTGATGAACAGGTACAGAAAGTAGCTGCTCACCTTCGGCAGCAACACCTCGGCCAAGCCCTTCACAAACAGGCGCATGGGCGCCGTTACCACTTTCACGAACGCCTTGCCCGCTTTCACGGCCACTCGGCCGGCGGCCTTCGCCCCTTTGGCGATAGCGCGCCCGGTTTTCACGGCGACGTTCTTCACGCCCTCCGCTACCTTCTTGATGAGGTTGCTCTGGCGCACGGCCCGGGCCGCCCGCGAAACCGTGTTTTTTACGGCGTCAGCGGCTTTTTTCAGGAACTTAGGCCAGCCGATGCCGGCCAGGTGCTCGCGGTCAATGCGCTGGGCCAGGGCCAGCAGCTGGGCCCGCTTGGCCGGCGCCGACAAGTCGCGGCGGCGCAGCAGGTGGTTGGCGTAGCGGTAGCGTAGCACCTCCCGGCTTACCGAGTTGGCCACCGGTGAGCCGATGCCACTAATGCGCTCGGCAATGCCCTGCTCTACCTCAGCGCGCTGCTGGGCTAGCAGGAGGTCCACCTGACCCACGCTCTCATGCCCCGTCAGTTGCAAGGGCGAGGTGCGGATTTCGTCGTACGGATTACCAATTGAATAGATAGCAGCCATTTAGCTAGGTCAGTGGCGCCGGAATTACCCGGCTGGTTTCGGTTTTCTTCTCCATGCCGAAAGCCGGTAGGCAGGCGTCTAGGATGTAGGTGGTGCCGGCGCGGTCGGCTACCTGGCTGTACACGTGGGTGAACTCGCCGCCCGGCACGTAGCCGGCAAACTTGAAAGCCGGCTGGTAGCCCAGGCAGGCCAGCAGCGCGTTTTGCAGCGTAGCTAGGCCCTTGCAATCGGCGGTGCCGCTCATGAGCACCGCGCGGGGCGTTTTGATGTATTGGTTACCCGGGGGCCGGTCGAGCAGGTAGGTTATCTGCTTGCGGGTGAATTGCCACACGCTGCGAAACGTCTCTTCGTCGGTGCGGCCGCGCAGCAGCGGGGCCAGCCGGGCGCAGTCGCGCCAGCTGCGGCGGAATTGCGCCAGCACCGCCGCCACGATGTCCGACGTCAGCCCGTCAGGGTCGGTCAGGCTCACGGGTAGCGCATAGCTGCGGCCCTGCGTGCCAGGCATCAACGAGCGAGCCAGGCGCAGCTCGGGGCTGTTGGGGCGCACTACGGCCAGGGCGTAGGCCCCAGCAAATTGCTGCACCCGCTTCACCGTGATACGGGTAGGTTGACGGGGGGCAGGCCACCCTCACGGCGGGGCGGCTTGTTGGGCCGGCGCACCTTGCCGGCGGTGGGCCGGGACCCGGCCGCCGGGCGGGCCTGCTTGATGCTGCGCACCACGCCCGCGGCCTGCTTCACAATCGCGGAGCCCTGGCGCACCACCGCCGCGGCGCGGGCGGCTTTGGTAGTCAGACTGGCCTTTGGTTTGGTGGCCACCGGCACGGCCTGCAACACGCGCGGAAGGGTGGTAGCCGACGTGTTGGTGGTAGCCCGGCTAGCCCGGGTGGGCAGCTGGTCTACCGGGCCCGACCGCGGGGCGCTGGGCAGGTAGTTTTCGAGCGGCACCGTTTGGTTGAAGCGTATCGGCAGCCCGTCTACTTTCGCCGTGCCCTGCAGTTGGAACGCCTCGGGGGCTACCTTGTCCCGAAGCCAGCTCGTCAGGTTTGAAATGCTCTTAAACGAGGCCAGCGAGGGTACTTTGCCCGTGAGGGCCAGCTGCGTAAACAGGCTGCCCAGGTTGAGCGTCATCGGCACGGGCACCGTCGTATTTTGGTTGGCTGGCAGCGTCTGAGGCTCCAACAGGTGCACCGTGCTTATCACGGTATCGTTATAAAGCACGTTCATGCCCAGCGCCTGCAGCGACGTATCGCGGCTCACGTCGGTGTTGCTGAATTGCACGTGCGCTATTGCATTTAGGCTCGTGCCGCTTAGGCCCTTTAGCTCAAACCGCTTTAGCTGCGCAGTGCCTAGCGTGGTGGCCGATGCCTGGCCTTGCCGAAGCAGGGCAAAGGCGCCCAGCCCGAGCGCGGCGGCTATAACTAAGCCCGAACTTCCTTTTCTTGTCTTTGCCATCGTGCCACAAAATTCTTGGGGCACTGGACGGGGGGCGCGGAAACGGCGGAATCCGCGGAATCCGCGGAAAAATATTTTAGGCGGGGCTGAGCATCGCCCGCAGGTCAGTTTCGGGCAGGTGCATGTGCTCGGCAAACTCCTTCACCAACACGTCGGGCCGGCCGGTGGCGTCGCGGATAGTTTGCAGCTGCTTATAGGCCCACGTTTTCTTGCGGGTTGGGTAAAGTTTTAGCACATCGACAACTGTTAGATAGTGGCGCATCACAAAATTTCTCTTCCCAGCGAAGTAAAGTGCAAATTAGGTAAATTGGCGCCAACTACCTGACTATCTACCAAGTGCCGCAGCAGTAGCACCACCGTAGCATCGCTGCAAAATCGACGTAGGACCGGCGCCGTATCGGCGTACCTATCACGCACAAAAAAGCCGCCCCGGGAGAGGCGGCTTTTTTGATGTAGCAGGGGCGGTTATTCGGCCGGGCTTAGAAATTTTCCGACTAAAGCCAGCGCATTTTTTAGTTGGTCGAGTTCGCGCTGGGTGGCTTCCTGCTTTAATTTCCATCCCCGCCCCTCTTCCAATGCGGCGGTTAGCTTCACGCCTCGGTCAGTAATTTCTTTCTGCTGCTGCTCTATTTTCTTGGGTAGCTCTACCAGCGCGTGGTTAATGGCTGCATTTTCGGTGCCGTGGTTGCGGCGTAAGGTGGCCAGCGAGGCGGCGGCGGCATCGTTGAGCCGGAAGGTTTTGCGGTTGTCGGTGGTGGTTTCGGGCTGCATGGCTACAAAGTGAGGTATTGGGAGAGGTTGAGGGACTTCTGCTGAAACTTGCCGATGGTGGTTTGCACCTGCAGCTTTTCGAGGGGGCTGCCCACCCAGCAGTCGATTTCGGCGTGGTTGAGCAGCAAGGCGGCCAGTTGGTCGTAGCTGATTCGGAACGTGCGGGGCTTGGGTGTCTTGCCGGGCTTGGGTGGGGCGGCCTGCTCGCGGTGGTGCAGCTTGTTGAGCTGACGGGCCAGACCTACGAGGGGCAGGCAGGTAAGCACCGACGCGGCCGACATGGGGTAGCTAGCTTTCAGGGCCAGCACGTGCGCCGCTACTGCCTGGGCCAGCCGGCCGGCCTCGCCCCGGTCAAGCTCCACCCGCTGGTCGAGGCCAGGAAACCGAAGCGGGCTCATAGCCACTCCCCCTTTTTGAACCGGGCGATTTCGCGCCCGTCGCTTAGGTCGTAAATCATGGCCACCTTGACGAATTGCGCATTTTTGGCAATGCTGCGCTCGTGGCGGCGGATTTCTACCGTGCGCGGGTCTTTGGCCGGGCGGTTGGATTTGAAGTTGTGGCGCCCGTATTGGGTGCGGGCGTTCCCGTCGAGAAAGTAAATCAGCAGCTTGGTTAGGGCGCTGTCTACCATCTTTTGGGCAGAGGCGGAGCGGGTGTACATGGGAAAAAATTGGGAAAGGGAAAGGGAATGCTGTCATTTACCGCGGCGCCGCGGCCAGGCCTGGCGCGGGTTTGCTGTCACTTTCGCCGTGCGCAGCGCCGCCGGCGGCCGGCCGGTGCTGTCAGGTGGCGCGCCCTGGGCAGCTGGCCAGCGTCAGCTCAGGCGCCGGGCTGCTGTCAGGGGCGCGAAGGCGATGCGGTCGGCGCTGGGGGCGGTGGGGTTGGCTACCTGGGCGTAGTAGCGCTGCAGCACGTCGGGGCCGAAGGCGCGCAGCTTGGCTTCGTGGTGGCGGAAGAGCTGCACGTTGGTGAGGGCCTGCACCCGCTTGGGGGCGATGCCCAGCCGGTGAGCCTTGAGCTGCTGGCGGGCCTTGAGCAAGGCGCGGGTAATGTTGCGCTCCCGGTTGGTGGCCTCGGCGCGGGCTAGCCAGGCATCGGTGCCCGCGAAGCCGCGGGCGTTTTCGGCGTCGAAGTAGCCGGCGCCCTTCACAAATTCGGCGTAGGGGCTGGGCAGTGACTTTTCGGGGTGGCGCTCTAAGTAGCGGGCTACTAGGTCGATGCGGTGTAAAACCTCGTTGTGGTAGCGCTGCCAGTCGGCCGGGGTGGCGCTCAGGCCAAAGCCGCCGTAGGTGCCGTACCAAATGGCTTCGCGGGCTCTTTCGTGCTCGTAGTCAGTGAATTTGCGGCTGGAGTAGAGCCGTTTTTGGGCGTAGTGCCAGGCTTGGGTTACCCAGCCCAGTTGTTCGGCCTGCACAAGAGCGGCCGCCGCGCCCCCCTGCCCTGCTTTCGTGGCGGGACGGGGCGTTGCAGGCCGTGTGGGGGCCGGGTTTGGGGCCTGCTGCGGCCCTGTGTTGCCAGTCAATTCGCCTGGGCCAGCTGGCGCTGGTGGCGTAACTAACTTTTCCACCTGGCCTATTTCAACTTTCCTTGTATCCTGTCTATCCTGTACTAATATAGGCGGAAAGTTTGTCGCTACTACCGGGGGCGCTAGGGGGGCATATTTAGCTTTTTTAGGCCCTTCCTGGGCCGTTTGAGCGGGTTTCTGCCAGATAAATTCCGGGGCTAAGAACAGCTCAAAATTGGCTTGCCAGCCCCGGTTATTCTTGCGGGTTATCGCCCCGATTTTCAACAGCTCATTTAAGTGGTCGCGGATAGCCCGTGCTGAGATGCCCCGCACGCGGGCCAGCGCCTCGCAGTTGGTCGCCACCGGTGGCGGGGTGCGGCGCTCGGGTGCTTCGTCAGTAGCGCCTTCCAGCAGCAGGGGCACCCGGCGCAGCTGCACCACTACATCGAGGGCGTACACGATAAGCAACCGTAGAGTAGTGCGGGCCCCGTCACTACACGCCTTCGGCTGTACGAGGTAATGCTGCTGCTTGCCCTTCACCATGCGGGTGCGCACCTGGGCGGGCAGCTGGCTTTTGAGCTTTTTGAGGTAGGCAGCTACCTGGCGGTGGGCTGCAGTCGGGGTGTAGGGTAGCGGCAACAAGCGGCGGGCGAGTTGAAACGTGAGGAAACAAAAAGGTGGCCAGGGGCAGTATGGGCAGCCCAAAATCCATACCCCGGCCGAACCTGCGGCTGCAGGCCCTGTTGCTCTCCGGTCGGCTTCGAGGCCAACCAGCCGCGCCCGTCTTTTCCCTCCCCGGGCGGGGCTACTATCGAACTAGCGGAGAATGGCGGCTATGGGCGGCCGCCTACTGCTGTCATTGTGTGCGCCCTGGGCGACGTGCACCAGGTTGTATTGCTGTCAATCTTTTCGAGCTGGCCGGCCGCGGTCGGCGCGGTTTGCTGTCAGGTAGTTGGCGTCGTGGCAGTGGCCAGCGCCTGCTCAGGCGTGGCCCTGCTGTCATGGGAAGGCCGGGGCGGAGTTGAACCGCCCCCACGGGGCTGGCGCCACCGGGGCATCGTGCCGGCCGGGCTACGGTTTAAGCCTGAGCCGTTCGGCGGCGGGCTTCTCTTTGTAGTTCCGGCGCGGCCCAGGCTTGGCGCGGGCGGCCGGTGGTGGGGCGGCGGGGGCAGCCGGGCGCAGCAGCAGCACCAGCACCCCGGCCACGCGGTCGAGGTCGGGAGTAGGCACGGCGGGCAGCTGGCCGGCTAGCAGGTCGCGCAATTCGTCGCGGGTGTAGCGGTCGATGCTCATAGCCCTAGCTCTGCTTTGTTGCGTTCGAGGTATTGGCCGAAGCGCACGCCATCATGCCAGGCGCGGGCCTCGCGGGCTTCCTTCTCATCCCAGCTGGGGCGGCTGCGGCGGTCGCCTTCGCGCAGGCCGAGTAGGTAGCCCACTAGGCCACCCAGCAGCGCGCCCACCAGGGCCCCGCATAGCATCATGGCGTCGGGGCTCATGGCTGCTTTTTGCTTTTGTCAGCGTAGTTCAGCAGCGAGACGCCCAGCCACAACGCGACGCACACGGCCCCGGTTTCCAAGACGGAGACACCGAAGCCCACCAGGAACTCGTGCAGCGTTATCATAACGCAAGTGCCTGATAGGGTGCGGCGTCGGGTAGCTCATTCAGGAAATCCTCCATCAGGTCATGCCCGCCGTGTTCGAGGAAGAACACGCGATATGCCATGAAGTGGGTAGTAAGCAGGCTGCCCATCGTGCGGCCCGGCTTGGTGGCTTTCGAGAAGGTGGTTTGATGGATAGGCACTGCCGCCAAGTGCGCCCAGAAGGCTTCGCGGTCGGTGTGGCCCAGCTCTTTGTAGAGCTTCCACAACATGTTGCCCTCTTCCGGGCTCCTGGCCGGCCCCTTCGTGCGGGACTTTTCGGCGGCCTCCTGGCTTGTGTTTTGCATTGTGCGCAATACCTTAAATCCGTTCGTACTATTTCTTTGGCTAAGGTATTACGTCTTGCGCACAAAACAGTACACAACACCCGCACTATTTAATACGAAACGCTATGGGCCACCAGGGGGAATTGTTGAAAAAGCTCGTCCGTCGCAAGAAGCTTACACAAGACCAAGCAGCTGAAACACTGGGCTTTTCACGTGATAAACTCAATCGCCTCTTCAGAAAAGAAACGATTGATGAAGTGACCCGCGAAGAGATAGAAAAAATTTTTCAAGTGCCCCCTACATACTTCCAAATCTCCCCCTTAGCGGCTCCTAGTACTCTCACTCCCCCACCTGGCGACATCTCGTGCTGGCAGCAGCTAGCAGAGGCCAGGCAAGAGATTATCAACCTTCAGCGGCAAATCATCGCCATGAGTACGCCCAACATCAATGCGCCCGTGCGCGCTAAAGGCCAGTCAGTATGAGCGAAAAAAATTACAACGAAGTACGTGCTAGCACATTGGCCTTACTCATTGTATCGGCTATTAGCATTACTGTTAGTGCTTTCGCCCTTTTCAATTACGCAGATATGAAGGGCCAACGAGATGCACTACTTCGACGAGAAGCAATGCGCCAGCATGACGAAAGACTGTTGAAAGGCCAGCGAGACTATACCGTGCACGAGATGCTAGGTCACATGAAATCTAGCACGCAGGAGGTATACCCGGGTGCTAGCCAAGGTGGTGAGGTGAAGCTAATAGAATCGCCCCCTACCATTATCGAGGACAGCGACACTCCCGAAGCAATCCGCGAGATTGATGAGCGGCACACCCGCGAGGATGCGGCCGGGCAGCCTCGCTCTTACGCACCGGGGCTACCACCGGGCTAGCCTGCTGTCAAACTCGCAGGCCTGGCGTGCGCGCAGCGGCGCGGGTTGCTGTTAAAAAACCGACGTGCAGCAGCTGGAGCCTGACCGCGGTGCTGTCGCCGGCGCCTAGCGGCCAGTACTGGCGCTGCTCAGGGGCGTGGCTGCTGTCAGAAGATTATTGACCTACAACAGCACATCATTAACCTACAAAAACAGACTGTATGAACGAACAACTAGCACACTTCATTAAAACACACCAGCAGCTCTCGATATACGTGGCGGTAGTGGTCGTACTCCTGGGAATCTTTATTTACGGGCGCGTGCAACGCGGGTACAAGGAAAGGGTGGTGCGCGAGGATGAGGAATTGAGATACCGCATCCGGCGAGATATAGAGGCGAAAAATAAAAAATAATAAAGCGGGCCACACCACATGGAAAAGCCCCGCCAGGGTGGCGGGGTAGGATTCACTTTTATAAACCAACAATGAGCATCCTTGCCAAACGCAGAGAATTAGCAGATTTAAGAGCGAAGACTAAAGCACTGAATGATGTAATCGGTGACGCTTACAAAAAATTAAAGGACGCCGCTGTTCTTTCTGCGCAAAAGGACTTCCGTTCTTTTTTCACAGACAATAAATTTTCTGTTACATCTCCAACAGCTAGCGGCTTTTCATCTGATAAAAAAATACTCTTAACAGCAGAGTATCAGGGCATGAAAGCCTTCCTTTCATCCCATCCTGATTCGAGCTATTTTCTTAATATCCAATCTAATATAGTAAATACAGATACTGAATACTCGTTCAGGATAGGAGTCAAAAATCCTAAGGACGTATCCCCATCTTTTGGACGAACATCATCTCCAAAAGATGAAGAAGCAAAGCTAGACCAAGAAATTGAGGAGGCTAAAAAGAGTGTAAATAATGCCGAGGCTAGTAAGTCTGGGCTTCCTGATTCTCATGCCACATTCTTGAGCTTATATAAAACGACTAAAGGTCAAAAAATAGCTATGGATGGAGAGTCAAAAGATTTCATCGTATTACTCAAATCAATTTTTGACTAATAGAAAACCGGCTCCTTGCTACGAACAAGGAGCCGGCCAGCTTTACCTCCAACACTTTGAAAGATGGAACTCGAAGATAAACCCAAAATGAATATGCAGGCCGTGGCTGCGCAAACTCGCATCCAGCAGCTGGAAGCTCAACGCCAACAGGAAGAGACAGAATCCAACAAAAAAATTGTTGAGGCGATACCTGAATTAGTAAAGAAAGTTAATCCAAGTAATGCGGCAATTATTGGGGTATTAGCTCTTTTCGGAGGCATCTACTGGTGGAACAACCGAAAGAGCTAATTACCCTCTTCGCGCACCATTCGCAGAAAAGCAGGCAGTTCTCTTTTCAAGTTAGCTACTACTATACGTGAAGCCACAGCATAGCCCAGCCCGAAAGCAGAAGCTGCCAGCAGCAGGTTGTCAAAGGTGAGTTTGGGGCGCTTCATACTTAGCTAGGATTTACTCAAAATTCTCACAGACCGCCTGTGAAAACGCAATCCAATGATACGCAAAAAGCCCGTTTGCAAGCTGCAAACGGGCTTTTCATTGGGATTCCTTGCGTTCAACTCTCGTCCCCGCTACACTTTGCAAGCGCCGCTTCAACTTAGTTGAGGTGGCGTTTTGCTTTTGCTACTAGCCTCGATGGGCAATGAGCGGCGAGCCTACCTTACCGCCAAGCGGGTTAGCCACCGCCGAAAGCAAAAAGCGCTTGCCTCCGTGAAAGGGGGCAAGCGCTTTTCAGTTTCAGTCGGAAGACCGGGCTAGCCAGCTAGTCCGGCTTTCCTTACTTCGCTTTCTCAACGATGCCGGCAAAAGCAGCGGGGTGGTTCAGGGCGAGGTCAGCCAGTACTTTACGGTTGAGCTCGATGCCAGCCTTCTTCAGGCCGCCCATCAACTGCGAGTACGAGAGGCCATGCTCACGGGCGCCAGCGTTGATACGCTGAATCCAGAGGGCGCGGAACTCGCGCTTCTTCACCTTGCGGTCGCGGTAGGCATAGAGCAAGCCTTTCTCTACGGCGTTTTTCGCAACGGTCCATACGTTCTTGCGGCGGCCATAGTAGCCTTTGGCAAGACGCATTACTTTTTTCCGGCGGTGGCGCGAGGCCACGTGGTTTACACTCCTTGGCATAACCTAAGTTGTTTTTGGCAGCCGGCGCTTGGTTGCTTGAGAAACAGACGTTTCAGCCGGAAGCCTGGTGATTAAGTAATTTGGGTAATGAGAGCAATCGGAGTAATGAGGTCGCAAGAGCTGGCCTAAACGGCATCACTCAAACTATTCCCATTACTCAGTTTACTCAGATATTCAGCATCTGGCTCACCCGGTTCATATCGGCCGAGCTAACGAGGCCAGCGTGGGTGAGGGCGCGCTTGCGCTTGGTGCTCTTCTTGGTCAGAATGTGCGACTTGAAGGCGTGCTTGCGCTTTACTTTGCCGGTGCCGGTCAGCTTGAAACGCTTTTTGGCACCCGACTTGGTTTTTACTTTGGGCATGGTGGTGGTTGATTATTGATTGTTAGGTACTGACGCCGAACGGATTACCTAATCCGACAGCGGCAGCCATCAACAAACGGGGTGAAGCTATTCGGTGGCGGCGGGCTCCTGGGCAGGCTTGGCCTCCTTGGGTGCTTTGGGCGCCTTGTCTTTGTCGGCGGGGGCAGCGGGCTTGGGGGCAGCCGCTTTGGCCACTACGGCCGCCTTGGGGGCAAGGTAGAGGAACATGCGCTTGCCTTCCAGCTTGGGCAGTTGCTCTACTTTGGCCAGCTCCTCAAGCGCCTGGGCAAACTTGAGCAGCAAAATCTCACCGCGCTCCTTGAAAACGATGCTACGGCCCACGAAGTGCACGTAAGCCTTAATCTTGGCGCCTTCCTTCAAAAACTCCTGCGCGTGCTTGAGCTTGAAGTCGAAGTCGTGGTCGTCGGTATTAGGACCGAAACGGATTTCTTTGAGAACAACCTTGGTTTGCTTGGCCTTAAGTTCGCGGGTCTTCTTCTTCTGCTCGTACTTGAATTTCGAGTAGTCGATGACGCGGCACACGGGCGGCACGGCCGTGGGCGAAATCTCCACGAGGTCCAGGTTTTGGTCCTGGGCCATTTTGCGGGCCTGGTCGGTGGGATATACTCCCTGCTCGACGTTATCCCCCACGAGGCGAACCTCGCGGGCGGTGATTTTCTGGTTGATTTTGAACGGCTCCTCCACCTGCTGGCGGGGCACGTACCGACGATTAGGGGTAGCTATGGCGAAAGTCCTCCTGCTAAAATGTGGCGGGGAAAGTTTTAAGGCAGAACGCTCGGCCGGGGCTGGCCAATCGTTCGGGGGGCAAATATCCGACTTTTTACTGGTATATCAAAGCAATAGCCAAAAAAAGGAGCCACTGGATTATCCAGCGGCTCCTTTTTTTGGCTTAGCGCCGGGCTAGCCCCTAGCCCATTGCCGCGGCAATCTGGCTGTTGACGTTCTGAATGAAGCTGTCGATGGGCATCGAGCCGAGGTCGCCCTCGCCGTGGCGACGCACGCTAATGAGGCCATCCTGGGCTTCTTTCTCGCCCACTACCAGCAGGTAAGGGGTCTTGGCAATTTCCGCATCGCGGATTTTGCGGCCGATGCGCTCGTCGCGGCCATCCACGGTGCCGCGCAGGTCGGCGGCTTCGAGCTTGGCTTTCACCTCGTGGGCGTAGTCGGCAAACTTGTCGGAGATGGGCAGCACGATAAACTGCTCGGGCGAGAGCCAGAGCGGAAAATTGCCGGCCGTGTGCTCGATAAGCACGGCCACGAAACGCTCCAAAGAGCCGAACGGCGCGCGGTGAATCATCACCGGGCGAGCGCGGGTGTTCTCGGGCGTCACGTACTCCAGGTCGAAGCGCTCGGGCAGGTTGTAATCGACCTGAATGGTACCAAGCTGCCAGCGGCGGCCCAGCGCGTCGCGCACCATAAAGTCGAGCTTGGGGCCGTAGAAGGCCGCCTCGCCCAGCTCCGTCACGGTGGCTAGGCCCTTCTCGGCGGTCGATTCCTGGATGGCGCTTTCGGCCAGGGCCCAGTTTTCGTCGGTACCGATGTACTTGGTTTTGTTCTCGGGGTCGCGTAGCGAGATTTGGGCCGTGAAATCGGTGAAGCCGAGCGCTTTGAACACGTAGAGCACGAGGTCAATCACCTTCTGGAACTCCTCCTTCACCTGGTCGGGGCGGCAGAAGATGTGCGCGTCGTCCTGCGTGAAGCCGCGCACGCGGGTGAGGCCGTGCAGCTCACCACTCTGCTCATAGCGGTACACGGTGCCGAACTCGGCCAGGCGCACCGGCAGGTCGCGGTAGCTGCGGGGCTTGGTGCGGTAGATTTCGCAGTGGTGGGGGCAGTTCATCGGCTTGAGGAAAAACTCCTCGCCGGGGTTGGGCGTCTTGATGGGCTGAAACGAGTCGGCGCCGTACTTCTCGTAATGGCCACTGGTTACGTACAGCTCCTTGGCACCGATGTGCGGCGTCACAACCGGCTGGTAGCCAGCCTTTACCTGGGCTTTGCGCAGAAATTGCTCTAAGCGCTCGCGCAGGGTGGTGCCCTTAGGCAGCCACAGCGGCAGGCCCGCGCCCACCTTCTCCGAGAAGGCAAATAGCTCTAGCTCCTTGCCCAGCTTGCGGTGGTCGCGGCGCTTGGCTTCCTCTAGCTTTTCGAGGTACTCGGTGAGGTCCTTGGCCTTGGGGAAGGTGATGCCATAGAGGCGCGTAAGCTGCTTGTTTTTCTCGTCGCCGCGCCAGTAGGCGCCGGCCACGTTCATGATTTTGGCCGCCTTGATGGTGCCCGTGTCGGGGATGTGCGGCCCGCGGCAGAGGTCGGTGAAGCTGCCCTGGGTGTAGAACGTAATCTGGCCATCTGCCAGGTTTTCGAGCAGCTCCAGCTTGTAGGGGTCCTGCTTCTCAGTGAAGTAGGCCACGGCCTCGGCCTTGGGCACCTCGCGGCGCTCAAACTTGCTTTTGTTCTTGGCCAGCTCGAGCATTTTCTTCTCAATGGCCGGAAAGTCGTCACTCGAAATGGTGCGGCCTTCGCCGAGGTCCACGTCGTAGTAGAAGCCGTTTTCGATGGCCGGGCCGATGGCCAGCTTCACGCCGGGATACAGCGCTTCGAGGGCTTCGGCCATGAGGTGGGCCGAGGAGTGCCAGTAGGCCTGCTTGCCGCCGGCGTCGTTCCAGGTGAGAATTTCGAGGGTGGCGTCGTCGGTAAAGGGGCGGTGCAAATCGCGGATTTCGCCGTTAACGCGCACGGCCAGGGCATTGCGGGCCAAGCCTTCGCTGATGCTGGCGGCGAGGTCGTAGCCCGTCGAGCCGGCTTCGACCTGACGGACGGAGCCGTCGGGGAGGGTGATGTTAAGCATAACTACTAACAATTGCCGGCCGGAAGAGCCAAGCGGGCGCAAGTTACGGGCGCGTTGCGGAATAGCAGAATACCCGGCGAGCCGATGCCCATCGGCGAGGCGAGTTCACCAGCACCCGATGAGGCGAGTTCACCAGCACCCGATGAGGCTAGCCAGCTGCTACCGCACGGGTAGCGGGCGCAATGGCTCCACGGGCTGGGGCCGCACCACGGGGCCGGGGGCGGCCGGCCGGCGGTAGTAGGTGCGCGGCCCAGTGCGCAGGCTGTCGGGCAGGGAGGCTTGCACTAGGTCGTTGGTTTTCCAGACTTTGTAGGTCCAGTGCTGATTGCCAGGATTTTCAGCCACCAGCAGCCGGTATTGGCGCAGGGCCTCGGGCAGGCGGTGCTGGCCTTCGAGGGCTTCGGCTAGTCTGGCCCGGGCTTCGGGCAGGCGGGGGTTGCGGCGCAAGGCCCGCTGCAAGTGCGGAATGATGGAAGCCGGCCGCTGGCCGTGGGCGCTGGCGGCGAGGGCCAGCCGGTAATCGGCCCGGTACTGGGTCGTATCGAGGGCTAGCGCGCGGCGGTAGTAGTAAAGGGCACTATCGGGCCGGCCTTGCAGCTCGAGCTGGCGGCCGTAGTCGTAGTGCAGCGCCCCCGAGGCCGAGTCGAGGCGCAGGCCCTGATGGGCGTAGTGCGCGGCCTCGTCGGGCAGGCGGTAGGCATTGAGTAGAAAGGCTAGCTGGTGCAGAATCTCGGGCTGGCGTGGGTCACGGGCGCGGGCGGCTTGCAGGTAGTCGAAAGCCTGCACGGTGTCGGCGGTGGCGGCGTAGGCCAGCCCTTTGTAAAACAAGGCGGCCGGCTGGTCGGGGTCGAGGCGCAGGGTACGGTCGAGGCTTTCCAGGGCGGCTTCGTACTGATGGGCGGCCAGGTGCGTTTCGCCTTCCAGCAGCGGCAGTTCGGGCGAGTTGAAGCCGGCGTCGGCGGCGCGGCGGGCGGCAGCTAGGGCCGCGGGCAGGCGGCCCAGGGCGCGCAGGGCCCGGGCCTGTAAATAGTAGAGCTCGCCATCCTTGTCATCGGCTTGCAGAGCAGTTTCGACGTCGTGCAGGGCGGCCACGGGCTGGCCGGCGGCCAGGCGCAGGCTGGCGCGGCGGGCCAGCAGGCCGGTATTGTCGGGCTGCTGCCGGATGGCGCCGTCGAGCTCATCGGCCTGCACGCGGGGGCCGGTGTGCACGGTGGCTAGGTCCACGAGGGTATCGGGCCGCTCGGTGGGCGCACCCTGGCAGGCGGCCAGCAGCGGCAACCCAGCAAAAAGAAGCCAACGGGACATAAGTTGCGGCAGAAATCGAGCTGCAAAAGTAACGGCCCGACCAGGCACTACCAGGCGGGGCGGACCCTGGCGCCCGGGGCGGGCTAGCCCGAGTACCGGCGCCAGGGCCGACTTTTGCGACGTGGCCCACCCTAGCCAACCATTTTCGCGGGGTGTTGCCAGCGCATTTGGGCGCAGCTGCGGGTGTTTTTTGTTTAAAGCTATGAAAATTCTCCTCGTCGAAGATGAGCCCTCGGTGGCGGCGTTCCTGCACCAGGGCCTTACCGAGCAAGACTACACCGTGGACCTGGCCGCCGATGGCCTGCTGGGCTTGCGCCGGGCTCAGACCACCCAGTACGACTGCCTGATTCTGGACCAGATGCTGCCCGGCCTCAGCGGGCTGGAGGTGTGCCGGCAGGTGCGCGCCCATGACTCCGGCGTACCCATTCTCATGCTTACGGCGCTGGGCGAAACGGACGACAAAATCCGCGGCCTCGATGCCGGGGCCGACGACTACTTGGTTAAGCCCTTTGCCTTCAGCGAGTTGCTGGCCCGCATTCGGGCGCTGGTGCGGCGGCGCACCGAGGCGCCCGCACCGGCCGCCGTACTGCGCTTGGCCGACCTCAGCCTCGACCCCGCCACCAAGCGCGTGGAGCGCGCCGGCCAGCTCATCACGCTTACCGCCCGCGAGTTTGCCCTGCTCGAATACCTGCTGCGCCACCAGGACCGCGTGGTGAGCCGCGCCGACCTGCTGGAACACGTCTGGGACCTGAGCTTCGACACCGGCTCCAACGTTATCGACGTGTATATCAACTTTCTGCGCAAAAAGATAGACAAGAATTTCGAGCCCAAGCTCATTCATACCCTGGTGGGCATGGGCTACGCGCTGCGGGTTACTGAGTGATGGGGTGAGGAGGTAATGGTGCAAAAAGAACGTCCTGCGGACGAAGGAAGCATCTCGCCCGCATCGCTATCGCTAAGCTGCTGTGGTGTTAATCCAGACGAGCTACTTCCTTCGTCCGCAGGACGTTCTTTTTACCTCCTCACCTTCTTACCCCATCACCTAAAATTCCATGTCCATTCGCCTGCGGCTGGCGGCCCAGTTTGGGGCCATTCTGGTGATAACGCTGGTGCTGTTTGCGCTGGCTATCTACTTTGTGACGCAGCAAGCGCGGCGCGAGGAGTTTACCCAGAGTTTGTTTCGGCGGGCGCTGGTAGTGGGCCACGCCTACGCCGACGGCCAGGCGCGGACTGATTCGAGCCACCGGGCCTCGTACCGGCAGTATTTGCGCCAGCTCTACCGCACGCTGCCCGCCGAGGAGGGCCGGGTATATGACGCCGCCGGGCAGCTCGTGTTTCGGGAGGGTCAGCGGCCGGCGGTCAAGGCCATTCCGGCCGGGTGGCTGGCCGAGGTGCGCCGCCGGGGCCAGGCCGTGCTCGAGCCCGAGGCCCACTACCACGAAACCGTCGGTTTGCTCTACCGGGATGCCCGCCTGGGGCCGCTGGTAGTAGTGGCCGCGTCGGTAGATGAGGAAGGCCGCCACCAGCTGGCCAGCCTGCGCCGGGTGCTGATACTGGGCCTGCTGGCCGCCGCCGCCGTAATGAGCGTGGGCGGCTGGCTGCTGGCCGGCCAGGCGCTGCGCCCACTGCGGCGCATGGTGGGCGAAGTCGACGGCATCACGGCCACCGACCTGAGCCGACGCCTGACCCAGGCCGCAGGCCCAGCCGACGAGCTGGGCCACCTGGCCGAGCGTTTCAACCGCCTGCTCGGCCGGCTGGAGTCGGCCTTTACGGGCCAGCGCACCTTCGTGCGCGATGCCTCGCACGAGCTGCGCACGCCCCTCACGGCGCTCATCGGCGAGCTCGAAGTGGCCCTGCTGCCCACCGAGCGCCCCGCGGCCGACTACCGCCGCACCCTGCAAAGCACCCTCGACGCCGCCCGCCAGCTCAATAGCCTCACCAATGGCCTGCTGCAAATAGCCCGCGCCAGCGGCGACCCTTCGCAGGTGCCCATGGCCCCGGTGCAGCTCGACGAGCTGCTGCTGCTGGCCCACGAGCAGATACTGCGCCGCCACCCCACCTGCCGCGTGGACCTGGAGCTGAGCGACGAGGCCCTGCCCGCCGTGCGCGGCAACGAGGCCCTGCTGCTGGCCGCCATGCTCAATGTGCTCGACAATGCCTGCAAATACTCGGCCGGGGCGGCCGCGCCCGTGCTGGCCAGCTTGCGCCTGGCCGAGGCCGGCCGCCTGCACCTGCGCGTGCAGGACCACGGCCCCGGCCTCAGCCCCGCCGATTTGGAGCAGGTGTTCGTGCCCTTCTTTCGGGCGGCGGCGGTGCGCGGCCTACCGGGCCACGGCATCGGGCTGCCGCTCACGGCCCAGATTATGGCTTTGCACGGCGGCTTGGTGCGCGTGGATAGCCAGCCCGGCCACGGCACCAAGGTGTGGCTGGAGTGGCCGCTACCGCCCGCCGCGCTGGCCTAGCCCCCGGCCGCTGGTAGCGGGGCGCCTAACCTTTTGCACTGGCAAACCGGGCCCGCACGCCGGCGCGCGGCCTACCCCGGTGAATAGCCTAGGCATTTTATTCGTTCTCTTTAACCACTATTTTACACTATAAACCACTGCTTTAACTATCTTAATTCATTTTTAATTTCACTTTAACTTCATCTTAGCCAAGCGTGCGTATTCTTGTGGCCCTGTTCCCACCCTAGCCGGCAGTTCGCGCTGCGCCTCACCCCTACTCCTATGCCTGAGGTCACCTCTACCCCTAGCCGCACCGGGGCGCCGGTGGTCCCCGCAGGCGCGGCCGCTGGGTCGCCCCCACCCGGCCGGGTTAGTACGCTGGGGCAGGATGCGCCGGCGGGGCTGGTAGTGTTTCTGGTAGCGCTGCCGCTGTGCCTGGGCATCTCGCTGGCCTCGGGGGCACCGCTGCTGGCGGGCATGGTGGCCGGCATTGTGGGTGGGCTGGTGGTGAGTGTGCTCAGCGGCTCGGCCGTGAGTGTGAGCGGGCCAGCGGCGGGCCTCACGGTGGTGATGCTCTCGGCCCTGGCCACACTGGGGTCGTGGCCGGCGGTGCTGGCGGCCACCGTGGTGGCGGGCGTTATTCAGCTAGGGCTGGGCGTGGCGCGGGCAGGCATTATCGCGCTGTATTTTCCGGCAGCCGTTATTCGTGGCATGCTGGCGGCCATCGGCATTATTTTGATTCTGAAACAATTGCCACACTTTGTGGGCGCCGACACGGATTACTTCGAGGACATGGACTTTTTGCAGTTCAATGGCCTGAATACGTTTTCGGCGCTGGGGGCGGCGTTGCGGCACATCAGCCCCGGCTCGGTGCTTATTGGGGCCACCTCGCTGGTGCTACTCCTGCTCTGGGACAGCCCGCCGGTGCGGCGGCAGCCCTGGGCGCGGCTCGTGCCGGGCGCGCTGGTGGTAGTGCTGTCGGCCGTGGCCCTCAACCAGTTGCTGCGCGCCGTGGCCCCCGCCTGGCAGGTGCGCCCGCAGCACCTCGTGAAGCTGCCCGTGGTGACGTCGCTAACCCAGCTGGCGGACGCGATGACGTTTCCCGACTTCAGCGCGTTGCGCCGGCCGGCCACCTACGGCGTGGCCTTCACCATCGCCATCGTAGCCTCGCTCGAAACACTGCTCAGCATCGAGGCCGTCGACAACCTCGACCCCCGCAAGCGCCACACTCCCACCAACCGCGAGCTGCTGGCCCAGGGCGCGGGCAACATCCTCAGCGGGCTGCTGGGTGGGCTGCCGCTCACGGCCGTTATCGTGCGCTCGTCGGCCAACATCGCGGCCGGCGCTCAGACCAAGCTCTCGGCCTTCCTCCACGGTATCCTGCTGCTGACCAGCCTGTTATTTCTGGGCAAGGTGCTCAATATGATTCCGCTAGCGGCGCTGGCGGCCGTGCTGCTGCTGGTGGGCTTTAAGCTGACCAAGCCGGCCCTCTACCGGCAGCAGTGGCGGCTAGGCTGGGCGCAGTTCGGGCCGTTCATTATCACCATTGCCGCCGTGCTGTTCACCGATTTGCTCAAGGGTGTGAGCATCGGGTTAGTGCTGGGGTTCTTCTTCATTCTCAAGGACAACGCCAAGGCCGGCTCTTACCTGCGGCGCGACGAAACAGCCGGCACCGAGCCCGACCTGCTGCACCTGCGCCTGCCCGAGCACGTGTCTTTCCTCAACAAGGCCAGCATCGTAACCACCCTGGAGCAACTACCCGGCGGCAGCCGCGTACTACTCGATGGCACCCGCTCCGACGTTATTGACCAGGACGTGCTAGAGGCCATTGAGGCTTTCCGGCAGGCGGCCCCAGCGCGGGGCATTGCCCTGGAGCTGCGCGGCATACGGCCGGTGGCGCTGGGTGGCCACTAGGCCCTAGGCCCTAGGCCGCTTTTCATTCGTTACTTACGCTTTCCGTTTCTTTCTCACTCATGGCTTCTTCGCTTTCAACCGCGCAATCAACAACTTCCGGCATTCAGGACATTCTGGCCAATAACCGCCAGTGGGTAGCTACCAAAAACGCCGAAGACCCCGAGTTTTTCAAGCGCCTGGCCGACGGCCAGAAGCCGCGCTACCTGTTCATCGGCTGCTCCGACTCGCGGGTGCCGGCCTCGGGTATTACGGGCACCGGCCCGGGCGAAATGTTTGTGCACCGCAACATTGCCAACATGGTAGTGCACGCCGATATGAACCTGCTGAGCGTGTTGCAATACGCCGTAGAAGTGCTTGGCGTGCAAGATATTATGGTGGTAGGCCACTACGGCTGCGGCGGCGTGGCCGCGGCAGCCAACAACAAGCAGTACGGCCTCATCGACAACTGGCTGGTGAACATCCGCGACGTAGTGCGCCTGCACGAAACCGAGCTGCTGCGCATTCAGGACGAAAAGCAGCGCCTGCGCCGGCTGGTAGAGCTCAACGTAATCGAGCAAGTGCAGAACCTGGCCAAAACCAACATTATCCAGAACGCGCAACGCGGCGACAACCCGCCCCGCCTGCACGGCCTCGTCTACGACATCGCCGACGGTGTGCTCAAGGACTTGCAGGTAGATAACGCCGGCAATTTCAGCACTATGGCTCACATCTATGGCACCGAGGCCCTGCCTGTGGCCGACACCAGCGATGCGCCCGAGCCCCCCACCAAGGAGGAGGATTCGAGCAGCTACGAGGGTCCGCAGCACGACCCCGGTCAGGTGGCAAGCGCCTAGCCCGCTACCACTTGGGCGGGCTAGCCCACTCAGTACCACGAAGGCCCGGCTACCAACGTAGCCGGGCCTTCGTGCTTAGCGCCCATTGGCCGCGGGGCTAGCGGGCAGGTGCTCGTACCAGCGGGCGTGCAGACGGTCGCGGCGGGCGGTGGCACGCAGTAACGGCGGCAGCAGCTGCTGGCACAGGCGGTTCATGGTCAGGTCCTCGCTGGTGTAAGTAGGTAGCTTGATGGCTTCCTGCAAGATGGCAATGGCACGGCGGCGCTGGTGCTGGTACTTGTACATGCGCGCCAGGTCGTAGCAGTACTGAATGCGAACGGGGTCCAGCTCGCGGGCTTTTTCGAGGGCATCCAGCGCCTTTTTGGAGGTAGCGCCCTGTGGGTAGCCACCCAGGAAAACGCGCGAAAAGGTTTTTTCGAGCACGTTGTAGTGCGCCACGCGGTAGTACCAACGGCCCAGCAGTTGCCAGGCTTCGGGCAGGTCGGGCCGGCGCTCGGCGGCCAGAAACACGTGCGAGCGCAGCTGCTTGAAGAGCCGCAACCGGTCGCGGGCGCTTATCAGCCCCGCTTCGCTGAAGAGAGCCAGCGCCATGGCATAATTGCTTTCGCCGCCCTCGGGCTGCAAGGCCAGCGCGCGGTCGGCGTACTGGTGGGCGGCGTCAAAATAGGCCTTTTTGCGGGTTTCGTCCGAGTAGCGTGTGCCGATGCTCACGCTTAGCACCGACGCCCGCCACAGGCTTTCGTAGTGCTGGGCGTTGAGCTTGAGCGCCGCTTGGTACTCGGCCAGCGCCTCCGAGTCGCGGTACTTGGCTTGCAAGCCGGCAGCCTTGCGCAGGTGCTGGCGCAGGGCCGCCGAGTCGGGCACGAGCGCGGCCTTTGTCAAGGGCTTGGGCTTGGTGGCCAGCTCGGCCGCCTCGGGCATGGCCGGGGGCGAGGGCTGGGCGGTGGTGGTGCGCTGGGCCTGCGCCGCGGGCAGCCCCCCTAGCCCACTCAGGCTAAGTAGTACTGCCGCGCAGGCTTGGCCAAGGTTTTTCATACCGCTTGTTCTCTACCGCTCGCCCAGCCGATTTAGAACAAGCCTAGCTGCGCCTTGGGCCGCCGCAGCAGCGCCTGCGACTGGGCCACTTCTTCGTCGGTTATTTCCACGTTGGCCGGGGGCGCGGGCTCACCGGCCTCAGCGGGGCTAGCCTCGGCTTCGCCCTCAGTCTTAGCCGCGCCACGCTTCTTGGCCTCGCGGCGGGCGGGCTCGGGGCCTTCGTCGGTGAGCAGCTGCAAGCCGTGGATTTTGAAGTAGTTGAGCTTGTTACCCATCGCCTTCCAGCCCTTCACTTCGATAAACTGGTCGAGGCGCAGTTTCTCAGTTTCCTTGTCGGCCTTCTTGTCGCGCTGCAACTTCACTTCCACTTCGGGCTCGGCGAAGGTGCTCACGGCCAGCAGCTTCGAACCCTTGCTTTCGGAGATGAAAGTAAAGGGCTTGTCCATCGTGGTGGTTTCGATGTGGAAGCGCTTGACGTAGTGCAGCTTGGTTTCGCCGTCCACGTACACGGCGCTCACCACCGTATCGGGCTCCAGCTTGCGCAGGATAAGGATGTTGGGCACGTCGAAGTGCAGCGTGGGGCTGGGCGATTTCAGCTCGTACGAACCGTCTTTGTACACCACCAGCACCACGTGCTCGGTGTCGAAGGCGCCGAGGTAGCGGCCGTGGTTGGTGTGGTTGAGGCGGCCCACTACCGGGTCAAAAAATACGTCGCGCCCGCCCAGCGTGCTGTCGCCCACCGACTTCTGGGTAATTTTCTTAATCGGCTGCTTGGTCACGATGTTGCCCATCGAGCCCTTGCCCTTTATGGCCAGCTCGGCAAAGTCAAACTCGAACTGCTTGACCCTAGCCGGCGCCTTGTCTGAGAGCTGAATGGCCACCGTTTCACTCTCTGAGTTCGGATTGGCGGTGAGGTACAGCGTCTTAGTGCCCTTGGTGCCCTTGGTGAGGTCGTAGGTTTTGTCGCGCGTAATGCCCGACACCAGGAAGCGCTTGGCGAAGCTGATGCCGCTGGCCCCGTCCACGTACACCATGTTGTACACCAGCCGGTCGTCGTTCTTATTGTAGACGCCCGCGTGCAGAATATCCTTGCCCACGAAGGTCTTTTCCGCGATTTTGGTCACCACAAACGTGCCGTCGCGCTTGATGGCGATGATGTCGTCGAGGTCTGAGCAGTCGCACACAAACTCGGCCTTTTCGTCCTTCTTCAGCCCGTGGCCAATGAAGCCGTCCTGGCGGTTCACGTAGAGCTTCTGGTTGGCCACGGCCACCTTCTGGGCCGTTACCACGTCGAAGGTGCGCAGCTGGGTTTTGCGCGCGCGGCTAGCCCCGTACTTCTTCAGCAGGTTCTCGAAGTAGGCCACGGCGTAGCGCGTGAGGTTGGCCAGGTTATCGGCCACCTCGGCCAGCTCGGCGTCGAGCTTCTGAATGTATTCCTCGGCCTTGAAGCCGTCGTATTTTGAGATGCGCTTGATGCGGATTTCGGTCAGGCGCGTGAGGTCGTCCTCGCTCACCGGGCGGCGCAGCACGATGCGCGTGTCGTCCTTCCTAAGCTTCTCGCCTTCCACGCGCACAAACTTCTTCAGGCCGGCGTCGATGGTTTCGAGAATCTGCTCCCAGGTTTCACACTCCTCGATTTTGCGGTAGATGCGGTTTTCGATGAAAATCTTCTCCAGCGACGCCGAATGCCATTTCTCCTGCAATTCCTGCTGCCTGATTTCGAGCTCGCGCTCCAGCAGGCGCACGGTTTTGGCCGTGCTCAGGCGCAGCATATCCTCCACGCCCACAAAGCGCGGCTTGTCGTCGATGATGACGCAGGTGTTGGGCGAAATCGAGATTTCGCAATCCGTAAAGGCGTAGAGCGCGTCAATCGTGAGGTCGGGACTGATGCCGGGCGGCAGCTGCACCTGGATTTCGACCTCGGCGGCGGTGTTGTCCACCACTTTCTTAATCTTGATTTTATTGGCCTCGCTGGCCTTTACGATGCTCTCCATGAGCGCCGTGGTGGTGGTGCCGTACGGGATGTCGCGGATAACGAGCAGCGTCTTATCAACCTTCTCAATCGTGGCCCGCAGCCGGATTTTACCGCCCCGCTGCCCGCTCTGGTAGTTGCTGATATCGGCTAGCCCGCCGGTCGGAAAATCGGGGTAGAGCCGGAACTCGCGCTTGCGCAGCACATCGATGCTCGCCTGGCACAGCTCGCGAAAGTTGTGCGGCATAATCTTGGTGCTCAGGCCCACGGCGATGCCTTCCACGCCCTGCGCCAGCAGCAGCGGGAACTTCACGGGCAGCGTGGTGGGCTCGCGCTTGCGGCCGTCGTAGCTCATCTGCCACTCCGTGATGTCGGGGTTGAACACGACTTCGAGGGCAAACTTGCTCAGGCGCGCCTCGATGTAGCGCGGCGCGGCCGCCGAGTCGCCGGTGCGCACGTCGCCCCAGTTGCCCTGCGTTTCGATAAGCAAATCCTTCTGGCCCAGGTTCACCATCGCGTCGCCGATGCTGGCATCGCCGTGCGGGTGGTACTGCATGGTTTGGCCAATGACGTTAGCCACCTTGTTGAAGCGGCCGTCGTCCATCTCGTTCATGGCGTGCAGAATGCGCCGCTGCACGGGCTTCAGGCCGTCTTCCACGGCGGGCACGGCCCGCTCCAGAATCACGTAGCTGGCATAGTCCAGAAACCAGTTCTGGTACATGCCGCGCACGTTGTTGAGGTCGTGAATGACTTCGCCGGGGGCAAACTTAGTGTCTTCTTCCTCAGTCTCTTCGGTAGCTTCCTGCGGCGAATCAGCTTCAGCTTCCACACCCATAATCCCTTCATCAGTAGCGCTTTCAGCATCCCCAAACAGCGTTTCCGCGACCTGTTGGGTAGCGTCGTGGGCTAGCGCCGCATCGGTGGCGTCCAGGTCGGGCTGGGCCGCGCCGCTCAGGTCAAAGTCCAGCGAGTCGCCCGGCTCCAGGTAGTCGGGGTGAGAAGCATCAGGCGCGGTAGAATCGGAAATAGCCACAGGAAAAAACGTAAAATCGGCAAGCTGCCGTCAAAAGTACCGTAAAAATTGGCGCAAAGCACCATTTAAGCAAGGATGGACCCTAGCGGAAAGTTCCCAAAATTATTAGCCAAAACATAACCGCCAGAAACTAAACCAACTGGCAGAACTTCGGCCGGGAGGTAAAAAGCCCCCGCCCGGCGAGGCGGGCGAGGGCTTTTATTGAGGAGCTAGCCAGCGGGCTAAGCCAGCGCGATTTCGGCCACCGGCAGCACGTCGCTCGTCACCAGGTCTTTTTCGAGGCGCAGGTTGTCGATGATAAACTCCTGGCGGGCGGGCGTATTCTTGCCCATGTAGTAGGCCAGCACCTGCTGAATGCTGCGGTCGGATTGCAGAATCACCGGCTCCAGCTTGATGTTCTCGCCGATGAACTTGCCAAACTCGTCGGGCGAAATCTCCCCTAGCCCCTTGAAGCGCGTCACCTCGGGGTTGCGGCCGAGCTTGCGCATGGCATCCTGCTTTTCACTCTCGTTGTAGCAGTAGATGGTTTCCTTCTTGTTGCGCACCCGGAACAGCGGCGTTTCGAGGATGTAGACGTGGCCGTTGCGCACGAGGTCAGGGAAGAACTGCAAGAAGAACGTGAGTAGCAGCAGCCGGATGTGCATGCCGTCTACGTCGGCGTCGGTGGCCACTACCACGCGGTTGTAGCGCAGGCCTTCCAGCCCTTCCTCAATGTTGAGGGCGTGCTGCAAGAGGTTGAACTCCTCGTTCTCGTACACGATTTTCTTCTTAAGGCCGAAGCAGTTGAGCGGCTTGCCGCGCAGGCTGAATACGGCTTCAAGTTCCACGTTGCGGCTCTTGGTGATGCTGCCGCTGGCCGAGTCGCCCTCCGTAATAAAGAGCGTGGTAAGCGGCTCCTTGTCGGCGCCGTCCTTAGCGTTTTCGCCCAGGTGGAAGCGGCAGTCGCGCAGCTTACGGTTGTGCAGATTAGCTTTTTTGGCGCGCTGATTGGCTAGCTTTTTCACGCCGGCCATGTCCTTGCGCTCGCGCTCGCTCTGCTCGATGCGCTTGCGCAGCGCCTCGGCGGCCGTGGGGTTTTTGTGCAGGTAGTTGTCGAGGTGCTCCTTCACGAAGTCCACGATGAAGCCGCGCACGGTGCGCGAGCCCTCGGGCTCCATGTTGATGCTGCCGAGTTTGGTCTTGGTCTGGCTTTCAAACACCGGCTCCTGCACCCGAATGGAAATCGCACCGATGATGCTGGCCCGGATATCGGCCGCGTCGTACTCTTTTTTGTAGTGCTCGCGCACGGTTTTCACCACTGCCTCGCGCAGCGCCGCCAGGTGGGTGCCGCCCTGGGTGGTGTACTGGCCGTTCACGAACGAGTAGTATTCTTCGCCGTAGTCGTTGCCGTGGGTAAGGGCTAGCTCGATGTCCTCGCCCTTGAGGTGAATGATGTCGTAGCGGCGGGTTTCGGCGTCGGTTTTGTCGCGCAGCAAATCGAGCAGGCCGTGCTCCGACACGAACTTCTGCCCGTTGTAGTGGATGGTCAGGCCCGCGTTGAGGTAGCAGTAGTAGCGAATCTGGTTTTCGAGAAACTCCGGGATGAAGCGGTAGTTCTTGAATATCGTGTCGTCGGGCTGGAAGGTGATGAGCGTACCGTTGCGCTGGCTCGTCTTGATGGGCGCCGGGTCGTTCAGCAATTGGCCTTGCGAAAACTCGGCCGCTTTCAGTTGGCCCTCGCGCACGCTCTGCACTACGAAGCTGCTGCTGAGCGCATTCACGGCCTTGGTGCCCACGCCGTTAAGGCCCACCGACTTCTGAAACACCTTGCTGTCGTACTTGCCGCCGGTGTTGATTTTACTCACCACGTCGACCACCTTGCCTAGCGGGATGCCGCGGCCGTAGTCGCGCACCTGCACCCGGCTTTCCGAGATTTTAATCTCGATGGTGCGGCCGTAGCCCATCACGTGCTCGTCGATGCAGTTGTCGATTACTTCCTTGACGAGCACGTAGATACCATCGTCGTAGGCCGAGCCATCGCCGAGCTTGCCGATGTACATGCCTGGCCGCAGCCGGATGTGCTCGCGCCAGTCGAGCGAGCGGATACTGTCTTCGTTGTAGTTGTGGGCGGGGGCAGCGGCGGGGAGGGTAGCACTCATGGGTAATAAATCCGTAACGGGCACAATGGCCAGGTAAAATAACGCCAAAAAACGCGGCTGGCCACCATGCAGCCAGCCAGCGAGCTTAGTTTTTTCAGCCAATTTAGTTAGCCAACACCAGTGGCGGGTGCGCAGTTCGGCTGGGGCTGGCCAACGCCCCCACCGCGTTTGCGTAAGCGCTTCAACCTCCACAGCTTCAATCTTTAGCCCTTAGCGTATCTCCTCAATGTTACCTCCTGCCAATCAGTTTAATACCCCACGCCACGTGCCTTCGGCGGCGGCTACCCACGCGCCTACCCAGATAAGACAGTCGCCGCTGGTGCACTATACTTTTCTGCTGATTGGGCTGTCGCTGCTCGTATTTGTGCTGCACAAACTCGACGACCTTTTTCTGCCGCTCGTGTACGCCGTGCTGCTGTCGCTGCTACTTATGCCGCTGGTGACGCGCCTCGAAAAATGGAAGTGGCCCCGCATCCTGGCCATTGCCACCGCCTTGCTGGTAGTCATCGGTGGCCTTGCGCTGCTGTTCGGATTTTTCGGGATGCAGATAGTGGACCTGCGCAGCGAGCTGCCCCTGATTCAGGAGAAGCTTGGGGTGCTGTTCGACCAGACGCAGCAGCGGCTGGCCCTAAAGTTTCATTTCAAGCCCATGAGCCACGAGCAGGTCATCAACAACTCGCTCGACGCGGTGCAGAAGCAGGGTAGCAAATACCTGGGCTCGACGCTAAGCACGACGCTGGGCGTACTGAGCACCGTGACGCTGGTACCCATCTACATATTCTGCTTTTTATATTATCGCGACCACCTGCGGCAGTTCATGTTTCGGTTTGTGGAGCCCGACAAGCGCACCACGGTGCTGCACACGGTCGATAATATTCAGCACGTAGTGCAGGGCTACATGACTGGCCTGCTGACGGTTATCGCCGTGGTGTCGGTAATGAATGCCGTGGGGCTGCTTTTGCTGGGCGTGAAATACGCACTGTTCTTCGCGGTTTTTGCGTCGGTGCTGGCCGTTATTCCCTACATCGGCATCACGGTGGGCTCCATTATTCCGGCGCTCATCACGTTTGTCGAAACCGGCTCGGTAGCGCACGGGCTGGGGGTTATCGGGGTGTTCATGTTTGTGCAGCTGATTTCTGACAACATTCTCTCGCCGCTCATCACGGCTTCCAAAGTGAGCCTGAACCCGCTCACGGCCATTATTGCCCTTATTCTGGGGGCGCAGCTGTGGGGCACGCCGGGCATGATTCTGAGCGTGCCGATATCGGCCGTTATCAAAGTAGTGCTCGACGCCAACAAGAACACCGAGGCCTGGGGCTTTCTGCTGGGTGATGTAAGCGACGGCGAAACCACTAAGAAAGACCCTAGCGACGACCGGAACTTTCTGGCCAGGCTCTGGGACCAAGTGCGCGGCAAGCGGCCCCCGCTAGCCCCCGAGCCGCAGCTACCGCCCATGCGCGGGGCCCGCTAGCCCTAAATTTTATACGAACCCTGGGCCAGCTGCGGCACGTATACGCCAAGGTTGCTGCCAACCAGGCGGCACTTTCCTTTTCCAATTTCCACAAGCTTTTCCTTATCATGGCTAACGAAACCATCGCCCGCGCCCTTACCGACATCCTCAACCTGAACCGCACTTCGGTGAAAGGCTACCAGGAGGCTGCCGAAGAAGTAAAAAGCGCCGACCTCAAATCGAAGTTGAGCCAGTTCTCGCAGCAGCGTGCTGGCTTCGTATCGGACCTCGAAGGCTACGCCCGCCAGTATGGCATTGAGGCCAAAGAAGACAATACCATCGAGAGCCTGGCTACCGACGCGGCCGCTGCTGTGCACCGCGGCTGGATTAACATCAAGTCGGCCATCACGGGTCAGGATGACTCGGCCGTACTCGAAGCCGCCGAAACCGGCGAGGCTACGGCCCTGAAAGCCTACGAGACCGTACTGTCGTCTACCGACGTACCGGCCGGGGCCAAAACGGTATTCCAGCAGCAGCACGACGCCATTCTGCAAGCCAAAAACTGGCTGGCGATGAACAAGGGCAAGTAATTGCTAAGCGCTTAAGACGCAAAAAGGCCCGCCGGAGCAATCTGGCGGGCCTTTTTGCGTGCGGGCCGCAACTAACCCCGGCCCTAACTTTGTTAGTACTGCTCGTCCCCTACCCCCGCGCCTTTGTACGCCATTATTGACCTTGAAACCACCGGCGGCCAGCCCGCCAACGACCGCATCACGGAGCTGGCCATCTTTGTGCACGATGGCGAGCGGGTGGTTGACTCCTACACCACGCTCGTCAACCCAGGCCGGGCCATTCCGCCCTTCATCACCCAGCTCACGGGCATCACCAATGATATGGTATCCGACGCGCCGCGCTTCCACGAAGTGGCGCGCAAGGTGGTGGAAATGACCGAGGGCTGCGTGTTTGTGGCGCACAACGTGCGGTTTGACTACTCTTTTCTGAAAAAGGAATTTGCCGACCTGGGCTACAACTATTCGCGCAAAACGCTGTGCACCGTGCGCCTCTCGCGCTCGCTCATCCCCGGCCAGCCTAGCTATAGCCTGGGCAAGCTGTGCCAGAACATCGGCATCCCGCTCGAAGGCCGGCACCGCGCCGCCGGCGACGCCGAGGCCACGGCCATTCTCTTCGACCGCCTGCTGAAAATAACCCAGGCCAGCGACGCGCAGGAGGCCACCGACGCCGATGCCCTGGCCCGGGTTGATGCCCTGGCCCCGGCCGGCCGCAGCGCGACGGAGAAAAAGCCCAGCCCGCGCCGGGTAGCGGCCGTGGCCCAAGCCATCAAAACGGCCCTGCTGCCGCCCCTCATCACGCCCGAAAAAGTGGCCTCGCTGCCCCAGGAAACGGGCGTGTACTGCTTCCACAACGAGGCCGGCGAGGTCATCTACGTGGGCAAGAGCATCAATATCTACAAGCGCATTCAACAGCACTTTGCGGTGGATGTGAAGTCGCGCAAAAGCCTGGATTTTAAGAACTCCATTGCCGATATTACCTGGGAATTGACCGGCTCGGAACTGGTGGCGCTGCTCTACGAGTCGCACCTCATCAAGCAGCTCAAGCCGGCCTACAACCGGGCGCAGCGGCGCTCGGTGTTTCCGGCCGGCATCTACCTGAAAACCGACGAAAACGGCTACAAGCGCCTCTACTACGGCCGCGCCGACGCCCGCAACTCGGAGATTCCCATTATCGCGCTCGCCAACCAGTATAAGGCGCAAGGCTTTCTCTACCACAAGGTGGCTAAGTATAACCTGTGCCAGAAGCTGTGCGGCCTCTACAAAACCCAGGGCGCCTGCTTCGACTACCAGGTGCACCGCTGCCAGGGCGCCTGCGTGGGCCAGGAGCCGCCCGAAACCTACAACCAGCGCGTGGATGAGGCCATCGACAGCATCACCTACGAGCACGAGTCGTTCGTGGTCATCGGCCCCGGCCGCCGCGCCGAGGAGAAGTCGCTGGTGGTGATTGAGAACGGCCGCTACGTGGGCTTCGGCTACGTCGATGAGACGTTTACGGCCCGCAAGCTGCGCGACTTCCGCGACGCGGTGCAGCCTTATGCCGATAACAAAGACGTGCAGCAGATTATCCGCCACCACGTGCGCACCAAGCGCAAAGGCGAGCAGGTGAAGGTGTTCGGCTGAGAAGTAGCGCGCAGCGCCGGCTGCGCGCTATTTGGCCCGCCAGCTGGCGCATAGCCCCAGTGCATTGCCGGGTAGCATGGTGGGGCTGACCTGCCACTCGCCCCTGGAGGGCTGCACTGGTCCCAGCCCCACGCCGGGCCGCTCGGCCGGGTGGCGCCCCCAGCGGTGGCGGTGGCTGAGGTAGGCCAGGTGGGCCGACAGGATGCCGTAGCCGGCGCCCGCAAACACGTCCGATTCCCAATGCTTGTTGTTGAGCATCCGGAAGGCGCCCACGGTGGTGGCCACGGCGTAGGCGCCCACGCCGTACCACTGGCTTTTGTCGCGCAGCTCGGTGTGCACGATGCTGGCCGCCAGAAACGCCTGCGCCGTGTGGCCCGACGGAAACGAGCGGTAGTCGGAGCCATCGGGCCGCAGGTGCTGGGTAGCGCGCTTGGTGACCTCCACGAGGCCTAGCATCAGCACTTCCGACTTGACCAGGATGAGCGCCAAGTTCGCCCGGTCGTTGCGGCCCTCCACCCCGAAGGCCAGCACGGCCCCCAGCTCCAGGTAGGGCACCCACTGGCCGTAATCGTCGAGGTGGCTGCGAAAGTCGGGGAAGTTGCGCTGCAAATCAGCCTGCGCCCGGCGCGAGGAATAAAACCCGTGGTCGTCGTACACGCTGATGCCGTAGCCGATGAGCAGCGCCGGCACCACGCTGGCCCGCACCAGCTTGCCGCGGTACCAGGGCCGGGGCGCCGCGCCGGGCGGCGTTTGGTACTTACGCAGCGTGGTATCGGCCGGGGCCGGGGCCGGGGGTAGGGTTTGGGCCTGGGCAGTGCCAGCCGCTAAGCTGAGGGCCAACGCAACACTGCGCCAGGAGCCTGGCAGTTTTATCGAAGTAAAAAACGTAGAAATTACCATACGTTACAAAAAAAGCGGACCAGCTTAGGCTGGCCCGCTTTTACGAAATAAGTGCCACTAATGGCTAGGGTCTACTTGCCGCCGTTGTCGGCCAGCGCCTCTTTGCTGAGACTGGCCGCGTCTTTCACTACCACGTTGGCGCCATCCTTCAGGGTCTTCGACACGGCGCGGAACGGGCCGCTGACCACCTGCGTGCCGGTCGGAATGCCGCTCATAATCTCAATGTTCTGGAAGTCGCTGATACCCGTTTTTACGGGCGTCAGCACGGCTTTGCCATTCTTAAGCACAAACACAACTTCCTGAATGCTGGCCTTCGGGGCGGGCTTACTGGCATCAACCACCTGGGCCGAGCCGGTGGCCCGGCCGCCGGGGCCGCTGCGGCCGCTACTGGCCTCCGTTTTCGCCGCGGCCGAGTCGGAGCGGGTCGTGACAGCGGCCAGCGGCACGCTCAGCACGCCGCTTTTACGGTCGGCAATGATGTCGACCGAGGCCGTCATACCCGGCCGGAAGGGCACGGTGCTGTGGCCGTTGGGGCCGGTTTTGATAAGATGGCGGTAGCTCTCGGGCAGCAGGCGCACGCGCACCTCAAACTCGGTAACCGCCTCGGCCGTGAGCGCATCCTTGGCCGTATTGGCAATGGCCGTCACGATGCCCTTAAACTTCTCATTCTGCGTGGTGTAGGAGTCCACCTCCACGTCGGCCGAGTCGCCGAGGGCTACCCGGATGATGTCGTTCTCGTTCACGCTCACCCGCACCTCCATGTTGTTGAGGTTGGCAATGCGCATGATTTCGGTGCCCGCCATCTGGGTCGTGCCCACCACGCGCTCGCCTTTTTTCACGTTGAGCTTTGATACGGTGCCGCTCACCGGCGCGTAAATCGTGGTCTTGTTGAGGTTTTTCTGGGCCTCCTGCAAGCCGGCCTGGGCCGAGCGCACGGTGCTCTGGGCGGCCGTAATCTGCGCCCGAATGGCCTTCAGCTGCTCCTGCGAGGCATTATAGGCCGCCTGGGCGGCCTCGTAGTCCGACTGCGAAATCACTTTCTGTTTATACAGCGACGCCTGGCGGCGGTAGGTGAGTTCGGTTTGCTTAGCGTTGGCGGTTTGTTGCTCCAGTTGGGCCTGGGCCTGACCCACGTTGGCGCGCTGGGTGCCTACGGCGGCGCTCTGCTGGCTCACCATGGCCAGGTAGTTATCGGGCCGGATGCGCAGCAGCAGCTGGCCTTTCTTCACCGAGTCGCCCTCGTGTACGTAAAGCTCGATGATTTCGCCCGATACGTCGGGCGAGATTTTCACTTCCGTTTCGGGCTGCACCTTGCCCGAGGCGCTTACTTTCTCCACGATGGTGGCCGGGCCCGCCGTAGCGGCCGTTACCTCGGTGCCGGTGGGCTTGCCCAGCCAGCCCTTCTTCTTGGCCAGCGCGTAGCCACCAATGAGCACCACTACCAGAACGGCCAGAATGACGATGAGTCGATTGTTCTTCATCTAGTTTAAATAGTAAATGAGTAGTTGAGTAACTGAGTAAATGAGTGAGGTCTACCTTGGCCAACCTACTCATTTGCTCATTTACTCACTTACAGCGCCAGCGGCTTGCCCTGGTAAAAGTCCAGCACCTTGCGGCGGAAAATGAAGGTGTACTTGGCCTGCAACTGGTTGGAAACAGCGTAGTTGAGGTTATTTTTGGCAATATTGAACTCCGTGCCGTTGAGCAGGCCGTTGTTGAAGCGAATTTCGGAGTTGCGCTGCGTGAGCGTGAGGGCCGCCACCTGGCGCGTGGCCGCGGCGTATTGCAGCTGCGCGGCGCGCGCGTCGGCGTAGGCCTGCTCGATGCTCTGGCGCAGCGTGAGGCGGGCTTGCTCGGCGCGCACGCTCTGGGCCTGCTCGTTGATGATGGCGCGCTGCACGGCCGTGCGCACTTGCAAGCCGTTGAGAATGGGCACTTGCAAGCCGAAGCTGATGGACTTACCCAGGTTGTTGTCCAGCTGGTCGAAGAAGCGCGTGGGCAGCACGTCGAAGCCCGCGATGGGCGTCACGGCCGCAAACTGCGTGGGGCTAACCGGCTGGCGGTTGGCATCGACCGTAAACACGGGCACGGCCTGGTACGAGAAGGTGCCATTGGCCACGCGCGCGATGGTGGACGACGAGAAACCCGTGAAAATCGACCCCGTGAGGGCCAGGCGCGGGTAGTAGGCGCCGCGGGCCAGGTCGATGCTGCGGCGGGCACTCACCACGCGCAGCTCGGCGGCCTTGATTTCGGGCAGGGTGCTGGCGGCAGTTTGGTAGGTCTGGTTCAGGTCCACCACGTAGGGCGCCTCCTGGTCGGGGTCGGGCAGGTTGGGCACCTCAAGCTGGAAGTCCTGCGCCGTGGCCGGGTCGATGTTGAGCAGCTGCAATAGGGCCAGCCGGGCCAGGTCGGCCTGGTTCTGGGCGGTTATCACGTTCAGCTCGTCGGTGGCGAGCTGGCTCTGGCTGTCGAGCAGCGTGCTTTCGGGAATGCTACCGGCCTTGAGCAGAATCTTGGAACGCTCAATTTGGGCGTTGTCGCTGGCCACCCGCGTCTGGTTGGCACGCACAAGCTCCTGGGCCAGCACGAGCTGCAAAAACTGCGAGGCCACGTTCAGGCTCAAATCATTGCGTGCCTTTTCGATGTCCTGCACGCTGGCCCGGTAGTCGAGGTCGTTGCGCTTGATAGTGTTGCGCAGCTGAAACCCCTGAAACAGCACTAATTGCGACACGGCCGAAAAGTTGTTGGCCCGGATGGTCTGGTCCGAAAACTCGTAGGTCAGCGGGTTCACGCTGCGGCCGTACTGCCAGTTCTGGGTGCCGTTGAGGTTGGCGCTGGGCAGCAGCGCGGCCTTGCTCTGGCGCAGCACCTGGGCATTGCTGCTGGCTTGCAGCTGGTTGAGGCGCACGTTCAGGTTGTGCTCCAAGGCGTAGTCCACGGCGCGCTGCAAGCTCCAGGGGCCGGTGGCGGCCGCGGCGGGGCTAGCCAGCGCGGCCGCCGGAGCCGAGGCTGGGCGGGCGGGCTGCGTGGTTTGGGCGGCCAGCGGCCCGGCGGCCAGCAGGCCCGCCAGCCCCACCGAGGCCCGGAGCAGGCGCGTACTTAGTGCAGTCATAGGAAAGAAAAAGGGCTAGCAGTGGCAAGGCAAGTGACCGCGGTGGCACCGGAAAAAGGCCGCCGGGCCGCTGGTTTCGGAGTAAGCGGCTAGGCCGGTCGGGCGCCGCCCGGCGGGGCTATCGCCAGCCGGCCGGGCGCATTACCAGCATTCACCAGGATTTCACCAAAAGCAGCGGGCGAATGTAGTACGCCTTACTCCAAGGTGGGAATGTAGGTAATGCGCTGCACCCAGCTAAGGTGACGTAAGTAAGCTAATGTCAGCTCATTAATAGGACTATCCATTTCAATAAACTGCCGGGCGGCTTCGTTTTTACCCTTGCGCGACACGAACATAGTGGCGATGTTACAGTCGTCGTGGGCGATAACCGAGGCGATGAACGCGATGGAACCCGGTACGTCCTGGGCATCGATGATGAGCGTGTGCAACGCGCCCGAGAAGTCGCAGCCGAAGCCATCGACCTCCACGATGCGGATGACGCCCCCGCCCCGGCTCTGGCCCACTACCTCCACCTTGTGGCCATCGGGCCCGGTAAGGTTCAGCTTAATCGTATTCGGGTGCAGCGTGGAAGCATTGCCCACGCTCTGAAACGTGTAAGCCAGCCCGGCTTCGGCGGCGTGGTCGAAGGCGGTGCGGATGCGCGTGTCGTCGGTACCGTAGCCGAGTAGCCCGGCCACAATGGCGCGGTCGGAGCCGTGGCCCTCGTAGGTGCGGGCAAACGAGTTGTAGAACGTGATAACCGCCTCGGTGGGCAGAGCGCCCAAAATGCGGATGGCCGCCCGCGCAATGCGCACCACGCCCGCCGTGTGCGACGAGCTAGGCCCTATCATCACGGGCCCTATCATATCAAAAATGCTGGATTTTTCGGCCACTGCGTTGGTGAGCTGGTGAATTAGTGAATGGGTAAGTAGTAACTGGATAAGCTGACAGGGCGATTTCGCCTCTATCACTCACCTATTCACCACCTCACCATTTCTCCACTTGATGGCCCCAAAAGTAGCGGGCTGGCGGCCATAACCCCACACCCGGCTGGCCCTGCCGATATTTGCCCCGCACCCACTTTCCTGCTCATGGCTCCTTCGCCCGTCACCGCCGCTGCTCTCGAAGCCGAATTTTCGCCCGCCGTGCTGGCCCAGCTGCGCCGCTTGCAAGCCCGCTACGCGCCCGCCGGCCAGGACCTGGCCGCCTACCTCGAAGGCCTGTACCACGCTGATTACGTGAACTACTGGGACTATATTGCCCTCGACACGCTGTTGAGCTTACAGCGCCCGCTTACTAAGTTTCCGGACGAGCAAATCTTTATCATCTACCACCAGATTACGGAGCTGTACTTCAAGCTCTGCTTGCTTGAGTATGAGCAGCTCGGCGAGCTGCAAGCGCCTACGCTGGGCGAGGTAGTGCTGCGCCTGGGCCGCGTAAACCGCTACTTCGAGAACCTCATCGACTCGTTCGACGTGATGGTGGACGGCATGGAGAAGGAGCAATTTTTGCAGTTCCGGATGAGCCTGATGCCCGCCTCGGGCTTCCAGAGCGTGCAGTATCGCTTTATTGAGCTAGCCAGCACGGCCCTCGAAAACCTGGTGCCCGAAGAAAAGCGTCGCCTGCTGGGCGACGCCCCCACCCACGAGGAATTTATGGGCTGCATCTACTGGCAGGCCGGCGCTACGGTGGAAGAAACCGGCGCCAAAGCCCTAACCCTGGTTGAGTTTGAGCGCAAGTACACGCCCGCGCTGGTGGCCCACGCCCGCCACTACGAGCACCGCAACGCCTGGGCCGTGGTGCAGCGCCTGCCCGAGGCCGACCGCCGCCACCCGCGCCTAGTGCGCGCCCTCAAGCAGCTCGACGTGAACGTGAACATAAACTGGCCGCTGATGCACTACAAGTCGGCCGTGCGCTACTTGCAGCGCGACCCCACCGACGTGCCCGCCACCGGCGGCACCAACTGGCGCAACTACCTGCCTCCCAAGTTTCAGCGCCGCATCTTCTACCCGCAATTGTGGAGCGCGCAGGAGCTGGAAGAATGGGGCAAGGGCTGGGTGGAAAAGGTGCTGGAGGAGTTGGGCTAGGGTACTGTCATTTAAAAATACCCAGCTCAACCAGCACTAGATTTCTAATGCTTAATTCAGATTATGAGACTGTCCATACCATCACAGATTGGTATGACGGAGCGCGCACTGGCGTAGCTAATTTTCAAGGGACACCTCATTATTATCAATGCAAAGTAGATTCTGGACCGGACAAAGAATATTTACTCACCCCATTGGATGACAAGACTTTCCAATACGCAATGGAAAACTTGGCTATTTTTCAACGGTGGGAGAATGCCTTTGACGAGGGCATTACTCCGATAGAAACGCATCCGGCACTTCCTGAAGAACGAGCTCAGCATCTTGCAATTTCTGTCATTGTGGCTGATTATCTTCTTGCTAACCAGTCCTTACAATTTGAAGCTGAGGCAACGTTTTTGTATGGGCCTAATACAGTGGTGAGATGGGATAAAGCTCATTAATCACCTAGCAATACGTTTTACCCCAACATTATTAAGTGCTTACTAATCGCCTTTTCGTCCTGCTGGCCCTGCTAGCCCCCGCCACCACTTTTGCCCAAGCCGCCGCGCCCGATTCGCCGCTGCCCCGGCTGCTGGCCGAGCGCAAGGTGCTCACCCGCCAGTATGCCGAGGCCAGCGCCCAGCGCCACGGCCTGTTGGGCCTCAGCAACAAGCCCAGTAAGAAAGATTTGCAGGACGTAGTGGATGCCCTGCAAGGCATCGTGAACAAGGACGAGGAAATCGTGGCCGCCCTCAACCAGACCACCCAGCAGGCCCAGACCACCGCCGCCCAGCTCCAAACCACCACCACCACGCTGCAAAACACCGGCCGCGACGACCGCAACCTCACCGCTCAGCGCCTGAGCGAGCTGCAAGACGAGCAGCAAAACCTGCAAGAGCGCCTGCGCCAAGCCACCGACAAGCAGCGCACCCTCGAAGCCGACGTGCGCGAGGCCCAGCAGGGCCGCACCGTGCGCGACGGCCTGCTAGTGGCCTTAGCGCTGGCCTGCGCGGGATTGTTTTTCTGGCGCCGGCGGCGCTAGGCTGGCCGGGCGGCTACCGCCAGGGCCAGCGCCACTCGTCGGGCGAGGGCGGCTGGGCGGCCTGCCAGTCAAGTAATTCCTGTGCGGTAGGGAAGCCGAGCAACCGGCTAAACTCGTCATAGCTGGCGGTGGGCGCCAGGCCCAGCTTGCGCAGCAGCGCCTGGCGCAGGGCCTGGTGGCTGGGGTGGCGCAGGTCGTAGGTCTCGACCGCGCCCGGCCCGGGATGCTCCTTAAACTGCCCCGGCTCGTAAAAAAACTCGCCCTGCACGTCGAAATTCGCCAGCGGGCGGTGCTGCGCCGGAAACGCCTGGGCCACGGCCTCGTGCAGCGCCGCCAGTTCCTCATCTTCGGGCAAGGCCACGGCGGCGATGCCCCACTGGTAATAGTAGCCCCGCGGCCCCATGTGCCAGAGCGGCTCCAGGGCCTGGGGCAGGTTGGCCAGGTCGGCGGCTACCACCGGCTGGTGCGCCACAATGGGCAGGAAGCCGCAGCGAATGAGCGAATCGCCGAGCAGCACCGGCGGCTGGCGAGCAGCCTGGGTTAGCTCGGCCGGACTCAGGGTGGGCGTGCTTTTTTGCAGCAGCAGCACCTCGGCGATGGTCATGGGGCTGGCGTGCCGGTTCAGGTAGTGATAGCTGCTGGCGCCGGGCGGGTCGGGCAGCCAAGGCGTTTGGCGCAGGTTATTCACATCGAGCAGAATGCGGCAGAAGCCGTACCCGGCATCGTTGCAGAGCGGGAAGGCCACCACATCGCCCGGCCGAAAATGTACTTTGGGCAGCGGCGCCAGCAGCCGGGCCGCCAGGCTGGCCGGGTAGCCTGGCCCCTGCCGCGCCATAAAGCCGGCCAGCCACCGGGCGGCATCGGCCCAGCTGGGAAAGCTGCCGCGCGCCCGCAACGGCACAATGGCCCCATTTCGGGCCGAAGTGGCAAAGTGAGCGGCTCCATCGAAGTAAAATGAATAGCCGGATGGCCGGTATTTTTCCAAGCTAACCACCGTGGCAGGCCGGGGCTTGCCCCGGCCCGAGGGCGTGCGCAACAGGCCTTCGGGCGTGAAGTAGATGTCATAGTCGTCTTCACTGAAAGCATCGGGCCCGGCCGACGAAAAGTAACTCACTACTTTACGAATAGCCAGGTCGTCGTGGTAGACGATGGTGCCGGGCACCCAGCACTGGCGCTGCCAGTGCGGCAGCACGGGGCGCAGGCCCAGAAAAGGCCGTTGGTCGTTGGTGAGTTCGGGAGGCATGAGCCGCAAGATAACGGCCGGGCTGCGCGGCCCCGCCGGCTGGGCTGGCCGGCGTTTTTTAGAACGGGCGCTGGCTGGGCACGCCGGCCGCGCCCCTAACTTGGGCCGCCAAGTACGCCCCCGGTTGCCCCCATGATTACGTTTTCCGAAGACCAGGCCACGGCCCTCGTTGCCGACCCTGGCACGCTGAAGCGCGGCCAGGAGCTGGCCAGCCCCACCAAGTGGAATAACCTGGGTCGCACCGACGCGGCCGCCTGGGGCGAATGCGCGGGCAGCGGCAGCGAGCCCTACCTCACGGGCATCGACCTCACCGAGCCGGCCTTTAAGTGCTCGTGCCCGAGCCGGGTGTTTCCGTGCAAGCACGGGGCCGGGCTGCTGCTACTGCTGGCCCGGCAGCCCGCGCTGCTGGCACCGGGCGCGCCGCCCGCCTGGTTGGCCGAGTGGCTGGCCAAGCGCCAAAACAAGACCGACGAGCAGGCTGAAAAAGCCGCCGCCAAGGCTTCCAAGCAGCCAGCCACCGCCGCCTCGAGCGAGGCTAGCCAGCTTCCCGCGCCCGAAGCGCCACTGCCCAGCAACGCCGCCCAGCAAAAGCGCGAAGCGCAGCGCCTGGCCCGCATGCAGGCCGGCGCCGCCGACCTCGAAACCTGGCTGCTCGACCTGCTGCGCGCCGGCCTGGCCGACCTGGCCAGCAAGGCCGCCAGCCAGTGGGAAAGCCAGGCCGCCCGGCTCGTCGACAATCAACTCCCGGGGCTGGCCGCCATCCTGCGCGAGCTAGCCGACTACCCCACCGCCGGCCCCGCCTGGGCCGACCGCCTGCTGGGCCGCCTCGGCGAGCTCTACGTGCTGGTGCGCGCCTTTCTGAACCGCGCAAACCTGACGCCCACCGCCTGGCAAGACGTGGCCCAGCAAGTCGGCCTCACCCTCAAAAAAGAAGCCCTGCTGGCCGCCCCCGGCACCCTGGCCCTGGCCGATACCTGGCTGGTGCTGGGCCAGCACACCTGGCCCGAAGAGCGCCTGCTGGGCCGGCGCAGTTGGCTCTACGGCCAGCACTCGGGCCGCCTGGCGCTGCTGCTGGAGTTTGCGTTTGGCAGCCAGCCCTTCGCCACGGCGCTGGTGCCGCAGGCCCGCTACGGCGGCGAACTGGTGTTTTACCCCGGCCTGCTGCGGCTGCGGGCGGTGCCCAGCGCCGGGCTCACGCGCCAGGCCGACGCCGGCGGCCGGCCCGCCCCCCGCCCCCTGGCTGGCCTACTCGACGCCTACGCGGCCTCGCTGGCCCGCCAGCCGTGGCTGCGCGAATTGCCGGCTACCGTGTGGGCCGTGGTAGGCCGCAGCGCGGCGGGCGCCTGGCACCTGCACGACCCCGAAACCGGCGCGGCACTGCCCCTGCGCCTGCCCGGCGAGCTGGCCGGCTGGCCCCTACTAGCCCTCAGCGGCGGGCAGCCCCGGGCCTGGTTTGGAGAGTGGGACGGCCAGGCCTTCCGGGTGCTGGGCCACTGGCCGGCGGCGCCCGCCGACGTGCTGCCGCCCGCCGCTAGCCCCACCCCAGGCACCGAGGGCACGCCAGCGCCCGCCCCGCCGCCCGCCAACCCCTGGCCCACCCTGCTGCGGGTGGCGCTGCTAGGCACCCGGCAAAGCACTGAGGCCCTGCCCCAGCTAGACCGGGGAGATTTTCCAAAGGCTGACAACCGCGAACAGCAGCTATTGCTCTATGCTGGCACCCTGGCGCTGCTGCGCAAAGCCGGCTTTCAATTGCTGGCCAGTCCCCTGCCGGCCCCCGCCCCGCCCGAAACCCGGCCGCTGCTAGGCCCTTCGGGCCAGGCCTTGCTGCGCCAATTGCTCAGCCGCCCGCACTACCGCCCCCTGCTCGGCGACTACCTACGGGCGATGAGCGAGCACCAGCGCCTGGTACCCCCGGCATTGCTTGTCAAGGTGTTAGGCTGGGTGAAAGAGCAGCCCGGGGCCGCCCTCCTTACGGAAGAAACGCTGGGCGAGCGGGGCCGCTGGCTAGCCGCTCAAAACCCCGACTGGCAAGCTATACTAAAGGCCGCTGCCGGCCACCAGCCCACCGAGGCCGACTGGCGCACCGGTCCCGCGCCGCGCCGCCGGCTCTACCTGGAGCAACAGCTGCTCGCCGACCCCGCCCAGGCCGCCCAGCTCCTCGCTGAAGCCCTGCCGCAGGAGCCCGCCGCCGCGCAGGTGGCCCTGCTGGCCGCGCTCGAAGCGTGGCCGCTGGCCGAGCCCCTGCCCGCCGCTCTGGCCCCTGTGCTGGAGCCCCTGCTCGCCAGCCGGGCTAAGGAGGTGCGCCAGACCGCCGCCCGCTGGCTGGCCCGCACCACCGGCAATGAGCTGCTGCCGCGCCTGTGGGCGCGCGCCGAGTCCTTACTGCATTTCAAGGGCAAGCTGCTTGGGCGCAACACCTTAGAAATAACCCTCCCCAGCTGGTCGGCCGAGTGGCAACGTGACGGCATTGAGCAAAAAAGCGCCGACTACCCTGGGGGCGAAAAAGCCGCGCAGCTCGGTCAGCTGCTGGCCCTGCTACCGCCCGCCCGCTGGGCCGCCGCCTGGGGCGTATCCGCTGCCGAGGCCGTGGCGCTGGCGGCAGCCTCCGAATGGGCCTCGGTGCTGCTGCCGGCCTGGCTGCGCGCCGCCCGCCTGCACCACGATACTGAGTTTGCCCTGGCCCTACTGCGGCACGAGGCCAGCCAGCCCAGCCTGCCGCCCAAGTCGCCCCTGCTCAGCGAAGCCGCCGGGGTGCTCAGCACCGCCCAGCGCGAAGCCTGGCTGCTGGCGGCGCTGCCCAGCGCGGCGGCCGCACTGCCGGCCGGTAACGGCTGGGCCCACTGGCTGCCCCTGGCCCCGCAGTCGTGGCCCGAGGCCCTTTGGCGGCGGGCGCTGCCGCTGCTGCGCGCCGCCCTGCGCCAGCCCGCCTCGTGGGCGCCCGAGCAAACCGACCTCGACCAGGCCGTGCGCGGCCTGCTGCTGGCGCTAGGGGCATCCGACGAGCTGGGCCTGCTGGCCCGCCTCACCACCGGCCTGGGCGAGCTCACCGACGTGCAGCCCCGCTTTGCCGAGGAAGTAACGCAGCTGCTGGAACTGCTAACGTTGCGCCCCCGGCTGGCGGCCAGCCTATTGGAGGAAGCTACTGAATCTGTTTGAGAAGCCTCAAAAATGGGTTGTCATTGCTGCGCTCGCAATGACAACCCATTTTTGAGGCTTTTTGCTAACTTCCCAAATAGCTTCAATAAGCAACCAAGTACCTTGCTCTCCCATCTTCTCAAACAGGTCATCTGAAAATGGAAGCATCTTACTCGGCTGGAACTACGGCCGTGCGACTCTGATACGATGCTTCCTTCGTCGGCATGACCAAAGGGTAAATGTCCGCCCTGCTCACTATTCACTATTCACTGAAAATGACCGCCCTCCGCCCCCACGCCGAAGACCTGTATGCCGAAGAGCTGGCCGCCCTGCGCGCCGCCGACGACCGCCCCAAGCCGCCGGGCTGGCAGCTCTCGCCTTGGGCCGTGGTCAAGTATCTACTAGGTGGCCAGCTCGATAACGGCTTCGAGATTGAGCCCAAGTACATCGGCCAGCAGCGGCTGATGGAGATAGCCGTGGCCACCCTGGCCACCGACCGCGCCCTGCTGCTGCTGGGGGTGCCCGGCACCGCCAAGAGCTGGGTGAGCGAGCACCTGGCCGCCGCCATCAGCGGGCACACCAACCTGCTGGTGCAGGGCACCGCCGGCACCGCCGAAGACAGCCTGCGCTACTCCTGGAACTACGCCCGCCTGCTGGCCGAGGGCCCCTCGCTGGCCGCGCTGGTGCCCAGCCCGCTCTACCGCGGCATGCAGGAGGGCCAGCTGGTGCGCATCGAGGAGCTGACCCGCATCCCAAGCGACGTGCAGGACACACTGCTCACCATGCTGTCCGAAAAGGTGCTGCCCATCCCCGAGCTCAGCACCGAGATTCAGGCCGTGCAGGGCTTCAACATCATCGCCACCGCCAACGACCGCGACCGGGGCGTGAACGAGCTCAGCAGCGCCCTGCGCCGCCGCTTCAACGCCGTGGTGCTGCCCCTGCCGGCCAGCCTCGCTGAGGAGGTGCGCATCGTGCAAACCCGCGTTGAGAAGCAGGGCCGCACCTTGCAGCTGCCCGCCGAGGCCCCGGCCCTGGCCCAGATTCAGCGCCTCGTCACGGTGTTCAGAGAGCTGCGCCAGGGCCGCACCGACAACGGCAAAACCAAGCTCAAGAGCCCCAGCGGCACGCTCAGCACCGGCGAGGCCATCTCGGTGATGAACGCCGGCCAGGCCCTGGCCGCCTACTTCGGCGACGGCACCCTGCGCGCCGCCGACCTGGCCGCGGGCCTCACCGGTGCCGTCATCAAAGACCCCGCCCCCGACCGCGTAGTCTGGCTTGAATACCTCGAAACCGTGGTGAAGGAGCGCGACGGCTGGCAGGATTTGTACCGGGCGTGTAGGGAGGTGGTGGAGTAAACATTTCACCCTATATTTGACGTTCTAGTAAGCAGTCAAGCCCCTGACTAATAAAATCAACTTTATCCTTAGTATCTCCAGACTTCATACTATTTTCAACATGGACAATATCTACTCTCTCCGGAAAAGCTTTTCAATCATTGGTCTCACGGGAAGAATTGGCAGTGGATGCTCTAAAGTTGCTGAAATACTAGCGTCTACTGACGAATTATTTTTCCAAGATGACAATGAATTGAGAACACCTGAGGCAATTAAGTTTTCCGAAGCTCCTAGCCAAAGGGAAAATATTTTTAAAAGAAAATACAATATATGTTACAAATTCTTAAAAAAGAACAGAATCAATTATACTATAATAGACTACAAAAAGTCTGTTATTTTGTACTGCATAAATCAAATAGCCAAATTAGATTCCGCCGAAAAAAGCCAGGAGTTTGCAGAGTTCATTACAAAGGCATTTACACCTGCTCTGTCTGACGACAAAGCTTTACTTTCAGCTGAAATCTTTAAGGATGAAATTTTAGAAATATTACATGAAAATAACTTTAATCTTATTGTAGAAACTCTTTTTAGCACCGTAGATGAATTAAGCAAAATAAAATCAGAAGATGATTTTAAAATTATTTACAACTTATTTTTTAATAATGACAGTGACTTTTCAATACTGTATGAGAAGATTTTAAATCTAATGACTATGAAGAGCCCTTATTTGAGAAGCTTATTTTTCCATAAAGTATCCAATGCTATTCGTAGCAGCCCTAATATCATAAACTCTCAGGCAGAGAATACTAAAGATACTGATGGCAAAAATCTTTATAATATGGCTAAACTTATAAACCGCTTAATCAAATGCTTTAAATACAAGAATCCATCAAGTTGCCACATCGCGATTGATTCCTTAAAAAACTCCCTTGAAGCCATGTTTTTCAAGGAACGTTATTCAGCCTTTTATTTGGTAGCTGTACATAATCATAAACAATATGATAATATTAAAACAAAATCGAATACACCTTCGAATTATGAGGCCTTGAAATCCCTAGACGAAGCCGAATACAAGTGTAATGATTTTAGAGAAGGTAAATTCTATGCTCCTGATGTACAGAATTGCATTCAGAAAAGCGAGATACATCTTAGCAAATTTAATCACGATAAAACAGAAGCAGATAAAACAGGAAAAAATCAAATATTTGATTTTTTTTCCATAAAAGAGCAAATACTTAAGTACCACTCATTAATTCTTCAACCTGGAATAATAACTCCTAGTAGTGTAGAGAGATGCATGCAAATTGCTTACAACGCAAAACTCAACTCGGGATGTATTTCACGACAAGTGGGAGCTGTCTTGACCGATAGCACATACTCTGTTAAAGCCGTTGGATGGAATGACGCACCGGCTGGCTCTACTCCATGCCTACTCAGAAATATCGAAGAAGTAATAGGTGAAATTCCTATAATTCAAGAAGATAAAACATACAGCCCCTATGAAACTCAGCATTCCGAAGAGTTTAAATACAAAGCCAATAAAAAGAAATTAATTATTGATAACGAAGAGAAACATATTCCTCTCAATAATAATTATATTGGGAAAACTTTTTCAGAAAATGCCAAAATAATTTACTCAGATAAAACCTCTAGAATTACAGAAAAAGGAAAGAACTGTTCTTTCTGCTTCAAATCGCTACAAAACACTTTTGAAGGAGAACAAAATCAAGTTCATACTCGCTCTTTACATGCTGAGGAAAATGCCATGTTACAAATAAGTAAGCACGGTGGACAAGCATTAGAGAATGGTGTGTTATTTACTACAGCTAGCCCTTGTGAGCTTTGCTCCAAAAAAGCTTATCAGCTTGGCATAAGGAAAATTATTTATATTGACCCCTATCCTGGAATTTCAATGCTACATGTATTAAAAAATGGATTTAGCCAACCAAGCACTGAAGCATTTAGAGGTACTATTGGAAAATCATTTACAAAGCTTTATGAGCCTTTCTTGTCTTACAAAGACGAACTAAATCTTATAATGGCCAATAAACTCGATTAGGCAATTTACCCCGCCCCCAGCCACGCATTGGCCGCGCCCTCGTCCACGAAGCGGGCAAACTGCACCGGGCTGCCGGGCGGGGCTGCGCTGGCGGTGCCGGGCAGGCTGGCCAAGTAGTCGGGCAGCACCAGGAAACACACGCGCAGGGGCTGGCCCAGCGCCTGCTGCACTTCGGGCAAAAACTGGCTCGTGACCCACTCGGGGCCGTTGAGGCTGCGGCTGGTGCGGCGGCGCGCATCTATCAGCCAGCGGCCGCAGTGGTAGTGCTGGGCGGCGCGGCGCAGGGCCGTGTAGCCGTCGTGCAGCTCGGCCTCCGACACCGAGCGCAGCCAGCGGCCGGTGAGCTGGTCGAGGTCGGGGCGGTAGGCAATGTGCAGATAGGCGGTAGAAAACGAATCGGGCGACATTGGCGGCGAAGCGGCGGTGCGAAAGGCGCGGCCCCAAAAATACGGCTCAGCCCCGTTCCAGCAGCTCGGCGCAGAGCCAGGCGTTGGCCGCGCCCTCGTCTACAAACCGCGCAAACTGCACGGGGCCAGCGGGCGGACTGACGGCCAGCGGCAGGCGGGCCAGGTGGTCGGGCAGCAGCAGCACGCCCACCCGCAGGGACATTGCCAGGGCCCGCTGCACCTGGGGCAGGTAGTGCGTGGTAACCCATTCGTCCTGGCGCACGGTGCGGCACATGCGCCGGCGCGAGTCGATGAGCCAGTGGCCGCAGCCGTAGTGCAGGGCCGCCTGCTGCAAGGCCTCGCAGCCGGCCTGCAAGTCGGTTTCGACTACGGCGCACCGCCAGCGGCCCATGAGCAGGCCCAGGTCGTGGCGATAAGATATTTCCAGGCAAGTAGTGGAGAAGAGGTCCGAGCACATAGGCAGCCAGGGGTGTTTTTTGCAGAATAGCGGCGGGGAGAGTAATTGAACTTACGAAGCCCGCTAGCCCCTCGGCTTGCCCAAAATCGTCCAAAACCCGTGTCCCTTTTGGTACTTTTCAGTTTTTTCATCCTATTTTGGTAGTGTCTCACCAATAAGCTTTTGGCGCTACCAACGGCTCTGGCTATAGTGCAATTGGGCGCGTTGCCGGCTGCGGCCCGGCGGGCCGGTTTTGGCCGGGGCTTTACCTTGCCGCACCGGCGCTGGCCGCCCGGCCCGCCCACTTGCTTTGCCTGAGGTATGCCCACCGATTTTCGCCTGTTTGGTATTCGCCACCACGGCCCTGGCAGCGCCGCCAGCCTCGTGGCCGCGCTCGCTGATTTTCAGCCCGATATCCTGCTGCTCGAATGCCCCGCCGATGGCGAGGCCGCGCTAGCCACCCTGGCCGACCCCGAGCTGGTGCCCCCGGTGGCGCTGCTACTCTACAACCCCAAGCAGCAGGGCCAGGCGTCGTTTCTGCCGTTTGCCGAGTTTTCGCCCGAGTGGCAGGCCGTGCGCTGGTGCCAGCAAGCCGGCGCGCACGTGCGCTGCTTCGACCTGCCGCTGGGGCTGCGGGCTTTGAAGGAGGAAGTGGAAAGGAGGCAGGAAGAATTACCCGAGCGTTCGCCGGCCGGTTCTTCGCCAGCTACCGATTCAGCGCCTGATGCGGACCTCGCCGCCCCGGCCGATACTTCTTCCCTTCCAAATTCCCAACTACCCCCAAGCCCGGCCGACGATTCCAACCTTCTCATTCCCAACTCTCAGCTAACCCACGACCCCGTGGCTTACCTGGCGGGGCTAGCCGGCTACACCGACCCCGAGCAGTGGTGGGAAACCTACCTGGAGCACGCGCCCGGCAACGCCGACACCTTTGCCCTGGTGCTGGAGCTGATGGCGGCCCTGCGCGAAGAATCGGCGCGCCCCGAAACCGCCGAAACCCTGCTGCGCGAGGCTTACATGCGCGAAACTTTGCGTGCCACCCTGGCCCAGGGCTACGCCCGGGTGGCCGTGGTGTGCGGCGCCTGGCACGCCCCAGTACTCACCGACCCCAGCTTCCGCAAAAAGGAAGACAAGGCCCTGCTTAAGGGCTTGAAGAAGACGCCAATCGCCGCCACCTGGATACCCTGGACCTACGAGCGCCTGTCCACCAGCTCGGGCTACGGGGCGGGGGTGCTGTCGCCGGCCTGGTACGAGCTGCTCTTCACCCAGCCGCGGGCCACGGTGGTCACGCAGTGGATGGTGCGCGCCGCCCGCCTGCTGCGCGGGCAGGACCTCGACGCTTCGTCGGCCCACGCCATCGAGGCCGTGCGGCTGGCCCACACCCTGGCCGCCGTGCGCGGGCTGGCCCTGCCGGGCATTGCCGAGTTGCAGGAGGCCGCCGTGGCGCTGCTGGGCGGCGGCTACGCCGAGGGGCTAGCGGTGATTGAGAAGGAGTTGGTAATCGGCGACAAGCTGGGGGCAGTGCCGCCCGGCCAACCCGCAACGCCCTTGCAGCAGGACTTGGCCCAGCAGCAGAAAGCGCTGCGCCTCAAGCCCGAGCCCGACCGCAAGCCGCTGGCCCTCGACCTGCGCCAGGAAACCCACCTGCTGCGCAGCCACCTGCTGCACCGCCTGCGCCTGCTCGACATCAAGTGGGGCCGGCCGCAGCAGGTGGCGGGCGGCAAGGCGGGCACCTTTCACGAAGACTGGGAGCTGGCCTGGCCGCCCGACATGGCTCTGGCCGTGCTCGACGCCGGCCGCTGGGGCAACACCGTGCTGGCCGCCGCCGCTGCCCGCGCCACCGTCCGCGCCGCCGAAGCCCCCACCCTGGAAGCCGTGAGCAGCCTGCTCGAAGACGCCCTGCGCGCCGACCTCGGCCCGGCCATCGGGGCACTGGTGGCCCGCCTCGAAACCCTGGCCGCCGACACCCGCGACGTAACCCACCTGCTGGCCGCCCTGCCCCCGCTGGCCCAGGTGCTGCGCTACGGCAACGTGCGCCGCACCGACACCGCCCAGGTGGCCCAGGTGGTGCAGCAGCTGGTGCCGCGCCTGGCCATCGGCCTGCCCGCCGCCTGCGCCGGCCTCGACCTCGACGCCGCTAGGCCCTTGCTCGAAAAAATCGAGGCCAGCCACGAGGCCATCCGGCTACTGCAAGACCCTGGTCACGAAGCCGACTGGTACGCGGCCCTGACCGTCGTGCAGCGCAGCGCGGCCAGCCAGGGCTTGCTGGCCGGGGCCGCCGCCCGCCTGCTCTTCGACGCCGCCCAGGCCGACGCCGAGGCCACGGCCACCGCGCTGGGCCTGGCGCTGGCTCCCGCCCAGCCCACGGCCTACGCCACGGCCTGGATTGAGGGCTTTTTGCGCGGCTCGGGGCTGGTGCTCATTCACCACCGCGCGTTGTTCGACCTGCTCGATACCTGGCTGGGTAGCCTCCCCGAAGACACCTTCCGCGAAACCGTGCCGCTGCTGCGCCGGGCCTTTGCCGAGTTTTCGCCGCCCGAGCGCCGCCAAATTATGGACCTGGCGGCGGCCGGGCCGGCCGCACCCCTGGCGGCGGCCGAAGCGCTGGATTTTGACTGGGCGCGCGGCGCGCGGGTGCTGCCCGTGCTACGCACGCTGCTGGGGGCGCCGGCACTAGCCTAGCCAGGCATTGATAAGCATGGACTTAGCTCAACATTACGCAACTATGCGGGCCGACGCCGAACGCCGGCTAGCGCTCGGTGCGGCGGAGCTCGACCCGCTCATCGACTCGCCCCTGGATACCCGCCGCGGTATTACGCTCCTGGCCCGGCCCCCGGCCGCCGTTACGGCCGCTATTGAGGCACTGCTGGTTGACTTTCGGCGCCTCGAGCCCGCGCAGTATTACTACCCGGCCGGCGATATGCACCTCACCATTTTAGCGATAATCTCGTGCTACGCCGGCTTTACGCTGGCTGGCATCAGCCCGGCGGCCTACCGGGAAGCCGTTCAGCGTATTCTGCTAGGCTGCCGCCCGTTTCGCCTCACCTTCGCGGGCCTCACTGCCTCGCCCAGTGGTATTATGGTGCAGGGGTTTCCGCACGATGACGGCCTAACCAAGCTGCGCAATGCCGCCCGTGAGCACTTCCAAAGCTCGGGTTTGCCGCAGTCTATCGACCAGCGTTATAGTCTACAAACGGCGCATTCTACAATCATTCGCTTCCGCCAGCCCCTCGCTAACCCCGAGCGACTGCTAGCGGCCCTGGCAAAGCACGCGCAGCATTTTATCGGCACTTTTGAGGTCGATACCATCGAGCTGGTGTGCAACGACTGGTACCAGCGGGCACGCAATACGGTCCTGCTCCAGCACTATTCGCTTCAGGCCCCTGGCTCGCGTTAGCCTACCTTGCCGCATGTCTTCAACCTATCCTTTTAAAGTAGCCGCCGCCAAGGCGCCCGCCGATACTGCCCGCCAGTTCGTCATTCTGGCCGATTTGAGCGAGCTGGATGATTATTGCCAGGTATTTGAAAACCACGGCTACGGCGGCAACGGCCCCAGCTGGCGCGAGCACATCGAAACGATTATCGAAGAATTTCAGCCCGAGTTGCTGGAGCACCTCGAATTTGACGAGGAAGGCGCTGCCTTCCTGGCCTACGCCGACAGCCTGGCCGCCGTGCGCCAGTTTATGGCCCTGGTGCTGCCGCGCTTCGGTGATTTGGGCAAGCTGCACAAGTACCTTAGCCAGACCGACCCTGGCGATTTTTTTGAGTAAGCCATGCCCGATACCCCCACCGCCGCCCGCTGGAAGCTCGTGCTCGGCGCCGCGGCCGATGCTGAAAACGCCGTAGCAATGCCCGCCGACTACGGCGCCCTCGACCAGGTGCTCACGGCCCTCTACGACGGCGAGCGCCGGGGCGGCCTCGGCGCCTCGGCCCCGCGCGTGAGCCGCTGGCTGGGCGACATCCGCCAGTATTTTCCGGCCGAGGTGGTGGCCGTGATGCAGCAGGACGCGATGGACCGGCTGGGCCTCAACCAGTTGCTACTGGAGCCCGAAATAATGCGCACGGTGCAGGCCGATGTGCACCTCGTGGCCACCCTGCTCTCGCTGGGCCGCGTGATGCCCGCCAAGGCCAAGGCCACCGCCCGCGAGGTGGTGGCTAAGGTGGTGCGCGAGCTAGAACAAAAGCTGGCCCAGCCGCTGCGCCAGGCCGTGCAGGGCGCCCTGAGCCGTGCCGTGCGCAACCCCCGCCCGCGCTATCACGAAATCAACTGGGGCGCCACCATCAAGGCCAATCTCAAGCACTACCAGGCCAGCCACCGCACCATCATCCCGGAGCGGCTGGTGGGCCACGGGCGGCGCGGGCAGGCGCTGAAGGAAATCGTGCTCTGCCTCGACCAAAGCGGCTCGATGGCCGCCTCGGTAGTGTACGCGGGCGTGTTTGGGGCGGTGCTGGCCTCGCTGCGGGCCGTGAAAACGCACATGGTGGTGTTCGACACGGCCGTGGTGAACCTCACCGAGGAGTTGTGCGACCCCGTGGACCTGCTCTTCGGCGTGCAGCTGGGCGGTGGCACCGATATCAATCTGGCGCTCAGCTACTGTCAGCAGCTCATCACCCGGCCCACCGATACCATTCTGGTGCTCGTAACCGACCTCTACGAGGGCGGCGACGCCCGCCAGATGGTGAAGCGCGCCGCCACTCTCAAGGCCAGCGGCGTGAACCTGATAGTGCTGCTGGCCCTCTCCGACGAGGGCGCCCCAAGCTTTGACCGCCGCCTGGCCGAGCAGTTGGCGGCACTGGGCATCCCGAGCTTCGCCTGCACGCCGGCCCGGTTCCCGGAGCTGATGGCGGCCGCCATTCAGGGCGGCAAGCTCGAAGCGGCTTCGGCTTAGAGGCGCCCGGCCGCCGGCTTGACAAGTATCAAGCCGGGGCCTGACTAATGTCATAGGGGGCCGCCTGGCGGCCCGGTAGTTTTGCATTCCTAACGGCAGACTACTTATCTGCCGCCAGGTTATCCTACTTATACCTAATGGCTTACAACGTCTCTATTCCTGCTGGGCAAGTCGTCCAGCATATTCTCCACGACCTGCCCGGCCTGCTAGCCGTGGCCGTGGTCGACATCAGCTCGGGCATGAGTCTAGCCTCGCATTCCAACTCAAATATTAATCCCGACACGGCTGCCGCCTACAACACGGAGGTGGTGAAGCAAAAGCAAAAGGCCATCAGCGCACTTAAGCTTCAGGGCGAATCCCTTGATGACGTGCTCATTACGCTTACCAACCAGCTACACCTGCTCAAGCTGGTGAACGACGGCAAGAAATTTATCTACCTCGTAGTAAACCCGCGTGATACCAACTTGGCCATTGCCCGCGAGGTACTGCGCGCCCAGGTAGAGTTGCTCAACTAGCGCTGGCTTAAACAGCAAAGGCCCCTGGCGGTGGGCGGCAGATTTTCTTCCCGATAGAAAATCTGCCGCTCACCGCCAGGGGCCTTTGCTTACCAGCACTTATTGGCTGTGGTAGTAGCACAGACTTTGCCCTGCGTACGATTTGCGGATAGTCAACTTCTTTATTTACAAAAACCTAAAAAATAGTGGATTGGCTGCTTGTTTTTTAAGCGCAACGACCTCGGCGGCCTCGCTGCCCGGCCAGCAGGCCAGAGCCGCCAGCCAAAGCCCGCCAGGCCGGCCGATGGTGAAGTAAGCGCTGGAGCCGTGCGCCTTAACCGCTAAGGTGTCCACTAACAATGCTTTCGGGGGTTGTAAAGGGCATTTTTTCGCTTGGGCGAAGCAGCTACATTTGTTCGCTGCCGCACGCCGCTGCCCCTAGCTCGGGCCGGTTAGGGGCAGCGGCTCTGGCCAGGGCACACTGACATTTTCGGGGTTTGGGCAGGCAGTCGCTGGGCTGCCTGGGTAGCCTATGCAGATAGCCAGGCCTGCCCAGACTCCAATTTTATTCCATTCCCACCCAATTCCTTTTCCCCATGAGAAAACCCTCACTCTTCGCCCTTTTTGGGCTGCTTTTACTGGGCTGGCTGCTGCCGCAACGCGGCCACGCCCAGGGCAACAGCAGCCTGCCGTTCACCATCAATAATAACTCGACCACGGCCGACGCCGACCTCTACGTGGCCATCGTGGGCATCGACCCCAGCGGCAACCACGTGTGGGTGAACGCGGCCAACAACCAGGTGCTGCCCATGAGCAGCAGCTACAACACCGTGGCCGGCCCCACCGTGAACGGCAACACCGGCCCCGGCGGCAACTCGCGCTACGCGGCCTGCTTCACCCGGCTCAGCAACATCTCGAACCGCACGTTTACTCTACCCTTCATCGCGGGCTGCCGGGTGTACATCTCGCGCGGGCAGCAGTTGTATTTCTACTTTTTCGGGGCTAGCGGCGCGCCCTCGGGCTACACGGCGCCCAATCCGCAAAACTCCTCGGACCCCAACACGGGCATCATCTACGAAACCATTGAGCTGACTAATAACAGCGGTGGCTTCTTCGGCAATACGACCCGCGTCGATGCCTTCGCTTACCCGATGGGCCTGGAGCTGACCGGCAACGGCTACTACAAGAAGACGGGCGAACTGAAGTCGGCCGCCGACATCGTGAGCGCCTACAAGGCCAACGTGCCCACCGAGTTTCAGGGCACGGTGAACAACACGACCGGCGTCATCACCTTCCCCAGCAAAACGCCCGCCTTCCAGGACGGCAGCAACGGCACCACGGCCGGCGCCTACGGCAACTACTTTAAGGGCTACCTCGACGCCATCTGGGCCAAGTACAAGAACGAGGACTTGATTTTCAACGCCGGCAACGCGGGCGTGTTCAAAGGCCGCGTGGGCGCCGACAACCGCCTGGTGGTGGTGGGCCAGTCGGGCGCCTACAACGGCCGCACCGGCATCATCACCCGCGAGCCCACCACGCAGGAGGCCTTTGAGGGCAAGGGCGTGCTAGCCACCCGCAACAACGACGGCGACTGCGACCTCGTGGTGCAGGCCCAGATTACGGCCGCCGTGAACCGCCACGCCATCAGCACGGCCAGCGCGGCGGCCGGGCAGCAGAATTTCTACAACGTGGCCGGCTTCTACCAAACGGCACCCATGAACTACTACGCCCGCTTCTGGCACCTGCCGGGCATCAGCGTCGATAACCTGAGCTACGGCTTTGCCTACGACGACGTGGCCGACCAGTCGAGCACCCTGCAAACGCCGCAGCCCACCAAGGTGCTGGCTACCTGGGGCGGCTTCGCGGGCCAGGCCACGAGCTCCGGCGTAGCCACGTTCTACAAAGACTGCAACTACACCGGCACGGCCGTGGCCCTGCCCGTGGGCGACTACACGCTGAGCGCGCTGCAAGCCAAGGGTATTCTGAACGACGATATTTCGTCCTTGCAAGTCAACAGCGGCTACCAGGTCATTCTGTACGAGAACGACAACTACACCGGCAACTCGCTGACCCTCACGGCTAGCAACAGCTGCCTGGTCAACAACGCCCTGGGGACCGGCAACTGGAACGACAAAACCACCTCGCTGCGGGTGCAGGCCGCCTCGGCTGCCTTCAGCAAGCAGCTGGAGGCCGAAGCCGCCAACGTGAATAACGGCATGGTGGTAGAAACCTGCTCGGAAGGCGGCCAGGACATGGGCACCATCGACGCCGGCGACTACCTGGTGTGGAACAGCATCACCTTCCCCACTACCGGCACCTACCTCATCGAGTACCGGGTGGCCAGCGCCACGAGCGGCGGCACCATCTCGGCCGATTTGAACGCGGGCAACATCCAGTTTGGCAACACCACCATCCCCGGCACTGGCGGCTGGCAGAACTGGACCACCGTAAGCAAAACCGTGACCATCAACGCGGGCACCTACAACTTCGGCATCTACGCCCAGACCGGCGGCTACAACGTGAACTGGGTGCGCATCACCAAGCAGGGCACCGCCCGGCTGGCTTCGCCCCTGGCCACGGCCCCCACTAGCCTCCAGAACGACGAGCAGCTGAGCCTCTACCCCAACCCCACCGCCGACCAGCTGCACCTGGCCACGGCGCCTGCGCTGGCCGGCAGCACCTACCGCGTGGTAAACGCCGTGGGCCAGGCCGTGCGCAGCGGCGCACTGGGCGCCAGCCTCGACGTGGCCGCGCTGCCCGCCGGGCTGTACCTGCTCGTGGTCACGACGCCGGACCAGCAAACGCTGAGCCGCCGCTTCACCAAGCAGTAGTATCGGGTGGTAGTACTGCACCTGTCGAAAGGCTGCCCGGCGTCCGGGCAGCCTTTTTTTCTTGGGTTTGCTAAAAGATTTTAGCTGCATCTTTGCGCGCTCCTACCCAACTGCTTTTTTATGAAACGCCGCTCGTTTGTGCGGGGCGCGGGCCTGCTGGCCGCCACCCCTTTGCTGCCTTTTTCAACGTTGGAAGCCCTGGCGGCGCCGGCCTTTCCGGTGGTGCGGCCGGCGGTGGGCCAGCGGCACTTCCGCAGCAAAGCCGTGGAGGCGGCCATCACCGAGTTTCAGCGCCAGGTGAAGGACCCCGAGTTGGGGTGGCTCTTCAACAACTGCTTCCCGAACACGCTCGACACGACCGTGACGCACAGCACCCGCAATGGGCGGCCCGATACCTACGTCATCACGGGCGACATCGACGCCATGTGGCTGCGCGACTCCTCGGCCCAGGTGTGGCCCTACCTGGCCCTGGCCCCGCAGGACGCGGCCCTGCGCCAGCTCATCGCGGGCGTCATCAACCGTCAGACGCAGTGCATCTTACAAGACCCCTACGCCAACGCCTTCTACGGCGACAAGACCAAGGTGGGCGAGTGGAAATCGGACCTCACCGCCATGCAGCCCGGCGTGCACGAGCGCAAGTGGGAAATCGACTCGCTCTGCTACCCCATCCGGCTGGGGTACCACTACTGGAAAGCCACCGGCGACCAGCAGCCCTTCGATGCGCAGTGGCGCCAGGCCATCGCACTCATTGTGAAGACTTTCCGCGAACAGCAGCGCAAGAGCGGCCTCGGCCCCTACCACTTTCAGCGCGAAACCCCCAAGGCCACCGACACCCAGCCGATGGCCGGCTACGGCTACCCGGTGCGGCCCTGCGGGCTCATCGCTTCGGCCTTCCGACCCAGCGACGACGCCACGGTGCTGCAATTCCTGGTGCCCAGCAACTTCTTCGCCGTAGCCAGCCTGCGCCAGGCCGCGCTCATGCTCTACGACATTCACCACGACCAGGCCGGCTACAACGACCTCATGGCCTTTGCCGATGAGGTGGCCGCCGCCCTGCGCCAGCACGCCATCGTGACGCACCCCGAGTACGGCCAGGTGTACGCCTTTGAGGTCGATGGCTACGGCAGCCGCCTCTTCATGGACGATGCCAACGTGCCCAGCCTGCTGGGCCTACCCTACCTGGGCGCGCTGCCCCTCAACGACCCGATTTACCAGAATACCCGCAAGCTCGTGCTGTCGGCCGCCAATCCCTACTTCTACAAGGGCGCCGCGGGCGAGGGCATCGGCGGGCCGCACGTGGGCGCCGACATGATTTGGCCCATCGCCATCACCGTGCGCGGCCTCACCAGCACCGACGACGCCGAAATCCGCAGCTGCGTGCAACTGCTGAAGGCCACCCACGCCGGCACCGGTTTCATGCACGAGTCGTTCCACAAGGACGACGCCAAGAAGTTTACCCGCAGCTGGTTTGCCTGGGCTAACACGCTCTTCGGCGAATTTTTGTGGAAGGTCTACAAGGAGAAGCCAGCCCTGCTGGCCTAGCGGGTTGCGGCTGGCTGTTAATAGCTAATGGAGCTAGGTAGTTAGGGGCGATAGCGCAGGCCCCGGCCCCGCGCTATCGCCCCTAACTTATAGCCGCTGCTTGGGTAGCTGGCCTTGGGTAGGGCTAACTTTGTGGCACCATGCCCGAGTCGTCCCGTTTTCAGCTGCCGCCCATTCCGGCCGTTTTTTTGGCCATTATCAGTGTGCAGGGGGGGGCGGCCATTGCCAAGGGGCTGTTTCCGGTGGTGGGCGCGGCGGGCACGGCCAGTCTGCGCATCGGCCTCTCGGCCCTGATGCTGCTGGTGGCGGTGCGGCCCCGGCTGGGTAGGCTCACGGCGGCGCAGTGGCGGGCCGTGGTGCCCTACGGCGTCGCTTTGGGCATGATGAATTTTCTGTTTTACTGCGCCCTGGCCCGGGTGCCGCTGGGCCTGGGCGTCACGCTGGAGTTTGTGGGGCCGCTGCTGGTGGCCCTCTCCGGCTCGCGCCGCTGGCTCGATGTGCTGTGGGCGGTGCTGGCGGGCGCGGGCATTGCGCTCATTGCGCCCTGGGGCGGCCACGGCATTGACGTTATCGGGATGCTGTTTGCGCTGGCGGCGGGCGGCTGCTGGGCCATCTACATCGTGCTGGGCAGCCGCGTGGCCGAGGTGTTGCCCGGCAACGAGGCCGTGGCCGTGGGCATGCTGTTTGCCACGCTGGCCGTGCTGCCCTTCGGGCTGGGCGATGGGCAGCTGGGGCACCTCACGCCGCGCCTGCTGGGGCTGGGCGCGGCGCTGGCGCTGCTCTCCAGCGCTCTGCCCTTCACCCTGGAGATGCAGGCCCTCAAGTCGTTGCCAACCCGTATTTTTAGCATTCTGATGAGCATCGAGCCGGCCGCGGCGGCGCTCTGCGGCCTGGTTTTTCTGCACGAGCGCCTCACGCCGGCCCAGTGGGTGGCCGTGGTGCTGGTGATGGCCGCCAGCGCCGGCGCCACCCTCACCGCCCAGAAAGTGCCGGCGCCGGCCGTCGGCGGCGAGTAGCCCCTAGTCAGCCGCCGCCAGCCGCTGGGCCAGGTCCTCAATATCAGCCCGGCGGGCCAGGCCAGCCACCCACTCGGCCGGGATGCCGGCTTCGCCGTAGGCTAGCCCGGCTAGCCCCCCCGCCACCGCGCCGGTGGTGTCAGTGTCGTCGCCGAGGTTCACGGCGGCCAGCACCGTGGCGGCGTAGGTGTCGTAGTTAAGCAGGCACCACAGGGCCGCTTCGAGGGTATGCACCACGTAGCCGGAAGATTTTATTTCTTCCTCGGCTTGAGCGGGCAGGCTGCCATCTAGCACGGCGCCGTACTTGGGCCATTCGTAGAAAACCGGACCCTTTGCTTGCTTGTGTAGCCAGTGGTTAGCCAATGCCTGCATCTGCTTATACGCCTCGGCCGGGGCTAGCCCAGCCACCAGCCCGCGCGCCACCAACAGGTACAAAAAGCACCCTAGCGTGGAACGTGGGTGGCCGTGCGTGACGCTGGCCACGGCCTCGGTGAGCGCCCAGGCGGCGTTCAAATCCAGGTTTTCGGCCTGCCAGGTTGAGTGAAACACGAGTGGCAGAATTCGCATCAGCGCGCCGTTACCGTTGTCGAACTCCGAGCGCGGGCCGGCTTGGCTGGGGGCCACGCCGGCCTTGAGGCTTTGGATGGCGGCCCGGGTAGCGCCGCCCACGTCAAACCTCTGGTTGTGGGCGGTCCAGTAGCCATTATCCAGCCAATTAATGGCGCGGCGGCCGAAGTCGGCCAGGTCGGGCGCGCTGGCTAGCCCCCCGGAGCGGGCCAGCGTTTCGGCCAGGCAAAACGTGAGCGACGAATCGTCGGACCACGTGCCGGCCGGCTGGTGGTGGGTGCCGTAGCCGCGCAGGCCGGTCACGGGGTCACGGCGGCGCGCGGCGCGGCTGATAAACTCCACGGGCACGCCCAGGGCGTCGCCCACGGCTAGGCCCAGCAGGGCGGCGCGGGTGGGGGTAGCAGTCATCAGGAATGGGCGATAGCGGCCGGTACGCCGACAAAGTGCGGGCGTCTGCCGTAAATCCAACGCAAGAACTGCAATAGTCGGCACTAATCGTAGCCCCGGCAGCGTTTTTGCCGTACGTTAGCGCACGGTTGTGCAACTTGCTACCGCCCGGCTGTTACATTTGGCCTTCTTCCTAAATCCTTCCTGAATGTTATCCCCCCGCCTCAAAATTAGCTCTTACGCTGGCCTCGTGGCCGCCGTATTCGGGCTGGCGTCTTACCGCTTCTACGAGCGGAGCGGCCCGCAGGCTGCGCCTAGCAAAGAACAAGTGCTGGTCGGCACCATTGTGCAGGGCTTGTCGCAGGCGCACTACCAGCCCGAGCGCATCGACGATGCGTTCAGCAAGCGGGTGTTCGACCTGTCGCTCAAGCGCCTGGACTACCGCAAGAAGTTTCTCTTGCAGTCCGACATCGCGCAATTGACGAAATACCAGACCGATATCGACGACGAAACCAAGCGCGGCAGCCGCGAATTTCTGGATTTGAGCACCAAGCTCATGGCCGAGCGCACCAAGCAGATGCAGGCGCTGGCCCACGAGATTCTGGCCAAGCCCTTCACGTTCGATACCGAAGAGACCATTCAGACGGATTTCGAGAAGGCTACTTTCCCCGCCAGCGCCGCCGACCAGCGCGAGCAGTGGCGCAAGCTGCTCAAGTACGAAACCCTCGTGCGCGTGGCCGAAATGATGGACGAGCAGGACAAGCGCCACGACCGCGCCAAGGTGGCTAGCCTCGCCAAGGAGCCCGCCACCGCCGAGCCCGACCGCACCCCCGCCCAAATGGAGGTGGAGGCGCGCAAGCGCGTACTCAAGTACTACGACGAGCAGTTTGCCGACCAGCCCGACGCCAACGAGATGCTGACCGAGTATGTCAAGGTCATCTGCAACACCTACGACCCGCACACCGAGTACTTTCCGCCCCGCGAGAAGGAAGAGTTTGACATCCAGCTCACTGGCCGCTTCGAGGGCATCGGGGCATCGCTGCAAGAGAAGGATGGCCTGATTTACGTGGCCGACATCATTCCCGGCTCGGCCTCGTTCCGGCAGGGCGAGTTGAAGAAGGGCGACGCCATTCTGCGCGTGGCCCAGGGCGCCGCCGAGCCCGTGAGCGTCGAGGGCTGGCACACCGGCAAGGCCGTGCCGCTCATCAAGGGTAAAAAAGGCTCGGAAGTGCGCCTCACGGTGAAAAAAGCCGATGGCTCGACCAAGGTAATTTCCATCATCCGCGACGTGGTGGTAATCGAGGAAACCTATGCCCAGTCGGCCGTTATCAACGACCCCAGCGGCGTAAAAATCGGCTACCTGCGCTTGCCGGCGTTCTACGCCGACTTCAACGACAACGGCGGGCGCTCGTCGGCGGCCGACGTGAAGAAGGAACTCGCCAAGCTCACGGCCGAAGGCGTGAAAGGCGTCATCTTCGACCTGCGCAACAACGGCGGCGGCTCGCTCAACGATGCCGTCGAGATGGCGGGCCTCTTCATGCCCAGCGGCCCCATGGTGCAGGTGCACGACAGCCGCGGCGTCACCAACGTGCTCAATGACAAAGACCCCCGCGTGCAGTACAGCGGCCCGCTCGTGGTGCTGGTGAACAAGTACAGCGCCTCGGCCTCCGAGATTCTGGCCGCCGCCATTCAGGACTACAAGCGCGGTATCATCATGGGCACCACCACGACCTACGGCAAGGGCACGGTGCAGCGCATTATCGACCTCGACGAGACGCTGCCCACGGAGCTAGCCAGCCTCAAGCCCTTCGGCTCGCTTAAGTTCACGATGCAGAAATTTTACCGCGTCACCGGCGGCTCGACCCAGTTCAAGGGCGTGGCTTCCGACATCGTGCTGCCCGACGTATACTCCTACCTCGACCAAGGCGAGAAAGAATCGGAATTCCCGCTGAAGTGGGATGAGATTAAGCCCGCCAGCTACCGCCCCTGGGACGACCAGCCTAACTACGCCAAGCTCGAGGCCAGCAGTAAGGCCCGCGTGGCCGCCAGCCCCGCCTTCCGGCAAATGACCGAACTCGTGCAGAGCCTGCGCAAGCGCAAGGACGAAACGGTGGTATCGCTGAAAATTGACAAGTACCGCGCCACGCAGCACCTGCTCAAGGCTGAGTCGGACAAGTACGAGGCCATCCAGAAAACGGCCACCCCGCTAGCCCTCGCCCCGCTCGCGGCCGACCGCACGGCCCTCGGCGGCGACTCAACCAAAGTGAACCGCTCGATGCGCTTCACCCGCGGCCTCAACAAGGACATCACCGTCGGCGAAGCCGTGAACGTCATCAAAGACGAGCAATAGCCGCGGATTTAACCGATTGCGGTGATATGCCTGCGGTGCAGGCTCACTACTTCTTTAAGCTCCCGGGTTTCGACTCGGGAGCTTTTTTTTGCCCCATCAGCCGCTACGCCTCCCAAGGAAACTTTTGCGCCTTCTACAAGCTAAAAAACACCCTTCTATAACCACTAAAAAATTTAGCAAATAGCCTGAAATAATTTTAGCAAATAGCAACTAAAAATCTTGGCCGCGGGTTTACTAAGCATGACTACTAAAACCGAAGCCCGCATTATTCCGCTTATTCCGGCCGACATGTATTCGGCTCCGGTAATGGCCGTGTCGCCCGCCGAAGCGCTGCTCACGCCCGAGGAGCAGGAGCAGCAGCGCCTGGCCGACGAGACTTGGCGCCGCTCCATTCCGGCCCAGGTGTTTCTTAACTACTTCTTTGCCTTGAGCTACCACATTCAGGAGGGTGAAAGCCCGCTGGGTGGCCTGGCCCACTCGGCCTATTTCCGCCAGCACCAAGCCGAGCTGACCGAGGCCGACGTGACGGCCCTCACCAAGCTGCTGCACTCGTGCTGGAGCACCGAGTATGCCCTGCGCGCCACCGCCGAGCTCGGTGATGAGAACTTCCTGCGCAACGCCCTGCACTGGACCTTCCCGCAGGCCTACCACACCATTCTGTCGGGCCTGCAAGCCTTCCTGTACACTACCGGCGTGCGCTCGAACAACGCCCAGGTTATCCGCCGCGAGGTGGGCCGCCTGGTGGTGAAGAATGCCTACCCGCGCCCCGTTTCGTTTTACGCCGCTGGGGCTTACGGCGACTTCAATATTCATCGCCTGCCGCTGGCCGGCTACAAGGCCGGGCTGCACATCGCTTCGCAGGAGATTGATGCCCAGGCCCAGATTGGACAGTTTCTGCGCACCACCCGCAAGCAAACGGCCATCGCTGTGCGCCAGCAGGTGCAGGCCAACCCCAACACGGCCATCCGCAGCCAGAAAACCGGCAAGCCGCTCGATAAGTGGACGGCCGCCCACTGGCAGCAGGTGACCTGGCGCCTAGGCTACACCACCATCTTCGACCTGCTGGGCCGCCTGCGCATCTCGCAGAGCAGCCGCGAGATTGAGCGCTACGTAGAGGCCGACATCGACTTCAAGCTCTTCCACAGCTCGTTGCTGAACGTGGTGAGCTACCTCAATGGCATCCACGAAACCTACGTGGCCAAGGCCTTGGGCCTGGCCCGCTACGAGCAACTGGTGCGCGAGCTACCCAGCCACCTGCAAGCCGGCTTTGTGCAGGAGCGCCTGCGCACCCGCGTGCAGCCCATCCTGCTCGGCACCGAGCCCGAGCCCGAGTTCAAAATGGCCGCCTAGTCCGCAGCTTTAACTGCTTTCGGGGATACGCCTGCTGCGCAGGCTGGCCAGGCAGAGCTTTGATTTAGTGACTTAAAAGCCGTTCCATTCGGAACGGCTTTTTTCGTGCCTTACTTTTACGCCTCATTTCATTTGCCGCGTGGCTGCCTGTGGGCAGCTGGCTGGTTTTTCTGATGCGTCAGCCCCACCATCTGGCCAATTCGAGAAATCCAATAAATCCGCGGTTCAGACAACTTATGCATCAACTTAGTGAACAAGAGCAGCTGCGTCGCCAAAAGCTCGACGACCTGAAAGCGCTGGGCATCGAGCCCTACCCGTCCGAGCTGTTCGATGTCAATTTCTCGGCCCAGGAAATTCACGACAACTTTCACCCCGAGCTGAATAATTTTCAGGAGGTAGCCCTGGCTGGCCGCCTCATGTCGGTGCGCGTGATGGGCAAGGCTTCGTTTGCCGAACTCATGGACTCGTCGGGCCGCATCCAGCTCTACGTGAACCGCGACGAGATTTGCCCCGGCGAAGACAAGACACTCTACAACAACGTTTTCAAGAAGCTGCTCGACCTCGGCGACTTCATTGGCGTAAAGGGCCACGTGTTTAAAACGCAGGTGGGCGAAACGTCGGTGCACGTGAAGGAGCTGACGCTGCTGGCCAAGGCGCTGCGCCCGCTGCCCGTAGTAAAGGAGAAAATCGACGAGGCCACCGGCGAGAAGGTCGTGTACGACGCCTTTTCCGACCCCGAGCAGCGCTACCGCCAGCGCTACGTGGACCTGGTGGTGAACCCGCACGTGCGCGAAACCTTCATCAAGCGCACGCAGCTGGTGCAGGCCATGCGCAACTACCTGAACGACAAAGGCTATTTGGAAGTCGAAACCCCCATTTTGCAGCCGCTCTACGGCGGTGCGGCGGCCCGGCCCTTCAAAACGCACCACAACACGCTGGACATGACGCTCTACCTGCGCATTGCCAACGAGCTGTACCTCAAGCGCCTCATCGTGGGTGGCTTCGATGGCGTGTACGAGTTCTCGAAAGACTTCCGCAACGAGGGCATGTCGCGCTTCCACAACCCCGAGTTCACTCAGATGGAGCTCTACGTAGCCTACAAGGACTACGCCTGGATGATGGACCTGGTGGAGGAAATGGTGGAGCGCGTGGCGCTGGCCCTGCACGGCAAAACCGAAGTGCAGGTGGGCGACAACCTCATCAACTTCCAGCGCCCCTGGCAGCGCTACACCATGTTTGAGGCCATCGAGAAGTTTACCGGCGTGGCCATCGGTGACATGGACGAGGCCGCGCTGCGCGAAACGGCTACCAAGCTCAAAGTGGGCCTCGACCCCAGCATGGGCAAGTCGAAAATCATTGACGAGATTTTTGGCGAGCACGTCGAGCCCAAGCTCATCCAGCCCACCTTCATCACTGATTACCCGGTGGAGATGTCGCCACTAGCCAAGAAGCACCGCGACCATCCCGGCCTCGTGGAGCGCTTCGAAGCCATCTGCAACGGCAAGGAGATTTGCAACGCCTTCTCGGAGCTCAACGACCCCATCGACCAGCGCCAGCGCTTCGAGGACCAGTTGGAGCTCGGCAAGCGCGGCGACACCGAGGCCATGGTGCTCGACGAGGACTTCCTGCGCGCCCTCGAATACGGCATGCCACCCACGGCTGGCCTGGGCATCGGCATCGACCGCCTGAGCATGATTATGACCAACTCGCACTCCATCCAGGACGTGCTGTTCTTCCCCCAGATGCGCCCCGAAGTGGTGGCCCAGGAAAAAACTCAGCCCAGCGCTTCGTAAGCAATACTAGCGATGGCCCACGAAAAGGCCCGCTTCCTCGCCGGAAGCGGGCCTTTTTTGCGAGTAGCTGTCCCTCAAGGCCACAAAAAAGCCCGCTCTTCTTACGAAGGGCGGGCTTTCCTACAACAGCCTATTCAAGCTGCATTAAGTACCAGAAGCTTGCGGTGGGTCATCTGATTTTACACGCAGTATGTTAAACCAACACTGCGAGAAGCTCCTACGACCGGCAATTTTACTGAGTATTTTCAGCAGGCTTCGTTTAAGCCGTTTGTATAGTCTTTAACGGAACGCTCACAAACAGGTTACGCCGGCCCGCAAAATTTTCTTAAAAAGTTTGGGCTAAGACCCTACCCCCGTGCGGCGCGGGGTTTCACCGGCCTCATCATCAGCACTATAGTCATCGCGGTGGTTGGCTGCGTAGTCGCCGGCTTTCTCGCCCGCTACCGAGTGGCCATTGCCGGCCGGGGTAGCCAGGTCGCCGGGCTCACTGCCGCCCATTGAGTCGAAAAGCTTATCGGCGGCGCTCTTGTCTTCGCTCACGGCCGCGTCGGGGTTGGTATGGCCGCCCTGAAACTGAGCTAGGGCATCCTTGGCCAGCTTGCCGAGGCCACCTTTCCAGAGATTTTTGGCCGAGGCACTAATGCCCTTACGGGCCTCTTCGCCGGTTTCGGGGGCTAGCAGCAGGCCAGCCACAATGCCGGCGGTGGCGCCGGCTAGCAGCGATACGATTACTTTTCCGTTGTCTTTAGGCATAAGTGAAAGGCGTTAGAAGATGAATGATGTACCCAGCGCAAACGGCGCGGACGGCCTACTGGTTGGCCTTGAGTACCAAAAAGCCCCACGCCGGGTGGGCGCGGGGCTCATTTACATTAGCTGCGCGTTGGCTTAGCTGGCGTGGTTGGCGGCGTCTTTGGCAGCGTCGGCACCCTTGTTGGCTAGGTCCTGCGCTTTATCAGCGCCTTTGTCGGCCAAGTCCTTGGCCTTGTCAACGCCTTTGTTTACGGCGTCCTTGGCTTTATCGGCCGCGTCGCCACCTTTGCCGGTGAGGTCGTTGATGATTTTGGTTACTTCGGCTTTGCCTTTGCCGAGCTTGTCTTGCAGCTTGCCCAGCAGCTCGTCGCCTTTGCCTTCGGCATAGGTCAGGTCTTCGTCGGTCAGCTGTGCGTACTGCTGCTTCAGCTTGCCTTTGATTTCGTCCCAGTTGCCACCAATATTGAGGGCCCCACCGGCGCCGAGCACGCCCATGTCCTCAAGCTTCTCGCTCAGGCCTTTAAATTTAGTTTCGAGGTCAGCGCTGTATTTGTGGAACTGGTCGCCCAGTTGGTTGCCGTACTGCTTGGCAGCGCCTTTCCAGTTTTCGAGAGTAGCCGAGCCCTTATCGGGAGCCAGCAGGATGCCGGCCAGAATGCCAGCGCCAGCGCCGGCGAGGGCGGCGATAAGAATTTTGCCTGCGTTGTTATCTTCTTCGCGGTACGACATGAGAAGGAAAGAAAAAGTGGTTTTAAGGGAGGTTGGCCGGGGCTGGCTTGGTGATGGCCATCAGCCCGGTTTTGGCAGCTATACGCGCGGCACGGCGAGGGGTTGGGGCGAGGCTATTTTTTCTTGAGTGGTGGGCCGGCCTGCGCCCACGGTGGGGCCATTGCCCGTATAAGCTGGCCTTATGACTCGTTTTCTTCCCCTAGTAGCGCTCGGGGCGCTGCTGGGCAGTGCCTGCCAGCGCCAGCCCAAAGCCCCCGTGGCCAGCACCGCTGCCCCCACCGATTGCATTGACCCCAGCAAGGTTAACCCCAGCGGCATCTGCACGATGGAGTATGACCCCGTGTGCGGCTGCAACGGCCTCACCTACGCCAATGCCTGCGTAGCGCGCAATGCCGGCCTGCGCTCCTTCAAGCCTGGCCCCTGCCCTGGCCGACCTTAGTTTTACGGCTTCCCGCTTTTTATTCTTACCCATGCACGCCGAGAAAAAATACGTTCGCAACGCCCAGCCCTTTCGGGTGCCCACCACCGATGGCAAGCTCATCGAGGAGCACGTGGGGCTAGCCAGCACCCACACCGGCCAGTACAGCGTGGCCCACATGGTGGCGCCGCCGCAGTGGAGCGAGCCGCACCAGCGCCCCGAGTTCGACGAAATCACGATTGTGGTGCGCGGGCGCAAGCGGTTCGAAATCGACGGCGACGTGGTAGAGCTGGCGGCCGGCGAGTCGCTGCTGATAAAGGCCGGCGCCCGGGTGCGCTACTCTAACCCATTTGATGCCGAATGCGAGTATTGGTCGGTATGCGTGCCCGCTTTCAGCCCAGCTACCGTGCACCGCGAAGAATAGCGCCGCAACAGCTCAATGGAAAGACGAGAACAGGCTTGTATTTTCTCTTCCTTTCAGCTAATGCTTAAATTTTTACTTACTGCCAGGTTGGTCCTGGCTGCTCTGGCCGGACTCGCATAAAAGGCTTCCGCTTCGGGCCGTAGCTCGGGCTCAACTACGCGGGCAACAATTATTCATTTCCCGATAGCACGAGCACCAACCAGGCTACCACTTCGTACCGGGCCGGCCTGCAAGCCGAGGAGCAGGTCAACTACGCGTTTTCCACTACCTGCTGCTGTGCCTGCGATACAGTTCGGCCGAGCGTGGCCAGGGGGCTGGTGGTGAGTCCTTTCTTTGGGCTACTCACCGGCGGCAGGTATGCCTCCGCGTTTCGCAGCCCGCAGGGCGGGGGTGGCGACCTGGGCAACGTGGCCGCCGGCGACACCTACAACACGAATTATACGCACCATACCTGCTACAGCCGCGGGCCCGATGCGGACGCGCGGCTTGTAATAAGCTTGGTTTTGAGCTACTTGCAGGTGCAGCTGGTGTACAGTTATGGCCGGCGCAACCTAGGGGCCAGCTATTCCAAAGGCCAGGCGGCGCCCAGCTACCACAATCGTTGCGTTACCCCCGCGGCGGCGTACCTGCTCGGTGGGGCGAAGTAAGAAGTGTAGCGGAGCTTACTCCTTTTGAGCGCGGCTAGCGTACATGGCAAAGAATACTGCCGTTTGGTTGCCGACATGACTACCTCCATCATTGCTTCTTATCCATTTCTGAACCTGGTGCTGCACAGCGGCGGCCCTCACAGCGTGCTCGAAACCGAGTGGCTGGGCTTCGCGGGCAGCGCCGACTTTCGGGCGTCTCTGACCGAGGCGCTGCGCCTGGCGCGGCTGCACCGCGTCACGGGCTGGGTGGCCGACGACCGCCGCCTCGGCGCCGTGCGCCCCAAAGACCTCGACTGGACGCACACCGAGGTGCTGGCGCCACTGGGCGAACTCGGCGTGATACGCTTCGCCCACCTCGAATCGGAAGAGGTAATGAACCGCCTCATCATCGACGGCATGTATCAGCGCAGCGTGCCGGGTCTACCCTATGAGTTTCGGCACTTCACCTCGCTGGCCGAAGCCCGGGCCTGGGCCGTGGGGCTGGTGGATTAAAATAGCTGCGCTTACTCAGTTGGTTATACTAAAGCCATTTGTCGTTGTGAGCGCAGCGAGGACAAACGTTTTTTATGTTCCAGACTCGTTCATGAAATCCTGAAAAAGAACGTCATGTTTCAACAGGCTCAGCATAACG
>Ga0160429_1000079_pt1 | contig 122736 bp, 58 predicted proteins | sample SolpanmetagenomR_FD_108199 | JGI IMG/M metagenome (GOLD analysis project Ga0160429, IMG submission 108199) | Solar panel surface microbial communities from Lawrence Berkeley National Laboratory, California, USA - R | ecosystem: Engineered > Built environment > Solar panel > Unclassified ...
TTATTAATTTATTATTAATTTATTATTAATTTATTATTAATTTATTATTAATTTATTATTAATTTATTATTAATTTATTATTAATTTATTATTAATTTATTATTAATTTATTATTAATTTATTTATTAAATACCTAACCTCTGTCATGCACCCACCCGTCATGATCCATTATTCATCACACTAATGTTCTCGGCTATGAGCGGTAATGTGTTCGAGTCTCACCTCTCGATCGCGATCAAAGTATCGCGAGTATATACCAACAGATCGCGCTGACAAAGGGTTGTTATGTTTCTATTACACGATCAATTGCTATGCTCGAAATGGGAGTTGTGAATGCAACAGCTTAGGCAACACCACTCGGATGATTTTTTTCAACCACCCAGCCAAAACTTATCGCACGATTCATCAAAGTGTCAAGTCGATCGGGATCTACGATTATGGATATCAGTAGCATCGATCCAATTATTTATACGACCAAGCAATCGAGCCAGCCACCTGACCATGCCACATTCTCTCCCCAAAACCCTTGAACTCAACTATTCTATTGATCAATTGAAGCTTGAAAAGCAAGTCAGCCCTTAATTGTAGCTGTAGATCAGACACATACGTGATAATCCAGGTGGGTATATTCGTCAAGTATATTAAAATCCCATCAGATGAAAAGAGTTGGCAAGGTATATACTATATATCATTCATAATATATGAACATCATATACAATCAACACTTCTTGAGGTCAGTAATTTTGGAAATGATATGGCAATCAGGCATTCTACAAAATTCCAAAGACATGGCAGGATGAAAAGTAAAAAGGTTTCTCTACAAACGATTACACGTAGTAATTGTCTCAAAAAACCACTGCACCCTCTCTATCTCTTGTTTGATACACCGCTAATACTCACGGCTGTGAATGAATCTACCCCCTTCGGCTTGATCTTGAACCGGCCTTGTGTTGTAGGTCTGTTCATCGCTTGTGGAACCAAGTTCTCTTACTGGATGTCATCGACAAATAACCACCTGGGTATTTCGCAAGCTAAAAATATCTCACGATTGATTGTGCCTCTATTGCGATGTCCTAGATCGGATGGAATCAGTCGAATACCTCATGTTAAAGCTACCGTAGCGAAGTTGAAATTTGTTGATGTCCGGCAAGATCGCCACGTCTCATTTTGCCGAACACCAAAGGTCACGTGTAAATAGATTGCCGAAAAGTGATGTCGTCATTTTGCCGAAATCCCACGCTTGCCGAAATCAATTCATCGATTCGCCGAAACTTATTCGTCACTTTGCCGCAATGGACGATAGCGTAATTTGCCCAAATCAACGACATGTCGCTTCGTCGGATTCGATCCTGTCATATTTCCAAGATAGCAGTGTTCTCATTTTGCCGAGATTGGTGCGCTGTCATTTTGCCGAAATAAGTGTACCGTCATTTTGCCGAAGTAACAAGTGCTGTCCTTTTACCGAAGTTTACTATCGTCGTTTTGACAGAACTGATCATGTCGTTATTATGTTTGCCGCAAGAAACGATGTCGTGATTTTGCCGAACCAGCAATGTCGTAATTTTGCCGCAATGAGAGTGCCATCATCGCGCGAAGTTATTGTCGTCATCTTGACAAAACTGATCAAATCGTTATTTCGTTTGCCGAAATAAATAATATCGTGTTGTACTGAAACGATAGTGTCGTCACCTTGCGAAAATGATAATTGTCTGACTTTGCCGAAACAGTAGTGCTGTCATTCTGCCGAAGTAGTAGCGATTTACAGAAGTAGTATCAAAATGGTCTAGCAGTAGTGATGCAATCATTTGCTCGAAATCAACCATGTCTCAACATTGTTTGCAGAAATAATGATGTCTTAGTTTTGTTTGCTGGAATAATGATGTCTTCATTTTGGTTCCCGAAACAATATTGTCGTCACTTTGCCGAAACACGAGCTGTTTTCTTTTGACGAAATACTAATGTCATCATTTCGCTGGCATAACCACGTCGTCCTTTTGTCAAAGAAGCAATATCGTCAAATAGGTTACGAAAATGACTGAACTGAAACACTTTGCCGAAATTAGTGGCGTCTCCATTTTGCCGAAATAATAATAAATCAGTTTGACGAAATCAATAATACTTTATCGAGCCGAGCCCTAACGACGTGTCATTATGCTGAAATCAATAAAGACATCGTATTTTCTGGGATCTGCAGGTCGTTCTTGTGTCGAAATCAATGTTGTCATCTGGGCGGTATTAATCATGCTATCACTTTGCCGAAATTAATGCTATCATTTTAGGGAATGATAATGTCGCCATTTTGCCGCAATAATGGTGCTGCCATTTTGTCGAGATGATAGTGTCGGCAATTTGTCCAAATCAAGTATGTTGTCAATTTGCCGAAATGAACGCTGTCGTGACTTTGCCCAAATATCAATGTCGTGATTTTGCCGAAGTCAGTGATCTTATTTTGTCTGGATGAAGTGTAGTTATTGTTCTGAAGCAATCATGTCGTTATTTTACTGATATCAAACATCTCATGGCTTTGCGGACATACACTGTCGTTATTTTGCCGAAATCAAGCATGTCGTTACTTTGCCGAAATCGTAGTTTTGTTATTTTGCCGAAACCATAGTGGTGTCGGTTTGCCGAAATTGGTTTCGGAATCTTGCCGAAAACATCGGGGCTGTTATTTTGCCGAAATCAATGTTGTCATTCAGAAATACTCTTGTGTCGTCAGTCCGCGGAAACAAAACGTCGCCCTTTTTCAGAACTCAAAACTGTTATCTCATCGAAATCAGCGCTGTTACTTTGTCGAAACAATGGCGTGGTCATTTTGCCGAATTAATAGTGCCGTAATCTCGCAGAAAAAATAGTGCTGTCATTTTGCCAAAACGATAATGTTCTCATTTTGCTACAATCAATCATGTCATCATCTTGGTAAACTAATCGATGTTATCATCTCATTAAATTAATAGTACTGTTTAACTAATACTATTATTATTTTGCTAAAATTAATACTACTATTCTAACTGAATTAAAGGTGTGATTTTCTACAATCAATCATGTTATCATTTCGCTAAACATTGATTATACTATCATTTTTCAGGATCAACCATGCCATCAATCTGCCCAATTCAACAGAGCCGTCAATTTGCCAACATCGATTAGCTCCTCATTTTGCCGAAATTCCAGCCGTCAGCTTGCCGAAATCAGTTCGTTGTCTTGCCGAAAGCAATTCGTAATTCTGCCGAGAACGATGAAGACGTCATTCTGCCAGATCTGAATGTCATTAACCTGGTAGAATTGATCATAGAGTCATCTTGCCGTGCTAACAGTGTTGTTATAATCTTGGAGTGATGATGTCGTCAATTTGCCAAAATAATAGTATTGTCATTTTGCCACAATTGACTACGTTATCATCTTGCTAAGATGATGAATGTCGTTACTTCACTAGACTCACAGTGCTGATTGTTCATTCAACTCGCATCGACAGTGGTACAATGCTAAAACCAGTTATAAGAGTATGTTGCCAACTTCAACTATATCATTGTCTTGCCTAAACAAACTATATCGAGTTTTTGCTAGAATAAAAGCGTTAGTTAGTTAATACGATCATTTTGCCGAAATAATACCCGTCACTTTGCCGAAATAATGTGCATCACTTTGCCGAAATGATACCCGTCACTTTGCCGAAAACTAGTATTGTGATTTTGCCAGTATCAACCATCTCGTCGCTTTGCCTAATGCAATCAAGTCGCTGATTCGCCGAGAACGATAGTTTCGTCATTTTGTCGGTTTCGATATCGTCATTTTGCACAGATTAATCATGTTGTCATTTCGCGAAATCAATTATGTTGTCATTTTGCCAAAATGAACAATGCTAAAGTATTGCTAGAATAGTAGTGCTATTCAATTAATACTATTATTTTGTCGAAATTAATGCTATTAATTTGCTTGAAGTAGTGTTTTATTTTTGCTAAGATGACTATATTGATGTTCTGCTACTATTAACTATGCTATCACTTTTCAAGGTAAACGACACCATACTTTTGCTAAATAACAATGGCACTAAATGCTATTATTCTGTCAAAACCAATACCGTCATCTCGCCAAAGTCCAGACGTCATTTGACCAAAATAATAGATCCCGTTATCCCACCAACATACCTTTTGTTATGATTATGCTAGTTTTTTGAACAATGTCGTAGTTTTGCTAAAATTAAGTATTTTGCTGAAGTAATAGTGTGGGTTATTTTGTCGAAAATTGATCTTGTTACTTTGCCGAATAGTGAGTCGTCGTTTTTCCGATGTAATGGCCTCGTCTCTCGCCAAGCTTGATGCTGCCATAAATCTGCCGAGATATCGATGTCGCCATTTTGCCGAGAACACTGAAGCTGTTATTTTACCCAGACAATACTGCCGTGACTTTGCCCAAATAGTGATGTCTCAAATCGGTGAAACAATTCGCCGAAATGATAGTTTCGTCATTCTGCCGAGCTCAATTAAATTATTATTTTGCCGAAATTTAACTTTCCTCTGTCTAGGCGGGATAATGGTCATGTTTGCCGAAATCATATTAGCAAGATGTTGAATCGCATAGATCACGTCAATACTGGCAACCATAAACATTTGCAATAATCGGTAATCTCATCAATTTGCCGAACGGCTCACAGGCCCAGACTGACGGTCACATATACTCCATTCTGCTGAAAACTGGTAATGTCGTTGTTTTGCTGAAACTCGAGGATCCACGAGTGATGGTCTATAACGCCGGATTTCCACGACGTCAATGTGGCATTTTTGCCAAGTTGTTACAAAACCTTTGACAACTTTCACCTTCCAAATCCTGCAAATAGATAGAAGTAACGTGTATGTTATGTTGCTGAAGTCAGCGAATCGTATCATCTTGCTGGAGTCCTTGATCAACCGCGGAAACTGTCACGCGTCCTTTCTTTTGCCGAGTGTTCGTGACGTTGTTCCTTTACTGAATTCCATGAAAGCATGGAGTGCTGCATCAGCGGTCACGCCTACCCCTGTTTCTTAGGTAGTATGTGCGTATATTGCCTTGCCAAATCGTGTTAGACTTTACGCTAACGATGACGTGTTGTATCTCATAAAGCTCCGCGTTAGTGGTCAAGTGCACTTCGTTCTACTAAATAGTATTGTCTTATACATCTTTTGCCGAAGTCATCGATGCTGTCATTTTGCCGAAGTCAACGATGTCGTCATTTTGCCGAAAACAATGCGATCATTTTGCCGAAAACGATGTCGTCATTTTGTCGTAACCAATCGTCATTTTGCCGAACTCTGTGGGTAACTGTCGCGTGGATGTCATTTTGCTGTAAAGTCATTTTTGTACATATGACACTTTGCCGCTTCGCATGAATATTGCGTCAATGGTCATGTAAAATCTCCTTGTCGAACGTCTAAGCAGCGATTCCGGAACTTCGTGGATCATCGCGTCAACAGGGAGCTCTACCATTCTGCTAAAAGACAGTGCCGCGTTGATGGTCAAGTGTACATTATATTGCCAAAGTCAGGGATGTCGTCATTTTGCCGAACTTTAGGTCTGGTTTGTACTACGTATGCACAAACCCTATGTGCACCTCATTTTGCTGAATGGCAGTGCTATGGCATATCCCATTTTGTCGCATTCTAACATCTCGTATATCTCATTTCATCAGCACACGCCAGACTTTACGTCAGGGCCAGGTGTATGATCTGATGTTGCCGTAATTCTCGTGGCTCTACATCCATAATCTCGTGTCTTTTCCATTCTACTTAAGAACTACAACGTGTATATCATTTGCCGAGATCCGCGTTGATGTCAGTTTGCCGAACTGTGCTTGGAGATCTGATGAACGTTTACGTGTATACTTCCATTTCGCTGAACGTCAGCGACGCGTGTATGTCACTTGGCCGAATCACCTAGCTCGCCAAGTCTATAGTCACGTAGTATTAGTATGTCAGACTTTAATAACGAGCATACGTCAATCCGCCGAACTCCATAAAGACCCAAGTGGACGATTATATTTATACGTCGTTTCGCCGGACATTATTGAGTTGTATACTAATCAGGCTAAGCTTCGTAGAGCTTCGCGTTGATGGTCATCTGCATTCCATATTGCCCAGTGATATTGACGGATCTCGAAGGCAGCGATGGACTACAAGGAGTTTGTAGCTGTAAAACTCTAATGGTCTTGGCAGCAAAATCTTTCATACTGTACATCTTTTGGCTCGATAAATTGCGTAGAATCATGCTATATAATATCGATTATTTGAGCATTAACAGCATCACAGTTGTCACAGGTGTTTGGCAGGAATCGATCAATTACTGATTACGTTAAATCGATTAATTAGCTCCATACTTAGACTAGTGAATGGGACCGCGGAGTTCAGTTTGCTGAAGTTCAATCACGTATACATGTCATTGTGCCGAGCTCCGTCAAGCTCAGCGTGTCGGTATTCTTAGCTATTTGAAATGTAATGCTTGTGGTGTTGTTCATGATCCAATGATGGACGATATGTAGAAACGAGTCTATGCAATTTTTTGAAGCTATAAGGTGGTACTATAGGAAAAATTTGCTGCCAAGACCATTGGAGCTTTACAACCATTATCAGTCACGTGCCTGGAATAGTATGGAGGTCCGCGTGAATCCGCCACTTGTTCATACTATCTCGTCGAGCCTATGACCATTTGATCGAGATCTTCTACCTATAATCTCTTAGTCACCTCATCTCTTCATACCCACCGATCTTCACAATGTCATAAACCGAACAATCGACAATTACCGATCATGCCACGCTCGAGACACAATATATAGCATCCCGACAATTCAAACATGAAAGTACTCAAGAATCAACATGTCGATCGAACCATCTTTACGACGTAACCGAGAGGACACGGGAAACAACAAAGATACAAGATTAGAAAGCGGTATCACATGAAATGGTTCATGACGATTATTAGACCCGTTAAGCGCGTCGATCAATACCGAGCCATCTATAGATCTATATCGCTTATGTTGAGTTGAAAGACCGACATATCTTAGAAACACATACGCTTCGAATGCTCCGATTATGAAAGAGATATTATGAAAAATATCTATACAGTAATGTTATATATAAAGCTATACATTCAATTATCGGAGCAAGAAAGAGGTAGACATGGACGACTTATACGCCTCATTACTTAAGTCGAGTTTGAGATTAGAGCTTAGTGATAAATGAACGAGGAAGTCGTACGATCGAGGTCATATAGGTCATCTACGGACTACATCTCCTCATCACCCGATTTTAAACTCGCTGTGTTTCGAATCTATTACATGGGTTTAAGAAAGATAACGGGCGCAATAGAGGGCAAGTTAGCGGCAATTTTATGTAGTACAAGGTAGGTGATAGATCTTTGATTCCATTAAACTGTATATAGTCATTCATTAGACCGTGATATGTATGAGGCGTGGTAGACTTGCTCTACTATGATATCAAATGCTGTCACCAGATCATAAGAATGTCAGGATATCTTTATGTCAGTTTCATCATCTCCGACTACAGCGAATCGTTCTTGATTTAAATATCACTACTTCTTATAAAGCGGTCATAGTATCGCAGTCCGCGTAATTGACAACGCATTACGCTGATTGATAAACATACCTCTAATTTATATTTGGTCGCCGTATTTTATATAACAGGCTACCTTTGAATACTTGAGTTACCTCGTATCTCGTATTAGTATAGACAAGCAGCTACTTGGGCAATAGATCGATAGCTGCGACAAGAAATCTTTGGACCCACCTTGTTTTCACAACCAAGAACTCATGCTAGGCCACGAGTTGTGAATCTTTAATCCCACGGCCCGAGGAGGTGTACCATGGAATTATCATCAAAAGGTCAACAAGTCGTCGAGCGCTGGAAAAGCATCCTGGATGTAATGAGTACCAAAGTCTATCAAGACTTTGCTATATCGTGAGAGTCAACACTTGTCTTACATCAATCGTTCATGCTGTTTCCAGATAGTGACATTTGCTAGCTTCCACTTTGTAGCTCCATGAGAAGGCAATGTATATCTTTCAATCACTACCTTGAGGACGTCTAGTGTTTTAAGCATTGAATGCTACTCTTTGACAAGCTGAGAAGCAGTGAGAAGGAGTGTTCACAGGAATCTCGATAACGAGAGATTTCAAACCACTTATGTGACACGCATATCCAGGTTGAGTAGGTTTTTGAATATCATCAACGAGCATCGCTGTAAAGCTTCCTGAGCAGGTATTGTCTTCATAACATTGACAGCATTGATATATATCTTGACAAGTCCTAGGTGGTGTATGTAAGAGCTATGTCAACCCAAGATTTCTCGGTAAAAGACTGGTCATTACTTACTTCAAGCCCTTGTCATTTCCAACAACCTGGAACGACCGCGTAATAGTATCGGCCAGTCCCTTACATGAATCAACTATCATTTATAGCGCCTTTTATAATCATGCAGATCTTCTTTACTATCCATATAATCCGCGAAGATTTACATCTCATCCTAGGGCTGATCGCATTTCATCTAGGAGGAAAATCAAATATCTCTGTCGATAATGTATTAGTAAAATTGACCATCTTGAGGAACATTTACTTACCCGCTGCATATCTTTATCTTCTCTTCGTCTTACATATCTAATAGATACCATCACATCAAACTTGCTGTATGCCCTGCATTTGTAGGAAATACTCCATCTTGTAGCTCTCATTACTGTCCGCCTATTCATGCGATCTCATCTTCTATTTTTCTATCTCTCTTGAACCGACATTTTAAATGTGTTTAATGTAGTATGACTAAATGGATAGATATCTAATACCAGTAGCTTTATAGATATTAAAAAGTAATGTCGAATTACATAGCTATATCGATCATTCGCGTCTTGGTTTGTTTATTATCTTGCCACAATATGATTCGTTCCTCTGACATTGCATTGTGGCTGGAGTCGTCGTCGTCGCAAGGATGCAGCTTGATAGAATAAACTCGAAACAGCGCGAGAGGATCTTCTCACATCAACTTGTCTACATGTATCGAGAATCTAGTGCCTCGATCAATGACCGAATAAGTTAAGGTTTTTCATCATACGATTGCGACGATTACGTAAGGAAATTCCTCCAAGACCTCGATTAGAAAATGAGGTCTATCGATAGCGTGACGAGGCTTGGATACAAGCATGAGAACGAGACTTGATTCAATGCTTCATGCAACATCTTTGTAATCAAATAAACTGCGTAGATGCCGCGAGAAAGGCAAGTCACTCGATGCGAATGATCTCCTTCCTAATGTTTATCTGATACGCGTCCTTTTAGCAGGCTCTACAAATTATGCATCAAGTATTTACAGTGTGATGATAATAAAAGACAAGCAAAGACTTAGGACATGAAATCTGATTTCAAAACCTCTTCACATTATTGACAGGCATAATTGAAGACTTGCTTAGTTAGTAACTGAGTTTGCAAAATAGAATTTCCACATGGACGAAATAAAGAAGACAGGACGATAATCACATACACCAGCACTAAATCAAGCTACACTTGAATGCAATCTACAAGAAATACAATTGTATAAGATGCTTTATGATATATTAGTATATAAAAAAGGAGATATTAAAGGTAATATATGATGCATGTTTACCCCTATGACTTACCTTTCCCGTATAGTCGAGTGGGACGAATCCCCCTAGTCATATACACAGTCTGATAATCCTGAAGATTGTAGCTTAAGATGGGGGCTATTGTGATATGACGCAAGTCCTGTGCGCTTTGTATTATCATAGCTGTAACAATCTTTGACCATTTTTGCCTTACCATTATTTATTCATCGCCATCAGACGATCTCTAGCTTTAATCTTAACCATTCTTGCGCTTCGTACCCTTATCTGGCAACTCCTCTTTATGACACACTCTTGACTTTGTGGACAAATGGAAAGGCTTCCTATAGCAGGCCAAATCTGACTATAATAATTCCCAAAAATATAGACAACATTATGGATCGATGCTCCCAATTCCCATGATATTTCATCTGATCTATTTCAACAATATTCTGTGTTGTTCCATAGTATCATATATGAGCTCGTTAGCTAACTCATGTCGTTCCATCATCAAAAATGCTCGATAACACATTCGAAAAATATTCTGGCCGAGTAAGCAAAGCCTAGTTTCGATTCAGCAGAGTTCTTTTGTCAAGCTATGTCATGCTGGCGCGTAGATATGTGAGATTACTTGAAAGCGGAGCTCGACGAATATTACATGTAATATTGACGGCTAATCATCGATAGTTATCGATTTGTGGCCAATTCAGAACATGATTAGAGATGACAGCGTACGATCTAGTCTTCAGTAAGTCAGTGTATATCATTGTTGAGATTTACTGATTCGAGGTACTGTATGATAACTTGGACTGTGGTTTACTATGAAACTTTGCGTGCTTAAGAGAGATAGTAGATCGGACTAATACTCGCGTTTGTTTTGGTCCCAAAAACTGACTCGTTTCTCTTATCAGGTAATTCCCACTTCGGGGAAGCTTTGCCGAAAATGTCACGTGAGAACTACCTTTTGTATCTAGCGAACTAGTAACGGTTACCATTTCGCAAAAGCTTTGCCGAATATGCTTAGTAATCACGCCACCATGAAAAATGTGGAAGGCCGATTTGAGCCTATGCAACCGCGTAGCCTCTGTTGAATAACTACATAAAACCCAATTGTATATCTACAGATTCTGTGAGAATGTTTGATCGTTGAAAGATCCGATGTGGGCTCTGATAATTGACAATGCCAAGTGAGAAGCAGAAAGAGTTTGATACCGATGCAATCCATCGGGACTGTACACGGTAGCGATCCTTGACGCGTGTAAGAGTGATTGAACTAATAAACAATTGCTTTGATGATAATTGATACATAATCATATAGTGAATGAACGCGGCAGCTATAAATGTAAGTGCTAACACGGATTGGATCTAGTGACACGTCGTCCTTGTGTAGTATTCAGAATCGCAAGGGATCGGCGATCATCTAAAACAATAAACAAGTAGGATTATATATGTAGAACCTATCGAACAGACAAGTCGTTGTTGGATGATCACTTTAGATAATCAGAGTGATTCTCGAGATTCTCATTTAGTCGCTTGATTAGAAGCTTTGCTCTTGCACCGTGTAACTGATGAAGATTGGGCTTTTCCCATCCCTATTATCTCTCAGGCTGTTGTAAAGATGATTTATTTATGTATGTAATCCATGTAATTTCTGAATTGTACCAAAGAGAGAAATAGTGCTGCTTCTAAGATCGTCGCGCTCCAAGACTAACAACTCAATCATGCTTGAAGGAGATGTGGTAATGTCTGTATTAGATGCTTGAATTACAATATATACATCGTGTAGATCGAGTTCTAAATGCGCGACCAAGGCTACATATATATATCGTTATAATATAGTATATTACATTATTCATAGTTTTAGATGATCATAAGAACTGCAAAAGATTCCGATACTGATGATGGAGATAGGACCTATGCTTGTCGAGTCGAGTTTGTGTTGTTGAGTGCCTGATCGATAATGTAGATCATACATGACCGACAAGGTATTCCCCGAGGCAAAGGCCGTATTTAAAACATTTTAGCGTATCCTCCTTTCGTCAATCTTATATTAGAACGTTCATTCTAGAAGTCTCGTTAATAATGTTGAATAAAACGCACATATCACTGTCGAAAGTGCTTACTATCATTGTCTTCTTTGCATCCTCCTAACATGTAGTGTTTTCTTGCTTATGTTGATCGTATTCTAGGGGTATATGCCTACGCGCACTATCACTCGAATTGAACTCATGAACCGAGCTGATCAATAGTGAGAATCATGCCGTCCTCTTGATCGCTAGTGCCTCGGTATTTGTCGCTTCAAGCATTTGATACTCGTGGATGATATGATCATATTGCTCAGCAGCTTCCGTTGATGCAGCCATACGAAGGACGTGTATAAGATTGGTACCCGTTCACACATGTCGCGTAACTACGGCTCCACCTCTTTGTCTATCAACAAATGTAGACATTTTTGTCATGATAGGAATGGTTTCGGATAACCTTGAGTATGTAGGACTTGTCCTACGAGCTATTAGCCTTGACTCGAAGTCATAACAACAAGCGATATTTACAAAGTTATATAATTGACATCATTGCTTCTAACAATCTCCACATTAAGATCGCTGGTATGAATAGTAATCTATATCGTAGGCTGATTAGTCGTGGACTTGCTTAGCAAGACAACGCCCGATTACTATGTAATAGAGCTGATCTTCCTTCTACGGTATCGTACTGACTGGCACGGGAGTTCCCGCTGATAGTGCAAAAATAAGGTTATGGCTCGGTTCGACAGAATGGAGTCAAAAATACTGCCAAAGACAGATTCATGACTCGATCATTTTCCTCTAGCTCTAACTATTTGCATTTTCGTTACCCGCCACCTGATTTGTAGATGAATCATCCAGCCTCTTGAATGCAGCTCGACAAGATACCAGTAAGAACTCTTAAAATGATGTGGAGGTTGCTTTCCTTAACAAAAGAATCTTACTAACATTCGCTTTACATATAGAAGAGAAACTGCAGCATCGGCAAGCCCTTATCACAACCCTTTTTTCGATTGCAAGCCCGCGACCACCGTCACCAAATGAAGCTCCGAGTCTTCTTAAGGTACCGGTCAAGAGAACTAAGAACAATCCACAAGAGTAGGAGGGGTTTAGTTAATTGATAATACACTGCGTTTACAACGTTGTTAAGGCCTAGACCGCTTTCGAGTCGAATACACTATCATGATTACGCAATTATTGTCCCTCCATCAACATCGATGTACAGGATTGTCATAATCAAGTCAATCCTCAACCTCAACGTTCTCTAATTCATACTATATGAGGTCCTAATCAATTCAACATTATCATTTATTAGCTCAGCCCTTAAGGAGGTTATATATCGAACAAGAGACGGGATTACGGTATCGAATATGGCCAAGTAGAGTAAAAATAGTCAAGAGATGATATAAAGACAGACGCTCTTCCAAGCCGGCATACCAAAAGACTACAAGGCTTGTTATACAGGAGGAAGGAGTTATTCCTCTAAATTAGCAAAGATAACCATGGACTCATGTACTACGACCGGCTTCTACAATCAAATCCATGGCACTTCCAACAGGCGCACCTAATCAAAATAAAACAAAACAATCGACGCTGTATCATCAGATTATAAGAGGATCATCTAGGTAATATTTATTGTTAGAGAAATATTTATGTCTTCGATTACTTGTGACAAGTACGCGAGGGCTATGACGTTCTATGTCTATCGGTAATGCTTCTGTTGATCGACTGATTACTTAAAGCAAAGTAAGAGACAGTGGACGGGCGTTTGCTTTATGCCACTAGATGAACATTCAATCACAAGGCCTCGTTTCAAGCGCTGGACCTTTACCATAGTTACCAAAATTCTTCAGGTAGGACCTTCCCTATTCGGAGGTAATTTATGGTATATCACTCCTTCTTCAATAGTTACGACCTTTTATTCTTCTGTTCTTTTATTCTTCCGTTCTTTTATTCTTCTGTTCTTTTATTCTTCCGTTCTTTTATTCTTTTATTCTTTTATTCTTCTGTTCTTTTATTCTTTTGTTCTTTTGTTCTTTTATTCATCTATTCATCTATTCATCTATTCATCTATTCATCTATTCATCTATTCATCTATTCATCTATTCATCTATTCATCTATTCATCTATTCATCCATTGGTTTGTTTTCTATATTTCTTTGAAAATTGGTGACTCTATGTCCATCCTTTTACCTCTGTCTACCTTTACATCTTTTTGCTTATCCATTTGTTTATCCAATGATCTAATCCCTTCTTTATTTTATACTAATCTATCTATCATTTCATTCATACTTCTATACTAATCTATCTATCATTTCATTCATACTTCTATATTTCTACTTATCTATTTTTATGAACTCTGTACTTTCTATACTTCTAATCATCTATTCGTTTGTTTGTCTATTTTAATCTCATTATCAATCCTTCTTTTTTTCTCCCTTCGATCTAGCAATCTATCTATTCGTTATTTGTCGATTTATCTACCTCTTTCTTTCCATTCATCCATACTTCTGATCATTCTAATCATTTGCTATTCTGTTCATCTTCTACCTCTAAACCATCTAATTTTACATATTAAGTTCATCTATTCAACATTCATAATTTTATTTAGTCTTCTATACTTTCCATTTTTTATTGCTCTGTCTTTTTCGTCTTCCACTTCTATTCATTAACCTATTTTCATCTTCTACAGTTCTATCTATCTATTATATCGCTTCGTTTTTCTATTCTACTACACGTAGATTTATAGGTTTCATCTTTACTCCTATTTAATTTTTAATTTGTTTTTCTACACCTCTATTCACGTTTATTTATGTATTCTTCTTCTACTTGAATTTATCTATCCATACGTTCATCTATACTTCTTTGTATTTTTTGTCCTTCTATTTCACCTCTACTTATATATTGTCTATCTATTTCCTATCTGTTCTACTAGTCTTTGGCACTTCTCTATCCTACTATCCTAGTTTTATTTTCTTTCTCTGTTACTATGCCCTTCTACTCTTTGATATTCCATTGATCTATTCATCTGTTATTCTTTCTATCAATTCGTTCACTTATTCACCTTATCGGATTTTCTATTTATCTGTTATTCTATTTGTCTATCTAGCTAGCCATTTGTTCTTTTATCTGTGAGTTTGTTACTATTAATAGTAGTAACTTGTCTATTTTACTATCTTTTCAAATCTTTATCTATCTGTTATTCTGCCTCCTAGACTTCCACTCCAGTTATTTATTCTTCTACACTTCATAGTTATCTATTCTTTTCTCCTTCTATCCGTGCAAATATTTAATTTTTAGGCTACTAAACGTAGATCTATTCATTTCTCTCATATTGTCGTTCGTTTTTTTATTTGCTCTTTCATACTACGATATGTGTAACAAATGCATGTGTTTACCTTTTATTCTCTTGGGAATTTAGACCTTCGTACTTATATTCATCTATTCACCCGTTCCACTATACTTTTTAGTCTTTATTCCTCGTTTGTCTATTCTCTATCTAACTGCTTATCTTTCCTTCAATTCTTTTCCTCTTCGATTATGGTATATTCTAGCGTCTCTTATCCCTCCAAATATTCTTTGCTTATTGATGTCTTTGTTCTTCTCTTCTTTTATTATACTATCCGTCTATTCCTTTCTCTGCATTTGTAGTCTATACTACTCGATCTTTACTAGTCTTCTACACGTCTGTCTTTCCTTGTTTGTATTTTAAATTTTGACTATATCTATAGACCTCGATTCAAGTAGTTGTCTTTCTAGAGCAATGATGCAAGGTAATGGAACAGAATCACGGCTATTTGTCAGTGGTATTACAGCGTTTAACAGCTATACGACCACTAGAAAATGATACGAGGTATCACATAGGTGGCTCTACTACTGCAAATATGTACACGCCTCAGACCATCATTCGCAACAGCTCGTACTTCTCACATATGCCCCTATGATCAAGCATGAGTGATGTTGCAGGATGTATAGGTCCTTCATCGACGTCTCTACTGACGATACTGGTTGTCGTGTCAATGCTAACTAAGCAATACCACCTGGTCTTCTGCATTCTTTACAGACCGCCACATTGTCTAAAATCACTTCAAGCTCTACACGACCGAGCTGCTAATTATTATCTCAAATCTGATATAGCTGATCAGAGGGATGTCTGTCAAGTATTGCTAAAACGATGAAAGTTGATAGGAAACGTATCATTGATTTGGGATACATTACAGAAGTCGATAGAGCAGCAGGTAAGATAGATACGCCAAGTCCGTATCACTCAGAATGACACTTGTAGAGTACCGAGCGTTATGGCTCTTGGAAGTATTTGTACTGCCTGGAATTAGGATGACAGTAATGCACTATTGAAGAGATTATGGCTCGACGTTCGCAAACATCCAGATCGGCGTAGTGTGGATTAGTAATGGACTTAGAGGTACGAACATATTAATGAATGCTATTGTTGATGATGAAGAACGCTTATTTACAGTCTAGAATAATTATTCATAATAGGGGCGAACCAGGGATGATGGAGTCATAGTTATCTATATCTACTATTATCAGTCGTGGAGGAATATAGATGTAGCTCTCATGACGACGTATTGTCATCTAGAGTTGCCGTCACTTTGTTTATACTAACATCATCTATCCAAGCTCTCTTTTCCTCCTTCCTCGGCAATTTCTTCTACTTTTTCTTCGCAATTTTCTCGGCAGTTTACCTCCTCGTTCCTCAGCGATATCTTCTCCTCTTTGTCCACCAAACTGCCCAGCCTATCTTTCGGCAATATCTTCGGCTATATCTTTGACCATAATCTTCGCTGATATTTTCGGCAATATTTCCGACAATGCTTTTCAGCAATTTCTTCCCCTCCTTTTCCTTCTCTTTTGTCGGCAATTCTTCTTCTCTCCCATCGGCGATTTTCCGCGTCAATATTTCCGGCAATGCTTTCTGACCATATTCTCGACAATTTCTCGTCTTTGTATTTCGGCGATATTTTCGGCAAGATTTTCGGCAATATTTTCGACAATATCTCTGGGAAATCTTGGTTCCATATCCCTCTATCTTTAGTAATGCCTTGTTCTGTTTCTTCGGCAATGTCTATCCCACTTTTTCCCGTAACTTCATTTCCGTTTCCAGCAAGTTCCTCGGCAATCTTTTAGGAAGCTTCTTAGGAAATAACTTAGAGGATTTCTGATTTCTCTTGCTTCTTTTGCCAATTCTATTGCCGCTTTTGGATCCCCTTCGTCGGCAAATCTTCATCTCTTTTTCCATTTCTGCCACTCGCAATTCGACTCCCTCTTCTGTTTTTCGTCGGCAATGCTCTCGGAAATTGCTTTGGCGATTTATTCGGCACTTTCTTCAGCGGTTTGCCCTCTTCTTCTCGGCGGCCTCTTCTGTCATTTCTTCTCCTCTTCCTTTCCTTCTATCTTCTTCCCTTTCCGTAGCGATTTCTCTCCCTTCCTTCGGGAAGTGCTCTTCCTCTTTCTCAGGCAGTATCTTGCGGCGGCAACCTCGGCAGTATTCTCGGTAATTTTATCGACCATACTTTCGACGATAACTTCGGCAATAGTTTCCACAATTCTTTGTCCTCTCCCTTATCGTCTTTCCCTACAGTTTTTCCCACAGTATATCCGGTATTGTCTTTGGTTTTCTTGTTGGTAGTATCTTCGGCAATACTCTTGCTAACATCTTTCGGCAAAACCTTTCGGCAGCCATTTTCGGCAACAGCTTGCGGCGACAATTTCGGCAATATTGTCGGCAATAATTTCGGTAAAAACTTCGGCAAAAACTTCGGCGATAATTTCGGCAGAAACTTCGGCAAAAACTTCGGCAATATCTCTCAGCCATATTTCGGGCAATATGCTCAGCAACAATCTTTGGCAATACTTACAACAACGTTTGTCCGCAAAGCCGTGCGGCAACAATTTTCGGCGACAGTTCGCGGCAAAAACATCGGCAACATCTTTCGGCAATACTTTCGGCAATATTGTCAGTAAATCGTCGCTCGATTGATAGTCATAAGAACTCTTGCCGTCCACTTCAGTGTCCTTGTTATCTTATGGTCTGTCAAGATCCATCTTCGAATACAATCTATTTCGTTCTCAACGACAATATGCAAGTTTAGCTGTCATGTAACTCGGTTCTTTGCTATGGCTGTAACTCCTCTCCATCTGGACTACTAATCATGACCACGTAAAGATACCAATAACCTGTGACGCACGAGCGTAATACTAGTAGTCAGCGCTTCTATTATGCTTGATATTTGCAAGGCCAACCCTGGCTCTTAGTGATTGAATTTTTTGACTACTATTTTACCTCTTTCACATTCCTCCAGGGACTTCTTTTATATGCCCGGACACTGGCGGTGTTCCGAGGCTGAAATCCGATAACAGTACGTGTTCATCATCATGTATAGGTAGTGAGGTAAGGCTAACGTGCTAAATTCAATTGATGTGTAAATCGGGCGATGTACGATTGTACTACGGGGTATGAGATCCTGCATGATGCACCTACAAGGAAAGCCAAAGATATAACTACGGAAGGAATACGAGGCACGGCTTGTATAGCAACTCTGACAATTCATTCCTCAAATGACTTTAGAACGTCGTTCGATCTGACATTGAAGCAGATGTATCGTATGTATAATCGAGAGACGGTATGCTTGTCACGGAAAGCTAGGAATGAAGTGCTTATATAGAGTAACTTCCATGTCTTGTTATCTCATATAGGGCACCACGTTTCCACTGCAAACAGGCAAAAATAATGGACTTTCGGAATGGCTTTCTGTTCCCGCATTCTAATCACTTCTAGCCTAGCGAGTGTGGTGATGCACTCTGCTCCTCTAAAGACCGACACTAGCAAAAAGATCGGACTAGAATTGCAGTTTTTGCACTACGTCCTAGACTTTTGTTTAGATACTAGCTCAAGTCTTGATGATATTTTCTAGATAATGGCCATTCATTCGCCGATATTAGTGGATTCTTATGCAGGTCTACGTCAAACCTTTTCCGTCAAACAGTAAATATTATAGCTCAGGTAGACGTATGGCTCGGTAGGAAAGCCAATACATGTCATGTCTAAAAGATTGGCCTGCACAGAGGTCACTAGTAATAAGTGCATTAGTGATATTAAATCAAAGCGAGAAGTTAGTTAGTTTATATTAACAAGTAGTCGACTAGAGTATATCCATAGATCCTACTTCTTCAGTTGTCGTTCTTGCGCAGTTGTATAGTAGTTTCCGATTGATTTGATATATAAAAAGTTCTAGGTGAGGCGAAATCCTTTAGACTGAAAGTAGTCAGACTTTGATGATGGGCTGTGAGAGATATAGTCCTAGAGAGCGTTAAGACCAACAGAAAATTCTGTGTAAACACATCGATCAGATAATCTATACTTAAGAACCATTGGTGGATCGTCCTGTCCTGACATAGAGATATAGCTACTCCTGCACTATACTACCGATTCTCATGATGCAATCTCGATACTTTTGCCTATTTTGTCTCCTCTACCTACTGAAGGTTTTAGTATGGATTTGTAGCGTCATCATTGCTTGTAAATTCTACATGGGTGTAACTCGGAGCAAGGGTCTTTTTATAATAGAGTTCGAGCGTCCTCGCCAATATAGCTACATGGAAAAAAGACTAATTCGGTAGTTGCAAGTGCTTGTTTGCTCTGTATAACGATTAATTCTTATATCAGGTTATCGAGGTTCAGTCTTTTATACTTACGATACTTATTACCTACCGTATAGCAAAGACGAGACTTGACATTCTACAAGCTCAACTTGCTAGAATTGATGATTTAGCAAGAGAAATGTACTACCGGATATGATAACTATCTGACCCTAGGAGCCTAGGCTGTAGCAAGACCACATCCTGAATCTAGAAACAGACATATGTAGACTTTGAAATACATACAACAGGGAACGATAAATGACGAGTTTCGATGATTTGACCGATGTTGGGTACTTCTATTTACAAGGTCGTCTTGCATTCCTTCCATGAAGAGTCTTTGATCCGTATTTGTAATTCCAATATAGACCTATATAGATCTACAGATTTGCTTCTAATCCTCTCTCTCGAAGTCGACAGCGGTTTAGTAACGGCCTATAAATGTAGTAGTATTTTTAACATGATGCTCGATGTGGAGTATTCGCTAGATAGATATCCTTACGGGCGATGCTCGACGGAAGTTGTAGCTTTTAAACACGTTATGCGAACAAAAATGGGGAGAGTTTTACTATTGTATTAGACGATTATATCGCTGCGGTGTTTATGTAAATTGGAACTCCTTTTCTTCTAAGGACATTCTCCATCTCTTTAAGAAGATTTCCGAATTCTCTGTCCGCCTTCTCCCTCGACTGTTCGCCTACCAAGGCTTCGATTTCATCATCTTCCTATCGCAAGCCTCTGAATTGTTAAAGAAGATCGATTGATAAGTCCTTTCAATAGCAAAAGTATAAATAGATGAATTTCTAAACAAGTGATAGGCCTTTTACGAAATCCATGATCATCTTATAAAGCTTTTTGTCTTGCGTTTCGTAAACAAAGATTGATATTATGCAATGAATAAAGATATAGTAGAGACGTATGAGTGATAGTGGAAGTAAGACATCAGATACATAAGCATGAATATTCTTTGGAAGCTTGTACCTAGAAGCATAACGGTGTAATTACCTTGTGGTAATATTATAGAGAGATTCTATTGCCTACGACATAATCTTACCTTTATTTCCCTCGTTTGATCCATTCCCCAAGCATTACGGTGACACTATCCCTACCAAGCTAGACTGAGATGCAGTCGATATATAGCCTTTGATTATTCAGGCAATATTAGGCATAAAATAGTGGTATGGATTGCGCAAAGATCTGGATCAATTGACAGTAGGATTAAAGTATGGAGTTAGCCTTGTCTTAATCATAAATTAATGTGAAACCTGCGAGGTCGAGTCGTACTATAGATGAGATGACCATCTAAGATTACTCGACAGACAAAACTTACATTCTTCTCGTAGTAGAAAATGTGTTTATAACAAGCATGGTTTCGCGACTACGTTTTTCGTTCCTACCTTCTCATTCCATTTTGGCGACAACTTGTGGTGTCAGCATGAGGCTTGCTTATGCCCGCCACAATCGACTAGACTAAGGTGCCTAAGCTAGAGATGAAGAAAGATGCCTTAAGCATCTTGCTCGAAACAACGTCGAATCCGCAGATCCCGAAGGAGAAAGGTAGAAATCATACCTTGAAAACCGCGTAATATCGCATTTTACAAGTGAAAAGATGCTGCGATCGATCCAACAGAATGTACTTTAGTTCTGATGACGCGAATAGAACTTCATCTTTCCAAGAGTTTTGTACTAACAGCAAATCTAAGCATAGACCCAGCTTTCATTCTGGCTTTCTGATGACCTAGCTGTAATGCTAGTATTGTCAATATGTAAAACTTGTTTCGATAACTCTACCTGACCTATTCACGGCAATTAGCTAGAGTTTATTTGTCTTCTACCGTTATTGTTTATTTTAGGATGACAGCTGAGGGAATTAGTATGATAAGCAAGGCACTAACAGTCATCAGTATCAGGCAAAATCAATGTCAATTATTCGGGTGACATACATATTCCTAGGCCAATATTCTTCGTTCTCGACTTAAATATATGGTATTTGTAAGCACATGTACACAAAGTAGATCTGTTCATACTACATCCGTATAATATAGACATGCTTCTATGATTGGTAAACAACAGTCAAGCCCAGAAGCCAGGAATAGGATATGAGTTGTTCTGCTTTTGTATATAACATTCCATTAGTCGTACAATTATAGGTGGGCTTGCAGATTTCCAAAACTTACTTCTGATTTGGAACTGCTGATATTATTCTATGTAACTTCACTTTGCTATGCAGATTGCTATTCAGATTGCTATTCAGACGCAGAATATAGTAGCTTCTATTGTCTAACGAATTGATTCATTATGACAGTGGTCAACATACGCCAAATGTTTTGATATATTGTCGTTCCTACTTGAAGTCTTCTTTGATTAGTTCATCGCCAAAGAATGACCATTACCTAGAACCCTTCAAGTCAAGATAGTAACACTACAATAAACGATCGCTCAAGATCGATATCCTTGCTTAGCTTAAAATCGTAGGGATTATAAGGCATCAATTAAGCGACTACTTACGGTCTCTAAAAGAGCACAGCTCCTTATTTTGTAAGCGGGGTGATAGACGACTTAGTATCATTAGCAGCTCATAAAGTAGCATCGACCATATGCATCGGCAATCATCGTATACCTTGATGATGACTATACTAGATGATCCTTTTGTACTTACGGTCGCACTACGATAGAGAACGAGCAAGATATCAGGCACCTTTTCCGTTGTGTTGTTTCGTGTTGAATAAAAGTCATTCAAGGCATGACCAGAACCATGACACTAAGGATTTGACGTGTAAACAACTTCGGGTGTGAGGATTTGACTATAAGGAGATAAAGAGACTGTTGGTGAGTTGAGAAAACGTCCCAATATAGGAGACGTACGAATAGCGGAAACGATATGAAATTCGTCCAACTTACGGGCATACCAAAGCCGTGCCAAAGCTGCGCTACCAAAAATAGAACGCATATACTTTTGAGTTCAACATTTTGACCTAAGTTAGCATAGCCTAGACATCAAAGGGTACCAATTTTGGTCAATGTGTAAAGAAAGGGTCAAAGTCGGAAATTCAAAATCCCCGATTGACAGATTGCTAAAACGTAGGCAGGTTGTTTCGCCGATATATAAATAAAACGCCAAATGACAAAAATTCCAAACCTGAGATCTAAATAGATTGATGAAACGAAGAATATATTTTGCCGAAACGTAACCAATGAAGAATGCCGAAATTGAAGGCTCTCGATTCATACAGCACGTGACCAATCATCTCGACTTTTGCCGAAGTCCAAAGCAAGAAAAATGCCGAAAAGTCAAAACTCTGAATCATGAGATTATTATAAGCTGCGGCACAGAACAGCTAGACTGTTTGATAAGAGATGATGTGTAACGCTTCCTCTACAAATCGGCAACTGGTCGAGGCTTTTAGTGCTAGATACCTGACCTCATGACAATAACTCTGTTTTCGACAACATGTTTACGTGGATCGAGGAACAAAAGTCTACCTAGTTCGTAATTGGACTACGGAATGGTATCTTGGTCGATCGTAAAAATCTATACACTTTAGAGGACGCAGAATTTTACGATAGCGTCTCTCGATCTTTTCGTCAATACATTACCATAATACTAAAAACAGTACAATTATATACCGAATTCATCTATTAGAGGAGTTGTGTTGTGAGCCGGTCAGTTTGATAAGAATATAAATTGTAAGCATTCCGAGATGTTGGCAAAGACAAACCATCACGAGGTAGCAGAATCTATACATGACTAACCTCCTCCCACATCGAGATTATCTGCATAGCTGTCAGAGACGCATGTCAAACGTTCCATTGTTTATACTCGTAGGCAATCGAAGTAATACCGTCTCCATATAGAAGTCCACTAGATAACATGTGTAATATGATTATTACCATGAACAGCCATGATTTCTGCCGTGAATTATATGTATAATTACCATTCCCTCTCTTTTGGACTCTTATGCATGTCTAATGCTATCTTGTTCCTTTTTAATAACCATTCTCCATCCACTTGGCAGACTTCCTAACCCTTATAATCATCACCGCTCTGAGGGTTTATGACAAGAGTCTCTCAAGCTTCGTCCGGGTATTGTAAGACTTTACTCGTCCATTTTCATTATTCCGTTCTCCCCCAAACCTTCCGTCCTCCATAATCGGTCGCTTTAATGAGTATCTGATGTCGTATATTGTTTTTATTCTTTATTAACTGCTTTTGGTATATGATCTAATTGATATCCGGATAGGACTTTGAAGATTGTATAGATAGTATAGCTACTGAACGATTTTGAAGCGCACTGTTGTAATTGATGGATGTCATAGTAACGGAAGTCCAAGAAGAGGAGTGCAGAGTATGTGACTATGATAGCTCGATGTCGCAGGCAGAGGATAGCAGAAGAAGATGCTACCTCAAGATATCAGAAGGCTCGTAAACTAGGTTGAGATTGATGCAAACAGTTTGGAAATAAACAAAGATCAGGATATCCATTATGACACTAGAAGCTCGCTCGCTGACTCGCTTGCCGTCCAACATTCAGATTCTATAGTGTTGACATATATTTAGATGTGTCTTGGACATCAATCAGAGTCTTTTCGAAGGTGTATTAACCGAACAAGAAATCAAGAAGTAAGAGGTGATTGCTAGAATCAGCGGTTATTAAAATTGATTACGTAATCATAATCGCCAAGACCATCAATAACATCGCGTCGGATGATCCTGATCGCACAGCTAATTCAATCAACAAGACGCGTGTGTAGTCAAGTTTTTTCCTTGTACTCGATCATGTACAACATCTGTTCTCGTCTAATCAAAGAAACTTGTACTTGATTCCACCATTCTTCACCAAAAACTCCACAAGAACAGTGATTGGTTTTATCCTACAATCACTGCTAACCATGATTCGATAAACAAAAAATCATCACTACCTTTACTCTCGACATAACAAAGTACACAGGCTTCTGACGAAAATCCTTCAACCTATGTCAACTCGCGAACAATAATAATCGATCCACACACTTTACAATGTCCGCACCTCCGGCCTTGTCACCTAGAATATTCAATAGTTCAATCGTCACACGATACAAATTGCAAGAGAAAGAATGGTTTTGATTAGTCCCGAGTGTCAAATGGTTTAGATGTTTATATATGGCAACAATGCAACGTATTCTTTACGCTGCAATGTTGTCTCCACGCCGGATAGAGCTGTTACAGGAAGGACAACAATAAAAAAGATAAATGTCAACAACGATTCGCAAAACGTATCTCTCATTATATACAAAGCCCCTTTCGATGAGAAAAATACAAGAGTACAGAAAGGATAACAATATTCGAACGGCAAATCAAATCAATCAACATCCCCTCAAGACGTACCACAACACGGGATTAGTGACTGAAGTCGTAGAAGGATACTCCGACGGATTCGTTTCATAACATACTGAAAAAGATACCGAGATGTCTACAAGCAAACACCTACGAACTCTCCTCATGATACTTCCTTACCACACTACGCTATAGAGGAGTAATGGATAGATTCTGATCGTAGACATGGTCATCATAATACTACTTATAGTCTACGGCAAGACATTTGGATCCTGGAACAAAAGCATGAAGAATAGATGTTATAGTGATGTAATGTTAGTTCTATAACTAGCTATATAAATAAGTAAGGTTTAGGACGGGTTAAATTATGTAAAGATGGCCAATACACTTTGATACTATTAACATTGAAATCTATGGTCGGACGTCAACTTGATGCTAGACTATAGCGATGGTATTATTAGACGATATGCTGTTGACTTGATTGTTAATAGCTAGTTTATACTAGCAGCTAGGTTGTAATTAATCTTGTTCGTTCGACGAGTAGACACCACATCAGGTATTACATCTGATTATAACATGGCAAAGTTAGATTATACCGATACACGAACAGTCGGTACTATTATTAATACAAAAAGCGGTCTACAACTCGATTTCGCGATTATTATACGTGGAACACATCAGTTCTGATACTATAAAACTGTATCGACTGAAATCTAGATTGGTATTATATCGCCATTCTCTATTACCGAGCTATTTCGCGAAAACACACTTGGCTCTACACGCATTGTCTCAACATCCAGACCGGTCTAAGCTAAAGGACATTATTTGTCGTTGACGATACTATTCTATAGCTTGATATGTATGTGCAGACCACGTTCTATCATCCTGGACAGTCAGTATCATTGTTCAAAATGAAGTTACAATTCAACGCATTTGACTGAATAGATGTAATCAAACTATGATAGCTTGACCGCACTAGCTATTTACTCACTGGCGCGCTTTAATAGTGTATTAAAACTCGGATCTAGTCGACATTGACCAAGGTAGTAAGTGGTTGTCGTTGCATTCTTAAAGTATATGTACTAATGCATATAATAGATTAATATATTACTTGAGCTATCACGTCGTTTAAACGTGGTGAAGACAAGAGATGGGATGAAATGATTCGATATCCTGTGGCTGCCTTGGAATGCTAGCGAATATCCCGATACTTTACGTCGTACAAGTCTATAATACCGACCGTGTAGCAGCAACTAACACGACCGGAGATGTGATTCCTCACACGTCTTTAAAAATGAATAATAACACTACAAAGAAAGTCAATAATAACAACATTAAGGAGGTGGATGATAATACTACTCCGAACGTGCGCGTCTCTTGTCTAGCGGTACAAGAACGTAGTGAAGAGTAACAGGACAACATGCATACCTTAGGAGATGTTGTGCTGCCAGGATAGAGTTCCTGTAGTCGTCGCGATCTATAATTCGCTTGTTACAACAATATCTAGGTCATTCATCTACTTCAAGTTGTAGATCTAGGAATCGATGCATCATCTATCTGAATCGAGGACTTTTATAGTACCGCTTAGGCACTTTTCTCTATTACTGAGTATTGACGGCGATAATACAGTTTTCTCCTACTATTACTTACCCGTCTTGCTCGATTATCTATAACGAACATAGCTAATGGTTCTAGAATACATCATCCGTCTAGTTACTTTGATTATCACTTGTCCCACTTAATGGATTTCTATCATCTATGCTATACACTGGCCGGCCTAGTTACTCAGATTTGTGTCTTCAGGCAGAAACGCAGAATTTTCTAACCTTTGTTTATTCTGAAAGGCTGTTCATAAGTCGACCACACTATAAGGCTAGACTTTCGCGTATGCTACCTTATGTATTATAAAAGTCGCCGACAAAATAGTGGATTCTGTACCCTTGGTTCGGTGTGGAGGTACTTAGATGTCTTACTCTCATGATCTTCCTCTTGTTTAACTGTCTTTACTCTAACCACAATAGGCAAAGGATCTCTTTAACTACACGCCTATGGGTGGTTCAATCTTTTCTGTAATCCTGATCCTACCTTGTTCTCTGTAAGTACTTCATGGTTTAGTCTTTCAAAGCGAATCATATTTTTGCAGACAAGATCCTTTTTGGAAATAAGTAAACAAGTTTCCCCTCTGTTCCTACATTGGTTTTTACTGTCTTTAGTATGAAATGCTATATGAACTCTACTGAACTCGTCGGACTTTAGTTACGCAGTAATTCCAAAACGTTGTATTGAAGCGATTATGAGATAAAGAGCTAGACTAACATCATTCTCTATTGGAAGTATCGACAAGGCGTCCTTGAAAGAAGTGAGACTAGAGCAAAATCATTCATGTTGCAAGCCCCCGGCATTCGGGTCGGTTTATCCTTCGAAGGAAGCTTATGGAATACATAAGATTAATGACGTAAACTACTTCGGCCACCATTTCCTAACGATCTGACATTAGGCGCAAAAGCCTTTGGGTCTCGATATAAGTGGTAGGTCCATTTCACCAATCATAGCTTATAGAAGGTCTTGCTTCACTTGATCGTCTAATACGATTATCATTCATCTATTTATAGAGTTTTGTCACCATGCTTTGACGATATTTAGCTTGTTGCAATTATGGATTTTGCCTTTTCAAGACCACCAACAGCTTCTTCAAGACAAGACACGCTTTACGTACTCGCCGAGCACAATATTCCGCATATCATTCATCCTTGCACGCAAATTACTAGATTAAACACTCGACTATATCAATGTCCTCTTGTTAGTTCTACAGGACGGTCAAATACCTCTAACTCCGGCTACATAACCTGATCCAAATATGTTTCCTCGCTATATTCAGGTTCTGTTACCCCTGCCTAAGGTCGAAAATCCGGAGATTACCGCGTCTTCCGCTATCTAGTACGTATTATTACAACACTCGAGCCGATTTCCCACATTACTTCGCTGCATGTATCATACCTAAGATCCTGATGACTGTTACAAGAAGTAGGTACGTGTGATTTACGGACAATATGATCTGAACGAGTGTACAATAGATGTAAGTCATGGTTTCAATAACTACTTTAGCTATACTAATGACTACATTTTTGTGTAAAAGATTTCAGGAAAGCTACACCCAAGAATTTCGGCACTTATCTAGTCAACATTGGCGATTATCCCGGAGGCTTGATGTAACTCAAATGTACACCATTATATCATGCGCGATCTAGAGCACTGAAGTAGCCTACGCTCAATCTATCAGCATCTTTAACGCTTCGGCCTGTGTTTGATAAGGTGTTTTACTACTACTCAGATGCGTGGAGCTTCTACGATATCCTATATGTTTAAAAATCTAGTAGCAATAGCTCTCAAGGATGATTCACTTAACAACGCTACGTGTGTACTTGATATAGTAGAAGAAGCTAATAATATATCAAACAGAGTATACCAAATAGAGCCAGAGAGCAACAACTATATCAGATATAATTTATCCTTTTGCCAAAGTCGAATATCAGCGCCCCAATTACTTTCAGGTACTTTGATAGGCTAATGTACTTCGTATACGTCATAAACGCTCATGTAGTCATGACGGATGTTGATCACATGGCAGATTCGACGACAAATCACGATATCATTCTTGCATCCTCATGATGACATCTAAAAGGGTGTTTCAAGCTACGTAGGTCTGCTATTTCTCTGCTTCATTTATCTGAATTAGCGCACGGCCCGTGCTCTTCGGTGTTGTATATCTATTCTAAGGTCATTAGCGCCTTTGATAGTACTAAGCTACACGCTCAAAAGCGTCGGTAGATTTTTGCATACAAGCTTGATTAGCCGCCCCGAAATGGAAATATATAGTTCCAGTCGACCTCCTCTTGGACTTGCATGTCTGATCATCTAGTCACGGCTTTCTATTGCCTATTACCTCGTTAGGTTATTGCAGAAGACTTTTGTTACTAATCTTGTCGTTGTTTGTATAGTATGACGGATTTATCAGTAGTCGGCACATTGACAACACGACTAGCTATAAATGAATCCCTCTAGACATGGCGAACGATACTTAGCAGCGATTGGAGCATATGCCGACTGTCCGCACCTTAAGTAGCTGACGTAGATGTATATTCTGACAAATTACAGGTACAAGTAGGTACCAGGTCTCTATTGTGCTAAAAGTTGTTACTTAAGCACCTAATAATCCTACAATCAGACTACGAACCACGAAACAACGACTGTAAATGAAGGTTCTTGGGTGATTGCGGATGAAGGAGGAAATGCAGATGATATATGCTCTCAAAAAGGCAATTCCGATTCTCATGTCGATGTTAACATATAAATTAACGTAGTATTATGTTACTGTTGAGTCATGCTACGTTATAGCTAATGTAGGTTCAGATATTTTATTCCCGAGATTGCTTGTGCCTTTTTCTGGTTCTATTCTCTTCATTACTCTTCCTTTTACTCTTTTTGTTACTCTTCTCACAACTCCTCATGCCTCTTCTTCTTCTATTTCTCATTCTTATCTTCCTTTTTCTCCTGTTTTCTTACTCTTTTTGTTCTTCTTGTTCTTTTTCTTTTACTCTGACCTCCTCGAAAACAACGACTTCTTTACATTCCACAATCAATTGTTATAATTTACTTTATGTCCTCTCTACATAATATATTTCATCTTGTATTTTAAATTCAACTTCTCTTTATAAGTAATAGGTCCGTGTAATTGCTTTCTTCGTTGATTCGAACCGCAAGTTCGTACCTTCATAGTTCTGCCTTCTCGTACCATGATAGCCTGTAGCACTATCTGAATTCCATCTGCACGCTGTTCGTGGTACGTCAAGGAGTGATGAGCTGATGACGACGTAAGTTGCGTGTTTTCTACTTTGTTCGATCTCAACTCTTGAGCATTCGATCTAGCAATATTTGGATCATGAGTCCCTAGATTATCCTAGGCAAAAGGTGCTATCATAAGTTAGCTACTAATACCGAATTTTATAGGATTTATAGTTTCTATTACATCGATTTGACGATCGTAGATAATCTTCGAGCCCGAAAGGACAAACATTTATTTCCGACAATGTACCATAGGATGTAGAGATAACCAAATCTCGCACGGGGGTAAAAAAGCTTCCACCGTCGCTTTTGACCTTCAAATTAAGCTTGGTTGTTATAAATAGTAGTAGATAGCTCTAGTGTCTTGTGGCTTGTTTACTGCCACTTTTAGTTTCGACATCGTGCACTAAAGTTATGTTACCAATGATGTTAGTAGAACATGTCGCAGTTTTGAATCATATGTCGTCCAGACTCGCTAAGCATTGTAATGAGTTATGGAGTATTGCTAGAGAACCCTAACTTATGACTTGAATATTCTTCCTCATGTATCACTTTGGGTAGTAGGAATGAGGATGTATGAAAGATGTTGCTATAAACTTGCATCTTTTATTTGTATCATTTGATTGATTCATTTTATTACTCGTAACCCTTCAGGATGAGGTGAAAATGATGAGGTGTGATATTACTTGATGACAATCTGGTGATTGTCGGGTTGTTGAGACTCGCGAGCAATTTCAGTAGTCGAAGATTTCGGTGAAGTAGTAACGGTTACCACTTCGCGAAAGCGAAATCTTCGGCAAAATCTTCGGCAAAATCTTCGGCAAAATCTTCGGCAAAATCAATATCTTCGGCAATATCTTCGGCAAAATCTTCGGCAAAAACTGCGAGACTTTCGGCAAAAACTCTTCGGCAAGAACTCGTCGGCAAAAACTTCTCGGTAATAATCTCTAGCAAAAATATTGTAATGTTAGGGTCGAGGTCACTATATATATCATATATGAACAGTAGAAGACAGTTTTCTGATTAATATTACTATGGAATGAACATTAAAAAAAAATCAGCAAATAATAATTACAATATGTTAATTAATCTTGGAAAATATTCGAAAAATAAAGCAATATTTTTAAAGTGTAAATGAAGATTTCTAGAATAAAGATATGTCAGGTTCAAACAGTAAAAACAAGTATAAAAGACGAATCCGGCAAAACGGCACAACTCTTTAGCAAAGTTCTGTAGAGAGCCATCTCGACAACTACTCTGAAAATGTGTTTTAAAAACAATAAAACTATAATTAAAAATAATAAAAATAATAAAAATAATAAAAATAATAATACGTGAATTTTCAGAAAAAACAAGTAGACCCCGCCAATTCAGCACGCTTGGTTGTCGCAACAACGACTAATAAATAATTCCTTTCGCCCTCACTAATTCGAGTCCATGCTAATAAAGCTCTCGCAATCACGTCACATTAATCATTCTATAAAGGCTTGTCATAACACGCGCTACGACTAGATCCATACATCTTTTAGGAACCTCTGTGTGCGATTAAATGGCCTCTAAGGCTGACGACATCAGATCCGGTTGCTTAATACACTCCTTCATCATAACAAGTCTGTCCACTAGATCGATCTAATGTCCCTTTGTCACGGCGTTTTATGATATGCGACATGCGCTGCTGCGATTCTCGGATCAGCGCATCCTATACATCCTTGTTATACGCTGTCGGTCCTGACTACTTATCAACCTCGCTCGTCGCGTCATTAGTCTACATTATTGCTGGCACTTTACGAAGCATTGTTGTACACAATATCAGTTTACCTACACAATAATTCTACGGTTTGTTTATATATACCCTATATATCCGCTTTATAACTAATGAACCTGTCCTAGTAATTAAAATCGAATATTTCGACTTCGCGACCGGTAAAAATAGCACGAGCAATGCTATATGAAAGAAGCTATCAAATATGAATAACAATAATTCACGCGTAAGAAACTATAGTATATATCCATGGTGTTGATAGGTATTATGTCACAACAACATCGACAAAGAAGATACATATGGGAGCTATAGTGAAGGCAAAAATATCATAAGAGTTAGGCGTATATCAAAGTAGATAAGAGAAGCTACGAGATAGGTTCTCATCACACTCCCGACTAGACGCTTTGCGGTTCGAGCTCACTACAAGGAGCTGATATCTTGATCATCTAGCTATAGCATATCTTCACGTACAAGTCAGGTACACAAATTTTCATTTAGACAGATCACCAATATTTTAATGACTGAAGATTATTACTTTAGCTTTGAAATAAGATTGAGAAAGACCTTCTATCATGGTAGTTGCACAAGGCTAAGATTCCTAGCTCTAAGCTGACTTTGTTCACTCACCTCCATGGATTTCCGAGGCAAGTAATTGCTAAAACCATATGTAAATGCTATTCTATTACGTACACATTGGCAAAGATATTTGTTATGTATCACACTACAGAACAGATAAGTCTACGAGTTTTCTACAGTAATTGACTCATTAATAAGCTTATAGAATTTCCTCGGACTGTATTCGATTCTGGACGATATTGTAAGTCCCTCTAGTCTTTCTACTAATCTTCAATGAATGATTGTGGTTCCAGCTTGTTATAAAGAGACGCCACGGCGACAATCAATCGGTATTATCACAATCTAGCGTATTAGACTAGACTATTCATTTTGCTACTTTCTACAGAGGTTGAACTTCATACTTACAAGAATTTATGGATCTGCTAAGCTGAAACATTTGACCTTAGTAGTCTTTATTATAGATTGATCGAAATGTGCTATACGTTTACAACTTCTACAAAGCTTTTGCCGAGATTATTCACATGCTACCTTGGCCTGATTGTTTGTGGCGTTTGGGATCCGTGATAGAGAGCAGCTATCACTATATGCTTTCCGAATCGTTAGGTGAGTAGGTATATATAAAGCTTATAGTTTTAAGATCATCGCCCGACTTTCTATTGTTAGTTAAGGATCAATATAGCTAGTGGATTAGATTACATGTAGGTTACACTTCGATCACTAAATGTCGACCTCTTTGCATAGGAAGATTAGCAGAACCAATAACAACGATTCTTATCAAAACTACCCTTTAATACCTCCTATGATTTCTTATATCTAAGACAAGTTTCGAGGACATGTTCACGAGAGGCACGATCTAAATGACTCAATTTTTATGTCTCATTTTCGGATGACGGAAGGTCGGATTACAGAAAGGCTTGTTACTGTTTATTTGATATTATTATTCCTTTGCGGGACTGACTTTATATGCATTTCTCTTTGTCTTGATGCGTTATTTCTTATTCTTTTCGAGTACCTGTCCTCAATTTGATTAGGAATGACCGTGAATACTCCAACGTCATGACACATAGCTCATAGTTTAGGGAATTCTGAAATACAACACGGTAAAAGACCTATTTTTGTTATTACTATATGTGTCATTCACACTTGCTTAAGATACTACTTGTATCTTAGAGCATAAAGAGGATCTTTGCTCCGTAATCAGATACAAGGTTAGCTTACTATCATTAGAGGAGTATTTCTTGCTCGTCATAAGTTCTAGTTATAACATCGAAAGTCCCTGTTGACAGGCTATCTAATCTACTTCCTATACTCCTATCTAGGAGATTTACTTAATCGACTTTCCAGCCTCTATATCACGTCTTCAAAACTACTACATACCCACGAGATAATCATCTACTAGCTGTCTCTATAGAGCAATCATGTTATAAACATAACATAGACGTTTTAAAGACGCAATTGATACTATGATCGAGCTGATCAAAAAGGTTGGTCATCGAGTATCTCGTTAATGGACTTTTGTAGAAGTTCGAAGGCCAGTCTTTCCATTAGCTAACTAGGTCAGCCTAGCCCAAGATACTTTCTTTAATATTAGGTCTCTTTAACTCAATTCTGGTTGAGATATCCAGAATAATCTTTCTCTCTTATAATATTTTCACTCATCCTTTTAATTAACGTTTCACATCCACGAGCAGTATGCTTCATCATGTTCCGTATATCAAAGCTCATTCTTATTAGTATCTATTAGCATTTTCCAACATTCACGACGCTATGAGTGATAGCTGACTTCGATCGATATTAGTGATCGCTACATCCAAACATCTGTTTTTAGATATAGCTAATTCATCAATTTCAATGAACAAACATCAGTCTCGGTTAATAACAGAAGATATCCTGTTTGACGCTGGTCACTCTTAATGTCTTATTTCCGTAGCTGATCGTAATCCTCGTACCGTAGCAATAGTAACAACAGCAGCGATAATTTAATCAAAACTATGATCGAGGTGTCGAGTCAGATAGACTTCCATGACTTTCTATAGGGAGACGATTGTAGTATCGACATTGTTAACTTACTTTACTAGTCATGATCTTTGCTATTACGCATAGGTAATCTCATAGCTTTGCACTACGAATTATCCTAAACAAGCGTCGGTAGTTTCGGTGAGTCCCTATCGTATCCTTAGGTAATAATTGCGTCGAATTATGTGCATCGAAGATATGTAGTTTGAGATGTATGTGGCTAGAAGATAAGTAGAAAGAAGTTACGTATATCAAAAATATGTAAAAGATATGTTAGATAAGGAATAGTGAACCAGAGTTACATGAGCCAAAGATATGTAGGGTAGAGTTTGATAATAGAAGGCGATGTGGGCTAGATATACATTTCGAAGCAGAATAGTGAAGGTAAAGTAGACTAGGGAAGATGAAGAGTAGGTGTTTATGGATCATACACCGGAAGAAAAGATTAATGTAGCATGTAGACAAGGTCACAGGGACCTGAAAATTGCGACGACGACTAACTGAGTTTTAATAGGAATTAGTCCGCGAGGGTGGCGGCTTATAGACATGTTCAAACACTTGTCGTAGGTGAGAAAGACAATATACAAGTATTAATACAGCTTGTACTGCTTCCACCACGCGATGAAACACGTGCAAGAAGATCTGTGACCGGTTATATGTACGAAGAAATAATGTATACAACGTTATCTAATGAATTTAGTAATTCCAGGGATATGGTAATTAATGATATAGAAGACCAAACATCTATATACTACGGACTCGAACATGGACTTGCGAAGTCCTACAGTATATGGTTGGGTTCATCTCCTTGCTGGTTAGATAGTAGAGTATTGAGATATGTGCTCAGAACATGTGCTCTTGAATATATGGTCCACATTGAGTAGTCTGCCATATATGACCGAGAATATGTGGCCATGATTATTTGGTTTACAATATGTGGTCTGCCACGGTCAATGAGAATATATGGTGTAGGATATGTGGTCTATCACAAGTGACCGAGAATGTGTGGTCCGGGTTATGAGAGTTAGCAACATTGATGGGATTGTGAGTCGAGAAATGAATCGAAAACCAGATTGAAATACGAATCAAAGCCTGGATTGATACTTTTGAATAAGGATGAGGATCGAGAGTGGACATCAGAATTGAAATGTTCATACAGATTTTGAGAAGCGAGAATCCTGACTAGACACACGAATCGAGATCACGAGAGAGAAGTGACATCGGACACGCTGATCGGAAACGCGAATACGAAGTTTTGATTGAGAACGCGAATTCAGATTTTCGATCCAATATAGAAATTGAAAGAAATTGATCAAGAAAGCGACTCGACAATACCGTGTATCGAAAGTGCAAACCGAAAGTGTCGGGATGGAGACACGTGTGGAAAGATAATTCAACTATGCGTAGCGTCAATAAGGCTCGAAAATGTACCCTAGAAGTTGTGAGTTGGAAAACGTGAGTCGGGGGAGGGGCAATTGAGATATGTGGGTCGAATGTGGATTTGAGAGAGTAGACCAAGAGTAGAACAGGTGACATACATCAGGTGTAACATAAGTGTGTCACTATGGGATCTCAAAGATCGGTGCGAAACTTAGCTAATAATCTAGACCCCATGAACCAGAATTAAGGCTAGATTACTAATTGTAGCTTCACGAATTCGACCGTTTCTTTCTATCTTTACGAATTAGCACTTTACGTCAAATTACCGGATATCTAAATAAGTCGAAAATCAGAGCAAATACAATACGCGGCTTAGAATTACAACTAAAGAAACTAGATATAATGCGTTTGTTACTAAGCAACATGAACCTTTATAGTTTCAAATGTGAATTCGTTCTTTTCATTAGATTTGGGTTTTGTTTCTAGCCGCAACGGCAAGCTCGGCCTCTTTGACCTTAAAGTCAGGGCAGATGCCACGGGCTTACTGCGTAATTTAGACACCCACTCCCTGTAACAACGTCTATCTATTTCCCTTTGCATTTCTCTTAACATCATCCTTCTACATTTCTCCTGCCACTCATGACCATAGTATATCTTCGACAGAGTTTCTAAGTCTTTTGAACCCTCGACATGCATATGATCCGGTGTCAGAAAAACGAAATTGAGGACCCACGTCTTAGCCTTGTCGATATACGATTCCGAGTTTTTAGTGATCTTTTCTGGAAACGAGTCGTTGTCGTGGATATACCCATGTACAATCTGTTTAATATCGAGCACAATCTTCGCACGGTTGAATGTATCAATGATTTGTGTATAGTCAAGTATCTCCATACATTCATCCATACGAACTTTTAACGTTTCTTTACTTTCCTCTATCCGTCTCTGTTTTAACAATTTCTCATCCTCATCTTCTTCTGACAATTCCTCATCCTCATCTTCCGACTCCAATAGCGAGTCACGTATCTTACTGTTAAGCCACTCTAGTTTTATCTTTGCTCCATTCTTTATGTATATATCCAACTTTCGTATTGCGTTCTTTCGTTCTTCAGCGGTCCATAAGGATTTGCCTTCATCCCGAAACGCTGCCATCAAAGCTTGACAGACCTTATGATGGAAGGAATGAAGTTCCACTGCAATCTCATCTTTGTATTCAGTGTCGGAGTCCTGCATGTCTTCGGATTTTTCCCTCCCCTGCTCAGGATGGGCCACTATAGTTTGGTACTTATTACTCGGCCATTTAGTACACGCGACCATGTGCAAAGGTGAAGCTGCGTCTGTGGCAAAGATAGACTGTTTCATGCGTTGTTTTATACGATTTGGATAATTATCAACCTCTGCGGAATCTAATTGATACAGCCCCAACGTGCGCTCAATCTGTTCCATCAGAGTCTGCTGCCAGCGCGGTTTCAATAAGCTTTCTACCAATTCCAAAGAGCGTTCGTGATCAACTCCGGTGCGAGCTCTCCGGAGCACAACGTCGGAAGTCAAGTATCCTCGTAGCCGTTCAAATGTGTTTTGGAATGTACCTAGTAGGCGCATAGACGGAATTTGGAGGATTTCAGCGATCTTGCTTATCAATTTATGGTATACAAAGGAGGAAATTTCTTTCGAGTCTGAGGGCTCGTTTATGACGTCGTATTTAGCGCGCTCCATAATGGTCTTGAAATATTCGTGTAATGCGTCTAAAGTTCCGGATTCTACACCAACAAGCCCTTTCGCTTGATATGGATGTGACGGCGGGACAAAAAAATGTATAATGACAGGCTGTAGAGCATTAGACATTGTAGTATTTAGAGAGTTAACTGCAATAAGGCCGAGGTTCGCATCAAATTCAATATAGTTGGAGACATGGTGCAAAAACATACTCAGATCCAGGGTAGGTACGGTATGTGCTAGAAAGTGTGCTTCTGAGAATATATCTTGCACTGTCTTATCATGACTCAAATGTGAGAGCTTCTTTCTGAATATCTTCACCCATGCTTCTTTGATTGTTTCTTTTTCTCTTTCAAATGTAGTGTTCTCTTTTATGTACTGGGACAGACTGTTCCAGTTTATAGGAGCCCCGTTTTCAGAAAGGAATTTAATCCTAAGTTCAAGTAGCTGCGCTAAATCCTGCTGGCAGTTTAGCGCCGGACCTAGACATCCTTTAGTGATGTGTAGGACCAATTTTGTCGCAGCGTACTCGAATCCCCCATGACCTTTAGTTTGTGTATAGTACGCAAGTCGGCGCTTCTGACTATCCATTTGTGATTAATTTAGTCCTCCATTCTTTTAATAGTCTATGGGGGCATAGATTATTCGAGCTTATAGAGCTTCAAAATTCTAGTCAAAGGGTTCTATGAAATTCAATGTTTTACATGTGAAACAAATTTGATCGATCGGAATCGGGGAGAAATAGGTCAGGAACTGGCTTCAACGTTTATAAGTACCGATCTCTCAGTTTGATGGAACCAACAAAAGTCTAAAATTGAGGGGAAATTGCGACTCTCCGAAAAATGGTCCTGAATGTCACTCGCCGACCCACATTTTCAAGAACTACTTAGAAAATGGCTAGCTTATGCTAAGAATAAATATCCTCGGTGTCACCCGACTACTCAACGTCACCAAAAATATGCGGGAAGCTGCTAGATTATATCAGAAATAAGCTTTCGTTCGGCACGCGTACCCACCTTTACGAAAACTGTAGACAAAAAAACTAAATAGCGTAGAGGACCTACATTAAAAATAGCAGTTAGAAACGACCACTAACTACATTTGGAATTTGCTCTACTCCACACTTCCTTTACGAGCCTCAATTTAGACTCGATTAGGCTTAGCCCAAATTCCGACTTCATTACTCATATCCCTCGATTGCTGTTCTTTTCGAGCCGCGTCTATGGCACGACGTCCATTAGTCACGACAATGAAGAAAGACTAATGAAGAACCTATATTTTGGTTTGTTGAAAAAAGCGAATGCCTAGTATTCCTAAATATTAATTGCGACCTTCGACGATTCATATAATATCAACCTCTATCATACACTGCCTCTCATTATAATCAACTAATGATCATTTACTCCCTAGTTGAAGATATAACGATTTTTGGCCTACATGTTCATCTTTCCTCTCTTTATCTCAGTCTCATCATAACTGAAACGAATCCGTAGAATCGCAGACTTATAATCGTCTATTTACAAATTTATTACTACGATCGTTGAAGATGATGATAGTCAAGAATCTGACCTTCTTGACCATTCTTCTATAGCACTACAGTCGTTAGAGTTATGGGTATCGGATATAGCCTCTATTCTACGAGATCCTACATTACTAGTGCGAAAGTATGATCACAGTAGTCATATACACAAGACAAACAGAGAGAGTAATTTACTATCTGTATCTCGACTACAATAGACACAACTCCGTATGTAAGTACGATATAAACGCACTAGGAATACGTCTATCGTAGACGTCTCTAGGAACATGAGCTTTCGAAGTCTAGTTGATAATGTAAATGCTCGTACTTGTCGAGAATCAGATGGTCGATGAAGCTAATCTTTACGGAGCGCGGGTTAGATTATAAGTGAGTAATTCATAACATCGGGTACTTCTCTACTATAGGTCTTTGACGATTGCTTTCAATTACTCTTTGGTATCTAGTTACTGTATCTGCTTCGATAGATCATTCCAAAATTAAGAGTAACACGTTAGGTGCTAACAATGCGCGATGATAGATATCATAGATACTTCAGGCTTGATATATGGAAGTAGAGAGGACCAACTAGTTTAGCAATTCGTAATACTTATAGGGTTACCGTACATCTATAATGTCGCAATAATATGGTCATTCATGATCGAAGCTTAGTAGTTAACTTCGATCTAGACCGCCTTGGATTACGGCGATTGCATGCATAGATCCTGTCTACTCGATATAAACTTACTATAGTTTGCTCAATTTGGAACATCCTCACCCTTATTCTTTTCAGTGACTTTCTTTATAAGCTTCCAAAGTTGTAGTTCAGAAGCCGTAGTTGTCTAACGTGTTGCAGCCTATGTCTAATTCAGCTATAGATCCGCACCTATCACGACAGAGCTAAGTCCCAAAGTGTACAGATCGAGAGTGCGGGCTTCAATTCATATCTTTCTCAACCTACACCTACTAGTCTATGTTTGTGGAGCACACTTGGAGCACACAATTGTAGCTTGCTTGCAACGTCTACGTGCATATCCTAGATCGCTCAACCACATCTGTGATTAATAGTTGAAAAACATATTTACAGTTTAGTTTATTAGTTCATATTCCTAGCGCACATCTGTAGTCTACGGTAGTCGTCAACTTTTGCAGCTCGTACGCGTGAATCACAGGTTCAAGCTTGTACTTATATTACTTTATTCATCTTATCTTTCAACGCTGTCGAACAATGAGGCTTCGGCCCTGTGTTTTTCGCCTTTGATTTACGACATAGCAAGTCCTACGCAGACTCTTTAGCCTCGGACCTCCCGTCCTAACGAAGTTGTATAGACACGGAATATTGTATGCCATATTTGTTGAAATTTACTACAGAATCAGACGCATATCCGCTGATTATATCGTTAAATTAAGAGCCGAGGTGGTAACAAGTTGGTACCTATCGATTGTCTTTGGTAATTGAGCGAAACCTCACGTGTGGTATACAAACTGTATGCTGTCATTTTTGGAGCTCAATAGAGTATGGAAGTCATGTTCTAGTGAGACGATCTTCTACTCTCAGCGATCGTAGAGGGCCGACGGCCGAGCTACAAAGCCACGAATTACGACAATTTGATGATTCCTCACTAGCCGAACTTCGCAATCAAATAGGATTTACACATCAGCCATTTTCATTGCGGACCCAAGGGCTCAGATATCTGCAATAGCTTATGTACATCCACCTTTTGATGAGTTCGATCGAGTGTTGATAGTAGACACAGCGAGTGATACTAGTCCAGCTTGTACACATCACCTGACGTTTATGTTATCGTATACGTTGAATGATATGTGTCAATCAATATCTATCGAGTGCGTATCAATAAAGCGGACCCACCACTAAACAAGTCCATAGACAAGTCTTACCAGATAACAGAACTGTAAATATCAGCTCTTCTACATCATGTTAATACTACTAGGAATCACGAACCGTACTCTATTAGAGTTCGAATGTTCCTACTACCGTCGGCTGTTAATTAGAAAACTATTCCTTCCGACAACTATAGGTTCTACTACATCGAAGGGAACTCTTTATTCGTTCATGGATTGATTTAAAAGCGCGCATCTAGACAGTAACGATATTCTAGCCTATCATCTAGCCCGATCAATATACATCCCTAGCGAAAGTGGAGGCGTTTTTCTTTTTTTCGAACAAGCAGAGCATGCAAGATAGATTTGTATGATCTAGATCTACAATGTGTAGATCATAAGAGCAGTGAATGTGACTCTCAGGCTGTAGTGTAAGGCATACTTGAACTCCTTATATCAAACCGAACAGTTTTTGTAAAATATGAGCTCACATTTCGAGACAAGAATTACTTAAAGAATCGTAGGGAATCTTCTAAATCGAGAAGCATAGCGTTGTTTATCAATATAATTCGCTTTACTTTCCGAATCCTTGTTAGCGAAGTTCCTATTTGTCTATAAACATCGAGCTAGCACCCGCCGCTAATTAATTTCTCGAAAATGATGTTCTTGTGGAGCATATGAGAATGGAGCTCTTGGTAGTCTAGACGCTTAGTTTCTGCACATGAGCTTAGCTTCCAACTCTCCTAATTCAAAACAGAGGTGCTTATAGCATGAGTTTTCTTTTGAGATTTGCGTTTCAAAACTGGAATTTGCATTAAGACTAGTTGGAAATTACAATTGAAGGGGTAATCAGAATAGTGCGAGTCTAAAGAGGTCTTTAATTACATAGGGAGCAAGGGAAAAGCAGTTGAACAATGAGATAACACAAGAGAAATTGCCACGCAACAAAATCAGATTAGATGATCAACGGATTGAAAAGGGACGATGAAAATGGAAATCAAGAGAAAAGAAAGACTGAACCAAACATGATAATAGATCATAGCATAGTCAACACATCTGGAACCACCCATATGTGTGGAATGGAATGCTGAACGAATAAAGCATAGTATTACAATGCAGTAGCTGATCTTTGGTAACCCCCAGCATTATTTATGCTAATATATAATAGTCAACTTTGGTTCGATATAAGAATTTGATCTAATGCGAGCCTGTAGCGATTTACATGTGCTTTTACAATTACATTAGGTCTGACCTTCTAATAACTGTAACAGGTAAGTAGTCAGACAGTATTTAGTGAAACATTATTTACTTGAAGCAAGTCTGCCGTAGAGATTGCCCATTAGAGTATATAGCATAATTGATACCTGTTTAGGACGACGTTGCTATAAGACTTGGCTTTCTATATATATAACAGGCCGTCATTAGTATAATTCGGTTGACGATCTATAGGTCATTCCTATATTCTTAGGAGACTCCTGTCTTTCATATCTTACGCCAAAAACCTCTTTGAGCTAATGTGATTGCTTACCGTAAAGCACACGAGCAACTGGTAGAGAGTTTGCTATAAAAATAGTCTGTTACTAGCGGTCTTGACAAATTATGATAGAGATCGCATAATCTACAGAAGAAAGAATGAAGGAACATTCAAGATTATCTTCTAGGAGACAGACCAAAAAGTAGAGGGATGCTTCAAGGGACAATAGTAAGAAGGGGATTCTGTTCCCATATTCATAACCGAACCAGATATCATGTACACTCTATATCGCTGTACTTACAAGTGAAGCAAGTATTTCGATCCCGTATCTTATGTATCACATCAAACCTCTTTAGCAAGTAACAAAGCTATAATGTACGGACACATCATGTTCTAGACTCGATAAGATTATCACAATGATCGATAGAGATATGGACCTTGTATGCTTTTGAATAGGAATAGTCTTTAGTACAAGATGTCTAGAATTTCTGTTAGAAGAGCCTACTAGCATACGGCATCGATCATTATCCGATGTGTTTGACAAAGCGAATAGTAAATAGACCTACATCTAGATTATCGTAGGCAGCCTGAAATACTCCGTGACGTTAGCAGAATGACTATAATAATCATAGATAAGTAAGCTTATCAAATCTACAAGTGCGTAGAAAAGAGGTCGACTATCGCGGTGAACATAAATGTGAAGTACAGAATAAAGGCAATCCAAAACCTCATCTAGACCTTTGAACGAATTCAGGTCGATGAGCTGCTCTATATTCGTCTAAACTAGTCCTCTTGAGTGATTTTGTTGATGCAGTGAGATTCAGAAGCCTTTCGGACCTATACATGTCGGAGATGTAGCATAAAAAAGATCCTATCGCGTAGAAACATCATAAGTTGATTATTTCCTAAAAAGACTTGATTGTGTGATTCGTCCCAATTCAGGGTATGACAACGTTGATCAGTATTAATATTCGAAACAGGCATCTGGTAGAGAACCTGACACGTCATAGCTTGCCGTGATATTGTAGCTTTTTATAATCTTGATGAATTGTATATATATAATTCGCCCGTTCATCGGCGATATGTTTATTGTATATATTAATGAATATATTAATGAATATAACCAACCACGATAGTGGGAAAAGGCACGGTCCCGACTAATGATAGACCTTGGTTACGTTGATATGTATAGTCGTCTTCACTTTTGAGTAAACAGCTTGTTAACTGTACATAATTTAAATATGTAGTAGTAATAGTAGCTTTTGTTCTTGATCTTTTATAACCAATCACTCCCTCTTTATATCTGTTTCGAGCTCGACTGTCCACATCTATTACGTATACCATTGTTACTAACTCTTCATTTCTGCTTCCATTCCTTTATATATATTTTTCCGTTGAATTTATTAGTTTACGCGAGATAATTCAAGCTAATCAAACTGCATTTCGATATTTGTTCCGCAAGTTGATGCTTTAAAATAGATAAGTTTAGGCTGTAATATAAGAGGTTGAGATTTGGTGTAAATGATGATTGATTGTTTGTTGAATAGTAGTATAGTGTCGATAGATTTGGGGACTAAGAATGGTCGTTCTCCAGCGTGCAATATGAGATGATATTATCTCACTATCAGGTGTTCTCAAACATATTCGAGATGGAAAAGTTTATTGTAGGTAGTATGATTTTATACAACAGGTTTATTGTCTTGATATGTGGTTAGACAAGTTGTAGAGCCTCAATATTAGTATATACTCACGTTGAAAGGATCGTGATTCTTCGTAAATAGGTGTTTTAGAACATGTTCTTTTAACTTTCTTCTAGTGACTTCTTCTTCATGCCTTTTCTTCTACTATACTAACGTCTGCTTGATCTTCCCTTTCTAGTTCTCTTATCAGATATACAGCCTCCTCTGTCTAGCTTTCAGAGATCCTCCACCTCTTACGACTACTGAACCGGCGCTCGATCCATTGCCCTCGTTCTGAGTAGAATGCTGATCTATTTTGCGTATCGTCTTGAATAAAGCTATCTCCGATGTAGATTTTAAAGACTAGATTAATATAATTCAGTAAACTAACATATGAATGGCCATTTTACTAAGCTTGCTTACTAGATACTTGTAGTATTATACATGGATTTTATGATACCCTTTTATCTGGTCTAGAATTACTCGGTAATTGCATAATGTTTTGGTGACTAGCTAACAAGGGCTCGTCCTTTAATGTCCTTTTGAATTAACATAATCGGCGTGGTAGCTCTCGATACCGAATGGCCTAGTTCGACCTATGTCTACCAAACAGATCGCGTTCTCTTTTAGTAAACTCACGAGAAGTATTGCTGACTTTGAGTTTGAATTGTTGTGATTTTAGCTAAAAATTGTTGCCCAAGCCCACGCGACCGCGCAGAATTTTCTCGCTATAAACTTAAATTTTACGTTATAGGTCCTTTTTAAATATTATTTAATCAAAAGATTATTCGATTAACAATGGATTCATCTTTTATATTTTGATAAGCCTATCTTTAACACTGTCGCTTTCAACACTGTCGCTTTCAACACTGTCGCAATCTCCCGAAGCATGCTCGACTGCTGCTTCATACCATAACGCGTCCGATGCTCTCAAATACTGCAACGTGGTACATCTCGACGTGTTCTCATTTCAAAGATTTTACGAATCTTCAATCCCTGTCCCTCGATCAAAAATCATCAGAATTATCAATCAATTCCTAAACGATATCACAAATTGAAGGGGCCGAAATAGAAATTGCTCCTCTATCAAGCTATATATGGAGTGTATTATCGCTAAAGCTTCTTAGGAAGCTGTGTCAGCTTAATTGGAGAGATTGCGGACCGAGTTGAGCTACAGATAAACTCCGAATGATGATGCCGTGAAACAGACCTTATGAGTAGAAGATGATGGAAGATATTCATATTCAAGTGTGAGCGGAGGAGCTTGAAAGCTATACACAATGATCCGAGACATATTACTTTGATATATGGAGGAAATCGACGAACCAATCTCTTATGCGCCTTGAGGGTTCTTGTTGTCTGGAAAGAAGGCTTCAAAGGTGCGCTATAACTATCATTCTTATGCCAGATTTGAATACTTATTCGTCTATTAGTAGATTAAAAAGAACCTTTCACATAAAATGGACGAATGTCTACTTGATAAAGCTTAGTTTACCATAGTTTCTCTATGAGATCTTTGTTCAATTCAGCTCGACTACAGCAGACTTGTACCTTATCAAACAGTATCACCGCTTCTTGTTTTATCGACAGATAGGATCATGCTACGGATCTGATACAACAACGTAGTTACATAAGCAGATCTTTATCGAGAGATGTCGGCGTTAGTAATAATATTAAATAGCGAAAGATTTTCATACGAGCCTCGCACAAGAGGGCAGAAGCAATGCGATTTGTCGTCGGAGTAGACATTAGGCACAATCTGACTTGAAAAGATGTCTAGAAATGATAACATCCAATGATGGAAAGCGGTACAATCGTGTAATAACATACTAAAAGGAGGATGCAAGTAGGAGATAACACGTCACATAGAGGGATCAGTTCAATCTGAATTCGTTATAGATATATTGTAAGAGGACTATATGCTTGATACACATTCACCTATATCGGCACAATCAATTGAGCTATCAACACTAGTCAAGCCAGCGTCATTAACGTCAATATCACGCCGATCTAATCTTATACCCAACCACGGCCACCTTTCTCTTTATCTCAATTCTTATACCTCTAGCACGACTTGAACTACATCATCTACTAGATTCTACCCCCTTGGCCCCCTTTACCCGGTCTACAATCACTTTCCGAACACTGTCATATTATGACTTTGCTACAAGCTTAGCTATTGTCAGACCTGACACGCATTTTGAGGACTGGATCACACGCGAAACGTTGGAAGATATGCTAGAGCGGTATGTTGCGAGGTCTCACCGATATCTAAAATAGTTGACAATACTATAACTATAACAGACTTTGTAGAGAATTATCTTACTCATGTTACATCACATCATGGACTAACATGTACGTCTCTAGTACGACTTTAACACTCGTTTCTCTCTTTGTCATGTTTCAATTACAAACTACACTCACTCGCTTATTACACCTTCCACAGGTTTGTGGCTCTTGAACAATGATAAGTTAACAGAATACCATTTTATAAGTTCATCTTTGTCTATTTCACACTTAATAGGTGATTTGTAAGCTCTATCATAAAATACTAGGTATGTATGGGCCCAGATTACTTAGTCGTCACGTCATATTCTGTATTATTCTTCAGGTAAATCAGCTCATCTCAAGGTCAAATTATTCGATTTATAAAGTGTTAAATATTGTAAAATCTGAACAAATCTAGCCTTAGAGATCTATCACCCGGGTGTCCTAGCTATGATGCATCCTAATATGGCCTCTACAACCTATGATCCTTTATGTTGCTCAAAATCGTACTAACATCAGCCATTTCAATCATTTTAACTATCATCATTCGGTCCTAGTCCGCTTCATGTTCTGATTTAAACCTGAATCTAATGGGCTAACGATATAATCAAACATATATTCCAATATCTAGTCAGGTATGTTAGGTCTCAGATTTGTTGTATAGAGGTTAATTTTTATCTACGACCATCATAGAAGTATGCAATATCTAGACTAGTGATCATCTCTCATCAACACGTTATGTCAATCTTCGAGAATAGCAAATCAATAGTCTACACCATGGAGGTAATGGTGTGTAAATGTCAGAATTCCTATCATCTAGGATCAATCCATCCATAAGAGGTAAATCGATCAATAAAAACAGATGATTCGACATGTCAAAAGCGTAGATCTGATTGCTATACACTAACAGCGAGTCAACTAAAACACTGCTAGCGATTAGGATGTACTAATTGTGCTTCGAAGCTCGATGTATCTTTAGCAAAATTATAATTGTTAGCGAAAATCGCGTATTCGATAAAATCATTAACAATGGCAACGAACATGTCTTCGGCACATCCTTATTGCTAGCAAGTTGCGTGTCTTTGGCAAAAGTCTCGAGCCAAATTATGATCGATTGCAAGCAACACGTTTTCGGCAAAATTCTCGGCAAAATTATGATTAATTACGAGCGACGCGTTTTCGGCAAAATGATGATTGATCACAAATGAGGCGTTTTCGGCAAAATCTTCGGCAAAATCCTTATCGACTGTAAGTAACGTGTTTTCGGCAAAACGATTGTTATCACGTAGTCTCGGCAAAATCATGGACAATAGCGAGTAACGTCATCCTTAGCAAAAGTGTTATGGCTGCAGGTCATTAGTAATATCATTATTGGGAGCAGCCAGAGCGTGTTTAGCAGAATCATTTTCGCTAGCAGAGGGTGCGTCTTCGGCAAACCTGTTATTATCAGCGAAGAAGATGTTTTCGGCAGAATTATTATAGACACGCGTTCTCGGCAAAATCATGATTGACTACAAACAACACGTCTTCGGCAGAATCAATTCTATCGTAAACACGCAGTCCCTACGGAGTTCAATACCAACAGAAAGGGCTGTCATCAAAAGAATTCCGTTTACGACGGGCTCTCGACACACTCAGTATCCGGAGCCAAACACCGCGTCTTCGGCAAAAGAATTATTAACAGCGCAAAACGCGTCTTCGGCAAAATTACTCCTGGAAGCAGGGAGACGCATCTTTGGCAGGTTTGTATTTATGGCAAGAACACATCGCCGGTGAAAGTACCATTAAGACGCGTTCGCTACAGAATCAAGAACGAAAGCAAACAGACCGTCTCGCCAAAATCCCTTACGAACATGGCTTCTCAGCAAAATCGTTTCTAGGGAACAGTGCGACGCGTCTTAGGCATCGATATGAGCACGTGTAGCTAGCGAACTTATAACGCTTGTATGAAGTGCATCTCCGGCAAAGCTGAAAGCTAGTAAATAAAGCGTCTTGGGCGTCTTCGGCAAGATCTTGATCGCTTGCAACAACGCGTTTGCGAAATTTTTATTGTAAGCATGTAGCGCGTTTTTGGCAGCATTAACATTCATGGCCGCAGAAGACCTCGTTCTCGGCGGAGAATGTTCATAGCTAAAGAACGCATCTTCGGCAAAAGTAATATAGGTACGTGTTTTCGGCAAAATCGTTATTGATAATATATAATGTCTTCGGCGAAGTCCATATTTATATCAAGCAACGAGTCTTTGCTAGGATATAGCGAATTCTTAGGGGAATTCAAGATTCATTACGAATAACGCGTTTTCAGCAAAACATACTTTGGTTATAAACAAAGCCTTTTCGGCAAAAATATTATTCGCACGCGTTTTCGGCAAAACCATATGCATAGCATGTAGCGTTCTTAGCAGAATATATATTGATAAAAAGTAGCTCGTCTTCCTTATCAGATAGCGCTTGTTCTTCGAAAATCAGAATTGATTGCGAGCAACGTATCTTCGGCAAAATCGTTTCGATTATTCATACAACGCCTCTTCGGCAAAAATACTATAGCACGCGTTTTCGGCAAAGCTGTTCTTGGTTGCGTACAGCATCTTCGGCAAAATATATCTCTAACGGCGAGTGGTGTGTGTTTGGTAGTGCCAGGATTGACTGCGAGCGATGCGTATCAGGCAAGAACCTAATTGACTGTAAGTACTACGTTTTCGGCAGAATCCTTTTCGATTGTGAACAACGCGTATTCGACAACATTATCACGAGCACGGCTTTCGCGGCCACATGTTATTGATAGTAAACAACAAATATTCAATCAGGCATGCTTATTAGAGTCATTATTGATATGAAACATCGGGTACTCGCTAAAATAAGTGGAATAGTCGTGGAAAACGCTCCTTTAGTGATTGCTCTACGCATAAGCTCCGGTTTTCTCTCAGATTTTGACTAATACTGATTTTAGATCGACGAAGGAGGCTTAAATAACGATTACAACTTGCGTTTCTAGCATCCCATACGTGTCCACGATTGATATAGAAGTTTGTCATTCCTATATAAGAATGACTAGGAAAAAAATAGACTTGTTCCTTTCTTGAATAGTATTTGATCTAGACATTAGACCAAATGCTTATCAATACTCGACGGACAAGCCGACAGAGGGAAATCACGGCTACAATGTTCTGTAATACGATTTGTTCATTTTTGATCGGTAGGTGATATAGATAGGCTCTTCGCGCAACTCCATGTCTCACAAGGACTATGATTATAGTAAACAATAGCATATGTCTCTTTATATATGGCCATGTATATCGTAGCACTACTCTTACGAGCAGCAGTATTATATTATTCTCCATTGACTTAGGCCTCTTCAATCCCTTGATATACTGTTGTTATTCTTACTCATGTGCTATATTCGTTCTAATTTGTTTCCTTACAAGACGACGTGGACTTCTTCATTATCTTCTCTTCACTTTCATGACCCAACATCTTTCTGGAATGCCCCGCATATCGCAACACCTTGGGAAGAGCAGAGACCTCTGATCCAAAGTGTGTGTTGCTTCGTTTCCTCCTCCTTGCCTAGTTACAGACCTCAGTATCACGGTGAGTCTGACACCTTCTCGGGTAAGATGGCCCAATCTTTTTCAACGTAATAGACCGGCTATAGAGAAAAGCTTCGAATTCGGTAATAGCTACAATGTTATAGACGTCAAAGTCTCGGAAAGCAGAATGGGATATTGTCTAATACACGTACTTTCATACGATAAATATTTCGTGGGTGGCGCTTCGTAACGAGACCGCACTGCAAGTGTGTAAATGGTACGTAGAAAAATGCTTCTTGGAACATATGAGTCGAGAGATAAATGTATCCAGATTGTCTAAAATGTGCACTCGTGTCTAGAGGCTCTGGTAGAAGCCTGCTCTGCAATTAGTAGATATCTTCAAGTCGTGTAATACCCCAGAAATATCTTCACCTTCATAGTTGTTCCAGAGTGTGAATCTGTTAATTTATGCATTAGTTACAACGTGATTCTTGTATATGGTGTGTAGAGAATTAGCAAATGTTAACAAATACTCGGCAATTGCGAAGTATGTGGTGGTTTGTATAACATTTCGGCAACCTTTATTGGCCTGCTCACAATCAGTTGTTTCGACAAGTTGTGCTAATGTAATTGTAGTCAATGACCTGAATGATCTCTGACGATGTAGTGTTGATGGATTTTTCGGCAATTTTTGATAACGTATTCGACGTCGATTTTTGGGCAATATGACTTCGTAGCTATCGCTGGTTCGGCAATTTTTGACCCCGTGGTGATTGGATTTTCGGCAATATTCCGTCACGTGATGTCACCGTAGCAATCGGCAATATGACTCAACGATGTCGGGAAACCGACAATTTCATTGACCCAGTGATAATCAATCATTATAGTAGTACGTTCATGTTAAGCCATTCTAACTACTGGTACGCTTATTCCCATCTCTAGATACAGCAGTATCGAATTGAAGCTGTAGGTAGGGTGTAAGGTATGCATATCATGGAACAAAAGTGGATTTAGATACTACAGAAATTGATCTTTGAGGTCGGAAATCCTCAAAGCTTAGTACATATACTAGAACGTAGGCTCTCGATTGAATGACCTTTCAAGAAGTACTTAAGTACGTAACGTTACATGTTATCAAAACCCCGTGGCGTGAATTGTTAATTAACTCCAAGGTAGATGCCAGCACGTGAGTTGATTAGTCAGCAAAATCCGATGAAGCTCTCTGGAAATGAGCTTCGCATCGCGACGACGCACAAGGTTATCAACAATTCTATCTACTATCTACATTATCATCCAATCTATTATGAGTTCTTCTTCTATATCTAGACCACCGAAGCATGATACAAATCTTCGACATGACAACACGACTTGGTTACAATCAAAGCGACAAGAATGGCTTACAAAAGTGGTTACTAAAATCCGACAAAATAACAATACAATACGTTTACGAACGACAATAACCACCATGTATGCGGCGACTATTCGAGTGTAGATATCACATACATGTCAAGCATTTTAGTTCACATGTTGTTTTTATACACGAAAAGGCCTGGCCGACTTTGCGAGAAGACGCTATCAAAAATAACAATCGATATATTCTCGCAAGAACTAGTGTATATATTCTTGTTTAGAAATGAGGAAGAATAGTATCACTAGAAGTAATTCGGCCAAATCTCGAAGAGTAGTCTGTTGGCAAATTCAATAAACAAGAGAGGAATGGGTTGATTATCGACTACAAACATGATCAAATTATATATACACCGGATATGAAGGATCGACACTAATGGATCTACACCAATGCCAGCAGAAGAAGCTTCAATATATGTCGACTAGTAGTTGATAACAGTTCTAGAATACAATTAACCATGAGAGCAACTTTACACACGACATCTTTTACGATTCATTTACTCGGAAATCAAACAGAACTTATAAACCAGAACCTCGGCGATTTAATCACAATACGTTTACCGATCTTTAGGCTCAAGCTTCGAATCATACACTCAACGAGCCACAATATATACCTCATGATTGTAGCATCAGTCTGAATCTTTACATAGTCGCTGGAATTTTATCTATTATACGTTCAAAAATAATAGCAATTATAATATATAATAGAAATAATGTACTGTAACAAAGGAATTGAAAAAAAAGATATCGACATGTAGTTGATATCTATATCAAGAAGGCTGACAAGTCTTTTACAGCCACGAGTTAATATAAGAGGTTAAGCATAAGCAAATATGATCTAAGACATGGCTTGAAATGTACAAGCATACATGTCATAACTAGTACTTGTTCATTTTACAAAGTCCTATTCTAGCAAACTAGTTCATAGACTTACAAATGTGGATAGCTTGTACTCAAGGCTGTTGAGTAATGGATGGTGGAGCGCTTTGAAGACTTTGATTACTACTATTCTCGTAAGGTGTGTCTCAAGGTTACGAGTATCTAGTAGAAAAATTGTAATATGATGCATCTGTAAACGACTTCACATACTCCTACCGATCTACTCGATGTCAAATAATAACTCGGAATTTTATGTTAGTTGTCCTTCTTTTATTTCCATTTGAACGAATAATTAACGGGCTTTGATAGAAACTTTGACATTCATCAAGTAACACCAACAGTACATGTAACTTTATCAAAGTGGTCATGTAAACACACGAATATTTTGTACTAGGTTCATGGCACCCTCTGCGGTTACGATGTTTCTAGCGTATAAACAGAATCGAGGTCACGTCTAGCTTTTCGCGCACCATTTATTCAGAGCTTCATGTCGATCTGATTCAAACAGGATGACGAAACATGTTTATAAATTATGGAACAGATTATCGGGTCTTCAACATTGTAACAAGCTCATCATAAGATTTCCAAGTCAGACTATTGTTGGTACTATAAATCAATCATTACTTTCACATTTTCTCTGACAGTAATATACTCCTCTATGATGAAACGTCTAATAAGACTTTTTCAATACTGTTATGATCGATCAGTCTCTTTTGATAATTCATAATGCTATCCTTACTCTATTATGAGATAGCGTTTATCAAAACGATACGTGGAACCGCTATAGGTCCGCTTATCTAGACCAATACTATTACAAAGGCACGTTCTACTAAAGGAATATGATAAAGTTTTTTTACCACGAGCGTTGTATTTTGGTAATTCGATGAGTATCGTAAGCATGCATAGATCCAGTAATAGCAGAATGATTGAGATGTGGTTCTTCGGAAAGGATACGATGGTGGAATATTAAACTACATTCATAAACAAGTCAGATGATGGATAGAATACTACAAGGCAAAATTTGACTATTTAGAGTACAAGTCTACGCCCGGGTTGAGTTATAATCAGCCTGTTTCACCCAGGCTTTCTCCAACAACACGGTTATGGTTGTTAAATAATGCCAACGATTACAAGCGACAAATCTGCTATCATATGGACCATCTCCTTTATCGATCATAAACGAGATAATGTTATGCGATTTCGACAATCGATCTTACATCTTCTACAACTAATCCTTTGAAATCCACTTACATTTCTTCACAACTTGTGTATAAAGACAATATAGCTATAAAGTTTTGGATTTCAGCTACGCTTTTTACTATTACATCAAGCTAATACCTCTAATTAGCCTCATGATGTTCAAAGCTCAGCTAGACTTGTCAGTTTATTCATCTCGCTATTTTTGCCGGATCAGGTTATTACTACTAGAACAGCTATGGACAAAGTCATTTATTAACAATAAATCTAATACCTATCTTGACTCACACTTATTAATCCATCGTTCTATAAAGAGCCGTCATTAGATGTTCGACATCTGCAGCATCAACTAGCGACACACTACTTCTAAGATCTACAATGATTATGCTACCTTTTGAGAACACATATGCGTCTCTACTGCTAGCAAAAGCCACGACTTTGCTCACTCAAATGAGACATATATAGTCGTAACCGGATGTCTTGGCATATTATAAAGAATATGCAACTTACGACTCAAATCCTTTGTCTACCATCGTTCGGCTTGTGGTCTAGCCTAATACATGTCTTACAATGACTCTCCTGGTTCTACTAGTCAGAAGTATATGGTGTTACTAGCACAAGGTGAAGCTGTCATATCGAAAAACGGATCCAGTTTATGAAATCGATTGTTGCTAGCGTGATTAGCACTTTCGAAATGACACTACTTAGACGCACAATGCCGTTCCATCTATGATGTTACTCATCGTAATTGGACTATGCTGATATCTTGATACCTTTTCCCTTTTATATCTACTGCAAGGTCAAACAATTGTATTACTTCTAAGCTATTTCGTAGTAACAAAGGAACGGGCCTATAACAGATTTACGATAGCTATACGAATATTGAATTCTCATACAATGGAATTTTGTACTTGTACATCCTGCTAATTAGGTCTAGGCATCGTATTATCGGTCACCCGTAGGTTCGCTTGCTTTACGATCTATAATACTGATTTATCAAGGCTGACTCTAATACTCTATCACGTTTCATGAAGGATACATTGATCAGATATTCCGATATTTGTCTTGTCAAAATATACCTTTGAGACTTCGTATGATTTACCTTTTTTTTAAAACATCCTTTCCTCAATTCATAATATAATTATATGGATGCCGAAGTTTTTGTACTTTAGTAAAGGCAGGCTACGCTAATCCGTGCACAGCATATTTTTATTTACAGAGTCAGGTCTTACAACCTTTGTTATACTTTACTTATCTAGAGCTCTAGAATATGGTCACATAGTGTACTTAGAGAGGAAAAATCTGCATGAGCTTCTGCAACTTGAGCTAGATCCGCACAATGCGATTCGTGTATAAGTATATCGATCTCTGATCCCTACTTATCAACCGTGCAGGTATATTGACTATCATACTAGTGTAGTTACTATTATTCTGTCGCGCTCGATGACGTATATACGCGAGCGATCAAACTCGCTTGTTTAGATAACCTTTCGACTACTAAAACTACTATGGTCGAAAGTCACCTTGAACTACCTAGCATGGCGCATTTCTATAGTTCGTAAGGTGCCTGGAAATTAAACAGTAATCATCTATACTATAGTCTAAGTTCGGAGTATCTGTATCAGGTAAATTTGGTAGGTTGATGTGTCTATTATTTCTTCTGTCACTTTATTAACTTGTCATCCTAATGCGTTATGTTAGTTCTATGAAGCCTCCTATGGCTTTACATTCTTTTGGATTTTGTTTCGACTCCATAAATATACTTCTCTATGTTTAATTTGTTCTCGTTCTTTACTAGTTAGCAATCAGATATTTAGTGGTTATTTTGAGTAGTGCCACTAATCAAAAGCCTCTTCTACTTTGCTTCTGTAGGTCATCCTCTCTTTCTGACGGTCTCAATAGCTTATATTTGATCTACCATGTTTTCTGATCTATATTTCCTTTAATCTTCTACTATTCTATATCTGCTTTTTGCTATCCCTTTTTTTAACTTATATACCGCGACGTCTTATCTACTTCTGCCTCTCAACGTTACTTCTGCCGTTCCTCTCCGCGTTCCGCGGGAATACTATTATTAGTTACATAATTTGTAATTACCTTTCATTATTTCAATTGAATTACAGCTAGATCGATTATGCATAATTAGTCTTGTTTTTATATTGCGTTTATTTTGCTATAAGTAGAGTACCTTACTAAATCGCTTTATAGAGATTAGTCTACGGACGTCTTTACTAACATAGCTCTCCTGAAACTGCTCTACTGAATTTGTACGAGCTAAATTTTTATTACTGAATTCTTTTTGCCCAAGATGCTTTTGCCGAAGATTCTTTTGCCGAAGAATTTTTTGCCGAAGAATTTTTTGCCGCAGAATTTTTTGCCGAAGATATTTTGCCGAAGATATTTTGCCGAAGATTTTTCTGCCGAAATATTGTTGCCGAAGATATTTTTGCCGAAGGCTTTTGTGAATGCCTTTGCCTAAAACGCTTCGTCGGAACTCCTACCGGAACTTCTGCAAGGCCTTCAGTGTTGAGGCTCATAGCACCATGATAAAGTCTTATTAACAAGACGCTGTCGAATTATTTACGAAATCCGTCCTGCCGGATTCATCGCTAAATGCGTGCTATCGAATTGATTCTGCCGAACTATTCCTACTAAAATGAGTATACTGAAAGTAATTTACTAGGCGTTCACTACTATTACGTATCGAGTTCATTACCAATTCTATATTCAGCGACCATAATAGCTTATACGTATATCGTAATATTTGTCAAAGAAATAACCATATCGATTCCTGATGGAACAGATCGTTTATATTATACATTACTCTAAATAACACTTCTGGACCTGTTACGAACTGCTGGGTAGCAACTACTTATTCGAAGTATTCGGCCTTCGACCTCTATAGTCTTTTCTCGCTACGATTGACGGTCTAATCAGCCAGGTCTGTGTCTTTAGGTGATAGGCTAGTGACCTGTACTCGTCCTTGGTCTGCATGTATACAATATCATCACTTGCTTTCTTGAATGTCGTGTTTCATTGTCGTGTTTCACTCGAATGTTCTGCATCTTGGAAGGATCAATAACGTAGCCAGGGAGTGGATTTGTCCTACTACAACTGCTACAACTAGAAATGACTGTCTTGAGATTGAATATCGTGGTATGATCAATCCATCAATACTACAAAAGCGGAGGATGATCGTCGATAGCGTAATGCTCGTTACCTCTCCATCGATTCTCGCTATGGGATAGGTAACATTCAATTACAGCAGTAACGAGTTTGATCGCGTAGATCTACGGCCCAGTGTAAACAGCAGACTGTGCTGTATAGGGAAGACTCTATCTATACTCGAAAAGGCAGTTGCCTTAACATCATGGTCAGAAGACTTGACTTTACATAGCCTCGCCGAGGTACTGAGCGTATGTTATATCCAATCCCGTGAGTGTCTTGCTTACATGAAGACATTTAAGAGGAATTTTGAGTTCCCAACGTCTGATCTACCAAGGGCGTCATTTAATAATTCATGACTCCGGACGGTTGTAGATCTGGCGCCCATGCCGTAAGTTCATCATCTCGGCGTAGTTGACATACACGACTTTACCTTAAATCATGCCTCTATACCTGACTTTTACAGTCGTTAAAGGTACGTACGACTACCATTCTCTAGATAGTTTAGGTCTGTCACTATTAGACAATCCTGCCGCTGCCGAGATTTTCTTTAGGTCTTATGATCACTAAAAATAACCCGAACATTTTCCATCTCATTAATGTAATGATTCTGTCAGGAAATTTGCCGAAACTCTAGGCGACACTAATGACGATACTCCGTGGACCGATGGCTATACTAGACTTCGATGATTCTACTCTGCGCGAGGAGCAGAGTAATCTCCAAAAGGGTACATATAAGTCGGCCAGTAGTTGCCCATAGTAAATGAAGCTTGCAGTTGGGCGAAGTGGGTGTCTTTCTATTTCTCTCTCTATACCACGTCAGTCGCACCTATCGGCAATGGACTAAAAGGCTGCAAATTATGACAAGAAGTGACAAGTTGTACTGCGTAATTACGACCTTGGAACTTCTGACCTCTCGTAGGGAAATTATCCATAAGTACGATTATATACCCCTTGATCCTAAACTATGTCCGGTCCTAGATAGAAGTGAATATTGTATTCAGCAACAGTACATTGTAAGTCTGTATTACTTTCATCACTTACTCGCATCCTCTGATTCTCTACTCTTGTCGATGAACAATACTACACTTCTAGCGTTATGATCTGCGTTCATATACTCGAAGTACTAGACTTGTGCGACATTAGTCTTATAGCGTCGAAGCAAGCCTGGAAATTAAGCGAAACCTTACTAGAACAAGGTGTACATATCCCAAAATGCAGATGTTAGGATTATAACTTAATGGATCCTAGAAGTGGCGCCTATTCGAAGCAAGTTGATAGACAACCTAGTTAGACAAGTACCGTCTTAATTTAGTTCTAATCAAAGTACTTATCCGCGTCTAAAGATCGAAAAGCGCGCCATCAACATTCCTCGGCTGTTTTATATAAGTTCTATACCTACAATAGATGGTCAAGGTAGTAGTACATATTGATGTCGCAAAGAAAGGCAGTATACTTCTACTTTCACAAATACGAAGCATGATTGGATACCCGATCCCTGCTTTGACGAGTCGTAGAGGAAGATTTAACGAGTGAAGGTCGGAGAACCTAGACGGACCTGCGGTATTCTACCTCCTAATCTAGGATCGATATCTAGTACTTTAGCAGGTGTCAAAGTCGGACGACTAGTATCATCAACTTCTTATCGTTCCGAGTCCAAGATCTCAATTCTATGTCACGAACAGTCTACGAACCGAGTTTATTAAGTGGAATGAAAGGAAAAAAAATTATGAGGTTTAACGCGCAAGAAATGTATCGTTTTGTGAGAGTACTTACATAAACACCAACTTACGGTAATAAACGGGGTGGGTATCCTTGTAAGCGCACGTGTTATACACGAAAAGTAGTTTATGACTTTGAAATAGCTTGTTGTTTAGATATTCTAGATACATCAAGGAGGGATCGATGATATCGTAGAGAGATCCCGACCTATTTAACTAGTCTGCGTTGATTACTCTAATTATAGAGATATATCCACGTCGACGAGTAGATAAAAATCATAAAAAGACAATACTTGTCGATCGAGTTAGAAGAGTATAACTTACTCTAGAAAGACGCATACCTTGAAATAAATCCTGTCAACTATGTAGTAGAGGTGAAGCGGGCAAGTAATGAGAACTCCGCTTAGTATCTCGTCATAACACTTGATGTTACCAAAAAAACAACACGACTAGATCCGCTCGAAGGAAAGATCATTCTCGAAAAAGGCTGTCGAAACCAGAAGCTCTATAAGTCAAAAGATGCGTCAACCAAATTCAAATTATCGTCATTGCTTCTTCTATCATTTACTGTTCTTACATACGTATAACGAAGTGTGAACGTGCGTTATACTTTCATAATGCTGATGTAGAGAATCTCTCTACATATAATTGCACTATGTGCTTTCATAATGTATGTCTAGTGCATATTTATAGACTAATATTACACCTACTTGGTCAATCCTGAACGTTGCCGACAACACAGTCGTGTAGATAGCTTACTTTTTTCCAGTTGCTAAACTAATATCGAGTAGAATTTAGCTATTTATTGACTGTTACACTTACAATTTAGTAATTCTTTAGTAGTAATACTTAACTACTATATGCTAAGCGCTATATTCTAAGCCTTTTTAGTTTGATATCGTTGACTTGTGGTATATTAAAACAGTTCATAGATGTTTGCCTGTTATTCGAAATGTGGTAGCAAGATTACATGTTTACGCCATGTGAATGAATCGTACTTACTCGCCTATATTATACTCTGCCCCTTTGTTCCGTATTTCGTGATAATGTAGCAAGGTGTATTCGAATAGCTAAGAGTATATAGCTATGTAATAATGATCCTCGTCTAAGCTACCGTGTTATCTTTCAATAGATTTAGGTTAACCTTTCGTTAAAAACATATTTCTACTACCGTCTCTAGCCTACTTCGATGATTTCCGAGACCTTGTTATTCAAGGTACGTAGTAGTAGACTAGCGTAACTAACATTTACTCGTTTGCTTGTGGCCTACCACTCCGGCAGCAACGTTCAAAGTCACCGTAACATAAATCCAGTATGTAGTAGTAGAACCAAAGAAGAGGAAGACGAGGGCAACGATGGACGAAAAAGCGTGTAGATATACGTGAATTTACAAAAGAAAAGCATATTACCCCTTCTTAATATAGACATGTTAGAAGTAACGTGTAATTAAAGACACATACCTCAGTCTCCTTAGGTAGTCTAGGTAGCATTTGAAGTCGAGAAATCATAATGTAAATTAATATTCTTGAATGTCGTGGTCTAGAAACTACCCTTGGGGCTGCTAGATCTTCAATTACCTTGCGAAGCATTGGAACCCTGTACGTGTAGGCGAACCAGAATACACTATCCTCCTCTGACTAGTTCTAACTATAAATCGAAATAATGTTACAATTTGGAACTGATTACCAACCGGGAGCAATGTTAGTCTAGATATGTTTTACTTGTAGAGATGACTAGGTCTGGTAGACAAGTATCTGTGATACACAAACACGCCATGTCTTGAATGTAGCAATACTGCTCGGATATGCTTATCTTACCCACATTTCTTTATTCTATACACGTCTATATCTCCATACTTTTTCGCGGACATTGGAGTAGAGTCTTCTAGAGATGTGACCCGCACTGCCAAAGATCTAGCAGATATTTCAATCGTCGTATTCATATAACTCTATACCTCTTTTCATGACTCCTCACCTTGTATTACATCCAATTCCCCGTAATCGGCGTGTGGATCCGTGCGCTAGTCACATCGCTATTACTATCCGAATCCGAATCCGTGATCTTTACATCTTGTATCGATAATGATAATAGGTGTTGTATGATTGTAGATGATCCGGTAATTGGTGGTGTATATGCCTAGTCTGGATAAGGAACATTGTCTACGGAGTTCTGTTACACAATTGTCTTTGACAATGTAATACAGTAGGACCGTTGGAGCGTCAATTTGCTACCAACACGTGCTTCTGTGCTTCAAGGGGATAAACCATTTCAACATCTAGATCTTTATCAAAATCCATCCTTGCTGTTCGTAGCTGTTCCATATAATAATTATTTCAATAATGTCAAAACTATATTGATCCGTCTCTTTCGATGTTATCGACTTTGCAAACCATATAATTCTCGATACATTCCGGAATGTATTTAGCTCAGGATGGACATATATGTCAAGTCCTTTGTGGTATCGTATTTCGAGACCTCTAAGAAGATTCATAACTCGTGAGGTTCGTAGAGAATGTCTAGGAATTGTTCGTCAGAAACTTGCACGACAAGAAGATACAGCGGAATAAAACCTACAGATTCTAATTAAGCCAAGTAGAAGCACATAGCTAGTCTGACTTTGATCGTCTAATCTAGACTCTCCGACAACAAACAGTAAAGTATATCAAGTAAGAGCCGCATTTCCTCTAATCTTAAAGATCGACTTGCTTAATGTGATCCTGACCGGCTTCAGTTTTGGATTTGTTTTACAGTTGATTAAAGACCTGGTTTAGAGCCGTGGTCTTGAGTCCAGTCAGATGTTGTTCATGGTCGATCGATTCCGCGTACTAATTATGTGTTCTTGAAAAGGATGAGCAAAAGACACGTAATTCTCGATAAAAAAGCCATTATAAATAGTCCATTGTTTCATGTGGATGATCTCAACGATAACCATTCGGATTATTATGGGTTAGGACATTGTGATCCCCGCTCGGTGTGAAACCTCTTCACTTCGTAAACAGAATAATGTCATGAAGGGTGGAATTGGAAAATATAAAAATCAAAACAGAGGGAGAGGAGGAAAAAAATGCGGAAAAGGACCGTGCGGATCGACCCGAAACCTTCTGTTTTGCCCCGACGACTTTGCACGTGATCACCGGGACGCTCGGATTCGACCTTAACTTTAAAGTATGCATTTTAAATAATCGCGGTCGCGAAATAGTAACCGTTACTACTTCGCGAAATTATCAATACAACAGAAAATACACTACGGGCTTTGCATATTAATCACAACAAATTATCAGCATGATAATTGACACAACAAGTATGTATACTGTGTTATGATCGTGTATCTTCTATAGCCATGTTTTACATAACTTCAATACTTAAATAATTAAATATTAACACGAGAAGCTCTTACCCTCGTAATTAGCCAAAATATCTATAGTATAGCTGTAAACAATATATATAGAGTTGACATGAAGAGATTCGACATACTATAGATAAAGTCAAGCTAAGACGCGAACAAGGATATCTGCCAAAAGTTGCTCTAAACTCCTTACCACTAATATCTTCAGATGCTGCGATCGAGTTCTCTCTGCATCTACGTCTGTTACGCACAAGTGTTGATTATATATGCTCAAATATGGATGTTACTTCTCGAGACATGACGCTCGCTTGATAATCTTTTGACGATAGACTGTCTATATACACGATGGACTACTGAAGCTCCACCGTTAAAGTACGTATTTAAGTAAGCATATTTACTATGACTATAACATGGCTTCTCAATTTTCATTCCTACATACGAGGATGGTTCGATTTAATCAACTTCTAATCCAAAAATCGTTCCTAAGCATACAAGTATTTATCTACAATTAGAGCTCTACTCCCACTTCCGCGCCTGTGCTAGTTGCTAACACCTCTTTGTAGAATATATTATCCAACTACGTTAACACTAATACCCCGTATCGAAGGTCAAGGTATAAAATTTGCCATATGAACCGTTGTTATACTGCTCTGTCTCTCTCGATGTAAGACTATGATCTTTATTCAGAACGAATATTATCATTTTTACACATCATTACCTTTCCAATACTCTTATAACAGATATTTTGTTGTAATTCAGTACTGTATATGGTGCCCTAACTCTATTCAAGAGGAACAAAATGTAAATTTAGCGAAAGTGATCATATTGCCAAATGCACATTATTAGCTATTCCAAAAGGATTAAGAGATTTGATTCAAACTTAGCTACTGATGAAATTGCTAATAGAGATGGATATCTGAATAAATAATGGATCGATGAATCGACGAATAATCAGATGTATAATGAGAGTTGGAAACACTGGCATATCAAAAACATCGGCACGACTGTATTTTCGGCAAAACGGATTCTTCGGCAAAACAGAAGACTTCAGCAAAACGGAAGAGATTGGCAAAACGGAAGACTACGGAGAATTTTAAGAGCTTCGGCAAACTGGAAAACCTTTGCAAAGTAGAAAACTTCGGCAAAGTTCAAAGCTTTTTTAGAACGGAAGACTTCGACAGAATGGAAGACTCCCGCAGAATGGAAGGCTTCGGCAAAACGGAGGACTTCGGCAAAACAGAAAGTCTCGGCAAGACGGAAACCTTGGCAGAGCGGAAGACTTCGGCAAAAAGATTCGGCAAAGCGAGAGAATTTCGGCAAAATGATCAGTTCGGCAAATCAAGGAATGTAACAAGAATGAATGACTCTACTAGGCGGAAACTGGTCTACCACAAGACGGGAGATATTAGCAGCAGCAGCACGAGAATTCTGGTATGTTACAAACCTTGGCATAATGAAATCTTTGGCAAAACGTATAATCTCGGCAAGGCCAAGTTCGCGGCAAAATCTTGTGTTCGGCCAAGTAAGAACCTTCGGCAGAACAAAAGATCTTGGTAAAATGAGTCTCTTTGTAAACAAGACGAATCTAGAGGAAGGCGTGACGTCTGGCAAAACAAAAGTTTCGGCAAAGCGGGGTTCGAGATGTAGAAATCTGGAAATACTGCCACCGCGAATCTAATGCCAGGCCTTCGGCCCATATTCTGACGCCGAGATATGCGGAGCCAGAGACAGGATTTCGAACAACGCAGGATGTTCCGGTGAAAGCAAGCTTCATCGGCCAAAGACTTTCGGCAACATGTACTTTCTAAAGAGCCCCCAAAACGGAGATTCGGGCAAGACGAAGATGCTGGCAGAACGAAGGTGGCAGAACGGAAATTTTGGCAAATGAAGATTTCGGTACAGAAATGGCTTCCGCAAGACGAAGATTTCGGCAAAACACAAATCTCGGCAAAATAAAACGTAGCTAGGTGTCAGGTTGAAGTGGAACAATGCGAACAGCACAGCCATTAATGAGGATACATGAACCTTAACAGATTCCAGATCGCCGCATAATGCAAATCTAGGATAACGGAGCTTTCGGCAAGATACATTTTTGGCAAAATAGATATCCTGGCACACAACAACTTCGGCAATTTGATAAACTCCGCAATATGTTAGCTCTAGTGAGGTCGAAGTCATAGTATAACGGACGTATCAGCTAATAGAAAATCTCAGTAAAACGCGAACGTCGACGGCACAGGAACTCCGGCGGATTGTGTAATTTCGGCACGACTTCGACTTCGGCAAAAAAGAGATCTCGGCAATAGTCCATTCCAGCAAGGGAGATGTCGTCGGTATGAACATCCTCGCAAACGAACAACTAATACAGTATGAATTCTTGGGAGGCATGGATCCTAGTATGTTAGAGTTCAAGATAAGAGATTGACTACTACGGAAATCCAGATTTCGGCGAGTCGAGAAATTCAACAAAACGACGGTGACAACGGAACGCAAGTATCAGTAAACCGAAGTCTTGAGCGGGATGGAATAATTCGAAACATAGAAGCTCTTAGCGAGAACAACTATTTCGGCAGAAGTAACCATTTCGGCAAAAGCAACCATTTCGGCAAAAGTAACCATTTCGGCAAAAACTACCATTTCGGCAAAATAAGAGGTTCGGCAAATCGATGACTTGGGCAGAACGGACATCTCGGCAAAACAAAGACTAGACGAAACAAAAATTCCTCCGCAAGTTTGGGAGCGATGTGAATTCGGCGATGACCTGAGTCTCGGCATGACGTGAATTCGACAAGCTAGAAGCTTCGGCAAAGAGGAAGGCTTGGGCAATATAGAAGACTTCGGCAAACTGCTTAGCGTGACGCAGATTTTCACAGAACGGAATTGTTAGCACGAGCTCAGTTCTGCCACATTGACCGATTCGGCGAGCCGTTAGCTTCAACGAAGCAGAAGTTTAGCAAGACAGAACCTAGGCAACTTGTCGATTCTGGCACGACGTGAGTTTAAGGAGGACAATCAATCCGACAACATAGCAAATTGCGGCAACCACCACGGTATTGGCAAAACTTGGTTTTCGGCAAAAACACTCAGTCCGGCAAAACTAGTCATTTTGGACAAAAGCTAAGTCCAAAACACGTCGGGACTGCCAGCAGAACGCTCGATCTAGCAAAGCTGAGATGGTGTCAAAATAGGTGTGAGCACAAAGTTCAGCAAAACGAAACCTCAACAAGACGTATATCTCGGCGCAACGGAAACCTTAGATAAGATCAAGGTTTGAGCAAGGCCTAGTTTCAGGCGAATGATACTCTCAACCAAGTGACGCTTGTGTTAGACTCTAAGTTCCGGCGGAATGGACGATGTCAGCAAAGGCTAGCATTTCAGCAAGCATCGTCATCTCGGCAAGATCAGTGATCAGCAAAAAAACCTATCTCAGCAGGACAGCCATTTCAGCAAAAGTGACAATTTCGGCAAATGCTATGATTTTCAAAGACGATGGTTTCGGCAAAAACGATGATTCCGGCAAAAACGATGATTTCGGCACAGACGATGATTTCGGCAAAGACAATGGTTTCGGCAAAAACTATGATTTCGGCAAAAACGACAAATTCGGCAAAACGTGGGTTTCGGCAAACTGCAGAATCCGGCAAAGGCGGCAAATTCGGCAAACCGTACATCCCGAAGCAAGACGGCATTGTTGGCAGAACGTAGATGCCAGAAACATGGAGATGTCGTCGGAGGGGTGTTTTGGCAAAACGAGGAGTCAAATAAAATGTAAAATTGGTAAGACGTGAATTTCGGCAAATCTATGACCTTGACAAGACGAAAGGATGTGGGCGAGACCTGATTCATGCAGAGATTGGATATCGGGGCAGTTATGACGTTTCAACGCAAGTGTTAGCGATACGGAGAAGGTGCGGGCAGTAAGACCTCGGCAAAACCCGGCAAAAATCACTGTTTCGGCAACAACAGCTATTTTCGGCAAAACTGACTATTGCGGCGAAAGTCGGGTCCAGCAAAGCGAGTAAGTCTTTGTATAGTTGTGTATTTCGATAAGACAAAATACTGGCATCGTGGAGACTATGGGAAAGACGATAGCTGTTGGCAAAATCAAGTTTTCGACCGAATAAGAATCTCGGCAAAAATATAAACTTCGGCAATGAATGCACGCATGTAGACTTAACATCTATATCATTTCAGGTTCAATTCGGAGGTATACGGGTATGAATGGCCTTTTTATCTAATTCGCCCGGTAGTCATGGAGGACACATAATTTATTGGAGCTAAACATCCGTAATTACGTGTTTCAAATTAAGTAATGGAAATAAATCATCAAATGAAAATTCTAGTAAATAAACAATTAATATTATGTTCAACTCATATATAGATAAATGAATTTCTTATGAAAAACATAACTCGTAAATAGATTTTTAGTTCATAAATCAAGAAAAAAGAAAATTATACAAATAGAAAAACAAATAATTATCTGAAAAATTAGTGATTAGTGTACGTAATATGAGAAAACTAGAGAGTTGGATAAATTGGATAAATTGGACGTGAAATGGCTAAAAAGGGACTTGTAAGATCGTGAATTGCTCGCACTTGGGGTTGAAGGACAGGTCAGAGCTGAACGTGATAGATTTGTATCTCAAGCTACAAACAGCCTCGTACGAAAATTTAAGCATGACTATCCTTGTGCTGATGTGGACCTTTAGAAAACGCAATCCAGACCCGGACTGATAGTTACACCTATTCATATGTTTGAAGGATGTTCCACAGCAGTAATACATATTAAAATAGTAGTATTTCTTCTGTATCTATTCTTTTAGACCGTAAGATATTATACGCACCGACCAAGTAGATGTACGTCGATGGATATAGACATTGGTGAAAGAGTAACATGTAGTATCTATTGCATGTGATTACCGTGAACATCGCTGAACAGAACAATTCGGTGTGCCTAATGGCTGGTTTCATGTTGATCACATAGGTTTGAGTAGATTTGATCGTGATGATACCAGTATGGTAATTGCTAGTTCTTATGATGCCTTGAGAAGATTGATATCCACAACTGCTTCGGGTACTTCCTTTGTGTCTAGAATCGAGTGATTGTATATAAATATTCATGTTTCTACGAAGTCCTCCGCTTCGAACGCGTGACACTCTTGTCGCAATTGTTGTAAAGAGTAATTGACCTTTGCAAAGACATCTGCAACGAGTGTATGCATGTGGAAGAAACAAAATAGATTAGCTTAATATAGTCAATATAGTAGCATATCCTACATCGGATGAACTTTCCGTAAAACTCCTATGGATCAAGGTAAATTAGCAACACGTATCGCGCAACAACTACATTCTTATTCTGTTTCATGATCCTCAGTGCCGATGTGTAACCTACGATTCTTGCAGCAGCCGGACGATACTAATTCAGCGTCATGAAAGCTCCGAATATTAAAATTGTCAATACCGGTCGGCATTGTAATTGACGGATGTTTGTACTTGATTTTGCGACCGTGTTAGTTGTTAGTATAGATAGTCCTGATGTGCTAAGTACATCTTAGAATAGTACAGGCAGGTCATCGATACCAGAATACAAAGGGCTAGAATAATTGTCTGATCTGTAGATGATATACTCTTCGCTTCTCGGTTCAATAATAGTATTTCAAGTTCAGTGACTGGATGATAATAGACGCTTGACCCCTCCGTGTTGATTTCTTTATAAAGACATCACGGATATTTAAGTGAACGAGTAGAGGTAGAGATGTCTCATCTAATTTTACAAATAAGCGTGAATGAATTGTCAAAAGGAAGGACGAGGCGCGAGTGGGACTTCGAGGTGGTGCCAAGTCCGACTATAAGGTAAGGCAATGGAGGAGTTATGTATCCGGTCTATTGGTAGACTGATAGCGATTCGTGAGTCTAGTAAGGGAAGCGGTTGATGTTTGTGGGTGTGAGACCCTTGGCATCCTTACTAGATCTAAAAAAATTTGATCGAGAACCTCAAGAGCAGCCGATATGTTGTACCGCGAGTATTATGCGAAACGGAAATGTGTCTGAGAAGCGACGAAACAGCATGGCATTACTGTGTTTGGTGCCATCCTTATTTCCCCAAATGTCATGATAGTAAGAGTCCGATTATGTTTGTAAACGAAGGTAGATCGACTTTGAAGTACAAAGAGACCTAGGTCGAGTCCATAATGGTAATGCGACTACGGACTGTACTATTTGTAGCATAATATTACAGTTCACGGCATCATAGACGCATAATAATACAGTTTTGAAGTTGCGACCTATGGTATAATGAAGTAACACTATATCAAATGGTGATGGATAAAAACACAAAGAAATACTTGAAACAAGCATAAGAAAATGCGAGGCAAAACACATTAAACATTTGCTTGTATAGCTTGAAGAAATGCTTCACTTACCTTGATCATTACATAATCTGACCTACGATTCCCTCGAACTAGTATTGATCTCCATCATACTGTTTCGTGGTTGCAAATTGAACGCCAGAGGGATGCAGCAGCACAGAGTTTGGTACAAGATGTATACAAATTGTAAAAGACCAGGCTTTGAAGTCATATCTTGATCCTTCAGTCTAGATAGCTATTGTATTTGGTCACCGAGACGCGTAAATCTAGATTAAATGATCCATCAGACACGTGTCCATACTTCTATTTGAAAACGTAGTCAAATTGTAGATCCGCACGACTGATTCATAGATCTAGTACGAATCCGATTAAACCTCTCATTACATAGTCAAAATCGCTGACACCCATGAGTAACAAAGGGTTTCTTTAGATAGAATCGTCTTTAAGACGGATGGCAGAGCGTACCCACCTCATTTCTGTCCATCGATAAGAAGTCAAGGCCCGTGCAGTACCATTTGTCATTTGTTTAAACCATTATACTAGGCATAGTAGCAAACAAGTTCAAGTAGGACCGCGGGTCAATGATTCAAGCTTGCCAAGTCCTTACTATATAGTAAAGTCTCGTGATTGTGATATATCCTTTAAAAGAAGCAAGCTATTGATCAAAGTCCACAATTTAACCATGTGACGACAAAACAGTACAGGTTTTTGTAGATAATGTGGTCTTCTCTCTTGCATAGGTGATAATGTGTATGTTGAGTTACAGATTGTATTGTTCTGTCCGCGAGAATGATATAGAAACGATTCATCCTGCGATCAATGGTATCGCAACCCCAAAGAATTTGCTCGGAACAAATCTGAGCAAAGAACGACGAGTATCAACTCCGGTAGCTTATTTCGGACCTTGAAGACTAAAAACTTGTTGTTAGTATAAATAGATCATACAGTAATGAGGTTGTACTATACATTGACCAAAAACCCTACTTTGTCAATCGTCTCGAATGATGTAATACGGAGATTAATCTACTGCCATCTTATTGGCTGAGATACCGTCTGTTGGAGGACACGCTTCACCACAGTCCGTACAGATATCCAATTGTATCTTCCGTATCTCCTTCTTCTAGCGATATCATATCATCATCCTCTTAAATCATTCTTACGAGATGTATCTCTTGCGAAACCGTTTACTTTTGATTTGTCATCTTCTGGTTGTAATATTGTTCTCAGATCCATCAAAGGATGATATAAACCTGCACAGACTTCAACTCCCGGATGTACCGGTCTCGTTTATCCGTCTGTTGTATTTACGACATGTTTCTTTACCAGATTTGACAATCAAAGCATCGCAGATCATTTCGTGGACGTTTTCTACTGAATTGAGTTGTCTGGAACGTTTTCTACTGAATTGAGTTGTCTGGTAGATTGACAGGACGAACTGTCGACATTGTTACTTGATTGATCAACTCATGACTGTATGTTGAGCTGATGATTTGATTTGAGACCAATAAAGTGTCGAGGTGGTTTTAGCATGATGTTTCCGAGCCAAATCAACGACTCGTGTATACAATTTGAAGGGAGCTTTCAAATTATGTTTAAATTACACGGGATATCCTTGAATGGAGAGGTCGTAGGTTAATGAAGCATGAGATCGGTCGATGGAAGTCATCGCCGCTCGCATGAACAAATCGAATCATGATACACGGCGTGATGGATTGATCGATACACGACGGCTGTTGTTTACAGTCATGAAACGAGTTGTTGATTGGGATTCCGGTCATAAATTATATTTCGTTAATTTAACGCTTGTGGTAACCACCGAAAATCAACCGAGAATTTGGTACGGAGATACTATGAAAATCGGTCTCTTGGCAGAAACTTTGAACCAAACAATTGCATCAAGCGTCTTTTTGTGGTACGCCGTTTGTTTTTGTTTTGGATCATCGATCAAAATTTCGTCCATGCGGCCTTCCAGTTTCGTAATTTCCAGCGTTGCTTCAACGGTGCGATACATATATAATATTATTCTAATATTATTTTATGCTCCTCAATGGCCCAATATGCTAATATAATATTCTTCAAATACCGTGCGCGTCATGACCTGCCACAGGTCTCTTGTTTCACCAAACGGCCAGTCTTCATGAATGTAAATAACGCGATCTGCAAGCGTTTTTGTTTGAAATACGCTAGTATCTGTCGCGTGTGACGGTCAATGTATTAGTTCTCGCTGCTCTTCAAAACAAGCAGACGGTCCTGACTTCGGACCGAAAATCGTGCATTCTTCAACCATCGGAAAAATCTCATGTAGTTCTGGGAACTTGAGCGCAGCAGTATGATCAAGGCTGTCGCGTTCTTGCGTCCTGTCGGTCCATACTTGATATTTTTGAGAGAGCCGCAATAATGTGTCAATCGAGTCGAGGACTCCACACATGCTGTTTATTGTGATTCATTCGTTCAATTTTCCCAGACTTTTCTATCTATCATTATGAAGCATACATTCGTATTTCCAGAACAGACTATCAAGAAGCGCCATATTCGTTGCGATACTTCACATTATCCAAGCATAATCATAAAACGTGCATGGTCTGTTAATACGATGATCAAAGCGACACAACGTGGTGCCAACCACTCGCATAATTACATGTTGAAGCACAAGGTTGGAGGAACGAGTTGCGACAAGAAAACTATGCAAAAACGACATTGTCGAGATTAGGTCTTATCCATCGCAAAGGGGATCGACATACGTCTTGAATTAGTTCCTTTGGACATCGACGTCGGTTTGCAACATCTAAGTGCCTGCAAGCGATTTGTGACATGTCTGATTTGACATCCTGAGATGACCTGTAGCAATTGGCGCGTTTCATTTGCAAACGATATCCTTTCTATCAGCAAATATGTCAAATCGTTGAACGTAGCCGCAGCGCCTTATCACATAGATCCAATCCTACCAGATTTCTATTCGAGCACGAGATGTTGCAGGAAGCCCACAGGACTCGATTACCAAAATAACATGGAAAAACTTTGTCCGTTTAACGTTTTGACCAGCGAACGATACTGGCTAGATATACTCAGGAATATTGTCAGTCCGCGCAAGCAAGATTATATATAATTGTTTCGCTAGTACAGAAAATTCCCGAAGTAAGGCCCTGCGAGCAATAGCAATCGCAATCGACGAATCGTAGATCATGAAAATGTGGCAGATGATGGAAGGGTCAGGAATCCTCGCTAGCTCCACTGAGATGCATCAAGCAGCAGATCGCAGGACGGATTAGCGTCCCAAATAATGGTTGTAATTTCAGGCAAGTTGCATCGAAGGATTTGGCGTATCGAATAATTAATGTTGCGAAAATGGATCGGGGAAAAAGGTGCAACAGCACGATTTTGGAAAAAATGGTAACAGTTTTTTGAGATGGAATACACGGATCATTTTGCGATGGAGCAACTATACAATTTTCCGCAACGCCCGGCCGTTGAAAATTAGTACAGTTTCGCACATGTTTCGAAATATTTCCGACAACCGTCACCGTAAAAAAAAAGCATCGCACGGTATAAATGGTATAGGTATGAACAAAATTATTTGATTCTACAGAATCGTACCACACGGAAAAATAGTACAGCATATTTCTATACTTCGAATTTGCAACTCCGGGCGCTTGACGCGCTTATGTTTCATTATCTGGAATCCGCGATCAGGCTTGATAAACAAAATCGCACATGCGCAACGGTTCGAGCGATGGAAACTTTTTGTCCATCTCGCTCCAGTACTAAACTGAGCCAAGTTCTGAGACACCATCCTCGGTATGCATGAAGTATAGAATCTGAGATGTAGGTGCTCATTTGATCACGCGATTGTAACACAGCATCCGGAACGCGCAGTCACGGGGGGATTCTTGCGGATGAAAATGGTATCGCGATATGAATGTTCACCATTTCCATTTACGAGAAACGGTATTACTCATGTGTGTAACAGCGTAGATCTCGAAATATAAATCGTCCCACAGTCTCGCGACGATATCCGGGATACGTATCTGCGGTTCAGCGCTAGTTTCATATGCGGAGCATGGTATTATTGATAAACATTACCTGCAGCTTGCGCGAGTCATTATCGGTGACGCCTATAAATCATGTGTTCCTAATGCGGGCACGAAAAAATGTTTTTCCGAAGTAATACTGTTTTGTCACGAAAATATCGTTCGGTCAAAAAAATCGGCGGTCGATACAACTGTATCATTTTCTTACGATAACATAAACCTATAATCATGCTACCTTCAAAAGCGTGGAGTGGGTGTAATTGCCTATTCCATCCTACAGCGTCATATCGTTTTGTATCGGCGTGTCGGAATCTCAACATTGTGTGCGAATAATCAAATAATATTATCTCATTCCTGTATTTGGGAGCGGCGTCGGGTGGCATGTATGAGAAATTGTGGTCTACCGAATCGGTATCATATATACCATTATAGTATTTTCTGGCGCGCAAGTCAACACAAATTGAAGAAGGAGAAGTCCATCTTGTTTTTCATGTTGCTTCAGCTTGTCGCTTTATCAAAGACATCAATGTTGGATGTAAGTCACAAACTTGCGCTCGTCAGGTCCATGATATTTGCACCATTCAAGTCAATCATGTAGGGCTCAATAGCGCGCACGACTTTAAGCGGAATGACACGGATCACTGTGGTGCTTCAATTGGCATTTGAGTTGCCACACGGTGTTTGCTATTATTTCTTTGATCGCATTCGGTTTTTTCAGACGAAATGACGTTGTCCAAGATCGAACTGGTTGATGCTGTAGCAAGGCAACTCAATCCATTCCGATTACTCGACGTAGCGTTCATGAATCGGAGGTTTAATTATTTACCGCTCCTAGTTCTCCCCATGGAACCTTCCTTCGAACGCGCGACCATGCAATTGGTGAATCACAACATACAAAAACGCATGGTCTGTACAGTCGCCTGGAATGCGACAACTGGAAAACGCGGTCTTTCCTTGCTACCAATCAGCGGATTCCATTTTTGACATTATTATCCAATTCCCTTTTAACTGCGCTTTTGCTAGAAATTATACTAAGATCCGTCACCCTTGCCAAAGTAAAATATTCCCATCATGGAAATTGTTCAAAATCGCGTCTTCTGCCGAAATTTTCTTTGGACGTGGAAAATAATCTTCAAAACGCGCTTAGTATCGCAACAACCCGCATCTTTTTTGCCTCCACTATACTATTTGCAAAATCTTTTTTCTAGAACCAAAAATTGTGTTGTAACCTATACATTATCCATTACGCGCAACGCTATCGCCACCGCATTTCGCGTCGTTTGACGGCTGTTACCACAACATTGATGGTGAATCCGCCCCGACGTTTCTATTTAATTTCAAAACACGGACGTTGTTTATTTACAAATTAAATACGCGACGCCGTTTTGTTCATGTCAACAACAGATATACTCGTGTCTAACGGTAGTAATTATGGCCAAAGAAGGTCGTCGCGTACGATATGAACGTTGTTGAAAGGATCTTTGGAGCTCGGCGATTCCGTACCCTTATAAACTCCGGAGAAGATTATACCACGCGATAGAACAGATAATATATGAACATGGAATGTTGGATCAAGCATGTCATAAATCATATCGGATTGTCCTCGAATGTAACATTCGTGGCTGTTTTTCATCGGGATAACGGCCTATTGACATTTTCTGATGAAAGCTCACCTGTGATGATAGCTTGCTCCCACGTTTGCTGGTAATAAAACTCATGTTACGCGATGATACCGGGATTTTTGGCTGACTATTTAAAATGACCATATGTTGCATTTGTGCAGCATTGTTTTTTCGTCATGGTCAGTCTTTATAGACATTCTTGCTTCGATTGATGATTTATAGCATACCATGTGACTTTGGATCTATAACAATATAACGTAGAACAGAATATTCGATCAATATTTTGTTTAAACAATATCATTGCGTCAACACGGCTGTGTCTATTTCGCAATAATAGTTCCATCGTTGGATTTAGTTCTGTGGCGCATGAATCGTGTATTGAACCCTTTAAAGGTACCGAGATTAGCGTAATAACAGATGAATCTTTTACTAAGCTCAATAGATAATGACAATTACCCAGGTAGACAGAATTTTCGTAGCATGACTGGGAACGAGAAGTACAAACTCGAATATCTCAAGATCCTACCGTGACATTTTCTTTTTAACTGTCAATATAGAAAGTATGGAGTTGGCGCTGTCGAATAATATTACGTACGTACATATGCGACATCTAGTTCTTGTTTTAAGGCCGTCCAAAGGTTGTGGTAGTAATGGATTATTCCAGAGATTTTTAAAAAATGACAGGTGGATTATTTTTCGATTACGCGCCATACTGTCGTGGTGCGTGGTGTTAAGACGCAAATAATCGGACCGTCCATTAGGTTTGGCCAATAAAAAGGCTCGATTTGGCATGGTTCCTTCATGCACTCAACTTTTAACCGTAAAGATCCGCGGATGAACTAGACACTACACCTTATCAGGCGATTCTTTGATTGTCGGCGATTATCTTGGAAAGAATTGAATGCGAATAGACACGGCCTGATTCGTGTACCATTTGTGTATCGATGCGACATGCCATAATGCAGCAAAATCTATTGGAAGCTGGGTATTGAGTGGGCCGTACGATGATCCGGTTGATTTTCGGCATTGCGTAATTGGCGTCCACAATTTTTTTTTGAATAATAATCTTGTATTTAATTTCGAAATTTTCCAAGTTGCTTTTTGTTTCGTCCTCTCAGCGTAGTCACCACGTAAATCGCGGTAAATACTCAGCACAAGTGCACAATATCATCACGAACACGACTGTGGATTATGAAATCAGCTGTTACATCCATCCGATCTACTGGACAGATTGATAGATGATCCATAACTTTTGATATTCCTGAACAGGCAAAATCTTCGGCAAAATCTTCGGCAAAAATCACTTCGGCAAAAATTCTCTTCGGCAAAAATTTAATTATCTATTGGATAGGAAGTAACTTCCATGTCCGTCGGTGATTAGGCTTCTGCACTTGAGTGTGCTATATCCTTGAGCCGAGGACACATTATTTTATATTCATTACACAAAAAGTACAAGTGTTTCTACAAGTTCAGGTATATTTTAACTCAATTATTCTATTTTGTTTTTACATTTGTACTAATTGAATTTTAGAAATGACGTTTTAAACGACATTGCGGTTCTGTGAGGTAATACATAGTTTGTAAAATCCTACACGTAATCGAGGCGAGATAATAGGAATATTGAACTGGAGATTGAGACTTTTCTACATAGCTTTTTAAAGTCATCAGTGTCGATATTCGCAAGATTATTATATGGTTATCTAGTGCTTGCTTAGCACTTGGTCGGGAGACACGGCGTTTGAGACGCAACTACACTAAGGTAGAATGACCCTCAACTCATCCAACGATTCCCGGCTACAATGACAGACATCCTCATTCATCAAAATTCACCTGCCTTTACCACTTTTACAGACAATAGCGATATTTCTCTTGCTGGTCTTACAGACCGAAGTGCAGTGTAGTCTAAATATAATCAGAGGAGCAGGTTCGAAAGCATCAAAGTACTATAGTATGACTTTGGCCGAAAGATGATAGAGGCGGATTGGAGAAGTATCGAGAACAATCAAGGCTTCAACGTCAACGAGAGGAGTACCAGAGACGGTTGTCATTACTAGTAAACAGCCGTTACTATATTACTCTCGATACGTACGTAAACGGGTCTATACATGAGGATCACGAGGACTCAAAGCTCAATCTTTGTGACTTTACTACCAATATGCACTGTTCAAACTGTATTACGGACATATGATGTTGAGAGTCAATGGATACGACTTTTATATTATCAAATTTACAAAGAAATGGTACGATAATGGTTTCATACAGTTTAGAAAAAGGTAGACATAGCTGGTCGTCGCTTAAAGTGTTTATGTTCCCGGGTTTTAAGCGCATTATCAACACGGTCATCAGTTGCTTTGAGGAACATGTCTAAATATAGATTTCAGTCAATATTGAGACGTTTTGCAGAAATACGTTTAAGCTACTCTCAGTTTTATTCAATCTTTACAGAGCTTCAACCATACTTGGTTCAATCTGCTTACCACATCGACCTCGGACTTCATTCTGTGATATCGATATTGTCTTGTACCGAGCTTGTCCCAGATCTGATATAGGATTGGCAGATGCTTTTCAAGCGATACCGATGAAAATGTAATAAATCTACAACTGAATGATACCATCAACATTGACAATTTTGACCCGCCAAGCCTGCAACAGATAGACTAGAAAACATGAATAGTCGGCATTTTGTATATAACTACCGGGAAGAAGATCATGATCAACTACAAATTCTTGACGTCTAAATAATGCTTTTCGATCTAGGGGACTGGGAGCCATGAATAATCAACTAAGGTTCCAAGTTTAAACAAGTGCTGCATTACATCGTCGATACTCGGCTTTCAATTATCAGGACTTTCATTTGATAAGGATGTATACTGCTACATCGAATGCCTACCACTCCAAAAACGGGACAAGTGCCGCATTCCTGTGATAGTGATTTGAGATCCGTTATTTACACACCTATCTCCAAATCATCCACGGATTTCGTTTCATAAATACCTAGTACGTTCCTCGTACCTGTAGTCATATACTATGCAGAGCGACAAGTTGCTTTGATAATTGTCTCGTCAGGATGACAGTCCAAAAGACATTGAATAGAACAACAACGTGTAGAAGAAAGGCTCGTCTATGAAATCGGATCTAAGCTACACATCTCGTTAACGCTTCGTGGATTGATCGTATCATACCGTACTGCACAGGTGTCAATAGGTATCATTTTTCCAGAATTTCGGTCTTGTGTCTATCCTTTGGCAAGTATAGACGTGATGATCAAGGTCAAATAAAAAACACAGATGATCTAGTTATGTGGAGCTTATGAGGATTGACGGCCTTGGTCATATATTTCTCATGTCGAGAGCATCAATCATGTAGATGACCTAATTATTCATGGTTCAAACAGCGGATAGATTGATTCGCGACTCCTTTTAAGGCCTTATGACTTATTTCATAAGCATGACATCCTAAAGTGTATATATCCGAGAAAAATCACTTTACTACGCTTGGATAATATACATACGTCGCACGTGCTAATCTATCTTTGAAGATTGAGCATCTATATCATTCTGCTATATTCACATCCTGTATCTATCACACTCCAGCTACGAGGCTGGGACTGCCATCGCTCATAATAGTCAATCAACCACATACAATCGTTATTCTTGGGGATCCATAGCGTAAGTTCAAGAACATCCTTGCGACAAAACATCGCTACATTCTGACAATCGATCAAGCAGTCGATAATCTAGCGGCATTCGTCGGCTGTTCACGTAAGCTATACATCTCATCAAAGGTAGTGGCTGATGTAGTCTAATCCAGACAAGAAAGTGGAAGAGATGACGATAACGAAGAAAAAGGCATGTTATATCGACGTGGAAAATTGGGTAATGTTGTCCCAGGACAGAGTAAAGTTACAACACGGTCTCTACTCTACTTCTTCAACTCGTCTACTAAAATTATGAGGGTCCAACACCAGATCTACAATGATGTAATTACACGTATTACACATGAGCATAAGCGATCAGAATATAAGAGCTCCAGCCAACCAATGAAAATCGAGCCACTTTATGAAGATATCGCGGTATCTAGGACGTATTCAGTCATGACTTTATGAGAGGGTAAGCTTGTATTCATAACCTCTTCATCAACCAGGTTCTAAATAGTCGACCTTTTGGGATTTCGGTAAGGATCAAAGGTAAGTACACTATTTATATTCTTCTATCGTTTATGCTTTATATTCGCTTCGTCTTCTAAACACTTCTTGGGATTGGAACACTCTTTTAGATACCAAAACAACCCCAGCGGGACTCAAGTACTCGTCGACATCTTCTTCGTATGATCGTTTTTCTATCAGTCCTTTTCTGTCGATCTTTCTTTTACACTTCTGCTTCTACTAAATCACATTTTAACTCGTCTTACGTTGTCTTTATATTCACGCAAATTAGCAATGGTGGATGTATCTTCATAGATGCATTATCCAGGTCGATATTTGTTCACACCCTCATCCATTTTATATCATATATCAACTACGTTGCTCCATCCCCAAATTCATACAAGATGCCCAAGTGGATGTATCTGTATTGATAAACCAATAATGTTACAGCGCGTTTATCTAGATTGTGGCAAATAGTATATTCTGAACATCGTGACACGGACGGAATGAGCATATATACTCATTGAACATACTATTGCAGTCAAAAATCTGCTTACAAGAAACGGTATTATTTAGACCAGACCGTCATCGTATACTGTTTCTATACGATTTATGTACCGGACTGGAACCTTATTCACAATACCATTTATCAACACATAATCACGACGATCTACCAGACCCTCTGCAGTCTGACGGTCCTATTTTTGAGTCCATAGACTATTAATACTACCAAGTCTTTATGTACTTGTTCAAGCGATCCTCGATCTGAGTATAACTCTTCCACTTTTACACCATCGGACTGATGACACAGTGATATCGTTGATGATATCATGATTGATTTTGTGGGATCAACGCTTCCTGATCTTCTACATCTGTAATCAGGGGAAGATATCGAGTAGTTATTTTACGACCACTACACTCAGCTGTTCACTTGTCGATTGCAAGTATAGTCTCAGGCCGGTATCAGGATAGGTATCCTATTCCTGCTAACTTCGCGTAACAGTCATCTGGTCCTCGCGTCTGAATTCATATGGGCTGGAGGTTGTAAATGCGACAATCTCTAGCCAAGGGTTGGACTGATGTGATGAATCCTTCCGTTTGGTATATGGTGGGCGGCATTGCAAGAAAGAAAGATGTAGATAGTCGATATATCGGTGAACGATCGTAAGATAAGGCTGCTTCGGACGATCAACGTCAGACGACTGCGTGATAGTACCGGATCGTAGTCTGAGATATATCTCGCCTACATGGGTGCGATATATCATGCCTCGGTGACCCAAACCATACTTTACACAATCTAATACTATTGTTATGACTCTGAAAGTGCTGTCGTAACGGATCGAGATAGTCAAGTACCGATAATGACGTAAGTGCATCTTAATATGATTGAGATACCCCATTATATCGCAAAGGAACGAGATAAAAGAGTATCGTAGCATTCCGGTTCTGCTCTAATAAGATCACTCTTCGTATATACTATTCACCCGTGTAGAATTCATGGCGTCAATCCCTGGTGTAGGGCGTGATCTTTCGTATGCCGTTTCGGTCAAACTCTACACCCCTATCTCTTCGATATGGCCGATGCTCATACACATCCATGATCTTGATCGGAGCAGTAAACGGCTACCTATTGAATTGATTATGCTCCAAGGCTTTTTCTAGGAATTCCTCAACTCTTCTAGGCTTGATGTATAGGTTTTGATTGCTAGTCTTTTGGGATACGGTGAGATCGAGGTAGTAGAGTGATAGGGAGACATGGATGGAAGGATTGTTTAGAACTTAACCCGACGTACATGGAAATTATATCAGCTGCGATCAAGTCAATGATTACACAGCAGAGCGTCAACACATCGTGAGTCAATGCATAGTATCAGATACTATCGAGGTAAAATCATGCCCTAGACCTATATTCCTTAGAAAGTCAGCTCTACGAGCCATGGCCGAAAGCTGATCGCAACCTATTCCAATGCATCAGCGATAATCTAGTTATTCAATATCCGGAAATAAAGGGATAGGAGGATTCAAGCTTATCGACCAGCCAACGATCAAACAGCTTTCAAATCCTCATTCTTCATGCATTTATTGGTTCAAGAATCACTGCCTTGTCGGCTGGAAACATCGCGGCCTACTCCTGTTCAAGCTTTTAATAACAATCTTAAAGTCGGACCGAAAAGCTCGAATCGGAATATCATCTTATTTGCCAGTCAGACACGCATATCTGGTCCGTCATCACGTATGTTGTGATAGTTATATACCTCGCTTTGTAATAACAATCAATATTTTACGTATGATATACAAGGACGATACAATTTCAGTCTGTCAAAATATCATGGCGGTACAGCAAATTTAAAACTTGATTGAATAGCCAGCGACGTCGGCGAAATTGCCAAACGCGCAACGTGTCGCATCGTGTTTCGGCAAAAGTATTCCTGGTATTAGTCAGCAAAGTCACAGAATTGCCGAAGACGTACGCTGTCACGTGGAATTTTGGCAAGAGAAATTGTAGTCGTCGAATTGCGGAAGATGCAGCTTGTCATGTAGGCCTTTGGCAAAAGAAGCTGTGGTGTTATTCATCAGGGTAACAGAGGACTGATCATACAGCATGTCAATACTGCTATAAAACCATCCAAAGTATCATCAGTTAGTGAGGTGGTATCTGACACGTAGTGCTTCGGCAAAAATAACTATGTATTAGTCAGCACGAATCGAAATTACCGAACATGTAAACTTCGGCAAGAAACTCCCAAAATATTAGTCAGCACGGTTGTCAGCTGGTCAACGTTTCGACAGAAGCATGCAAGATATTGTCAGTCAGTACGGTTATGGAATTGACGAAGATAACAACTGTCACGTGGTATTACTATTTAGCACCAATCTAAATTTGCCGAAAATGTAAACTTCGGCAAAAAGATTCTTCTCGTATAAGTCAGCACGGTCTCAATGCTTCGGCAAAAGATTGCGTAGTGTTATTACCCAGCACGAATTTTTGAGTAGTCGCAGATGCAAAGTGGCACGTAGAACTTTGCTAGAAACATTGAAGTATTTTATCATTTAGCACGGGCGTAAATTGCCGAAGATCGTACCTCGTACGTTGGACTTGAGCAAAAGCGTTCGAAATTGGGAGTTTTCACCATCGTCAAAGTGTCGACCATGTTGCCTGTAACATCGTTCTTTAGCAAAAGTGCGTACAGTACAATTCGTCAACACGATCGTCGAATTACTAAGGACAATACCTGTCGTTTGCGACTTCGGCAGAAATTGTCGATGTGTTAGTTCTACGCTCAAAAGGCTTACCTATCTTAGTAAACTACCAAGGCTTAGTTATCACAGGCTGGTCAGCTCCTCGGCACAATAGTTTATAATTCATTGAACATGAACGATTCAATAAGATGTACAAAGGTTGATAGGTTACAGATGTTGTAGGCCATAGAAGAAGATGAAGGCTGTTAATGTATCACTTTAGCTAGTAGCAGCGTTGTAAAAGCGTCCCTATTAGGTAAGTGAATGGCAAGGTTCTGAGCTCTAGTATCGAACCGATCGAATTTCTAGACCACGATTTTGGCGATTAGGACAATGGGGTTAGATTGGATGTTCTATCAAATCACGAATGACGAACGAAAATAGTCCGGGTTATCTTAAAAGGTACAACACAACATATTAGTCACGCGTTGTCATCTTATGGCTCTCACACATTAGATGTCCTTTCCGCTATTTTACTAACTTGTTATCTAAGTAATCATCTATTAAGAGATTCGAGATTGTCAGATAAAAGTAGCTGTTCTACACCATGAAAAAGGAAGGTTTAGTTGATCTACGGAGTTGAACTAGTGAGAGTCTAACAGATGTTGTATGTGAAGTGTGTAGATTATCGTTGACATGATCTGAGGCTTGTCCACTCTGTGGGATAGTAGACCGAATATATGAACATTGTCTTACATCTGCAGGACAGATGATGATTGAAGAAAGCCTACGTACTATCTATATAGGGATTTAACTTTGAGCTACTGTATACAGTATAGGTTCGATGCGGTAATAAAAATATGTGACGAATTTGTGGTAGTGCCTTAACACGGCGCGAAACACAGATCATAGCACCGATTGTATATCTCCAAGTGTTGACTAGAATGAACGTGTCTTCCTTATCAACATGCGTGTTCCAAATATTCGCATCGCTGTCGTGTTTCTACCTAGGGAAATGTGTCCCGTAAAAAGGACGCCGTGGGTATGTGATCATAGCGTTTGACGTGCGTTTCGTTACCATTTTCGGCAAAATATTAAAAGACGATAACGGAACTTTCGACACGAAAACGTATTGCTTTTATATACACAGAAGAGTACTCGTAACAATTGATTCTGGCAAAATCTGGATACACATTAAAATGTAATGTCGATGATACCATTATATAACCATCTGATCGACTTGGATATATCTAGTATCATAATTCAATATCTCCATTACTATTTTTATATTCTTGTGCTTCCTTCTGAGATTTCGTCTCTCTGCTCTATGTAGACATATGCACACACTACTAGGATATCCCTACGTACTCTTCTGCTACCAGGGAGTGAATCATTACGCTGTTTTACTTCCATCTTCTGTCATGTTTCCATCATCAAAATAGACCGCAATCATTGTACATACCGGCCGTGGAACAAAATCTCATCATCTGCCTACTCGAACATCCTTCTTTTGGTGTGAAAGACATCGATAGTTCGCCGGTGTCAATGCGACACTGACCTGATCTGATCGTATTCATGTAACTATTCATGAGTTTCGGCGCCAGTATAATTTAGATGTCGTCTTCGGCGCCAAGAAATTTGACCCCGTCTGTCTTCGGCGCCAAGATGATTTATCTATCAGTCTTCGGCGCCAAGAAATTTCAACTGTCTATCTTCGGCGCCAAGAAATTTAGCTGTACCATGGTACAGCTAAATTCTTACACACAAAAGCAAGGCCTACATCGAGTAATAGTATATTTACACCTATGTATCCTTTGTCGACGGTAGTTTACCTAATGTGGACGGTCGTAGTTCTTGACGCTGGTCATTCCAAGTAGTCGTTTACATCTTCATCAACGAATATACATCGATCATGAGGTATTCACTTACCAAAGATCTTGGTGAGAGTCGCTACTGATTTAAGTTGTAGCAATGATTGTCTTGGAAATATTGGTAATTGATCCTCTTGAATGTTTTACGGTTTTTCCATGACGTTTTGCAACTTTACAAGCTTTTATCACGAGGTATCTATACTAGAAATTGCTTCATGAAATCGTGACAGGATGCGATTAATCACCTTTGACGTCGCAGAAGGTCTCGTAGAGATCTCGATGCGATTATTCAATAACAAGGATCCCGTCTTTGTATCTTACAAAATATTCAGGTAGAAAGCCTTGCTTGGTGAAGCTCCTTTTGATATGTCCAGTCTGATTTTCTATAGATTTTGTTCGGCTACGCTCACTAAGTGATCACAATGCAAACTCACTCTTATCTTTCATCATGAAGCTCATGGTATCGATGTGAAGTAGGATATGAGACACCGACGAGACTCCTGTCTGCGAGGCCCATTATACTATTTCAAAATCCATCGGACACATCCAGGCCTAGTCTTTTACTCGTCATCATTGTGTTGAACTACCGAGTAGTGTGACAATGACTATACCATTTTTAAATAGTAGCAGCATTCAAGGTTTCTTGTATTGTAAAGCTTAAAGATTGCGACGTACTCATTAATTATATATATAATTCTCGGCAGATCGACAACGTCATCGTGACTCTGAAGACGACGGATAGTTCAAGACATTTACCAAAGCAAGTTAGCCTCAAACGGTTTTCGGTTTGGCCCATCCGAATTCTGTTTGAAATATGTCATCGCACTATATTAATCTTTGTCTCGAACCAAGTCATAATCGAAACGATCAACACGTCACGCTGCTTCAATTATATGAAGAGGCTTTGTTTGATCTAGGGGTGAGATTGAATGAATACTCGAAGCTCTTTTCGCCACGACTAATTTAGATATTATTCTTCAAGTAGAAAGTCAGACGTTTCAGTAAACTCTGTATCTATATTACAATACAATGGTGTTCCTCTATACATATTCTGAATACCAGCACGATCCTCCAAGCGAATGGCCTTTTACTTTTCATAAACTCTTGCTGTAAATGATATCCGAATACGAGAGAACCGACGGTATACTCTCGGCAAAAGCCACAAACTTGAGATTTCCTGTTATAATTTCGGCAATATTCGACTGTAATTCCTCCACTGGTGTAGCCGTGGGTCTGTAAATAAATCAAACTGACGACAAAAAGCCGATTCTAGCCGGTGTCATCCCAAAGATATGAACGGTAAAAGACATGAATAATAATCCAACTCGGCAATTTATATAATATAAATGATCAAATGTAAACAAAATATATTCATGATTCATCATGTATCCTCTTCTCCAAGTGTCGTCATACCATACGTTGACACTCCTGGATTCTTCCTACTTGATCTTGATCTTTCATTCTGATTAGATCTCGACTCTGCATATCCTGATGGGTTTCCTGATCCTTGAGAAGCATATGGTAATTGCTTGAAAAATATACGTAAAAATAACGGTCGTAAAGGTGGAATAGATCCAAGGATAACTATCAGCCATTGCTCTATGCTTCCCCATATAATTACTCTTGCATATTTAGCTACAAAGTTGTGAGTCAGTAAATTAATATATTTTGACATTAAATAAATGACTTGAGAGATGGAACACGTACGTGTGGGATCAAGACTACTCCTTGTTCTTACAGTCAAGATGCATTTTTGTACAGCAGCTGCAATAGCAAAAATTGAGATGGCCATGAGGAGACAAAATGAGATTTTTGACTTGTTGGACATTTTGAGATTCCATACAATAGTTATTGGCCACAAGGCAAGTATTACATCTGTAAACGCGCTAAAAGCTATCAAAAAAGGTTAGTATATATTCAATTCTATATATAGGGAACCTAGAACGGAAAGACTAACCACCTTGAAAGACAAGAAGGTCGAATGCTTGCCTTTTATATAAACATTTTCCATCTTCGAGAATATTCCACAATTTACTTAGAGGATCACATTGAAATAATGCCAGGAGGATGGCGATAGTTGTGACAAGAGCTAGAGAAATGGCAAGAATATAAAGAGCAAGTTTTCGCTTCTTCGCTTGTGGTCCTTGTAATTGTAACAATAAACTAACGACCGAGAATTTCGCTATGACTGTGGGGGGTAGACTTATCAATACCACTATCCAAGACCATCGTATAATCTTTGGTAAATGTCCAGCTGGGATATCTGCAAGCGTCAGACCCAACCCAATGTGTACCGCGTAATCGATTAAGAAAGAATTGACCAAATGCAGAATTATTGTGATTGATATCCAAATAAAATCCCATCGCCATCGACCATTGATTTCTCTTGCGCCATAAGCTCGTAGACCGACGAGAATAAGTCCTAGAAGTAGTCCGACGTTGTTTTCAACGAGTAGTCCAACTCCAAGACCACTGATGTGAGCCGTCATTGCGAAATAAGACGGAGAAAAGGTGGTGATATAAGTTTGCGACAAAATCAGAGGGGAAAACATAGAAACAAAAGAAAGATACGTTGACTCGTACGGTGTATTACCGAATACGATGATTGGAGGTTAGTAAAACGTTTAACGAATAGCGCCGTTACGAATACTGCAGGTGACCTTTGTTGGTTTGCGAAATTCGGGTGTGATGCAGGTTGGCGAACCCTCCTTTAGAGTTCAGTCGCCCCGAAAATCCGGGGAACCAAGAAAGTGGGTCTGCCGACCTTTATGCCGGCTAGTATATATGAAGCCCTTTTAAAGGTCATGGCCATCAGAAGAAAATACTCTCATATATTCTTTATTTTAATAAGAAATCATTCATCACAGTCATGTCTTTTAAAAGTCTTGAAAATACTTGATTTATATTGATTAATTATGACATGTATATATCTAGTACCATGTTTCTCTATAATTCTACAAGTAAAAATAAAATTGATAACATTTATACATTATCATATGTAAATAAACATAAATCACTTGAAATATCCAAGGCCTCTTAAACGGCCTCTGTAATACTGCCGAAACGTCCTTCCGACATACACATACTAGCCGTCATACTAGCCGGAATTAAGCTTGGCGGACCAAACTTTACAGGTCGGTGAACCGGATTTCTGGAACTATCGAACTCTAAACAGCCCGGCGGGCGCAGCTTCTCCGTTCTCCGGACTAGCAAGACTCTACCAAACTCTAAACAGCTCGGCGGACCCAGCCTTTCGGTTCCCCGTATTTTGGGGCAACCGAACTATAAAGTTGGGTCAGCTCAGGTGTTTATGTATAACCGGTTCATCGTCTTACCGTTTATGTTAAAATTTACATCAACGAACCATACACAGTAGCGCCTCGTTACTCCGATCGTTGAAGTACCGATAATCGCGTCACACCGAGATACTAGTCGTTGTGCCGTGTTTAGCTCGTAACACTAGTCACTGGTAGGTTTTGAAATGTTTCTTACCAAGATCAATCATGTTATAATTTGCATGACTAACACTTACTCTAGTGACCCGAGCGCATCACCTTATGTTAGTATTGACAAAGAAGAAGTAGTAAACAGAACTTTCAGTAGACAAGTAAAACCAGTAAATTCATACAGCGTTGTCGTATTTGCTTTTGGCAATCATAGCAAAAAGAATAGACAGTGAAGAATATGATAAAGAAACAATACGTAGCGTGATACAAAGAGGGAAGAATGGAAGACCGAAGAAAAGGTATTTCCTAGACTACGCGTTATTAACAAGACTTCATGGAAGTGGAAAGGAAATGACATATCTTTTACAGGTTCGAAGAGTATGATGAATGTAATCATATATACACACACCAAATGCTACTGGTTTGGTTGTAAATGTAATAATAGAAAAATGTAAAGCAGACAGAAATACTTCTAGCAAGTACTGCATCCATGAAGAGCTACTTTCGACGGATGTGACTAGCATTTATGGATCAGACGTTGACGCATCTTTCTTTCATTTGATAATAGAAATCAATGACGTTTATGGCTGCCGAGTCTTTGGGACGAGAGATTTTATAGTTTAAATGCACATACAGCCTTTTATGCCAATCTCTCTACGTGAGAGCAACCTACACAAACCGGCTCCGCTTTGGGCGGTAACGGTAGGTATTCACGACGCTGGTGATACCATTAAGAAATGCCGAGGTCATACCATTAAAGATTGCCGAGGAGAGGCCTAGTCATTATATAGAGAGCCTTCACTCGACATATTCTAGTTCTACACATAGCAAAGCCAAGACTCCTCTTTCCCTCCATGTCCCTGCCAACACTCTTGTTATCTACTACCTCTTACTATTCAATGAACAAACAGCCATATGTATACTATAGTTCATCTTCCATTCGATTTCTCCTTCTTGTACTAGTATGATGTTGGAATGTTTACTGATCTTCATATATACCAAAGCGAGTAGAATGTTCAAGGAAGTTCTATTTGAAACCACAAGTCGATGATGTATGCCACGTCGAGGATCACAGCCTTTAACATCTCATGTCAAATCCTTCGATCATTGTTCCAGTAACTTCAACTTTCGATACGTCGTGTAAAGGAAGAAATATATTTCCGTGCCCATTTCTATGGACGCATCTCTCGGTTAGGAAGGGTTAATTGTGATTAGGATTTCGAAGTCGTTCCCGGTAGTGTGAGCTTTTGAGAGCATCTTTGGTACCTTATCAGACATGATCATAGTCTGCGATACATGACCTACGTGCGTGCATAAAGTGGAACTCTCGTTAATATGTGTGGGAAGGATCTCTGGCATGGATATTGAATGACACTTATGGCAGTATATAGTTTCGGCAATAATATAGATCACATTCTCGGCAATTTGATCCTTGGATCATAGATTTCGGCAATTCAGTTTTGGACCATGGATTTCGGCAATTTAATCCTTCGAGAGTGAATTTCGGCAATTTGATTTTGGACCATAGATTTCGGCAATTTCGTCCTGAGCAATAGATTTCGGCAATTTACATGATAGGTGACCGAGTTTCGGCAATGTATATATCAGATGAGTCTTCAACAATGTATATACATTTGTCCGGCAATATTCATTCCCGGCAATTTTGGTTTTTGGCATTATTAATTCTCGGCAGTATCAATTCGCGGCAATTCCTGTCCCACGTGACTATTTTCCGCCGATATAATTCTAGTGGTTGACATTCTACTTGATTAGGTGATGTTTTCGAAATTCTAGATGTGAAAGGGCTATTTCAGAAAGTATAGAAGTTGAAATCCCCACAATGACATATATCAAGTGACATTTCGGCAATGTCGGTATTCGCCCCTTTTTCGGCATTCTGAATTCAATGAGCTTTTCGGCAATCCATGTCCTGGATGATCAATTTCCGCAATATGTTGATCGAGTTACAGTCTTGTCATGTAGTCATCGAACAATACTTCCTGTAATGTATAATCAAGTAAACAATTTTCGGCAATATTTATGAAATAAAATTCTCGGGGTTTCCTACCTTGGACTACCGATTTTCGGCAGTATATACCAAATTACTTCCACGATAGCATGTGAATTAATCACTTTTGGTGATGCAACTTAACAACTAGGTTTAGCATCGTACCTTAGACAGCCCAACCTTTATCACTCAAACTGACTGATTTTCGGCAGTGTAGATATCGATAACATTTTTCGGCAATATTTTAATCAAACGCAAAATTCTCGGTAATCTGTATGTCGAGCGTCATATCTTTAGCAATTTATATATCGAACTAGCATCTGAGCGATATAAATTTACATCATATTACTGCGTCTCATATCATATCATTTCTCAGTGACGAATATATTTTCGGCAATATACATAAATATCGGCATTTCGGCAGTATATATTAATACCGGCATTTTCGGCAAAATATAAATGTTAGATAGCCAACTTTTGGTAATGTATTAAACAACAGACTAATCTTTGATAATGTGTCTCTTGATCAAGGTTTTCTGGCTACTGTGCTTGTTCCATGCCGCGTTTTCGGTAAGCATACCTCGACTAACGAACTTTTGGTAATCTACTCTTGGAATGTCATGGCCGACACCGTCGACTGCATAAAACGTTCAGTAACCTATATTGGATGTTCGAGTCGGCATCGGCTGTGACCACAAATCTATAGTATGGTATGTATGTGACAGCACTTTTAGATAATTTATATAATAAATGAAGTTTCCGGCAATGTATATATGGACTCTACATTTTGGCAATGTCCATATCTAATCGAAATTTCCAGGTAACGTACATCAAAAGACATCGTTGGTGATATATACTAGCTAATTTCCAGCAACGAAGATGTATATCATTTAGGCAACGTACGTAAATCAGCATTTTCCGGCAATGTATACAAATCGACAATTTCGGTAACGAATAATATAATGATATTTTCGGCAGTCTATCTACTTGTTGACATTTTCGGCAATTTATGTACTTGGTGACATTTTCGGCAATTTCTTTACTACATGAGATTTTCGGCAATTTATCTACTACATAAGATTTTCAGCCATATAACCCTCAACTAGCATTTTTAGCAAAGTGATAGTGAAATGATCGTTTTAGCAATATATAGTAGATAGAATTCTTGACAATACTAGGTATATCAATAACACATGTTGTAATATATCATAGTAGACGATTTTGGCAAGGTACATCAAATGTTTAACCATCTCTATATCATCAAATAACTCAGTTTCTAGTAATGTATACACCAGATTGAATCCTCAGGTAATATAGATCATCACACGAGTAACGGTGTTGTATATTTATTATATAAGTACCTTTCGGCAGTGTCTATAAAATTCAGTTCGGCAGTGTGATTTATGATTAATCTGTTTAGTAATACATATCGAGAGTCATTTTGGACGATTTTCGATCGGATGATGAATGTGTATACTACATGATACTGCTAGGAATGTGTAATGTTTAGCGACATGTACTAGACAGCATTCTTGATATTATCCTCGATTCACTAACTCCTAGTGATTTATTTGAGATTTTATCGTCGACAACGTCTACTAGATCACACACTGGGCAAAGTATATCGAAAATCGTTTTTGTAGAGCGTGTATCAATCAACAAACCTTTGCATCGGATGTATGTGGTAGTAGTTCTCGATAAAGCATATGGGACGTAAAGTCTTTGACAATGCATACATGTAATCACTAATTTGCGGCAATATGTTCTGGGTGAAGGTTTAGAACGATTAATATATTAGAAACCCATTCTCGGTAATGTATATTAGATTGCAGTCTCGCTGATATATATATTGGGAGACCAACTTTGAAAGTTCTATCTGACGGAACAAGTTTCTGGTGATGTGATCGTCAACTAACGTTTTATTCTCGTCGATTCATTTGTCGAATTACTTTTTCAACCATGTATACACAGTCTGATATTTTTCGCGGTATACACGTGGAATGATTTTTTCGGTAATACATATTTAATATCATTTTCGGCAATGTAAATATTGAATAAGCCTTGTTTCAGCAACATGTTACAGATGAAGTTCGATAATAGCATGTGCTTTAGTTAATGAACTACACCGGCGGACAATTACAGCAAGGTATATCAAACGATTGACCTGCCTATATCTTAAAATGCCTAAGCTTCGGCAACATATATATTATTAAATCAAGTCCTTGATGATAAAAACCATAATAACAATCTTGAAATTTAATGTTATACTTGTCTTCAGCTTAGCCATGTACACGTGGTTAGCGATATCTGCTTATAACTAATCTTCGTTAATGTGTCTATCGACTGAACAGCTGAATTTCGGTAATAAAAACCGAAATTCTCGACAATATACATCAAGATGACACTTTGTATACCAACTGCCACTTCGCCGTGCCCATGCATACGTTTAATAAGTATCTCTACCGTAGATATATCAAACAAGGTCCTCGATTTGTATTAGACAACATTTTCGACGATGATCATCGAATGACTAGTTTCGGCAATATTTACTAGAACGACCGATTTTCGCGACATCTTGGTCAGACATTTTCGGCAATCCCTATATAAGAAGAAGTTGCGGCAATACACATAGACAGACATCTCTGCTAATCCATGTATTGCATGACCAGATGTTGGCAACACCCTCGGAAGAGGTAATAAGTGGTCCATACATCGCATGACCAATTTCGGCAATATACACCGGGCAAAATTTCGGCAAGCAATACATCTCGTGAAAAGATCTCGGCAATATGCATTTAGTTTCGTTTTCAACAATTTCTATGTCACATGATGTTTTTCATCTTTGCCGCATTTTTTCGGCAATCCAGATCCCACATGACCAATGTTCGGCAACAATATACATCCAAAGATATCTTTGGCAATGTAAATCTGGAACGACGCTTCCGACACCGTATAGCGACATGTATTTCAGCAAGGTATCTCAACTGTGATATCCACTATTATATCTACTATCATATCCATCCTCACATCACTCTTGATTGACTCGAGTATTCAAGCGTGTATTAAGTGAGATTGCCGGCAATGTATATAAAGTGCCTTCTCTAGCAACCGTTATACAATGAGCAACCTCCGGCAGTTTGCACACGAGACGATATACCCCAGCTCCGTATAAGAGAAAGGTATCGGCCACGTATGTTGACTTGTATTTCTCACTTTATATTGTGCCTTTGATCCTCGGCAAAGTATATCATTCTTTCTGTTCGGCAATATATATGGGCTTATGTAACAGCTAAAGTCCATCGTACAATAGTACTCCAGTAGCAAGTGTATAACTCTATGACAAAGCATAAACCTTGGAACAAATGCAACCGTATTTGATAAATAACTCTTCACCAACGGCAATGTTTCTAAGCGCCAAATATGCGATGCGTGGCATCATATTACACATGGCCCTCATCGCCATTACATTTTGGCGCCTCGATACCATTATCTTTGACCCCGTCGTTCACGAACCGTCTACGGGTCCCTGCTAACAATCCGTCGAGGTCCAAGTCTTTCATAGGAGTAGCACGTGGAGGTGTCAAAGGCCATCCAAACCACAGTAGCCTCCAAGATCATGTGTTGATTAATCACAGACCCAGTAGAGTCTCATGATCGATCAGTAGCACGACTCATCTTGGAGAAACGAGGTGTGTTTGGAGCCACATTCAGTCGACGTCGATTCTCTCAATCAGGTAGTTCGGCTGACCGTTTCGTATGACAAGAGACGTCAATCCTGGGATAATATGGTTAGTTATTGAGTAAATAGAGTAGAGCTATTAGTAAAAGATACGAACCACTATGCACGACGTCTCTTTTTAGCACATTTGACCGAGATTGGTATAAATCATAGTGATACCACGTCTCTGAAACGCCATGAATATTATTTTGATGATTAATTGTATTGGTCTTTGTAGTCAATGAGGTATTTTATCACCTCAAAGAGTCACCTCGTTGACTAAGCGATTTCGGAACGAGAATCTGTAGTTGACGATCAGAGGTGTATAACTCAGGTCTCGAGCATACTTACATAGTAAAATGACAGACAGTCTGCCCTCAGAATAGTATATTGCTAGTCATATTTCAAGAGATATGAAGTCCGTCCAACAGACCTAGCAACGTGTGTTGATGAATAGATTAATGTTACGTTCGGAGTAAGCGTAGTAAGCGTAACTATTAATTTAAATCAAGGCAGGTGCGTAGCTTGGCATGATTACATAAGCACACAACCTGACCATTGGAAAAGCTCTTTCTTCACACGTGACTTACTGCAGCTCAATCAAAATGATTTATATCGGTTTAGCTATCTTACGCGATAAGCTACCTCAGTACAGTAGATCTCGACGACATCCGATGCGATAACAAGATCAGCCAGCAAGCAAGGCAACTACTTTAAACCTCTTCCCACCGCCAATGACTCACCGACCTCGAATCAAGATGAGGGTTTAATACTTCTACGAGGTAAGAGATAAATAACAACTATAATTCGTTTCGCTTGATTCATCGGACTTTTACTAATCGATGAAACATTTTGATAGTAAGCAACTTTGGCCTTGTTGACGCCAGTCATCTACGTCCGCCAGAATCGAGTGTTTGTGCTAGCGTTGAACAATTGAAAGAGTCGAATGAATCATCTGTAATTGGATATTTTAAATAGATTATTCTCATCGACCGCGGTACAATCACTCCTTATCAACTCTGTTTCCTAATCTATGATATGCTTTCGAAAACCCATATCAAAACAGTCTCTTTGCTTATCAACGGATACCGTCTCTATACCTCCCCGACTCTAGTACTTCTAATATGCATAATGTAAGTTGGTATCACTATAATTTGACCTATAAAATTAATCTACAAATACTGATTATATAAATCTCTCTTTTAGGCATTCAATTAATGTTCTTGGAGTTCACCTCAGCATATAAATCACGATCATTATAACAAATATTAGAGCAAGAGAATAAGAACTAAAAAATCGATGTCTCTAAGTATATTCAAATACCTAATTCGAATTTCAAAGCACATCCCGTGAAAAAGATATGGCAGTATTTGATAGTTTTGTTTTACAATTGAACCAAAGTCCGGATGAGGAGTCGTTTCGATGGTCGGTCTGTTTCGATAAAGACATGGGCTGTTTTGAAAAAAGATTCACCCTTTAAAGATAATAGACAGCTTGATTTGGGATAGAAGTCTACTGAATTTAACAGAGGGGAAGTTGATATCGAAACAAGGTGAAGTAAGATACAAGCGACAGGTCTAGCTAATTATAAAGTAATAGATGTCATCTCGGTATCACATGAACAAGGTCCATAGAACAGAGATAGATTATTCCACTCAAAAAGGTTGGTAGAGACAAACACATTTTGTTCTTTGTAACTCTCGGAAACACGAAGCATAATGCAAACTACGAGGTTCAAACAACTATATACTTAGTGATATGCATGACAGCAGTAATGAATTAGAGACTTGTACAGGTACCACTTCCTTATTACCGACATGTCATACTGATAACATCTCTTCACTATCTATATATAAGCATCAATCCAACAAAAATCAGATAACAAGTACAAACACTAATACAATTGTCTTTCTATTGCTTGTAAACAGACACAATAGAGAGACATAATACCCGGTTATAAAAAACATCGAGATACTGAGTATAAAGAAGCCATGACCTTCAGAGGTTCCCAATATTTGCTGGGGACACAAGTGCCCCGGATTAAGGGGTGCTGATAGTAAGAGCAATATGACAATTTAGAATAGAACTATGGAAGCTTTACAAGTAACTAATAGAGAACCCTTGTAACCAGCACATTCCATAGTAAGAGCAGTAGAGTGAATGAAACTTCGACTGTGAAGACAATTGTTCGTGGATAGGGGGGTACCATCGAGGGGCTTATAGAAAAGTCATTTTGAATGGCCCTTTCCCAGAAGAATACCATTAAGATACCGTCTCGATATAAATGCCTGGAGGTGTTTATTTGAATATCTTGCAAGGAGTATAACAAGTAATTCTACAAACTATATTCTAACCATCTCTACTGGTTCATAGTAGTTCCAGTAATGTTATAAATCCAGATCTATTAGTAGCTTCTCTGCGAGAGTCAATCAATCATCCAACAGATTATTAACAGTCATAGTCTTGTCTAGTGTGCACGAGAAGCAATGCCATTCCTATCGTTTCTTGATTAACCAAGACCTTCGGCAAAATCTTCGGCAAAATCTTCGGCAAAGTCTTCGGCAACATCTTCGGCAACATCTTCGGCAAAAGTTTCGGCAAAATCTTCAGTAAAGTCTTCGGCGAAATCTTCGGCAGAATCTTCGGCAGAATCCTCAGCAAAATCTTCGGCAAAATCTTCGGCAAAATCTTCGGCAAAATCTTCGGCAAAATCTTCGGCAAAGTCTTCGGCAACATCTTCGGCAAGATATTCTAGGCAAACGCATTAGCAAAATACGTTAGCAAAATTGGTATCCCTGATCTGCTACATTTTTGGGCAAGTGATGCAGTTCTTCTATCTTCGATTTTATCCATCCTAGATGTCGTATCACCTGTCTATTATTGTACTACTACATACCGGTCCGGAAATTTAATGCTAGATATAGCTTTCTGCTTTCAAGTGTGTAACGTATGGATCATGATGCTAGGCAACATATACGCGCTTGAGGCTAGATCCATCAAATACACTTTGTCTTTGCTCGGAGGCTTTGCTTACTAGCTGCATTTTGTGTACTTACTTCTAATGCTCTTGTTCCAAGGTAATACCAGATCTGCCATATAATTCGTACCAAGCAGGTTAGACACAAGACCGTTGCTCTTTATTCAATAATCGAACGTGAAGCCGTTTTGACTTATGATTAGAGCAATCGAAACTCATAATTGTTGTGTTTGGATTTTATGATACACGCAATCGATGTAAGATATATCCTACGTACTATCATAGGGTGAAGTCAATATACCTAACGAAATAGGTTGTCTCAATCAGCTTAGACGTATGAAAAACTTGACTTTTTTTCGTCTACGAAGATCATTGTAACATACTTCCAGGTTTAGGGGAGGGCTCGGCGGTCTAACCCGCGAACCTCTTGAAACTCTAGACGTCCAAAAGTTTTGAACGTGGACGAATATCGTGAAGGATCTGGCTTGATTATACAAGAGTTCTCACTACGTACCAATACGATATAGCTTCTCTGTCATGGTCTGAAGCAAGCATGAACGTTTGGATTCTATGGCGTCTATCATTTGATACATCAGTAAGTCGACATACGTAAGAAAGAAGGCTATAGCATATCGAATCTTCTCCTACGCTCTGTAGTCCGGCTAGCATGGCGTGCTGTTTACAGTATAGTAGTGTACCGGAAAAACCAACCCTTACCATAAACAGAAAGATAGGAGAACCTGATTTTCAGTTATACTAACTAGCTAATCAACAGCCGATAGTATATATTCAAGAACAGTAGCCAGTGATCCGTATTCATGTCATAGTATAGTTTGTAAATTGTCGTATATACCTGCAAGTATCTCTCACACCTGTTCTTCATCGTGATTTGAGTATACGCTAAGCTCTGATAGATAGCATTTGTCATAAATGCGGGTTGTTCTTTGTTAGTCAATAGTGCATAATTATCGCAATATCATCCATCCGCGATCTCATATCACATCTTTCAGATTATCATTCAGCGATAGTCAGGAGGTACATAACAATAATGATTGTCATTCTGATGTTAATCTATACATGAGTAGAATAATGTAGGACAGGTTTTACATCGGCTTGGATTCAATCAAAGGTGCCCGAGACTAATATGCAACTACTAGACATCTTTTCTCTATACTCACATTACCACGATCCAGATATGAGGAGAGGAGAGCAGGAACGCTATTAAGAAGTTATACACACGGATTTGATACAATTTGGCACGCACGACTACTGCTCTATCAAAGTACTAGCACAATACTAAAAAAAGCGTTATCATATGTCTTATATTATGGATTTAGAACATGATAAGGTATTGCTAACTAGTCTACATAGACTGATCTTGTCGACATACTAAGATTTGACTAAAACGCTCCAAAACAACAAGCAGGAGAAGTAGTCCTAAGGCATTATTGAAAATGGTAGTTTGAAGTTTAATGCCTCTATCACTAAAGAATATTAGAATCTAACAGGAGATTATGGAAGCAAAATCAGGTACGTCGTGTGCTAAGACTAGGTAGTAACAGGCAAAAGCTGTATCCTACTCTATTGGTCTGATTTTATATATGCATCTCATCGTCGGGAGAAATCATATCTACTAGATCTCGTGGAATATCACATCATAGCGCGGAGTTCTGGAGGCGTTACTCTGAACTCATATCATGCGAGATTTGCTACATTGGCCACCCCTAACTAAGGTATCTACTACGAGTGAACTCAGGTAGTTTACTTCTAGACTTTGTAGCATTCTACAGATATAGGCCAGCCCTCACTAGGACAAAAGCTCCGTGTAGGAGTGATTTGAATATCTCAAAAACGTATAGCGCCTCGATGGTATGTAGGGCATCACCCATCTTCAAAATCTCGACGTAGGTTTGCTACAAATCAGCCCGCGACGTAACTTGGGCTGTGAATAGTAGTTCATTTAGGTAGGAAGTCCTATTGAAAATCAGGAAATAAGACACGTTTATCCTCCTTGTCATCCTTGTTACGGTCTGATACCTTGAACTAGGCATGTATAGAACAATCTACCACCCCTGACGCCTGAGGCTGCGCCAGCATTGTCCCATTAAGTAAGTAAATTTGTTCTCTATTATTGCGGAATGAAGCTGTTCAATGATCACGCGATATACTACACAAATGTTCCGTGGATGTCTTGAATAATCCATCTTGACACTCGCGTTTAGCCTGACTCTACAGGCCATAGCATAACATCATTATCACACCGCATCGATAGAGTATCCACTTGCATAGAGATGATACAGAAAGCTCTTGAGGAAAACTTCATCAACTACAATTTCCAAATCTCTGTGCTTTTTTTTGCCATTCAACGGTATAATGCCATGCTTTACTAAGAAGTCTCCTAAATAGAAATAACGACAAGTACAGGGAGAGGTTATCAGAAGCTGTTATCGATTACCGATGTAGAATATACTCATATATTAATCAAAAGATAGGACTTTTGATAACGAGATCGATGGTCTTTTCACACTTCTGTAATTCTAATGACGATACACAGCAGAATTAGCTGTTGACTATGATGGCACATCTTTTATCCAGAGATTCGATCAAGGAATGAGGTAAGTTTGTTAGAATGTAGCTACACCAGGTCGTCTGTGACAGATTCTGTACAAGAAATTGCGATTACACGTATAATCCGTACTCACAGATTTACGAATGTATATTTATAGTATGCTCTAGTTACGTCTACCGACCGATTATCTCTAGGTAAGCGCTTGAAATAAGGAGCTATATAAGTTCATCGTAATGAGCAGGTAAAAAACCAAAAGACTATTAGCGTCGACCCTATATTCAATTTGCCGTCTTGTGTTCCAAGCTCGGAGTGAGATTTATAGTAGTGAATTCCGTCTGAAACATGTATCGCGGACAGCTCTGGCTTGATCTTCGATTTTTGTAGCTGTTTACTTTGGTGTATGAACTAACGTATCGACAAGTACCTCGTGCAATGCTATAGTATAAGCACTTAACAACTGGATTTTGGTGTGAGATGTCTGATTTGTACTACTAAGTCTTCTATCTTTTAGATATTATGTTCCACATTTATTGATTTTAAAGTCGAGATTACAGATATGGAATCTTTGCTACTAGAGATTTTGGTATTTAATAATCTTCGACGGGGTAACATCGCCGACTGCGTTGAAAATATCAATTTTGCCGAGATTGCCGAAAATATCGATTTTGCCGAGATTGCCGAAAATATCGATTTTGCCGAGATTGCCGAAAATATCAATTTTTGCCGAGATTGCCGAAAATACCAATTTTGCCGAGAATGGTAATTGCTAATATTGCTGTTCTGTTGATATTATCAATCTCAACAATCATATAGACTTCTGCAATGCTGTCGATTGTACTGATTCTACGGAGCATGTCTATTTTGCCGAACTTTGCAAAAACTTCCGAATATGTCGATTTTTGCCGATTCTAAATTTTGCCGATTTAGTTGACATTTCCGATTTTGCTACTAATTGCAATTTTGCTAACACGTCCAATCCTGCCGACATTGTTGATATCGCCAATCTTCCTAAGTTTGCGGAAAACGTTGAATCCGCAAAAAATGTCGATTTTGCCGAAAACGTAAGTGTGTACGAGAAGTGTTGATTTGCCGGACGTGTTGACGTCGTCGATTGCTAATCTTATTCATTTGCGGTAACTGCTAAGAATGTGCATCCTGCCGAGAATGCCAATTACTAATCTAGCTACCCAGTCTTTCCTATCAAATAGATTAAAGGAACGTATTCTTTATTCTCTGTATATTCCAAAACTCGACTCTTTAAGAATTCTATAACTTAATCTTAAAATATGTTTAATGCTACTTCTCAGAAGGTAGAGAGAATAGCTATATTGATGTACTATAAAATCAATTTTCGATTTGTATTGTCTCGATAAATCTTCTACTTTTATAGATTATACCTGACCTTCGCAGAATCGTAGCTGGAAAAGCATAGAAATATAAGATAAGATAGCTACTTACCAAAGTTTGTAAAATAGTAATTTTTACTCGCCTTCCAAGACCCATATCTTTTTAATCCTAACTATCAAGTATTAAAGTGACGTAATAGACGTATCACTACCTCGCTTACTAGGAGGTAAAAGAATAGCTGTAAGTTCGCGAAACTCAAAGACCTTATGTATGGTCGCATTCCTATATCTTCCGAAAGTACATATTAGAAATTGTTCTACATTATTTTATCGTTGTAGGAAGTAGCTCTTATGGACCGTTTTACCCAACGTTTTCGGTGTATTAAACAGCTATTGCAAATCGTTCTCCGTTATATTACCGTTATGACGTATATACGAAGCGTTTAGAAATATTGTCAGTTATAAGCAAATGTCTCAGTATCGTTACGTCACTTGTGCAACGCTTCGCCACAAGCAAATATCCTTTGATATATTAATGTCCGTAAATGTAGACTTTGTTTTTATCAATAATACGTCTTTTCCAACAAGCTGGTCTTTTTCTTATACTTTCTTTCCTATCACTCTACTTTTTATCTCAAATTCCATTCTATAGATTTCATTCTCGGCTTTATTTGTTTCAATGTGGTTATCCTCAGAATTCTTCTATCTATTTTTTTTCATTCTATTTGGGTTTACACTTTCTAAGGATGTTCCGCAATTAAGAAAACGCGCGGATTCTTGTGGGATTAATGGTTATGATCACAATAAGGGCAATATCCTATATCAAGAGATCGATACTAAATTAACAACGTACGATTGTAAATCACTCTGTACGAGCAACATCGATTGTCAAAGCTTTGCTGTCGGCGATAGAGCATGCCTCCTCTATGACATTCCTGTCCAAGGAAATCTTAACCTTGAAAGCGAAAGTCCCTTTATCTTTTACGATTCTGGTTGCTTTATTTCGATTCCTAGCTCATCCGAGGTTATTACTTCACCTACACCTCTAATTACACCCGAGAGTAGTACATTATCTATATTAACAACTTCGACTTTTGTATATATCGGGGTTCAATCTCAATCGAGTACTATACAAGACCTTCCTATAAAAACATCGACATCTGAATACTCTTCCGTAATAAGCCTAACGTCATCCTCGGCGTCGACTTTTTCGTCTGAAACAGTGTCAACTCCCGCTGATACATCTACGTCTACGTCGCCTGCACTTATGGCGCTACAATCTAGTAGCTACACTCCTTTACCTCAGGGTAATGTAGCTGCTTTAAGAATGGTACCTCCACATAGATACCTTATCCTAGTTTTGTTTTACTTGCTTCTTGTTATTAGTATTAATATATTAACTAAATAATTAAGAAATAAACAAAGAAGAAATATAATAAGAATAGTGTAGACTAAATAATAAAAGTATTATAGAACCTCGTGTCTGTTGTCAAAGTAGAAATAATCCTTCGACTACTAAATGATCATCAGAGTCGTACGCTACGGAAAATGTTCCTATTAATAACAAACGTAGCCCTTTCCGTGACAGTGTATTATGAGAAGAAAAGATTTCGTCTCAGGGACATTCTGTGACGTTTCCATTTTTGCCGAAATTGCCGAAATTGCCGCTAATGTTGCCGACATCCTTAATTTCACTGACTTTGCCAACGATCGACCTAGCTAGGGGTGCCGGATGTTGCTAATTATCCTAGAAAGTTCGGCAATCTAAAATCTCGGCAATAAAAAGTTTTGGCAATGTTGAATCTCGGCAAGATTATAGCTCGGCTAATAGTCACGTGAGTCTGAATGATATAGAATCATGGCAAAATCAACTCTCGGCAATATTAAATCTTGGCAACATGGGAACAACACTTGCCGTCATAATCTTTCCACAGTAACAACGCTTGCGATAAGATTTATACTCATTCCAACTTTCAAGTATATTTTAGTAATTTGAAGCCGTTCATAAAAGTTGAGCAAAAGTTCAGCAAAAGCTTCGGAAAAAACTTCGGCAATAATGTCGGTAGAAACTTCGGCAAAATCTTCGACGAAATCTTCGGCAAAGTCTTCGGCGCATACTTTCGGCAAAATCTTCGGCAAAACCTTCGGCAAAATCTTCGGCAAAATCTTCCGCAAAAACCTCGGCAAAGGTCTCGGCAGAATGTTTTCGGCAGAATGTTTTCGGCAGAACATGCGACAAAATTCTTCATCGCCTTTCGTAGTTCAAAGAACTATTTTGTTTAGTTCGTCTGCGTGAAAGAGGAATTTCCGATTGTTAGAAGCCTTCAACTGAAACTGAACTTTCGATCTGATCATTACCCACGAAAAAACCGTAACTAGAAGCGACTTCATTAAACCACTTTTCGGGGGGGGGGACTATTATAGAAGAGAAATAATGGTTCCAACTTGCTACATTACCTAGACCAATACTGATCTATGAAACGTTATAGATTTGCAAAGACCATTAGTAAAGTTCCGTGTCATATTTAGGATATAAGTTTGATGGACTTTGTAGTTCTCTAAGAAAGATGTTATATATATAAAGAGGATGTGCATATAAAAGCGTGTCCAGAGTCGAGCCGAATGTAATAGTACTACTTGATACTACGATGGCTTCTAGACTGCCGGCATTGTATTTAGACTTCTTAATTCTATTTCTGTGGGATACACTACCTATTTAGAAGCCACGCTAACAGCGCATAACAGATTGTCCATTACATAGATTTATGTAACGTTCTATACTGAAATACAGTTTTGTTATTGATCCAACAAAGCGACAAAAACTTTGCATTTTTGCGTGTAAGAAGAATGTTGATTGAGTTATTAGAACGTAGAGCATACTAAATGTAACTCTGGGGACGATAAGATATGATACACCAGAAATGTAATGTTCTAGAAGACGGATGAATAAGAGATTGGATCAACTACAGTATTTCCCATAAGATCACAGTAAACGACAAGACCGAGATGAACAAGAGCATTATTTAGTAATAATGTGGGTTCCAGGTTCGATAAAGTTCAAGTTATAATATTCAACGGTGCCGCCAAGGCCATGTGACTCGAAGTTGAAGTACTTGAGTACGTATTCCCCATGTCGCTAGATATTCTATCAAGCTTTTACACAAAGACAAATCGGGTTTATTAAGGATACTTTCCTTGTTGCCTGCCAAGCTCTATTAAACTTCAATTGATCTAAAGTACATGTTATAGTATTAGATAGGAGAATTATGAAGTAAACCACGGGTTGAAAAGGACAAATCCTTGAAAATATAACCTTATAATCAAGGAATTTATGTAATATAAAAAAAATAAAAAAATACGTCATCAAGTTCATATTACGTCATGACTATTATAGCTCCCCCAGAAGTGGCACTTTGAAATCTGTCATTAATAATATGACCAACTCTACGACGCACATTTCTACGTTGATTATAGACTATACTCGAGCTAGAATTGTCGAAAGAATTAAAGATAAGTTATTTACCATTCGCAGAAACCGCCTAGACTTACGTTATCAATAGGCATTATCCCACATTTTAAAATCAGACAAGACCAATTCCGATCAATAATTCAGTTACAACCACTCCCTCTATTGTCACAGGTGTAGAGACAGAGTTAAACAAGACATATCAAGTCTCAAAGAGAGAGTGGAGAAGGTTCTCCATGTTATATTAGTACAAGGGAGATGTATAAACTTCAAAACATATTTACGAACAGGCAGTCTAGTATAAATCGAGATTCAACTTAGGAGGACTCTCTATACTACCTCGGCCATCTCCCTATAGGCGGAGGTGATGTGACAAGTCAAAGGGTGTCATTATAGAAGCCCTTTTTACTTGGTTTCCTATGCTTAAAGAAGAAAAAGAGCACGCTACGAGGGCTTTATTAGAACAAATTGAAAAAGAGATTAGGGAACAAAGAACGGGCTAAAAAGGATCGACTGTGTAAAACAACAGCGGATAATCAACTCTGTCATCACAAATTTTGCCGCTGATTTCTGTGGTCGTACAGGTGTAGAGGTTCTGTTTCGTGGAAAGAATTCCGAATATAAGGGCAATTATACTATATCTACGACTGTCAAACAAGGATGTTACAAGTCTAGAATATCGCGGAACTTATGATAGTCGTTATGATATCATAAAGTATACGATTATACAGATGGTCATTCACTACAACGTACTGTCCACCGTTGGATCTAATATCTCCGTTTCCTCAATGTAAGATATCTGGAGCAGAGTTTAGAGTGGCGATGAGACATGATCAACCATACTACTATTAGCCGTATTGACTACAAAAGGAGTATGAATTCAAGACAATCAACCAGGAAAAAAAGTCATTAGCTAGTACTACATTTCGGGAGTGTGAATGTACTAAAAAGAAGCTTGTATTAGCTTCAATCGAAACCCAGATATGAAGGAAGCTGTTAAATATAGTACAAGGGTGCATTAGCAAGTATTAATATCGACAGTGCCGCACTATCATAGATTCTATAAATATGGTCATCTGCTAGGGTCGCTAATTGTGAGGGGGATACAATTAAAAAGACCCTATAATATATTATTAAGATTTGATCAACATCGGCTATTTCTACAACACAGTCGATTCTATAAGTTATAGAATATAATATAATAACCCGAGTTTAAAACCATCTCGATCGTGGAATAGTATCAATTAACTGATCGATCTAGCTTTACAAAGTTATCACAATACTGCGAGCTTTTATAGGGAGAAATAATTCTACTAAAGTTAGTTACGCTTCAAGGTATTGTCAACCTGTCCTGCTTCTACGTTAAGACAAGAGGTTCAAAGTTTACCTTTCCATCACCTTAAAATCATAAATATATCAATCGAAATGTATCTGCTTACTAGATGATAATTATATCAGGAATGCTTTTTAGCCTTCTCCTTGATTATTATATATCACTCGAAGCACACTACGCTATCTCTATTTACTTAATATATCCCTTCTAAAGGAAGAACCAATTTTTCATAGAACATAACAACTAGAAACTGGTGTCTTCAGGATGATCAGGACTCAGAAGATCAGAGGAAACGTGACTGTGATATATTGTAACAGTAGGTTAGTACCGCATATTGTATTAGGCCTTCTTTTCGATTTCCTAAGCTTTTGTAGCTATGACTCTTTTGTCTTTTCACCCTCTTATTACGCTACTCTGAAATGGTTTATCATCTTACCACATTCCTCTTTACTTCTGCCGAGAGGTTTATTTTGACATAAGCGTGTTCTGCTTCATCGATCGCTCTACATAGGCGGTCTACTAGTAAAAGTTACGTAAATGATACTTGAAGCTATACTTACGCTCAGGTCTTGTTCGTAATCATGTATAGATCATCTAAGAGACATTAATAAAGATATTTTCCGTTGAAAAGACACTGTACGGAATTACACCCCATTTAGAGAATGAGTAAACTACAGAAGCGGTTATTCGGACCGACTTCCGAAGTGGTAACCGTTACTAGTTCAGCGTTTGTCGAGTATCAAATTCACGAGTATGCACCCCCGGTAGGTTGACTAAGCTCATAGATGTGTCTAAATAGGCGCCCATCGACTAACAAGACTCTACCCGTAATACTTAGCGAGCTATAGTCGGTCGATCAAGAACCATTTACGTATTGGTAATCTTATTCCTGTTCTATGTACTAATATGCGAGGGATACAACTTAAAGGTCAATTACAAAGGATATATAGATCCGTATCTCTCTATATACGTACTACGTCGGTCCTGTTGATTGCAAATTACGCGTACGGTAACAGATAGTAGGGGAAAAAGACAGAGAGGAAATATCAAAAACTTTCAAAAACCGATTTTCGATGACGACTATTTCTGTCTTTAAAGTGTATTGTGGAGGGTGTGGTCATGCCGTATAAGCTACCTACCGAGCTTCGTCTAATGCACTTTACTACTTTCCTTACATGGAAATAAAATGCATATGTATGTCCGTTTAGATACGTCATAGATTTACTAGGCTTTCCACCATTAAGACGACGACGACCTGTATACGTCCTTTCACAAAGGCTCGACGTACTTTGTTTCAACATATTATGTAGATAGAAGATTATACCGTATTTTACTTACTATAAATTAACTAGACTATACTAGATCATTCTTTATATAAAGATAGGTAACGGATTTCAGGATATTACAAGTTATATCCTCTACACAGAGCGAGAAGTTCTAGGAGTAGTACAAAAGAAGTAGATCATGTTCGAACAGCCATTTTCCTTGATCAAAAAAGATGAATAAGTCATATAGCTCGACTAGAAATGGACCTTATCGTATCCTATTTAGCTATAGCATCTTAGTATAAAGTGAATACTTGGGAAATAAGATAGGTCGGCTTATCATATCTAGCTTACAAAAGACCTGAAGAAGTACTATGTTAGAAGATGACTCAAGTCGAAGAATGGACTCCAGAATATAGGAGAAGTTCGGCCACACAAAATTCTAGATATCAAAGGAATCACATCAACTATATCTCGGTCGAGCTTAGTCCTTCGACATATAAATAAGGTCTTCGAGATACTACATATCATTTCGTATTCTACAAGAATGAGCGAGGTTTTACAAGAGCAAAATACAAGAAGCTGAAATGTGTGAGCAAAGATATTCGACAAAAATGCTTAGTCGGCAATAATTCTATAATGGTACGCGAACCCGATGTTGTATCTCGATCATTTTCTGGTCTAGATTAATGGAATACGTTGCATGAAATGTGCTCGGTCGCTTCATTCAGATTAGTAAGTAAGAAGTGTATAGAGATGATATAGGAGAACTTGTTCTTTGTAAGGATAGCTGCTTTCGCAGAACTTGATATCAGTGACTTCGGCAAAAATGCTTAGTCAGCAAGGACTTTCTACCAAAGCTTGAATAGACTAACTATACCTTTATTACATCTATTGTTGAAATGCTCGGTAGTATCTTAAAAATGCAAGAGATTACTAGATCCTATATATGGCTCGTGAAGCCTATGGAACCAATATAGCAAAAGTTGTTCTTGGTCAGTTTGGAGACTTTTACGAACTTTGGACCGGCAATTTCGGCAAAAATGCTTAGTTGGCAAGAACTTCCTACCAAAAATTGAACAAATTACATTGTTGTTACCTTGACCTATTTCAAGGCTCGACAGTATTTAAAAATCTAAAAAGCTACTTGGTCGTGTAAAAACAATGTAGCAAAAGTTATTCTTAATTAGGGAAGCGACTTTGTTTACATCAGCAGCTTCGGCAAAAATGATTAGTCAGCAAGAGCAGCTCGACCAAAAATGCACCACACGTTATCTTTGGCATTGCTAGCTTACATGACATTCTAAGAGCATCTTCAGAATAAGAGTAGTCATAACATCCTACATAGTACGTATGGTAAAATCAAAAGCAGTATAGCGAAAGTTGGTTTCGGTTAGAATAGGTACTCTTACAAATTTTTATCCATACAATTCGGCAAATGTGCTTAGTCAGCAAAAGTAGCCTACCACCACCAAGAACGAACCACATCACATCTTCGTCATTGTCTACTTGTTCAAAACTCGGATGGGATTTTGGAATATCACAAGCTATATCGTCATATCTAATGTATAGGACTTCTATCAGAGTAACATAGAAGAGTTGTTTCCGGTAGTAATCACTACTTTGCCGGAGCTAATTCGACAAATTCGGCAAAATTGCTTAGTCAGCGAAATCTCTTCTAAGATTTAGTTAAAATTCCAACTCATGAATTATTGCCAAAGACGAAGTATAATATATATCAGGCAACATACGTTAGTAGAACTCGATCCTTTTTCATGCTAGTCAAGCAGATGGGTCAACGGTATCGTCGAACTGCTACAGTCACCCTCTTCCCAAATGACTCCCCAAAAGATTAAGAGAAACAGTTTACAAAGACTCGTTATTAAGTAAAAACGCAACGACGCAATGAACTACCTAATATCGTATGAATCTATCTCTAACTAACACTGAGTACACCATGAGTTGCGATCGTTGTGGGTATCACATTCTACTACGGAAACGTTTTATACATCTTCTTTTATACGCTTTAGTTCGTACCTCTTCTTCTTCTCCCTCGATCTTGTTTCCGAAGTTGCAGATACCAAAATTCCCTCCTGCATGCTCCAAATTTCTCTGTATTCTTGCTTTTCCGAAGGATTAATATAAGAGGAGTTTTCTCGTGTCAAAATCCTTGTTTCTTTCTGCGTTCCTAACATCATAGCTGCGTCTAGTATATGTTGATAGAATACTATTTGCATTTATTAGTGCTATAGAGGCGTAGTAAGTAGCGATGCTTAGACCATCCTACATGTTTGTCATGTTATGTGCTACTAACAGCTCCTAGGAGGACGTAATGACGTACGTCAAGTGATGTACTTATCAAAGTATTTACCGCAACAGGAAAGATGCTTTCTCTCTTCTAAAAGCCTCGAAGTGTGAGCTCGTTGATTTACAGCTTACCTATTCAGAGACTTAGTCGAGACAGTCTACTTTCTTGATTCTAACACGATTCTCTATCGATGTATTCACGTCGCAGAAACCCTTTGGACGCTTGCTCGCGCCATTAGCGACCATTGTGGCGACTCTCATCTTCTGCATGAAACAACCACCCTATTTCTTATTTTATAATTCTAGATCGCTGTCGAAATCGAGGTAGAAAAGCACATGAAGAGCTAGTGACATTATGTCTAAATAGATCGTAGTAAGCTTATCCTTTTCGACAATAATGCCTTCCAACCACGGGATATATAGATTTACGAATATTATTTAGGAGAAGATGGGACTTGACTAAGAGAATTCTCTAGTCGAACTAATTAAACCAAATTATGGGGTGTGATAGACGGATATCTGTGAACTAAGAACTAGGCTTGTAATATTAAGTAACAGATCACGGGAGAAGACACTGCGATGTAGAGTTTTGAATGGAGAGGACGTGTATATGGTATGAAGTAAGCGTGTCAGACATTCATCAAGACTCTGTCACCACGTAAAAGGCTCCACAGCTCAGTGTTAAGAGTTTAGTACTATCAAGTTCTTAAGGTACGATCAAGGATTCTCTAGTTTTCTAGGGATACTATCAGGAAATTCTATGCTCCTCTCCTTCTATCAACCACTATAGATTACTATATCTAAGTTCTGCTACTCTTAGGACACCTAAATCTCTTCACTACACACTTTCCATGACTGCAGAACATATGCCTACAATTCAATCAATGTATAAAGCTTATACTACGCTGCAGAGGATGTACTAACTTCTGATATCTCCTAATTAAAGTGACTATAAGGTATCCGAAAGCGATTAATACCGGCGCCATATAAGCAGTTAGACCTTACCCAACTCTGATATACAAGATCGTAGTGCTTATTAAGTGGTTTACTCGTCTAATAGAAACATCTTATACAAAGCTGTCTAATAAAGGTAGAAAACGTTATTAGTAGGGACAGATATACGTATAAGCTACCTGAACATGTTGAAGGGATATATTATCGACAGTACTATGACAACCATCTTTAGCAAGATGCATACTAGCCGCTGTACAGAACCTGTTATCAAAGATACGATCAAGTATACCATATGCTACTTCTTAAGCCATGTTCTATTCTATCCGGTTATTTTAGCTAATTAGAAGGGCCAGGATGCTTCGATGCGTCGATACTATATACACATTCTAGCCCTTTCCCTATGAGGCGCGTTATTCACGTTGTGAGAGACCTACATAGTGTAAGGCGAACCTTGTATCGCGGCAGTGCGTCTAGAATAAGGAAAGTACTTGAAGAGATTGTATTTTAGCATTTTGGAATTACGTTTATATATTTTAGGATTGTATCTTTGCATGCGAGGATTATAGCAAGTACATTTTTAATTGTATATCTATATCTCGGATTGTATTTTTTCGGGTTGAAACTGTACTAAGTACATTTTTAAACTCTTTAATAAGTAAATATGATAGTATATTCTAGGTATAATCTACTAACATATATACCTTAGTACGTAGCCGTACTTCGGAGCGAAATGGAAGGATACTTTACCACGAAACAGAATGCTCTATATCATGGACCTGATAATGCTTTCTGCTACTACGAGGGCGCGACCATATGACAGGATCGGAGTGAGATCTGAATAAGCTGAATTGTATAGATTAACATTCATGATGGTTTCACGGAAGGATATGATTTCCTCCTAGAAAGGTGACATATCATCATCGTAGAAGCGCCCTGTTAGCCTGATTGACTATAACTCTCGTGTCGGTATTGCTAATAGACACTTCTATCTTTGTATACATCTTTTTGATAGACGTGAATAGCTCTGCTCCTACGTTATTTCTTGCCGAGATTTTGATATCGAAAAGTAGAGATGAATGCAAACAAAAATGATTGAATAAAGCAGCGAATAAGAAATCGCAAGTCCTGGAAAGATCGATTGTGATATGGAAGCATATTATGGATATATCAAAGATAATCAAGAGAAAAACGATCATGGAAACTCGAGAAAACGAACGAGTAGTGTCATTACTATACATACCGCGGAATAGAATTTGGGTTAGGGGTATATGACAACAGCTCAGCTACTCGACAAACTCCTCGGCCTCTTGAGGAGGATAGGAACAAGCATCTATCTATTGTAATTAGTTTTTAATCATAGTCGAGTCCCTTTCTATGATATTAGTTATGGTCGTTTTTCATAGGTAATCAAGAAAGAAATGAAGGACACATATTTATGTTTAAGAGTCGTTCATCTGTCGAACATAGGAAAAGCTCGACTACGATACGGATTTGCGTACTATACATAACTAAACATCAACGAGCTCGTCGTTACGTACCTTTGAGGGTAAATACTGACAGTCGTATAGTCATTTTAGTCTAAACGTCATAGTATTACGTTCTCTATTGATTTGGCGGGAGGCACATAGCTACGATACCTACAAACGTTCTAACAACCATTTCCAACGCTACTGTAATGCCGAAGTTTTTGCCGAAGATTTTTGCCGTAGGTTCTGCCGAAGATATTTGGCAAAAATCTTTGCCAAAAGCTTTGCCGAAAACTTTGCCGAGATTATCGCTGGGGATTTGGCCGTAGATTTTGCGGGAAATCTTTGCCGAAGATCTCGGCCGAAAGTTTTGCCGAGAATATTGCCGAAAGGTTTGCCGAGAATATCGCCAAAGTTTTTTGCTAAAGAGTTCGCCGAATATTTTGCCGAATATCTTGCCGAAGATTTTGCCGAAAGTGTCTCGGCAATATTCGCTGACTCTAAATAACTGCACTTCATTTATAAGTCTCAATTTTCGTGATAGCGCAGCACTCTGACCCCCGCTTTCCTAAACAAATTCAACTATGTCTTTTCTTCTAGTAGCATCGACATTCTGTACAATTGCTACAATCTTCATCGATTTATAATAGACTACATACGTAAGCATTGCGACCTTTGTAGGATTGTACAAAATACAGAATTATGCATTTAACTAGCCTACTTTTAGACTATAAAAACCTCACGCTTCTCTTGCACCTTGTATATTTACTACGCCTTGATAAAAACCTTATTCAACTTTGCCTTTTATCTAATGTACAAAATTCTCCTCTTAAATCGGTCATTAATTATATGCTAGATCTAGTCGGGTCGGATTTTGTTCTACTATTCAAGTGTATTAGTATCTCTATCATATAGCTATAGTATACATTTCGGCTTTCGATTACAAAGTTAACAAGAATTCGCAACAGAACCGCGAGTGATGGAGACAGCGAAAAGATAAAATTACTATAACCGCCATTTGATTTCAGTAAAATGAAGGTGGCCGTCCATTATTTAAGATAAACATGATCTCTATTGATGCAAAGAAATCATGCATGTTATTAGCTATAACAGGGATAAATCGATCTCTATCATAGCGAGGGTGGCTTCTTTCTGTCGAGGTACACGCCGGATTCTTAAATACGTGTTAGACTTCCATGAACGAGTGTTTAGAAGTTCTAGGTCGGATCTGTAAGGTTGCATAAATCTGTCACTTTACTTTGAAGTTTGGAGATTTCAAGCATAATAACACTGTCCTTTCTAGTATAACAAGGTTTAGCACATCCTACTAAGCTCGAGTCTACATATACCTATCTCTATTCCGAGATTAGGCATAGTTAAGACCATATCTCATGTTACCTTTTGCCACCCGGTCTGGCCATAACGTTGAGGTGAGTATAGACATTTATAACAATCTTTATCTTTCTCGATTGTGTATTATTAGTCAATCATACCTAGGCTCATATTGCTAGAACATTGTCGACAAGGTGGTGTGGAATTAAATGGATAGAATCGAAGAGCGGGGACGATTCGCGCGCGAGGGATTTGATAGAGAATACAGTGTACTATCTGTACCCTCTGGTTCCCTTTTAGTCAACCAATAGTGTCGACACTTTAATTAATTAATCAACATTCTCGATACACCAATGTGTATATTAAGCATACTTTACTGTATGTATTACTGAATCCGCTTTTGAACCCCGCTACCTGTCATGTGCCTAATATTGTATTCACGACTACACTACTTGATAACGGTGCTGTGAACTACTGTCGAGCGATTCATCAAGGAGAGTGATATAGACTAACTACAAAGTTATGACGAGACCTTCCAACGAGGACAGTTATTACTGTTAGTCCAGGATCTATACTAGGAGCACAATTACCTAGCTGATGATACGTTGATTCGTAACACGTGAACCCTCCCAGTCCCTATAATCTTGGTGACCGTCATACATTACTATGTTAAAGATCGCCTTAGGCCTCAATTAGGTATAACAGTCGTAATAATATGTTTCTCCTGTCTCGAAACGTCTCGTGCGATATACTACACTAACGAGTAAGCAAGGTCTTTGTATATTACGAAGAAATATGCATTTTCTAAGAGGACAGTCTATCACTTGTGGTGTCTAGTTTGTTTAGAAGAACCAAAGGATCGGAGTAAGTTTGACGCGTTATAGATGACACGACAAGTACATAGATGCGCGTTCAAAAATATCTGTATCCGAAGTCATGTATCTCGTATTGTACTTGGTACGCTGTTCTGATACGTATGATTATCTACCACATATATAGTATCTTACTTTACTCTATACTAGAACTGCCTCTACTAAAGAGAATTAGTAACGATAAACCTTTATGATATGTGATTTATAGTACATGTCGTCCCTCCGAGTAGATTACGAACTCTAGATCGGGAGGTCTATAGCTCCACGATCTTAAGGACGGACTCTATCATTATTGTTACTTGTAATGTTACCACGGTCGGCAAAGTGTAACTATTTCTTCGAGTGCCTCTACTACAGAGTATGTTTTGTAATTTGATAATAATGTTATACATACCGCGCGGAATATATAGAGCCCTAAATCTAGATATTATAGGATCTTTCCGATCCTGATATTAAGACCCAAGTAGTATTAATCTTGAACAACTTAGTTATATCCTTCATATTCCTCTTTCTAACACTTCTTGTAATAATTCTTTTACTAATCCTTCTATTATTTCTCTAAAGATGTCTTCTATTAATCCTTCTTCTACTATGTATAGTTTAGTAAATTAATATTGCCTTTGTATCTTTGATCTTTCGTATATTACAAACATGTCCTGCCGGTAAATACAGAATCAATGTTAGTTTTATGTGTCGAATTACAATAGATATATTCAGGGTTCGGATATCTGCTTCTACGCCAAATCTGTTAGTGATGATCTAAATGGTTATACGGCAGTAATATTGATACTATTCTTGATCCTTGTATAAATTAATTAATGTATTGACATTTTTTCCTCCAATAGACATGAGAGGCAGCATTTCTAGAGCGACATTAATAAAGGGAGCACCATGTTGTAAGATTATGCTAACAATAGACTGCGTCCGTAATTGTGTCGACCTTTGTACCTCTTTTGCTCTGACATATATCGCGGACTATAATTATGTTAATATTTTTATTCCTATTCAAGGCGATTTACATCGACCACGCATCTCAATTCCAATACGAACGCCACATTGAGTATTTGAGATGCTAGCAATTGTGACGGTGATAGACACTAGCATGTATATAACATTATAAAAGTTATAGTCGTGATTTACTTATTGCCTTTCTCTAAGCTCTTGTATTATCTATTTCGTAAATATATAATATATAACGAGCTTATGTCTCTAAGAGCTGTCTTGATAGGTATATACCATACTACTGGCTGTTATTAATTAAATAATGAAGAATTGACATTACGTACGCTACTTACTTAAGTTGAATAACAATTTCGATACGATTTAAGTAGTGTCGAATTTTTCATCGCGAAATAATTGCGATCCGTACTTGAAATCCTTTTTTTGAATCTTTCAGGGGCTATATATTCCCGCAAGATGATTTCAAATGTCGTACAAGTATCGACTGGCGGTAAAAGTGTTCGCGGACTTGTTGACCCTCAATAGTAAATGTTGACGTCTTATTGGTTGATTTACTCGGTTATGACTAGGAGAATTTTCGTTACGTAGAAAATTTACCTCGTACGAAAATTCAGAACAAATTTTTAATACAGTTTTTAATAATTAATCATTATTGATAAATATGGAAAGAGTCCCCCACAAACAAAAAATTCCATCTAAGTTAAAGGGGTGTGCTAAGCATGAAATATACCGAATTCTGTTTTATTAATCGACCTAAGCACTCGACCTCCAAATAGTTATCTAAACGTTATACTTCAACCAAAATTATCTGTAACCTAGTTTTCTTTTCCAAAATGAATAAATAAAATTTTCAACCACTAACAAACTTTTCGCATGTTAGTCGATTAATCTTCGACGATATATGTTATGTAATTTATGTTTAAAGTCAAATGTTACGAAGGTATCGTGATGACTAGGATGGTCGAAACACGCTTTCTCGGGTTTATGTAGGCCTTTATATAATCGCTACGTTGTCGAGCCGGCGGACGGACATGAGTCTAGGCCTAAGCTGATACTTTGTCGTTACATAAGCATGTAAAAACAACATAGAAAATGACATCTTTTTAGCTAGATAACGTGACTTGTTTTCCCATTTATTCGATCATATCGAAGGCTCGTTAACGCTACTAAATATTGATCTTGAAAGTACTAGCTTCACACGATGTCTTTATGAGAAAGAACGTGGGTTTGTCTAGGTAAGTTAATCATAAATTGCGACTTGCACAATCTTTCTCTGTTCATCATCAGATCGGCTAATGATTAGTTATGATTAAATTATCGAAGGATATAGGTAAGTAATGATAAGCTACAGGACAATTCGTGAAGATCTTACTTAAAGTGCGATACATCTTTAATCTCGAAACGTCAACATGTCGTTCCTAACAAAAGATCATATGTAATCTACCTCTACAGACGATCGACGCTATCGCATTGTTTATACGATATACAAGGAATCTAAACCTGAAAAAAAATAAACCTAGCAACTAGCTAAATGGTCTTATAGGAGTCATAATCGGACTTGTCATTACCCGTATGTTTGCTTCATTCGTAAATTATCATAGATTTACTAACAGAAATTATTAGATACGAACAGTACTGTCTATAAAGTATCGGAAAAATCCACAGGCGATTGGTCGCACTCGGTTCCACTGTACTATCTATAGTAAGAAAATAAATTGTTCTAAAGAGGACTTTAAGTAGAGTAACATAACTGTACAGACATATCAAAGAGTTGTAATTACAATGTTAAATATTGAAAGCAGCGAAACGCGATGTAGAGAGTCTGCTAGGACTGATATATTATAAGCTATTATATATCTATAATCCAATAACACGGCGTTGTGATATATTTGATACTTGATGTCGAACGCTACTCACCATTTATTGATAGGGTACATTAAGCGTCAAAATTTTGAATAAAGTCTTACTACCGATTATATCTAGGTGTATCTAACATATCGAGTTACATTACCTCTCAAGGTTCCTGTTTAACGATCGACATCTAATATCTGCAGACGCGCAGCCCTTTAGGCTGTCGTTACTCTATTAAAACTCGGAGTACTCTATCGATTCGTATTCTTACAGGCTTGACTTCCTCTGGTCCTAGCTTTGGGAACATCTCACGCTAGTCTGTGTTAGAGTAAGCTAATTATGATATAGATGATTCGTAAGTAAGGAGTTTCTAGACACTAGACACCAGACTCGATGTAAAGCTCGTATGCTTCTTGCAAACCCTTTTCGTTTTACTCGGGGCATTTTTAGATTGTTTAGACTTGGAGAAATAGGCACGAGTCGGCGATATATACATCAGCTTTATAAAGTCACCAAGACGTCCTCTACTAGTGATAGAATAATTGTTCTCGTTTATGACTTTTCTACACGTAATGAGTGAAAAGTTCTATTAGTCGAACTTTTTATAGACGGCTGTTCAATCTCGTAGGTGTTATGTAGATACGATAGACTTTTGGACATTCATAGTTAGAGCACATTCACTCTAGAAATCATGACTATCAAAGTAAGTTTGCTCGGGGTAATATTAATCTGTTTCTATATAAATTTACGCCAATGAATCTACTATACAGGAGTTCGTTTAATTCAAAATAGCTTTCATTATATTAGAAGATTGAAACCTTAGCTTTTCTGAGTACCTTCTTACTCTACGGTCATTAATGCTTTTTTTGATCACTACAAACTAGGATTTTGTTGATGCTATTGCAAAAAATGTGCTAACGATTTTGCTGAAAATTTGTAAACAATTTTTGCTAAAGTTTCTGCCAAACATCAGTACATAATTTTTGTCGAGCACATATAGGTTATTTTTGCCGAGCGTTTTGCCAAACGGGTGGTTATTTTTTGCCGAAAAGATTACCGAAAATTCTCCGAATATTCTGCCGAGTACACGTGTATCAGCTTTGCCGAAAACTTCGTCAACAAAATATGGATTATTCTTGCCCAAAACCTCGCCAAAAAGCCTCAAACAACTTTTGCTAGGAATTTGCTAAGACTTACTCGTCAATCTCTGCAGAGAATTTTAGCGAGGATACGTGAACTTCTTGTGCCGAAAGATTTGAAGAGAACTTTGCCGGATGTTTTGCCTGCCGAAAGCTACGCATATAACATATAGATAATGCCTGGTGAAAGTTTTGCTAAAGTTTTGTAGATAACTTCGTGAATGACTTTTGCACAAACTCTTGCCGAAACTACTTAGAAACCTCTCGACCAGAACCATACTGAGACTCCGTTGTGATTTATTGCCGAGAACTATTTCGAAAACACGCTAATGGTCCTAACGCAAGTTTTGCCGAACATTTTGCCGAAAGTGTATGGGTTTGCCAAGTGGGTTGCCAAAGATATGTAGACGACTTTTGGCGAAAGATTTTGCCGAAAACACTTACACAACTTTTGCCGAGACTTTTGCGAGATAATCTGTAGTAAACATTTGTCAAGAATTCTGCCGAAAACACGCAGATAATTTTGACAAAAGTTATGCCGAGAATTCACCGAGTATACTACCAAGCACACATACATTATATATTTGCTGAAAGTATGCCGGAGATATCGTACATGGATTTTGCCGAGAATTTTGCCGAATACAGCGAGATGAGTTTTGCCGAGACCTTTGCCGAGGTCCTTACCAAAGGTTTTGCCGAGATTTTTGTCGAGAATGTCTAGATGAATTCTGCCAAGAGTTCTGCTGAGAGCTAACCGTCGATTCTTCATTATTTATCTTGTAATGCTTCATTCTTCATCTCAGATTCTTGATTTCAAGATTCCCATATTCTAGAACTTGATCTTTAATCTAGAAAACCGTCAAATAGCGTTCATTCTATCCTTGATCCCTTTTGATCATATACATCTACCGGTCTATCATTTCCTCCAACATGATCTTTTTTCAACTAACATGTGTATAAAACGCATGTGTGTTCAAACGTGTCAAGTGTGTTGAAGATACAAATCTCAAGTACAAGTGTTAATGAACTAACACGATTTGCATCGCACAGGCTGAAAGTGTTCAAACCTGCTCAACTTACACCCAAACCAGAACATTTTCAAAGCCTAGAGATAGTGGTCGTCTGTCAAATAATCACGCAGACGATGAACGTAAGCGATCGGTCCATCAAAATCAACATTAGAGAAGATCGCGACCGAATATGTATGTCGTATTCTAGTACAGTTATCAAAAGACAACAAATGCGATTGTTGCCTAAGCAGACGTAAACTCTCTCTTGTATTGATATCGCTAGTACAATTCACCATGAACGATTGGTTAAAGTCACGGGACAATAACACAAGGATTAAAATGGATCAGCGGCTGTGCGTGTTACGGATTGCCCCTTTCAACCCAAAATGACGCGATGTTGACAGTACGCAGTGTTCCATCGCAATAGAACATTATTGTAAGTATTTATCAATGACAGAAGTGAGCTTCCAAGTTAGATCCTCCGAATGTATGTACCTGTGATGAGGACGAAATGTGATCACAGGTGTATGAGCAGCTATTGAGGACTTAAGGTCATTTGCAAAGCCTCGACCCCCCGCTCACGATTTATTCACTCTCAAACCACATATCGTAGGAAGTCCACCGAAGGAAAATAAATCCGCTGTAGTTGGAAGTTCATGCCCATCTTCCATGAATTGTATAGGATTTGAAGATTGACAACATGCAACGACAAACGCGCTAAGTAGGTGGTCTGACAACATGCAAAGACAAACACGCTAAGTAGATGGTCTGACGCATAGAAGAAGCTGCATAGGCGAGAGTCATATGTGTGGAAGATGTCTTTTCCTAGAACCAAAGTAGGCTTGATTCCTATTACTACTTTGGAAGGACACCTAGCCTACGAATCGGCTTTATGCTTGATTTCCAATTCATAATATCCATATCCTGTTTCGTCAAGCCACCGAGGTTTATCTCTTGAAACTCTAGTCACTAACGCTAAGTTATACCCCTCCTTTGTTGCAACGGAGCCTAATGCTATATTTCAAAGAAGGTGTTAGAGCTGTTGTATAAGGCACATGAATTCATATCTACCATCGTCGCTTGCATCAACCGTTTCCCCATCTTCTTGCTAGAACACCGTCACTACGGACCTTATGCCCTGTTTTGTCGTTGCTGGTACTGATCAAACTCTCATGTCTCATAGCTCATTATCAACTTTGACACTTATCAAAAACATGCAACCCTGCGACCTCCAGAAACCAAAAATTCTGAAAGGGGTCTAAGGCTCGATTTGCTTTCAACCACGACTAGACAATATGAAGCTATCGAAGGAAATTTGGTCGTTCAGAGACTGAAGTACTACCAGTAGCAATAGCATAAGTAGACTGATGAAAGTCATTTTATGTTTCCATGGAAGTAACAGACAATATCGCTCGAGGGCTTTGATTACGAGGACCACCACGCTCGACCGCGAACAATATCAGTAATCAAAGTCCAGGAATAGCATCAATATTGTACTCATAAGTTGAAGGCTGAGTTATAAGCAGAGTGAACCAAGGGGTATCGTCTTGGGGCACATTTCCCTCTCCGAGGCGTACAAATGTCAATATCTTGTACATTCTTAACCATTCAATTATGGCATAGCTTCGAAATCGTCCTTCGATATAGGAAGCTTGACTATTACGATTTTCAGCTCTTCCGGATCAGACCGCATAATGCAAGAGACTCGGTGCGTACGGCGAGCGACAGGCCTTTCTTATTGTTTAGCGCCCGCCCAACGGTGCGATACGATATCCTCTAGATCATAGCGATGTTGAATAGGAAGCTGTTACCGTTAGATTTTTCAGAATGTGGTCGTTGTGACATGCTATGTATTCCGACGGAGTGCACTCCCGGTCAGTGCGAGAATTGATTATTAATGTAGTTAATCTTTTCTTGAATCGAAGCCATATATCTTCCACTGTATTTATATGGTTTCTGGCCCAGGCTGACTGTTATCTGACATCCCAGAATTAAACCATATGACTTCCACAAATGCACTTAATAGGATAGTTGGCATACCTACGTATAGATCCGACCCTCTCCCGATATGTAGACTAGATCGAGACCGGTACTTTATACGGATTGCTGTAATGCATGACATCGTTCGTACGAATTACCCTCCTCGGGAGCACCATCCTCTTCGAAATAGAAAAGCAGCAGATGCGGCGATTTTCATACTTTTAACATAGTCTATGTAGATGAGAGGTATGGAACGGAGTACTCATGATTTATCTGCTGCTCCTCTATGATTACTGTTGGACAATCATCATAACCTCTTGCTCGTCCAAAACCTTATATCGCAGAGGTATAAAGATGTGCTGTCTCATTCCAGACGTAATTCAAATCCGTCATCAATCTTGTCTTGAAGCCGGAATTGTCACCGTGAACGATATGCGGGAGAAGTAAGGGCAAGGTCTTCGAGAGGACGACGTCTAGGATTGCAGATTTGTTATTCCAGTATGAGCATAGCTATATTCATACAAGAACTACCCTTCAAGGTGTCAAAGTTTAGTCATCGAAATTACTTGTCATGTCATTATTCATTTATCTCCTCCAAAGTCGAGAAATATCTCACTAGGCTCGCTAGTGGTTCTACAAATTGACCCATATCGACTCATCTATTCTCATCATGCTGTCTGGCCGCATGACAAAAGAGAGGTGTTAGATGTGATACTAACTTTTGGATTGAGATGCTTAGCTTTAGACCAACCCCACTTCTCTATTACAGAACCTCGCTTTCCATCAAGGACATGATGCGGACGCCTAGAAAAGATATAGTGAAGATTAAAGGCCTCCAGGGTGCTAGCAATGCGGCAAGGCATTCGGAAATTTGTGTTAATATGTAAAGGGACTGCAACGCTGAAGTAGAAGGAACAACCATGTCACCACTGTATCTGGCTTGCAACGATAATATGATACTAACCTCAACACCTGCTAGACTACCAATAGCTATAAAGGAGATGATCGGAGATTGATCGTTCTGGTTTTAAATGTATCGTGAGTCTCGGTCTCTGTCTAGATCATGAAGAGATGCCGACCGGTAATGCGATGAGTCAGAGGTACCCTCAGAGTGTCATTCCAATGACTACCAGTATGTCCGTGTAGACACTTCTTAAGCCCTCATTTACAAATTCCCTCTAGCCTTTGTCAGTAGTCAATAGCGAGATTGAGATTAGTCTTCGAAGCCTTGTGCACACGCGCTTGACAGTATATCCGATCAATGACCTGTCTAATGAAAGCCAAGTGTATCTAATAGATATGTTACTGTCTCTGCACTTGGAATGGTTAGGACAAACGTTCAGAAAGTGGCACATATGATATGAAAGGCTTTTCAGGAGTATTGACCGATATGAAGCTCAGAGTAGGCCTTGCTAAACGGCAATATGACTTAGTAACGATATTACTGAACCGTCAGTAATTACCTTTGTAAAAAGTATTTAGTTGGTAACAAGCTCGCAGCCCTTACTCGTAGCGTATCCTGAGATTAAGTAATCATAGTATGGCCTTGTAGAAAGTTGTCGAAGACATTGCTACCTGAAAACGCGTAGACTTTCAAGCGAGTTTGTCGCTTTCGCTTAGTGCTATTGATTTGTTTCGATTCTGAAGATAAACGGCCTATTGGAGGAGGCAAATACTATTCTCTTGCCTTGATCGATGCCTATTTTTCGACTTGACAAGCCGTAGCAATGACTTACAACTGTAAAATAGACAGATACTGATATCTACGACATCGTTTAATACTTTCTATAACCTCACTATAGAGTCTGACGAGAGGATAGAACGACAACTTTTATTCTAGCGTGTTCGAAGAAGAACTCGAACATGAAATTCTACCGAAAAGATTGATAGGAAATCTGGGGAAAGCTACTAGCTTATACTGAAACGAACGTCCGTACTTTACTTGTGTTCAATATCACCACGCAGTAAATACAAAAAATTGATTGACTAACTCCTTAGTTGATCTAAATATCTTAGCTTTATTAGATTATAGATATTGATACAGGTTCTTATTTAGTCATAAATCTACAAGTATAGACCCATTATCCCATTTCATAGATTTTCTATACTATATAACTTCCATTCAAGTATCAAAATCAGTACAGAATTATTACGATGGTTGCATAATTTTTGTTATTATTATTATTTTCATTCGTGAAAATTTCACTATCCTACTTAATTAACAAGTATTAAATAACTAATCCATTTTTCAAACCATTACACTATCCCCAACAGCACGTAACCTCATACGTCCAGAAAGCTATACTCGATTCGGGATGCTATAGTATTTTCGCTTGTCTACTTAGGACAATAGAATCTTAGCGACGGGTACCTACGATATTTCAATCTTACTTGTCCTGCTAATACTTTTTCACATTCCGTCACCCACCTATCACCATAGTATATTTTTGCTAAAACTTCCATATCTTTTCGATTTTGAGTATGCTCGGGAAGTGATGCCCGAAAATCATGTTGTTCGGCCAATGTTTTAGCCGTTTCATAATCAATACCCTTAAACCGTTTATCAGTGTGAATTATCTCCATGATTCCTAGACTGATCTTCGCAAGATTAAACGCGTCGATCACTTCCATATAATCAAACTCTTCTATAATTTGACTTGTATCATCCTTATATTCCTTGATGTAATCAGAGTATGCTCTTTCAGGGTCTTCCGTGCCAAAGGTAAAGTGTCGATCCAAGATTCGCATATTTGAAATGTCATAATGCACCCATTTGGACTTGGTTTCTTGTACCTTCTCCCTAAAGGATTCGAAGTTTTGTAGCGCGTCTCTTCGTGCATCGTCAGTCCACCGTACTTCATCATTCGTACTCACATTAGATAAACGATTATATTCATCTATTAAGAATTGACAAACTTCATGATGAAATTCGTACCGTTCCATTACAGCCACTTCTCGCTTAGTTCTTGTTATGCCTTTAGATGGAAGGGGAGGTTGTGCATTCATATGACGGATAAGCTGATCTAGTCTTGAATCTATGGTTTTAATGTTATACTCTCTCCTATAGCGCTCTAGGTCTTTTGTAATCGCTTGTTCAAGAAGATCCTTTAACCTATGTTTCATATTCTGCTCTAACGTTTCTTCAGTTTTCGTTTGATACGTAAACCAGGCATTATATGGGTAGTCCTTTAACTCTTTATAGACCTTATAGAATGGACTCAACTCTAAGACTTTAGAGGATATAGCTAGCGTAGGCGTTAATTGAAATTGGACGGATCTACAGACTTCCTCGAACGCGGCAGTTCTATAGCGTATGTTTTCCTTAGCTTGATTCAATGCCTTTTGTGCGACGTCGTAGTCTTCTTCTAACGCTCTAGGTACCTGATAGTTATTTTCGATCGGCTCACTTGCTAATTCTTTAGATACAAAAAGGTGCAGAAAATGTAGTTGTAGCCTATGGTCTATAGCGACGTAGAAGGCTTCTAATGCAAAAGGACCGTAATTCGCGCCATTATTTTCAATGTGATCAGAGACGAGGTATAAGAATTGCACAAAACGTGTCATAGAGCGTTGCTGTCGATACGGGAGCGCGTGTTGAATTATATCTTGGATCTCTTTGTCTTCACTCAAAAGTTCTGACTCGTTTTTGAATATTCTTGCTAATTCCTGTTTAATAACACTATTCTTTCTCTCGAATGTAGTATCTTCTTCAATAATTCTAGAGAGGTCATGTCCATTAATGATTTCCTCCCCCGTATCCTCCTTCTTAATGCCTTTCTCCTCGTTATTTTCTCTTTTAGTATTTTTCTTCTCTCGGAGAAATGATATTCTAATACTAAGCAGCTCTGCTAAATCCTTTTGAATATCTAGCCGACAATTATGGCGTGGTCCAACAATATCAATAATTAATTTGTTGACAGTAGGTAGAAACACTTCCTTAGCTTTGATTTCGTTCTTGTCCACTTCGGACCACATGTCATTGATGGTCATCTTGCCCTGTGTCTGTTCACTCGATTTTACAATAGTATAGCGATAAATAGATTAGCTTGATCCGTATTAGTATTTTCCCTCATACAACTAGGAGGACAAGTCTACTACTATGAATGGGTAATTTTAATACGAACGTAGATGAGCTTTGACCAAAAGATTCAGCGGGGACTCTTAGCTTTTATATAATCCTATCACTAATTGAACCTTCGAAACTAGCATATGTTTCGCTAAATTACATGGTTCGAAACCTTGGTGATTTGTGTGGGGAAATGCTGAAGGTTTGGAATGTCCCTAATCAAATCGTCTCACTACCTCTGTCGAAAAAGCGCAGCTCAGTAGGAAGATGCGATTTACGAGAAAGATATATGTCGACGGGAGCATGCACTTAGTGGAAGCATGTGGCGTAGCGAAGGGATGTGACTAAGGTTGCGGCTGAGCGGCAGGATGCGGCTTAGCGGAAGGATGCGGCTGAGCGGCAGGATGCGGCTTAGCGGAAGGATGCGGCTTAGCGGAAGGATGCGGCTTAGCGGAAGGATGCGGCTTAGCGGAAGGATGCGGCTTAGCGGAAGGATGCGGCTTAGCGGAAGGATGCGGCTTAGCGGAAGGATGCGGCTACGCTAGAGTAGTGACAA